>Ga0255770_10000278_pt1 | contig 47567 bp, 49 predicted proteins | sample 071ome_22_FD_179968 | JGI IMG/M metagenome (GOLD analysis project Ga0255770, IMG submission 179968) | Coastal salt marsh microbial communities from the Groves Creek Marsh, Skidaway Island, Georgia - 071404AT metaG (version 2) | ecosystem: Environmental > Aquatic > Marine > Intertidal zone >...
TGCTCTCTAGCTACCTAGCCCTCTAGCTAAAGCGCGAAGCCTGAGCCACCCAATTGGCCAGGATGGCGTCCCCTTGGGGCGTGAGGACACTTTCAGGATGGAACTGAACGGCAAAGGCCTGTTGTTCGGGCCATTCGGCGGCCATGGGCACGTTTTGGTCGGTCCAAGCGACGCAGGCGGATTGAAGGTCGTGCATTCGGACCGCCCAAGAGTGGTACAATCCGACCTCTAGAGGAGTTGAAATCCCTTGAAAAAGCACCGAAGAGGCTGACTTCGCGCTAATAGTGCGAGCCACGCCATGCTGCGGTGGACCGGCATGGAAAAGTTGTGCTCCAAAGTGCAATCCAAGGGCCTGCATCCCGAGGCAAACGCCTAAAACGGGCTTTGTACCCACGATTTGGTGGACCGCCGCCATGAGGCAACCGGCGTCTTGCGGCAACCCTGGCCCTGGCGAGAACACGACCGCGTCCGCCGCTTCCAGAATGTTTAGGGCATGCGGATCATCGTTCCGAACGACCTCCACCAAATCCACCATCGGCTCCAAGCGGTGCACCAAGTTGTAGGTGAACGAATCCAAATTATCCAGAACAGCGATGCGCATGCAGCAAAAGTACTTCGGGGAAGGTTTGGGAGCTAGGGGAACGAACCAACGAGCCACGCCCTCTAGCTACCTAGCTCTCTAGCTACCTAGCTACTTAGCCCTCAGTAATCCCCAATCCCGCGGCGGCGCTCCAGCTTAAGCGCGGACATCAGCGGTGCTTTGACGCCGATGCCAATGTTGTAGGAACGGGCATAGCCAAAGGGCACCCAGCGAATGCGCATTTCCCAGCAGTGCAGCTGGCGAAGCACATCAATGGTCGTAAAGGTGAAGTCGCGGGCTTTGAGGTCGTAGCCGGAATTTATGCCCAAACGCCAGTTGGCAGTAGGCTCCCAAGAGGCATCAATGCGAAGGCTTTGGGTCGTGTTCATGTCCATGGAACCGGGAGCCGCATTCTGGCGCAGCGAATAACCCACATTAAAGGTCCATGGAGCATGCCAGTCCATGAAGTCCATGTAGCCGTAGTAATCCGGATAGAGGTCTTGCTCCAGCCCGAATTCATTCATGGGTGCCACAGGGCGACCGGCGGCATTGCCCCCGCGGAAGCGCAAATCGACCGACAACTGGTGCAAGGCGGGGCGCAATGGGCCTTGGCCCGCTTCCCAAGCGAAGTCCTCGGTGCGCTGACCGCTCGAGTCTATCGCATACCAGTCGTAGGCTCCTTGGTAGGATACTCGAATCTTGTTTTTCAAAAAGCTCGTACTGGCCCGAACGCCGACCGGGCTCAAAGGATTGCTGGTCAGAATGGGGTTGTAATTGCTTTCGAGGGTAAAGTCTTCCAACACATTGAATTTCTTGGCGGTTCCCGAATCACCAGGCGCCAGCCACTTGCCGTCTAGGGTGTTGCGCAATCGGAAGTTGAAGCCCCCTTGGTTGCCCAAACCAGGCCCACCGTAAATGAAGCCTTGGTAGCGCGAATAGCTTTTGAGGGTGCCGGCGGTGTCGCTTTGGACTGTTTGGTACGCATTCCACTGCGAGCCCGTGAAGTCAGGCACAAAGCGCCAACTCGCCGAGGGGTAGATCATGTGCCGCATGGCCTTGACGGGACCGCGTTTAAAATTAAATAAGCCGTAAATCGTGGTGCTCGCACCAGCGCTCACGCCGTACTCGCGGGCCGCAAAGAAGCCCGTCAGTGTGTCCTTGACGACCGAAGAGGTGGCCGAATCCCAGCGGTAGTCCAGGGTGTAGGGGTACCAGCGCTCTTGGTAGGTGGCGTTGGGCGTCACGGTGAGGTAACGCAGAACCTTGAGGTTGGTGTTCATCGCAGCGCTGTGGTTCACCCCGCTCCGAATTCGATCCGGCGAAAACAGGAGCCCAGGTGTGGCCATTTCGGTGAGCAGGCCGTTGGTTTCGTTTCGCGCCTGCATGCTGTAGGTCAGACCAATTTTCTCGTACCACCGGGTGCCGCCGACGGGATTTCGGCGCGCAAAAGGCTGAATGCGGGTCATGCCCAAATTCACTTCCGGCAAGCTGAGCGTCAAAGTGCCATTTTGGTTGTTTTGACGGTGGCGCGCGGCTGCCGTGAGCGAAAAGGGACTTCCCGGCCAGCGCTTGGTGTAGCTGATGGACGAGGACATGTCGTTCTTTTGGAAGTCTTGCGCGTTGGTCGTGGTGTTTTTGAAGAAGGAACCGGTGGCTAATTCGACCCGAGCGCTGAAAGACTGGCTGGGGTGGGCCTTGGGGTCCTGGCTGTGGCTCCAAGTGATGCGGTAGTCTTTGGCGTCCATGAACTGGCCGCTAGGGGCGCGGGGATCGCCAAATTTGGTTCGGTTAATCTGCAGCCCCACATTGCCCGAATACCGGTACCGAAACCGGTAGTTGCTCGTCGCCTGCACCCCATACGAGCCCTGCGTATACACATCGCCCGTCAAGCGCAAATCGTAGTGGTCGTTAAAGGCCCAGTAATAGCCCCCGCCTACCAAGCCTAGGCCCCAGTCCCGCTTGTCCGCAAAGGTGGGTAGGATAAAGCCGCTCGCCTGCTTGTCCATCATGGGAAAGAAGGCAAATGGCAGCCCCAAAGGCGTGGGCAGATCCAAAATTTCCAGAAAGGCCGGCCCGGTTACAATACGTCGCCCCACGTCCAAACGCGCTTTTTGCGTGACAATGGCGAAGTGCGGGTGTTCGTGGTTGCAGGTCGTGAAGGACATGGCTCCCAAGAAGTAGGAGCTGTCTTCCATCATTTTGATTTTTTCGCCGTGGAGGTAGCCGCCACTTTCGGTGGTATTGCCTTGGTAAACCCAGCCTTTTTGCGTGACGTAGTTGTATTTGAGGGTGTCGGCGCCAAATTTTCGGTCGCCCTGCGTAAAGATGGGACGGCCTATTATTTTTCCCGTGGCATCGGGCGCTCCATAGGCGGTCAAAAGGTGGTTTTCGTAGTCAATCTTGATGACCTCGGCACGAAGCTCCATACCCTCCATGGTGACCACCGCATCGTCGCGAAGCAGCACGGCATTTTCACCGACCAAATACACTCCATCTTGATTGGAATGAAATTGGATAGGAGCTGTACGTGGGTCTTCTTGCCCGAAGGCCGAAAAAGAACCCAACGCCAGCAGGCAAGTTGCCGCTAAACCGCGTAATTTTGTGTGCATCCCCATGAATACGAAGTCCAAAAGTACAGCATTGAAACGCCTAACGTGGGTACTTATTGCAGCTTTGGCGGTGCCCTATCTCGGTTTCACCCCGGTTGCGAAGTCCTCGGATCGCGTGCAGAAGGTTATTATCGACGCCGGACACGGCGGAAAAGACCCTGGAAACCTGGGAACACGCCGCTACCGAAGCACGGAAAAAGACGTGGCATTAGCGGTTGCGCAACAAACCGCGGCTAAGATCAAGGAGCTCTATCCCGACGTGCAGGTGGTGTTGACGCGGAATTCGGACCGTTTTCTAGAACTTTATGAGCGCACCGCCATTGCCAACCGTGAGCAAGGCGACCTCTTCATTAGTATCCACTGCGATGCGGCTGAAAACAAATCTGCCTACGGTTCCACCACCTACGTGATGGGAAAAAACCACGACGATGAAAACCAGGTAGCGCTACGTGAGAACTCAGTCATTTTGATGGAGGACAACTACCAAGACAAGTACGAAGGATTTGACCCGCGCAAGCCGGAGAGCTACATCGCCCTTACGCTCTACCAGTACGCCTTTCAGACCCAGAGCATTGAATTTGCTCAGACCATACAGAATGCCTTCCGCAACGACGTGGGCCGAAAAGACCGAGGGGTTCGCCAGCAACCCCTGTACGTCACGAGCCGTTGTTCCATGCCCTCTGTCCTGATTGAACTGGGTTTCACCACCAACTCGGCCGAAGAGGACTACCTCAACAGCAGTGAAGGTCAGGATGCCATGTCCACGGCCATTGCGCGTTCGTTTGGAGCCTACAAGGCCCGTCGTGAACGTGGCCTCTCGCCTGCTCAACCGAACAGCTCAGGCAGCGCAGAGGCGCCAACCCAGGAGGTGGCCGCCCCGGCCCCGCCTCCTGCACCTACGGTGGTATTTGCGATTCAACTTTCGGTTTCAGGCTTCAAAAAATCCATTGCCGAAGCTCCCTTTAATGCCGTTGAGGATGTGTGGATCAAGCCGGATGGACGCTTGTACCGCTACCTGCAAGGGCACTACTTAACCCTCGACGATGCCAAAGCAGCGCTTGGAGGCGTGCAGAAAAAAGGCTTTGCGGATGCCTTTATCGTAGCCTACAAAGGCGACGACCGCATTTCACCTGCAGAAGCTGAACGCCTCCGCCAATAATTGTATCTTGTAGCCCTATGTTTTCACGAGAATTTAAAGCCGGTGTACTAGTGGTTTTGGCCGCTGCCGTTTTGTACTGGGGAATCAGTTTTTTAAAGGGATCGGACCTCTTTGAGCACGGCACGGAAGTTTATGCCGTCTACGACAACGCCGAGGGCATTACCAAGAGTCAAAGTGTGACCCTAAACGGATTTTCAGTCGGAAAGGTGAGTGACGTCTACTTCCACCCCAATCACAGTGGGAAGATTGTCGTCAAAATGAATATTACCACGGACTACCCCATCACTGCCAACAGTCTTGCGGAGATTCGTTCAGCTGACTTGTTGGGCGCCAAAGAAATTGCGCTCGTTCTGGAAAAAGGCAGTGTGCTCATTGAATCGGGCGATACCCTTCGTTCGGCCATTGAAGCTTCTTTGTCCGAATCGATCAACAAGGAAGTTATTCCCGTGAAAGTGAAGGCTGAAAAATTGCTCGCGAGCTTGGATTCCACCGTGAATATTTTGACCGGTTTCTTGGGTGGCGAGATGCAGGAGGAGTTCCGAACCTCTTTTGACAACGTCAACCGTTCTATCAGCAACCTGGGTACCATTACGGATGAGCTCAGCTTGTACATGTCGGAAAACCGTGAAGCCCTAGGTTCAGCTACGCAAAATCTAGAGCGCTTGACCAGCATGCTCAACGAGAACCGCGACGAATTGGACCGCGTCTTCAACAATTTGGCCAATATTTCGGACACTTTGGCGCGCGCCAATGCCGGTGAAGCCATGCGCAGCTTGAGCAAAACGGCCACGCGCCTAGACGCCATCACCTCTAACATCGAAGCGGGTGAAGGGACCCTCGGCAAATTGGTGGCCAATGACTCGCTCTACAACGAAATCAACCATGCCATCCTGTCGCTGGACAAACTCTTGGAAGACATCAAAGAGCGCCCAGGCCGCTATGTGGAAATCTCCATTTTTGGCGGGAAAAACAAGGACACCAAAACAGAATGATCGGACAACTCCTTTTCGTTCTCGCACTAGCAGCGGGCGCTGGCCTCTTTGCTAAACAAATCGTGCGCTTGCGAAAAGGCTTGGCGCTGGCACGAAAAACCGACCGCTACGACCAGAAATCAGAGCGCTGGAAAACCATGGCCCGTGTAGCCTTAGGGCAAGGCAAAATGGGCGCTCGACCCCTTGCTGCCTTCTTTCACCTCATTGTCTACGTTGGATTTGTACTCATCAACTTGGAGGTCCTTGAAATCCTCCTAGACGGCATCACTGGACAGCACCGCATTTTACAAGCGCCTCTTGGCGGCCTGTATACCGCAGCGATCAACTTCTTTGAAATTCTGGGCGTTTTGGTCATTGTGGCTTGCGTGGTGTTCTTGCTTCGCCGTTGGTTTGGTGGAATTGCTCGATTCACCCACAGCGACTTGACGGGATGGCCCCAGCAAGACGCAGCCATCATTCTCTACACGGAGATTGTTCTGATGGCGGCCCTGTTGATCATGAACGCAGCGGAAGCGGCCTTGCCGGACGGGCATGCGCCCTTTGTGGTGGCGCAAGCCTTGGCCCCACTATTTGCCGGTTTTAGTCCAGAGGCCTTGCACCTGTGGATGGAGGGCGCCTGGTGGTTCCACTTCATTGGAATTTTAGCCTTTTTGAACTACTTGCCCAAGAGCAAGCACTTCCACATCATCCTGGCTTTCCCAAATACCTGGTACAGCAAGTTGAGCGCTCGTGGCCGAATACCGGCTATGGCATCCGTGACGCGTGAAATCAAGGCGATGCTGGACCCTAGCTATGTACCAGATTCGGCCGAAGTTCCCGCCCGCTTTGGCGCCAAAGACATCGAAGACTTGCACTTTATCAATGTCCTCAACGCCTACAGCTGTACCGAATGCGGACGTTGCACCAGCGAATGCCCGGCCAACCAAACCGGCAAACTGCTATCGCCTCGCAAAATCATGATGGTGACCCGCGACCGCGTCGAACAACTCCTTACAACCCCTGAAAACAGCGATACGCTGCTCGATCATTGGATTAGCCGCGAAGAGCTTTGGGCCTGCACCACCTGCAATGCCTGTGTGGAAGCCTGCCCCCTGAACATCGACCCCTTGGACATCATCCAGCAAATGAGGCAGTACCTGGTGATGGAAGAATCCGCTGCGCCTGCCTCGCTGAACACCATGATGAACAATGTGGAAAACAACGGCGCCCCCTGGGCCTACCCTCAGGCGGACCGTGCGCTGTGGACCACGGAAAACTAACTGCGGATGAGCACCAAGAACCTCCAAGAAATTACCGTTAACGGACAGAAAATCAGCCCCGTACTCCCTGAAGACGTCAAGAACTACTTGATCGACATTGACGGGACCATTTGCGACGACATTCCCAACGAGGAACCCGAACGCATGGCCACGGCAGCGGTGTACGTAGACGCCCTCGAAACCATTCAAAAATGGTACGCAGAGGGCCATGTGATCACGTTTTTCACGTCCCGCACGGAAGAACACCGCGAGGTGACGGAAACTTGGCTCCAGCGCCACGGATTCCCCTACCACGGTTTGCTGATGGGCAAACCCCGCGGCGGAAACTACCACTGGATTGACAACCACATCGTTCGTGCCACGCGCTACACCGGAGCCTTTACGGATTTGGTGCGCAAGCCTGCCACGATCGAAGTTTTTGAAGACTAAGACCCTATGAGCGAGCCCTTGCACATTCCTACCCTAGCCGAACTCACCCAACGCGGAGAAAAGCCGGACGTACTTTTTTGGGTAGGCTGCGCGGGGAGCTACGACGACCGCGCGAAGCGCATCACCAAGTCCTTTGCCCGCTTGCTGCATCGTTCCGGCGTCAGCTTTGCCATCTTAGGTGCGGAAGAGGGCTGTACGGGGGATCCCGCCCGCCGTGCCGGCAACGAGTTTCTCTACCAAATGCAGGCATTGGCCAACATTGAGGTTCTCAATGCCTACGAGGTGCAGCGCATCGTAACGACCTGCCCCCACTGCTTTAACACGCTCAAGAACGAGTATCCAGAGCTCGGAGGCAGCTATGAAGTTTACCACCACACCCAGTACCTGCAAACCTTGCTTCAAGAAGGCAAGCTCAAAGTAGAAGGCGGTGCGTTCAAAGGCAAGCGCGTGGTCTTTCATGACCCATGCTACCTAGGGCGCGTGAACAACGAATACGAGGCGCCCCGCGAGGTGCTCGGGCAGTTGGAAGCAGACCTCATCGAATTGAAGCGCTGCAAAAAGAACGGCCTCTGCTGTGGTGCGGGCGGTGCTCAGATGTTCAAGGAGCCCGAAAAAGGAAACAAGGATATCAACCACGAGCGCGCAGAAGAAGCCTTGCAGGCCGAACCCGCCGTCATCGCCACGGGATGCCCCTTCTGCAATACCATGCTCACCGACGGCGTCAAGCATTTTGAGAAAGAAGGCTCTGTGAAAGTGCTGGACATTGCGGAAGCTCTAGACCAGTCGCATGGCGCTTAAGTCCTGGGAATCGCTGCCCGCCGAAAGTCGATTTTGGTGCTTCTCTGCCGCACAGCCCTGGTCGGAAGAGCAAAACGCTTTGGTACACACGCATTTGACCGCCCTTTGCGAAGACTGGGCTGCCCATGGAACGCCCGTTGAGGCGGGCTTCACGACCGTGGATCAGCGGTTGATCGCGCTGGCTGTGGACGAGCGCGCCCACGCAGCCAGTGGATGCTCGATCGACAGCCGCATGAAGGCCTTGACCGCCCTAAGCGATGCGCTGAGCATTGACCTCTTTGGCCGTATGCACGTGTATGTGGGTTCAAGTCCGTCCGGCGCATGGGAGGTCCATACCTTGGGTGCCGCCCGCAAAGCGGAAGGGTATTTCTTGAACACCGTGGCCACCTGCAAAGGAGATTGGCAGCCGATCTGCCCTATTTCTGGCTCTTGGCTTCGGCCAGCCACGCGCGACTAGCCGCCTGCTCAATGGCATAGGTGAAGCGAGTGGGATCCAAGTCTTCCGGTCTCACCCATTTGAATTGCTCTCCATTCTCCGCGGGTACCTCCCAGGTATCCACGACGTCCAAAGTCTCCAAATCCGCATCCTCCAGCGCCTCTACGCGGTAGAAAAAGGCTTGCACGTAGACGTCGGCGTCAAAGGCGGAAATCACCGGGAAATCATTGAAGAACACGCAGTCCCCTACACGGATGTCCAGACTCAATTCTTCGTGGAACTCGCGGATTAGGCATTCCGTATGGCTTTCCCCCCATTCGAGCCCTCCGCCCGGGAATTTGATCAGCGGGCGGTCCTTGAAGCGTTCCAGTGCGACCAGCACCTCCCCGGTGGGGCGCTGGAGAAAGCCATAGATGCGGTGGGTGTAGCGCTTCATCGGTGCGAAACTACGGAGGCCCGAAGCATTTCCCGCTTTCCAGGAGGGCCTTGCACGTGCTCGGCGCGGTAGCCGAGGGCACGAACAGCCCTAAAAACATGCCCTCGGGCGCAATAGGTCACGAGATAGCCTTGGGGATGCAACGCGGCCAACCAAGGAGCTAGGGCGTCGGAGGTCCAGAGTTCGGGCTGTTGCGTAGGCGAAAAAGCATCGTAAAACACGCAGTGCATGCCACTGGGCAGAGATACTTCGGAGGCCAAGCCTGGCACATAGGTTGCTGAGAGCCCCTTTTCTAGGAAGCGCTGACCCGCTGCCCAAGCATCGCGGATGCGCTGCGCCCTTTCCATCCAGCTAGGACGCTGTGGCCAGCTATCCCGCCAAGCTTCCCAGGCTTCTTGGTCTGGCAAGGCCACATCGATGCCTGTGTAATGAAGTTCGCGGCCCTGTCGTTGAGCCCAGTCCAAGGCTAAAGCCGCATTGAATCCGGTACCTGCACCCATTTCAAGGAGACGAAGCGGACCTTCCACCTCTGCGGCAACATGCGCAAGGCCCTCTTGGAGGTACACGTGGAGGGCCTCCGTCAATGCACCGTGGCGCGAATGGAAGGCACAGCCCCAACGGTGGCTTTCCAACGAGGGACTTCCGTCGCGGGTCATGACCCGCGTGTTCACGGCTGGACTTTGATTTTTTGAATGCGCGGAATGGGACCCGGGCAGTGGTCCTGGTGGCAGGCTACGCAGGTGGCAATGGCCGCATTAAAGGCGTCTAGGCGCTCTTCGCGGCTCACCTGTTGTTCTATGGCCGCCCGTAGGTCCTCTAGTTGGCTCAAGTAGGCCTCCGAATACCCTGCAAAGCTGGGCTTGATGTCTTCGGGTTTGGTCGGTGCATCGGTGGCCATGGCTTGGTGCGTCTGCATCAAGGCATCCACCTCGTCCACGGTTAAGGTGCCCGCGTCTGCCTTCTGACGCAAGGATTCCATGTCCTTGGCCATGTCCCGCATGGTCAAGGCCAATTCGCTCGCTTGGTATAGGCCACTACGCGTGGGCGTTTCTGCCGGCTCCTCCGTGGATTCGGCTCCCGAATTTTGACAGCCCACCGCCAAGGCAAGGGCCCAAAGAAAAAGGCCTGTTGACCAGGCCTTTCGATTAATGTTCATGGCTGCTATGGTCGTGCTCTTCCGCCTCTTCGGAGGCTGCCGCGCGTTCCTTCTGTGCCAGTGCAACGCCTGAAGCGAGCACCGAATAGCTGATTTTAGGTTCTGTGATTGCTGCAATGGCAGAATCCGAGGCTCCCGCGTCCTCCGCTTGGTGACGCAACCAATCTACCGACAGGGTGTCGACCTTCAAACCGCCTTCCACAAAGGCTAGCTCAGTAGCCGCGTCCATGGGCACAAAGAAGCCGTAGTCCTTGAAGCGGACCAAAGCCTCTTCCCCATTGCCCAAATCTAATTGCATCCAGCAGCCTTTCACTTGGCAAACCGAAGAAATAGGCGCTGCAAACGTGCCATACACGGAATCTGTACCGCCTTGAAGCTGGGCCAGCAAGGCCGTCAACGAGGTGGTGTCGGCTACTTGAACGGTATCGCCGAAGTAGTCGAACGAAATCTGCGCTTCAGGTTGCGCTTCGGGGCTGGTGCACGCGGCCAAAAGGGCCACGGCGGGGATCAAAATACGTTTCATTGTTTGGCTTTTGGCAAAGGTACAATCAATCCTTTGTACCTTTGCACCGGCTAACAAGCCGACCCTTGAACCCTTCCTTGATACGCGCATGAAAGTCATTCCTACTACTGAGTCCCGCATTTCTACCATTGATTTTAACAACCTTGGTTTTGGTGCTGGATTGTCCGATCACGTTTTTATCTGTGAATACAAAAACGGACAATGGGGAGAAGGAGTCATTCAGCCATACAGCTCCTTGAAACAAGGCCTTGGCTTGCACGCTTTGCATTACGGCCAAGCGGTTTTTGAGGGCCAAAAAGCCTACCGCCAAGCAGACGGAGGCATCGCCATCTTCCGCCCGGAACGCAACTGGGAACGCTTAAACAAGTCCGGCGAGCGCATGCTCATCCCAGCAGTACCCAAAGAAATCTTTATGGAAGGTTTGAGCGAACTCATTCGCCTGGATGCCGAATGGGTTCCCCGCGGCGAAAACACCGCACTCTACCTCCGTCCTTTCTTGTTCTCCTCTTCGGAGTTTGTGGCTGCGCGCCCCTCGGAAGAGTACACCTTTGCCATTGTTACCAGCCCTGTGGGAGAGCTGTACACCAAGCCCGTCAAGGTCAAGATTGAACAGCACTTCACGCGTGCTGCTGAAGGAGGTGTAGGCTTCGCCAAAGCCGCCGGTAACTACGGCGGTGCTTTCTTGGCTACCCGCCGGGCGGTGGAAGAAGGCTTCAACCAAGTCCTTTGGACCGACCACGCAGAACACGCCTACCTCGAAGAGGCCGGAACCATGAACGTGGCGTTTGTGGTGAATGGCACACTAGTGACTCCCGCACTTTCAGACCGCATTTTGGAAGGCATCACGCGCGAGTCCATCCTCATCCTGGCCAAAGAATGGGGCATCCCCGTGGAAGAGCGCCGCATTTCTGTGGATGAAATCGTAGAAGCCGCCAAGAATGGCAGCTTGCAGGAAGCTTTTGGTATGGGTACCGCCGCCGTAGTCAGTCCTATTGACGGTCTGGGCTACCAAGGCGAAGTCATCCCCGTACCCGCACCGGCAGACGGTGTCGCGATGCGCGTCAAAAATGCGCTTGCCGACCTTCGCTACGGACGTACCGCCGACCCCAAAGGGTGGATGTACCGCCTCTAAAAACCCAATTGTCGCTGAATCATTTGGTCCACGCCTTGGCATAAGGCGAGAGGATCTTGTGCGCGCCAGGCCCCAAAGCGGTAGCGCTCCCCGGCCCACAGGTAGCGTGTCAATCGTGCATCGGTCAAATCCTGCAGGACATGGTCCCGCGCGTTGAGCATGACGACCCAGCCCCCTTCGGTTTCTTCGGCCCATTCGGCATAGTAGTCGCTTTCACCCGCATGAAAGTTGAGCAAGTTGTCTGCAATCAAGAGAAACTTGTCAACCCCTTGGGCGAGCAGCGGATCCGCAAAACGCCGCTTCACCTCCATCACATCGTTGTGGACGGCATCGTTCCATTCGCCAATCAGCTCCAGAACGACATAGCCTTGCTCGTAGTCTGCGAAGATTTGCTTCACGAAGAGCGTTTCACAACCGACGCTGTCCCACTCGGGATGAATGACAAAATCGTACATCCGGTGGTAGCCCAATTCAGGGGCGCCCTGCTCCAAATAAAACGGGCATCGCGGGTCCTCCGTCGCGCGGTAGCGGTTTTCCCATCCGGAATGTGGTCGTAATTCGTGCATAGCGTGAACTGTGGAACAAAAATGCGGTTCTTTTGTCCATGATGCACACGTTTTTGATAACTGGGGGAACGGGCATGGTCGGCCAAGCCCTTACCCGCCTATTGGAGCAGCAGGGCCATGTGGTTCGGCACCTTTCGACCCGAACGTCCCCCGCGCCCAACCGCTTCCATTGGGATCCCTCCCGAGGCACCCTAGATCCCCAGGCACTCCAAGGCGTCACGCACATCATCCACTTAGCCGGCGCCAACGTGGCTGAACGCTGGACCGCCCAGCACAAAGCCGCCATCCTGGATAGCCGAGTCAAAGGCAGCGCCACTCTGGAGGCCGCCATCGCTCAGCTCCCAGCCGATCAGCGTCCTGAGGCACTGATTAGTGCTTCCGCGGTGGGCATTTACCCCAACCATCCGGATTATCTCTACACGGAACACGACGGTGAACCCCAGGGCTTCCTGGGAGAAGTGGTGCATCAATGGGAGGCCAGTGTCGACCGCATAGCCGACCTAGGACTGCGCGTAGCCAAGGTGCGCATTGGCATTGTCCTTGGGCCTGGAAGTGGCGTCATGGCCACCTTGCTGCCCGTTTTCAAACTTGGATTGGGCGCTCCGTTAGGCAACGGGCGCCATTGGATGCCCTGGATCCATGTGGAAGATTTGGCCCGCCAATTTATCTACCTCGCCCAGCACCCGGCCGAGGGAGTTTGGAACGGGGTGGGACCGTATTCGGTAACGAATGCAGATTTTTCAAGAGCCCTCGCCCGCAGCCTCAAACGCCCGTATTTCCTGCCGGCCGTGCCCGCCTGGGCCTTGCGTCTCGCCCTCGGTGAAATGGCTCAAGTAGGCTTGATGAGCACCAAATGTTCCGCAGCCAAATGGGAACGTATCGGATTTACCTACCACTACCCCACTTTAGAAGCGGCCTTTGCACAGCTGCTTCACAACGAGGCATAAAAAAAGCCCCGGCTTTCGCCGAGGCCTTCACCCAATCAACAGCTAGCGGTTTAGAGCTTAGCAGTAACGGTAATCTTGATGCCCAAATCGTCGGAGATCAAGTTGTCTTTTGCCAAATCCACGATGCTCGTAGAGGCGTACATGACACCCCACTGCTTGCGGTCGATGTTGAACTGAGGAGCCGTCAAGGTCAACACGGAATCAGCGACGGTTACGTTGGCAGGAAACTGGATGTTGTTGGTCACACCGCGCAGGGTCAAGTTGCCGGAAACCAAGGCGTTGTTTTCACCTTCCTGAGACGTCACACCCGTGATTTCAAACGTAGCGACCGCAAAGCTGTCTACCGCAAAGAAGTCCGCACTCTTCAAGTGACCTACCAAGTAGTCTTTCTTCTCTTGGGGAAGCGCCTCATCGGTGCACACGATGCTGTTCATGTCCAAGGCGAAGCTACCGGAAACCAAAGCGCCGTTCTCAACGCCCACAATACCTTCCGTGATGGCCAAGGTACCGCCGTGTCCGTAGTTCTCTACGAAAGGCTTGTGACCGTACCATTCGATACCCGAAGCTGCTGCATCGACTGTAAAGGTTTGGCCGCCTTGGGCAGCATCTTGCGCGTCCGTAGCATCCAGCGTGCCTTGACCACAGGCTACAGCCAACAAAGCTGCAGCAGAAAAAGAAAGAAGTTTTTTCATTTGAATTTGATGTTTAAACATGGTTTGCATTCGTGGGCAAATATACAACGCTCACAACATGTTCAAACACCTTTTATCCGCAAATGTTCTTCGCGTATTTTTAAACCATGGAATACCGCGATCAATTCCGCATCCCGCCAGCCTTTCTCATCGTTATGGGTATCAGCCTAACTACGACGTTGACCATTATTATTTCCGTGGGATGGAACGATTTGGCCGCCTACTTCGCAGGTCGCCCCACCACGGAGGGACCTACGCTTTTTTGGGTCCTCCTCAGTGTGATTGCGCTCGAAGCTGGAGTTGCCGCCATGATTATGTCTTGGTGCCGCTTGCGCATTGATGCCAGGGGCGTTGGCGTGATTTACCGACCCTTTGTGTGGTCCTGGAAATGGCGTACCTGGAGCGATATTCATTCCGCATCCGTTGCTAAGCTCAGTCCTATAGGGGATTTTGGAGGCTGGGGGTTGCGTATTAACAGCTTTGGATCGCACAAGAAGGTCCATGCCTATGCTTTTGACGAGGGACTCTATGTACTGTTTGCGTTGCATTCGGGCCGAACGATTGCCTTCCAAATCCGCCACCTCGAACACTTTAAGGCTGTCCTACAGGCCTACGCGCCTGCGCTACCCATCGACGATCCTAAAAATCTACTGGGCCTTCAGGCTTAGCCCTCTTCCCCAAAAAATTGCTTTTCGTAGAGGTTGGCGTAGGCACCGCCTTGGGCCAGTAGTTCCTCGTGGCGGCCCTGCTCCACGACACGCCCTTTGTCCAAAACGACAATTTGATTCGCATGCAGGACTGTAGCTAGACGGTGTGCCACGACGAGCGAGGTGCGTCCTGTTGTCAGGCCGACCGTGGCCCGTTGAATCCACTCTTCCGCTTGCGAGTCAATGCTGGAAGTCGCCTCGTCTAAGATTAACAGGCTCGGTTGACGGAGGTAGGCGCGCAGGAAGGCGAGCAGTTGGCGTTGGCCGGTGCTCAGCATACCCCCGCGTTCTTTGACGTCGTAGTCCAAGCCGCCGGGGAGGCTGCGCAGGAATTCGGCAATGCCCATGACTTCCGCAGCGTCCCAAATAGCCTCGTCCGAGATGGGACGGTAGACGGTGACGTTGTTTCGGACTGTGTCGGAAAAGAGGAAGACGTCCTGCTGTACAAGCGCTACGTGGCTGCGCAGGGAGTTTAGGCTCCAGTCGCGCAGGCGAACGCCATCGAGATGGATCTCGCCTTCTGTGACGGGATAGTAGCCCAAAAGCAAGTGCACCAGCGTGCTTTTTCCGGAGCCCGTCGCACCCACGAGAGCCCACGTTTCGCCCACCGGAATATGCAGGTCGATGCCTTTGAGTACGGGCTCATCGGGCAGGTAGGAGAAATGCACCCCTTTGAAGGCCACTTCGCCGGCCACCTGCGACGCGGCATGCCCACCCGTGGGCTCAATTTCGGCTTCCTCCTCGATGAGTTTCAAAACGCGATCACTCGCGACCATGCCCATTTGGAGCGTATTGAAACGGTCCGCCAACTGACGCAATGGCCGATAGAGTAAGTTGATAAAGAGAATCAGCGCCGTTAAGTCGCCAATGCTGATGTCTGCGCCACTTGCCGCGGCCAAGCCCCCATACCAAATGGCCAGGCCAATACTAACGGCGGACAGCATTTCGATGATGGGAAAGAACAAGCTGAAATACCAAATGGACTGAATATTGGCATCGCGGTGCTTGGCGTTAATGGCCTCAAAGCGTCCGTACTCCTTGCGTTCTCGGGTGAAGAGTTGCACAATGGCCATACCCGTAATGCGCTCTTGTACAAAGGCATTGAGAGCCGCCACTTGGTTCCGAACATCCGTAAAGGCCGACTTAATGCTCTTTTGGAACCAGCGGGTGGCAATGTACAGGAAGGGAATAACCGAAAGGCTAATGGCCACCAGCGCCGGATCGAAGAGGAAGAACATCACTGCAACCATCACGACAATTTTGAAGAGGTCGCCAAAAATCACCAGCAAACCGTCCGAAAATATATCCGCCATCGTCTCGACGTCGGAAACGGTTCGGGTCACCAAGGTCCCCACAGGCGTTTTGTCGAAAAACGGCATTTTGAAGTGCAAAAGGCGCCCAAAGAGCTTGATCCGAATGTCCTTGATCACGCGCTGCCCCAAATCATTGGTGGCATAGATAAAGGCAAACTGCCCCAGCGCTTCCAGCACCAAGGTTCCGCCCAACAGCACCATGGACGTGTACAGGGCCTGCCAATCCGCCTTGGCAACGGCATCGTCCACCCCTTCACGCACAAACACCGGCCGCGCCGTCGTCAAAGCGCCCATGAGCACCGACAAGACGGCCGCCGCTAGGGTCTGCCATCGGTAGGGCTTGGCATAGCCCAACACGCGCCGCAGCACCTGCCAGTCAAAGGCCTTGCCGGAAACGGCGGGTTTAGAAGGGGGCGTGTTCGCGCTCATTAAAAGGAGAATTTGGATAGGTGACGCCTGCAAAAGTAAGGCCATGCGCCGGGGCTGAATCCCCCGCATCGGGGCGTTCGCCGCCCAGTAGGAGGCCTTGCCACGACTCCCAACTGCGCTTGTCTAACGCATGTTCCACCATGGTGCCCACGAGGGACCGAACCATGTTGCGCAAGAAGCGGTTAGCGCGCACTTCAAACACCCAGGCATCCCCCAGGTCCACCCAACGGGCATGGTCCAAGGTGCACAAGGTCGTTCCTGTGTGACTGCCGGTCCGGGCAAAGGCGGAGAATTCGGTCGTGGTGAATAAACTTTCGGCCGCTCGGTGCAGCTTGTCCAAGTCCATCGGGCGCTGGTAGTACCACGCCACATCCGTGTCAAAAGCATTTTTACTGCGCCGCAACACATAGCGGTAGGCGCGCGAGGTGGCGCAAAAGCGCGCATGGAAGTCCTCCGCCACGGGCTGAATTTCATGGACGGCGATGCGCGGCGGCAAGAATCGATTCAACCGGTAGGTCAAATCTTCCACGTCCACCCCTTCGGGACCTTCAAAGTGGGCGACGTAGTTGGCGGCGTGAACGCCGGTGTCTGTTCGGCCTGCACCCACAACCTGAACCTCAGCTCGCAGCAGGGAAGAAAGGGCAATTTCTAGCTCCCCTTGGACGGTTTTTTGCCCGGGCTGCACTTGCCAGCCGCTGTAGGGCGCACCGTGATACGCCAAGCGCATCGCATACCGAGGGTTTTCCGACTTTTGCATAGATGAATGCCAAAGGTACTGCGCGCCGAATCCTTTTACTCTCCGATACGCACTCGCACATGGACGCCGATATCCTGCGCCATGCCGCAGCGGCGGATGAGGTCTGGCATGCCGGAGACATCGGTGACATCGCGGTGTTGGACGCCCTAGCGGCCGTCAAGCCCCTTCGTGCGGTCCACGGCAACATCGACGACGCCTCCATGCGCCGCGAAGCGCCGGCAGACCTCCACTTTGAGGTGGGCGGATTGCGGGTGTGGATGACTCACATTGGCGGGGTCGCCGGACGCCTCCCCTCTCCCATCAAAAAGAAACTAGCCGAACTGCGCCCTCACGTATTTATTTGCGGGCATAGCCACATTCTGAGGGCGGGACATGATCCTTCGGGGGTCCTATGCTTGAATCCAGGAGCCGCTGGCCACCATGGCTTTCACCACATGCGCACGATGCTCCGCTTCACCGTGGAGCAAGGCAAAGTCCAACAGCTCGAAGTTATTGAGCTGGGCAAACGCGGGCGTTTGGAAAATCTGGAGGACGCTTAGCGCAGGCGATCTGCCGCGCTCACCTTCTTTTCATCGGCCTGAATGGCTCGGTTGGCCAGGGCTGAAAAAATGACCGCCAACAAAGGGGCTGCGAGTTGAAGCATCGCCGTGTTGGATAGAGCCTCCATCTCACCGCCGTAGGTACCGTAGAGCAGCCATCCTTCTAGTACGAAGGCAACGATGACCACCACACGGTTTACCATGAATTGGCGCTTTCGGTGCTTGTAGTAGGTCACATTGGCCAAAAGCAAGGCCACACCCAGCCCCGACAGCAGCGCTTGGGCATTGCTGGCATTGCCATAACCGACCAAAAAGAACATCACAGCACCGAGGGCCATGTAGAGAGTTTGAATACGTTGCCACATAATGGCCGCAATTTCCGAATTTTTTGTACTATTGCAGTACATCCTCGGTGCATCTCTCGCACCTTTCTCCATCGAGACTTTCTTACTGAACCGACTTTTTCAGATCACCCTTAGCATTTTTTATGGCTAATTCCCCTGATATCGAGGGATTGAAACTTCCCGAACTCAAAGCCATGGGCGAAGCCCTCGGCATCCCCAAGGCGCGTTACATGCGTAAACCTGAACTTTTGGAGGCCATTGCTGGCCTAGGCACGCCCGACACCGGTGCACCTGCTCCTGCTACGGCTGCTGCTCCGGCGGCTGCTTCGGCTGCTGCTGGAGATGCCCCTGTGCGCGAAGAACGCCGTCGTGGACGTCCTCCCCGTCAGCCCGAGGCTGCTTCCGATGCCTCTGCTGCTCCTGCCGCCAACACGGAAGAAGGCGACGGGCATCGCGAGCGCAGCGAGCGCGGACCCCGTCCTGAGCGTGGAGAACGCGGCGAGCGTCAAGATCGCGGCGAGCGCGGCCCTCGTGGCGAGCGCGGAGATCGCGGAGATCGCGGCGAACGTCAAGATCGCGGTGATCGTCCAGAACGTGGCGAGCGTCAAGACCGCCAGGACCGCCCAGACCGAGGGGATCGCCCAGAGCGTGGACCTCGCAGCGAACGTGGCGAGCGTCAAGACCGCCAGGACCGCCCAGAGCGCGGACCACGTCCCGAACGCCAAGAGCGTCCGGAGCGCCGCCAGTACGAATTTGAAGGCATCATCCCCACGGAAGGTGTGGTAGAAATGATGCCCGACAATTTTGCCTTTCTCCGCTCGTCCGATTACAACTACTTGAACTCGCCGGACGACGTCTACATTTCGGTCCAGCAAGTGAAGCAATTCGGCCTCAAAACGGGCGACACCGTCCGCGGAGAAGTACGTCCCCCACGTGAAGGCGAGAAATTCTTCCCCCTCACCAAAGTCATTAGCATCAACGGCCGCGAGCCCGACTTTATCCGAGACCGTGTCAGCTTTGAGCACCTCACGCCCCTATTCCCTGAAGAGAAATTCAATTTGACCGGCCGAAAGAGCACACTCTCCACCCGCGTCATCGACCTTTTCTCGCCCATAGGAAAAGGCCAGCGCGGTTTGATTGTGGCTCAGCCGAAAACGGGTAAAACCACCTTGCTCAAGGAAGTGGCCAACGCCATTGCCGCCAACCACCCCGAGGCCTACATGATCATCTTGCTCGTGGACGAACGTCCCGAAGAAGTAACTGACATGGCCCGCAGTGTGAACGCGGAAGTCGTTGCCTCAACGTTTGATGAGCCGGCGGAGCGTCACGTTCGGGTCGCCAACATTGTGCTGGAAAAAGCCAAACGATTGGTCGAATGTGGCCACGACGTCATCATCCTGTTGGATTCCATCACGCGTTTGGCCCGTGCCTACAACACGGTGAGCCCCGCTTCCGGCAAAGTTTTGTCCGGCGGTGTGGACGCGAACGCCTTGCACCGACCCAAGCGCTTCTTTGGTGCGGCCCGAAACATTGAGAACGGCGGCTCCTTGACCATTTTGGCTACCGCCTTGATCGACACGGGTTCCAAGATGGACGAAGTCATCTTCGAGGAATTCAAGGGCACCGGCAACATGGAAATGCAGCTGGACCGCAAGATTGCGAACCGCCGCGTTTGGCCCGCTTTGGACCTCATGTCCTCCGGCACGCGCAAGGAAGACCTCCTTTTGCCCCCTGAGGTGCTGAGCCGCATGTACATCCTGCGCCGCCATTTGGCCGATATGACGCCTGTGGAAGCCATGGAATTCATGCACGACCGCATGTCCAAGACCCTCAACAACGAGGAGTTCTTGATTTCGATGAACAGCTAATTACCCGCGCTTAAACGCCTGCAGCTCGCCCTCCAGGGTGAGCTCGCGGCGCATGCCGCTGTACCCCGCCACGACGCGGGGAAATAGCTCCAAAGCTTCCTCCACGAAGGGCTCGCTGCTCCCGTAGCGCACTGAATAATGGCCCAAACACAACGTGCCCACCTCGGCTTCGGCTGCGATTTGCGCGGCTTGAGCCGCCGTGCTGTGCTTGCTTTTTTGGGCCAGCTCCGCGTGGGACGTCAAAAAGGTGCTTTCGTGGTAGAGGACATGAACCCCGCGCACAAAATCCACCAGCGAAGGCAGAGGGGCGGTATCCGTGATGTAGGCAAATTGAAGTGAAGGCCGCGGATCTAGGGTGACCGACGCATTTAAAACGGTAGCACCACTGCGGGTGACGACATCCATGCCCAGTTGTAGGCGGCGCATGTCGCAGCTTTCGACGCCGGCAGCTCGGGCTTTTTCGGCGTCAATTCGGCGCATACCGCGCTGGGTGACCACTTTGTAGCCCCAGGTCGGAATGGAATGCTTGAGCGGATGGCTGAAGATTTGAACCGCAGCATCTTCGTATACCAAAGCGCCCGCCTCGTCCGAACATGCCACAAAGTGCAAGGGGTATTCCAACCAACACCGGCTCAGCTCCAGTTGGGGGCGGATAAAAGCCTCCAGATCGGGCGGGCCTATCAGGGTGAGGGCTTTGGATCGGCCCAATAAGTGCCAAGACGAGAGCAGACCCGGCAGCCCGTAGACGTGATCGCCGTGCAAATGCGTGATGGCGATGGCATCGACCTGCTGGCCGTTCACGCCAAATTCTTTGAATCGCACCTGCGTACCCTCGCCGCAATCCAGGAGGTAGCTCTTTCCGCCCACGTGGAGAATTTGGGCCGAAGGGTGGTGCTGCGGCAGTGGAACGGCCGAACCGCAGCCTAAAATTTGCCAATGCATCGACATTGCCCAAAGGTCGTGTACGAGATGTGAGCGCAAAAATTTACCTTTGCCCCTACGATGGCAACGAAAACGCTACTTGATGCACGGGAATGCGCCGCAACGCTGAACCGCCTTTGTTGTCAACTGAACGAAGTTCACTTCCCCTGGAACAACTCGGTGATTATTGGGCTCCAGCCGCGTGGAACGCAGTTGGCCAAGGCCCTCATACAGCTTTTGAAGACCCAGCACGGGGTGGACGATGTGCCCTTTGGCGCTTTGGACATCACCTTTCACCGCGACGATTTTCGCCGACGCGAAGAGCCCTTGGCAGCTAGCCCCAATGAGATGAACGTCCTCATTGAAGGCAAGCGAGTCATCTTGGTGGACGATGTCCTGTACACGGGGCGCAGCGTGCGTGCCGCCATGGACGCCTTGGGCGATTACGGTCGTCCCACCCGCGTGGAGCTCTGCGTGCTGGTAGACCGCCGCTTCTCCCGCGAACTGCCTATTCAACCTGACTTTTCTGGACGCCGAGTAGACGCCATAGCCGAGGAACGCGTTCGGCTCGAATGGGCCAACGACGTCCCCACCATTTTGATTGAATCTATCCCCCATGCCGCAAAGCGCTAAACTGAGTACCCGCCATCTGCTTGGAATTAAAGGCCTTCCCAAAGAGGACATCCAGTTGATTTTGCATTGGGCCGCTCAGTTTAAAGAGGTGATCAATCGTCCCATCAAGAAGGTTCCCTCGCTACGCGACATTACGATCGCCAACCTCTTTTTTGAGAATTCGACCCGAACCCGCCTCAGCTTTGAATTGGCCGAAAAGCGCCTCAGCGCCGACGTCATCAACTTTGCCGCCTCCAATTCCTCTGTGAAGAAGGGCGAAACCTTGGTGGACACCGTGAACAACATCTTGGCCATGAAGGTCGACATGATTGTGATGCGCCACTCCGAGCCCGGTGCCGCTGAATTCCTCAGCAAGCACGTGGACGCTCAAATCGTCAATGCGGGCGACGGCACCCACGAGCACCCCACCCAAGCCCTCTTGGACGCCTTTTCCATGACGGAGAAATTGGGCGACCTCGCCGGAAAGAAAATTGTCATCGTGGGCGACATCACCCACTCCCGCGTGGCTTTGAGCAACATCTTCTGCCTCCAAACCTTGGGCGCTGAAGTGGCGGTCTGCGGACCCGCCACCTTGATCCCGCGTCACATCCACGACCTGGGGGTCACCGTGATTCCCAAGCTGGAAGACGCCCTGGAATGGGCGGATGTAGCCAACATGTTGCGCGTGCAGCACGAGCGCATGGACCGTGCCTACTTCCCAAGCATTCGCGAGTACCACATGCGCTACGGCGTCACGATGGAAAAGTTGAAAAAATTGAGCAGCATTCCGCTGATTCTTCACCCCGGGCCTATCAACCGCGGTGTGGAAATCACGTCCGAAGTAGCAGACTCTGAGTACGCTATCATTTTGGACCAGGTGCAGAACGGTGTAGCAGTTCGCATGGCTGTGTTGTATCTTCTCGCCTCCCAAGGAACGACCATTGCTTAAGACCTATGTCCTTTAAAGTTGAATCCAAAGCGTCCTTCTTGCACATCAAGTTTGGCGAGGACACCTTTACCGAAGCCCACGTCGATGAGCTTCAAACCCTCATGCAGAAGCACGCCAGCGCGCACGTCCTGCTCAATTTGACGATTGTCGAGGAGTTTGAGGATACGGATGCCTTGCAGGACTACCAGGTGGAGCGTTTGGACGAAAACTTCAGCTTCATCGTCATCGTTCGCGAAAGTCTCATGAACCTCTTCGACGAGGATTTGCCTGTCGTTCCCACCTACCAAGAAGCCGAAGACTTCTTTGAAATGGACGAGATCCAGCGCAAATTGATGGAAGAATGAGAGGCTTTTTTGCCGCTTTAGGCCTTCTGCCCGGTCTCGCCTTTGGGCAAGCACCGAACACCGATCCTCCTAGTATGCCGGATACAGCCCAAGGGGAAACGGTCTGGGTGGATTTGCCTGAGCAAGCCGTTGACCAAATTTTTCACATGCCTTTTGCGGCCCATTTTGAAAGCGGGCCCTACCAGCTCTTCTCCCCCAACACGGCCGCGGCGAATAGCATTTCGGGAAATTTAAGCGGCGTTCAGGTGAGCGCATGGGTCCATCCCCATTTCACGGTAGGACTTGGGCTTCAGGACGCTCAGAGTCAAGCCCTTACAGAAACGGGCGAATTGCTCTACTTGGACCAGATGCGCTGGGCAGGGCTCATAACGACGGGCTACCTCGTTGGCCTCCAAGGTGGGTGGGACCTCAGTGCCAGTATCGGATGGGGCCATGCACGCAGCTCCTTTACGGAAACTCCTGGCGTACCTCTGGTCTACCACCAGACAGGCTACCCCTGGGTCTTGCGGGTCCAAGGCCACTACCGGAATCGAATGAGCCCAATGGTCCTCAACCATTGCGTGATACTTCCTGTGGAGATTGCCTTTGGGCCTCAAACCACCTTGGACATGCGCACCGATAAACTGCGCACCACGTGGCTGTGGAGTTTGACCTGGCCCTTAAACGGCGGTTTTCTATCTGGCGGCTGCGGCTGAGTCTGGGACTACACCCACGAAGGAGCCCAGGTGCGGACATCGATGCCGCCCATATTTCCAGACGACATGATGAGCAAATGGCACGCAGCTGGCAAAGCCTCCAAAGCGGCCTGCACCTCTTCTTGGCGCGTAAATACTTGGACGCCGGGACCAAAGGTCGCTTGCACCCAGGCCGGATCTAGAGCCGGGAGCTTCTTGTGAGCCACAGCCGCTGGGTCAAAGTAGACCATGGCTTGGCCTAGGCCCTCCATCGTACCCGCATAGCCCGGGATAAAGGCGGGGTTCAGGGAACTGAAGGTGTGTAGCTCTAGCAGGCCCGCGGTGTGTTCGTAGGTCTCCACGTAAGCGGCTACTGTCGCTTTCACTTTGCTGGGTGCGTGCGCAAAGTCCAAATGCACACAGCGCGCGTCCGACTCGGCCAACACTTCCAAGCGGCGCTGAGCCCCTTCAAACGTGGCCATAGCGTCGTAGAAGTCTTCCTCCTGGATTCCCATCTCCAAGGCCAGCCAACGGGCACCTTCGGCATTGCTGAGGTTATGTCGGCCCATAATGCGCAGGGGAAGGTCGCCATGGGGGGTCTCCCAGATCCATTGGTTGTTCTCTACGCGGTACGCAGGAGTGCGGTAGGGAATCTTGCGGATAGGGCTTTGGTCTGCTAGCACCACGGCGGTCAGCGCTTCATCCTCCTCGTTGTAGATCACCGTGCCGCCGGGTTCCATGCTTTCGAGGAAACCACTGAAAGCCCGTTCGTACTCCGCCATGGTGGGGAACACATTGACGTGGTCCCAAGCCATCCCGGTCAAGATGGCTACATTGGCCCGGTAGAGGTGAAATTTGGGGCGTAAATCAATGGGCGAGGACAAGTATTCATCGCCTTCAAATACGGCCCACTCCGCGCTATTGGACAAGCGGACCATCGTTTGGTAGCCCGCTAGCTGTGCGCCCACCATATAGTCTACATTTAGGCCGTCTATACGCAATGCATGCAAGAGCATCGAGGTCGTGCTGGTTTTGCCGTGGCTTCCACCTACCACCACACGGGTCTTGCCCTTGGTGGCTTCGTAGAGGTATTCGGGATAGGAATAAATAGGGAGGCCCAGTTCCTGAGCGCGCAGGAGTTCGGGATTGTCGGCCCGAGCGTGCATACCCAGAATGACAGCATCGAGATCCGACGTAATCTTTTCTGGGAACCAGCCTTCCGATTCCGGAAGGATGCCGGCTGCCGCCAAACGACTGCGCGAAGGCTCAAAAATGGCATCGTCGCTACCGGTGATGACGGTGTCCCCACGTTCGGCTAGGGCCAAAGCCAAGTTGTGCATGGCCGAGCCTCCTATGGCGATAAAGTGCGCCTTCATAAATGGCTTAAAGCTGGATCTCGTAGGAAGCCTCCATGTTGGCCTTGATGCTGGGCCACAATCCCGCAGCTAATGGATTGCTGGGATCTACGTCGAGGTCGTCGACCAAAAGCGGATCCGTTCCCAAGAGCAGTTTCTCAATGTCCCAAACGATGTTGATGTTGACATCGCGATTTGGTACCACATTGAAAGACATGGACTTAAACCAATCCATCTGCATCAAATTGTTGGACACTCGGTACACAAAAGGCTTGTCTGGAGCCGCCACCGTAGTATCGTTTACATCCTTGTAGAGCCCCTTGATGTACAAGATGTTATACCCTTCATTTTCACCGCGGTACAAGCCCGGATGTCGGAGGGTATGTTCTTCAGCCAGGGCACTGGGAGGAGTGGCATTGGCCGTTGAATCCAAACCCATGCGGAAGTGGTGCGTGCCGCTGTAAACGCCTTTTGAGAGGCGGTACAGGCGTGCTTCCGTGTTATAGGTCAACGAGGCGGCAACGGGGTCAAATACGTACGGGTTGACGGTATCCTTGAAGTTGGGCGTCAGCGTGTCGTCCAAGTGGTCCGTGAAGTAGTACTGTCCAAAAACCACCTCGATGTCCTGAAAGCGAACCTCGGAATTGCCCAACAAGAACACTTTATTGGTGTCCATGGTCACCCCATCGTAGTAGAAAAAGTGGCGGAGTACCACATTGCGTTGGTCGTAGCTCGCGTCTTCGGGGAGGATGCTCTTTTCGCAGGCAGCGAACAAGGCCACAGCGGCCAACACAGGGAAGAGGATGCGTTTCATGTTCAGGCGTTTGCTGGACGGTTAGAAGGTTCCAAGGTACGAATTCCTTGGTGCTTTGGGGATTGCTCGATGGCGTCCATGATTTGATCGAGAATCTCCTGAGGACTCGCATCCACCGCAAAGGACATGGGCGCTTTAAAGCGCATGCGAAGCTGGCTGCCGCGTTTTTTAGTCCGAAGGCCTTTCTTGTCAAACGCACGACGGTACCCGTCTATGACCACAGGTACTACAACAGGATTCAACTGCTTGATAATGTGGGCAGTGCCTCGTCTGCCTGGAACATAGGGTTTGGTAGTTCCTTGTGGGAAGGTGATCACCCAGCCGGCGCCAATGGCTTTCTTGATGTTGTCCAAATCGCGGGAACCTACGTTTCGGCTAATATCCTTGCCCGCCTCGCGCCACGTGCGCTTGATGCTGACCGAACCGGCCAAGGCCAGCATTCGGGGCAAAAGACCCGCCTTCATCGTCTCTTTAGCGGCGATAAAGAAGAGGTTAATCTTAGGGTTGATGAAGGGCCAAAAGCGGTCCGCACGGTCGTAAATCTTGTGCTTGGCATGGCTGAACACGAGGTACATACTCGCCACGTCCATGAAGTAGGTCTGGTGGTTGCTTACGAAGAGCACGTTTTGGTCTGGCAAAGCGGCCAAATGCTCTCCCCCACTGACTTTCAGGGAGTTCAAGCGGTTACAGCGGTACCAGGTGACCATGCCAAACCAAAAGATAACCGTGCGCTTGGCCCAAATGGGGTAACCAAACGGATCGCGGTAAGGCAGGATCTTTTTCTTCATTGGAAACGCAAAAGTACATAACCTTTGCAGCATGAGACCTTGGCTTCATTCAAGCATGCAGGATTTGGATCCCGAATCCCCGACCCTCTGGGATGCCTTCCGCAAAAAGCATGTCAAGGCGACCCCCGAAGAATGGGTTCGTCAAGATGCCTTGCGGCGTTTTGTGCTGGATGCGGGCTACCCGCCCGAGTCCATTGCCGTGGAACGCGGAATCACCGTCAACGGGCTCGCAAAACGCTTTGACCTGGCCGTATTTCACCAAGGAAAGCTTTGGATGCTCGTGGAGTGCAAAGCGCCCTCGGTGGCCCTGAGCGAATCCGTCGTCGACCAGTGGATGCGTTACAATTTGAGCACGCAAGCCCCTTGGGGAGCCCTCACCAATGGGAAGACTTGGCAGATTTTTCACGCCGAGGCCTTAAAATCCACGGCGGTCCTACCGGCATTTGGTACCTTTGCGCTTTAGTATCAGGAATGGAATTCGCCTTACACGCTTTGTCTCCGCTGGATGGCCGCTACGCGCGCACCACCCAGCCCCTCTCCCCCTACTTTTCTGAATTTGGATTGATCTCCTACCGCGTCCGCGTGGAAGTGGAGTACTTTATTGCTTTAGCGGAATTGCCCTTACCCGCCTTGGCCGGCATCACCGAAGGCCAGAAGCAGGCCCTACGCGCCCTCTACACCGAATTCAGCGAAGCCGACGCCCTCCACATCAAGGGCATCGAAAAGACGACCAACCACGACGTAAAAGCGGTCGAATACTTCCTCAAGGAGAAAATGGAAGCTTTGGGCCTCCACCAACAAGCCGAATTCATCCACTTTGGCCTGACCTCGCAAGACGTCAACAACACGGCCATTCCCCTTTCCATCAAGGAGTACCACGAGGATATCTTCCGCCCTGCGTTGGAGGACCTGCTAGCCACCTTGAAGGACCAAGCCCAGCAGTGGAAGGACCTGCCCATGCTGGCACGCACGCACGGCCAGCCCGCTTCCCCGACACGGTTGGGCAAAGAATGGGAGGTTTTTATCGTTCGCATCGAAGAGCAGCTAAAGCACCTGAACACCGTTCCCTTTGCCGCAAAGTTTGGCGGAGCCACCGGTGCCTTCAACGCCCACTATGCCGCCTTCCCTGGCACCGACTGGCACGCCTTTGCCGCGCATTTCTGTGGGGACATTTTGGGCCTCAAGCGCTCCTACCCGACTACCCAAATTGAGCACTACGACCATTTGGCCGCGTATTTGGACGGCATGAAGCGCATTCACACCATCCTGTTGGACTTTGCCAAGGACGTGTGGCAGTACATCAGCATGGAGTACTTCAAGCAGCGCATCGTAGCGGGCGAAGTGGGCTCCTCAGCCATGCCCCACAAGGTGAATCCCATTGATTTTGAGAATGCGGAAGGCAACCTCGGCATCGCCAACGCGTTGCTGGAGCACCTTTCGGCCAAATTGCCCATTTCCCGCCTCCAACGCGACCTCACGGACAGCACCGTCCTCCGCAATGTGGGCGTTCCCTTTGGCCACAGCTTGCTCGCCATGCAAAATTTGCAAAAGGGCTTGGGCAAATTGATTGTGAACGAGCAAGCCATGGACCGCGACCTCGAGGCCAACTGGGCTGTAGTTGCGGAAGGCATTCAAACCATCCTGCGCCGCGAGGGCTACCCCAAGCCCTACGAAGCGCTGAAGGCCCTGACGCGCACCAACGAAGGCATCACCCACAGCACCATTGCGGCCTTCATCGAAACCTTGGAGATCTCCGAGTCCGTCAAGGATGAACTTCGCGTGCTCACCCCCCAAACCTACACCGGCCGCTAATGCTTTCGGATGCCTTGGTGATTGATGACGTGGTCATCCCGGCAGGCACCAGCAAGACCGTTGATATTCAAGTCGCCCGCCTCCTCTCTGGCACGCTGATCCACATGCCGGTTCACGTGTTTAGGAGCGAAAATCCCGGGCCCACCCTTTTGCTTTCTGGGGGCTTACACGGCGACGAGGTCAATGGCATTGAGGTCGTTCGGCGCATGATTTCGCTGGGCGTCCTGAACCAAATCACCTGCGGCAGCGTGGTGGCCATCCCCATTATCAACGTCTATGGCTTCCTCTTCTTTAGCCGGGAAGTGCCCGACGGCAAGGATGTCAACCGCAGTTTTCCGGGTTCGCCTAACGGTTCGCTCGCGGCGCAGGTCGCACATACCATGGCGACAAAGATTCTTCCCGTAATAGACATGGGTATTGACTTCCACACGGGTGGAGCGAGCCGAACCAACTACCCCCAAATCCGCTACGACGACCAGGATCCCAAAGCCATTGAGATGGCTCAGGCCTTCCAAGCTCCTATTGCGCTAGGTTCGGGTCTGATTTCGGGTTCCTTGCGTGCCTGCGGGCAATCCCAGGGCGTCCCGATCATCGTGTACGAAGGGGGCGAATCCCTGCGGTTAGAGGAAAAAGCCGTCAAAGAAGCTATTCGCGGCACCAAGCGCTTCATGCATTCCATTGGCATGCTCGAAGCCTCGCCCAAGCCCCGCGGACTCAAAGGGCGAAGCAAAGGGGATACGAAAAAGATTCGGCACATCACTGGAAACACTTGGGTACGCGCAGAAGCCTCTGGGCTTTTTTCCTCGGAGCGCGAAAGTGGCCAAGCCGTGCGCGAAGGCGAGCTTATCGGCCGGATCCGCAACCCCTACGACAGCTACAGCGTCAAGGTCTACAGCCCCATGGACGGCTTCATTATTGGCCACAACAATATCCCATTGGTGCACCGCGGCGATGCCCTCTTCCACATCGGAAAAGAGAGCCCATGGCCCGAGTCGCAACGATAAATCTTAGAGTCGGCGTAGAATCTCCTCGCCGATGGCCAAACTCGCCGTTGCCGCCGGAGAGGGGGCATTGATGACGTGCACCGCCGCTTCCCCGCGCTCAATCACAAAGTCGTCGACGAGCTTGCCCGTTTGATCCAGCGCTTGGGCCCGAATACCCGCTCGGCCGGGCACGATATCCTCCATCTGCAGACCGGGCATCATCTTTTGCAGGGCTTTGAGAAACTTAGGCTTGGAGAAGGCCCGCTCGTATTCGCCTAGACCGTAGCGCCAGTGCTGGGCAAACAAGCGCCAGGTTCCCCCAAATCCCAGCGCACTCGCACAATCCTTGGCGTCAAAGGCCGTCTTGGTGTAGCCTTCGCGGGCAAAGCTGAAAACGGCATTGGGGCCACATTCCACCCCGCCTTGCACCATGCGCGTGAAGTGGACGCCCAAGAAGGGGAATTCGGGATCGGGCACGGGGTACACGAGGTTGCGCACCTTGTGCGCCGCCTCAGGCGTCAAATCGTAGTAATCGCCCCGAAAGGGCACGATGCGAACGCCATTCCGCACCCCATCTTTCGCTGCGATTCGGTCACTTTGAAGGCCTGCACAGACCACGACAAAGGGCGCTTCAAAGGTCCCTTCATTGGTTTTCACTTCGCTGACTGCTCCTTTTCGCGCTAATCCAAGTACGCGGCACTTCAATCGCACCGAACCTTGGCCCGCCGTCGCACGCTCCAGCAGTTTTTCCGTCATGCCCACGTAGTCCACGATGCCCGTTTGGGGCACCCATAAGGCTTCGTAGGCCTCGATATGAGGTTCGATCTCCCGGGCTTGGGCTGCATCTACGAATCGGAGGCCTTGCAATCCGTTTTCGGTGCCGCGCGCGGCCAATCCGCGCAAACGCGCTGCCTCTTGGGCATCGGTCGCCACCACAATTTTTCCGCAGACCTCATGCGCTACCGCGTTTTCCGCGCAGAAATCCAGCAATTGAGCATAGCCGCTGAGGCATGTTCGTGCTTTGAGCGACCCGGGCTTGTAATAGAGACCCGAATGAATAACGCCTGAATTTCGACCTGTTTGGTGGGCGGCCGGGCGCGCTTCCTTTTCAAACACAGCAATTCGCGCGGACGGATGCTGTTGGCGGTATTGGTAGGCCGTGGCCGCGCCTACGATGCCGCCCCCAACTACGATGAGGTCAAAAGTATGATCCATGTTGCTTGAATGAAAGGGCGCTCTTACAGTTCTGGAGCGACGTGGGTGAAGACCCGCGTAATGTTAAAACCTAGGAAAATATCCCCCTTGCCCCATTGACCAGGCGTTTGCATCATCCACTGAGGGTCCGCCATAGAGCGTGCATTGGTTAGGTGAAATTGAAAGACGTGGCCGCCCGTTTCAATGTCCACTCCGATGCTCAGCGCATTGGCGTAGGGATCGTTTTCCCAGGCACCGCGGTCCGCACGCAGCATGTACTCACCGGTCAGGGCCATGCGTTGGGTCAATTTGTAGCGGCCACCAAAAGCAATACCCAAGCGGTCGTTTTTGTCGGTGGCTTTCTCCACCAGGTTGAAGTGCACCAACGTGGGAGCAATTTGGAAGGAAAATGCTTCATTGAACTTGCGCGCCACGAGGAACTGGTGGGTGTAGGCCATTCGGTCCGTGAAATAATGGTCAAAACCGTCCGAAAACGGCGTCGTCACCATCGTAGCATTGGTGTAGTACGCGGTGGTCACGGGCCAATTAAAGCCCGAGCCGCTGGATTGCCGGGTGAAACGCACCTTGGCAAAGCCGTCATAGGTTTTGGAACCCGAAGATCGTCCCGCGCCAACATTCAACCACTTGACGGGCGAATAACTGTATTCAAAGCGAATTTGCGCCACGTCCAAGCCAAACAAATTGTACAGCGGTTGATCGTTCAAGGCCCCAAACCGGTGGCCAATCACAAACTGCCCTACGCCGGCAGCGGGGAGCTCTACCGATTGCTGGTTGATCACGCGGGTCCCCTTGAACGTAGCGTAGACGTAGGCCTTGGGCGGAGGCGGAGCGATGGCATCCAATTCCGCCAATAAATCATCCTGAGCCCACGACACCAGTGGCAAGATCAATAGCCCCAGCAGGGCATAAAGATGCTTAACTCGCACGAAGAGTGGACTTAACCTTTACTTCGATTTCCTTGGCGATCTTGGTAACTACCAGGCTTGGGATCTCAATGTCGTGGTCGCCGGGCTTCACAATGAAGGTGGACTCTAAGTTCACCAAGCCCTCTTTGGTCACGGAGATGGTAGCGGGTACGGTCATACCGCGGTCCTTACCGTGAATGGTCATCGTGCCTTCCAATTTCACCGCATAGGTGCCGGGCTTGGCAAAATTCACCTCCCCTTTGATAGCCCCTTTAAATAGGCCCTTGGGGTACTTGGTCGATTCCATGTAGTTCTCATTGAAATGCTCCTGCATCAGGGCCTTTTCAAAGGTGAAGGACTGAATGGTCACTTGGAAGACAAACTCATTGTTCGCCGTATTGATCAAACCTACCCCGTCTTTGAGCGAGGCTTCAATATCCTCTACCGGTGTTTCGGAAAAGAAGTGCACATAGGTGTCGCGGCTAATTAATTTTTGGGCCGAAGCGGACAAAGTCGCCAAAAGTGCGATGGAAAGGAAAAGGGTCTTTTTCATAGGGGTTTGTGATTAGTTTTCCAATGCGCCGGCAGCAACCCACGCATCAAGCTTAGTTAAAGAACAGGTGGAAAGAGGGCCACTTGGGGGCATAATGAGCGGGTCGCCTAGGGGCTTGTTCATTCGACTCACTGCGCCATCGAGGTAGGTCTTCACATTGGCATAGGTACTCAGGTCCTTTCCGCCAGATGGTGAAGCGCCCGAATGGCAGGACACACAGTTCGCTTGAAGCATGGGCTGAATATCTACCGTCCAGGTCACTGCTGAAGCATCGCAAGGCGTTGTACCATAGAGCTCTTCAGCATTGTCGTAGTAACAGCCCGAAAGCACCGAGAGCAACGCGAAAGCAGTCAGAAATAGCGCCGGTTTCATAGCCTTGAAATTACAATTTCTGTACCATTCTGACCCGTCCCCAAAAAAGGACGGCTACAAAGAAAAACACCGAAAGCATGGCAGCGGCCAAGCGCAAGTCCCCGGTGCTGGTTTCCAACCAACCGACGGCAACCATGCCAAATACGGTCGCTAATTTCTCTGCAATATCAAAAAAGGCGAAGTAGGTGACGTGTTCCCCTTCGGCCGGCAAGAGCTTGCTGAACGTAGATCGCGCCAAGGATTGAATGCCGCCTAGCACGAGACCGACGGCTGCTCCAAGGAGGTAAAATTGCACTTCGGAATCTACAAAGTAGGCCAATGCGCAGATGGCTACCCAGATGAAAGAGGCCAGCACTAGGGCGCGGATGTTGCCCCAAATTCGGCTCAAGCGAGAGAAGAGCCAAGACCCCAGGATGCCTACAAACTGGATAAGCAATATGGTCGTAATGAGGGCGCTGGTTTCCAGACCGAGGGCTTTGGAACCGAAGAGGGACGCAATGAGGATGACCGTTTGAACCCCGGCAGACGCGAAGAAGAAGCCTACTAGAAAGCGCTCCACACCTGGCATGCCGCGGAATTCATGCACGACGTCAAACAAGCGCTGGTAGGCGGCGCGAATCCAGCCTTTTTCTTTCACGGGGGCATGAACGCCTCGACCGGAAGGCAAGCGGAAGAGCGCGTATTCGCCCCACCCGAGCCACCAAAGGCCGACGACGACGAAGCTCATTCGGGTCACCCAGCCGGTGCTTTGTCCAAACCATTCGGGATTTTGGATGCCGGCCAAGGCCGCAATGAGCACCAAGGAACTGCCCAAGTAGCCCAAGGCAAAACCCCGGGCTGAAAGGGCGTCCTGCTCCTCGGCGGGCGCAATTTCGGGGAGGTAGGAATTGTAAAACACGAGGCTGCCCGAGAAGCAGAGCGACGCGAGGTAGGGCGATAGCAAGCCCCACCACAGCACCTCATCCGTAAATGCATACATACCCATACAGGCCAAAGCCCCTGTGTAGACAAAGCCCCGCATGAAACTGCGCTTGTTGCCCGCAATTTCGGCTAGGGCACTGAGGTAGGGGGTGAAAATGCTGATGGTCAGGAAGGAAGCCGCTACCACAAAGGTGTAGGCGGCCGTGGTGGAGATCTCCCCCCAGAAAAAGGGGAAGGTGGTCTTCCCGGCTCCTTCCATCACGGCGGCATAGTAAATGGGGAAAATGGCGGTGCCAATGACTAAGGAGTACGAAGAGTTCGCCCAATCGTACATGGCCCATCCACGCTGGGTCCGTTTGCTGTATGCCTCCATGGCTTGAAGGTAAAAAAAAGCCGCAGCCTTTTGGGGCTGCGGCTTGGAGAACTTATCAACCTCTCGCTTACAAACCTTGTTCTTGCTTGATCAAGTTGAGGGCAGAACCGGCCTTAAACCAGGCGATCTGCTGCTCGTTGTAGGTGTGGTTCACGACGATGCGGTCTTGGCTTCCATCGGCGTGCGTCAAGACGAGCGTCAAGGGCTTGCCAGGAGCGAAATCCGTCAAATCCACAAAATCCACGCTGTCGGTCTCTTGGAATTTGTCGTAGTCCGCCTCGTTGGCAAAGGTCAAGGCCAGCATGCCTTGCTTCTTAAGGTTGGTTTCGTGGATACGTGCAAAGCTCTTCACCAAAACGGCACGAACACCCAAATGGCGGGGCTGCATGGCCGCATGTTCGCGGGAAGAACCTTCACCGTAGTTCTGGTCACCCACTACCAAGGTGGGAACGCCAGCCGCCTTGTACGCGCGCTGCACTGCGGGAACCTCGCCGTACGCGCCCGTCAACTGGTTGAGCACAGAATTGGTCTCGCCGTTGAAGGCATTCACCGCACCGGTCAAGGTGTTGTTGGCGATGTTGTCCAAGTGACCGCGGTAGCGCAACCAAGGGCCTGCCATGGAGATGTGGTCCGTGGTACACTTGCCTTGGGCTTTGATCAGCAACTTGGCGCCCGTGATATTTTGGCCGTCCCACGCTGTGAACGAATCGAGCAATTGGAGGCGTTGGCTCTCGGGGTTGACTTCGACTACGACACCGCTGCCATCTTCTGCAGGGGCTTGGTAGCCTGCGTCTTCCACCGCGTAGCCTTTTGCGGGAAGTTCCTCACCCACAGGGGCGTCGAGCTTTACTGCCTCGCCGTCTTGGTTCACCAGGGTATCCGTCAAGGGATTGAAGTCCAAGCGGCCCGCAATAGCCAGGGCGGTAACGAGTTCAGGCGATGCTACGAAGGCATGCGTATTGGGGTTGCCATCCGCACGCTTGGCGAAGTTTCGGTTGAAAGAGTGAACAATGGTGTTCTTCTCGCCCTTGTCCGCGCCCTCGCGCGCCCACTGACCAATACAGGGGCCACAGGCGTTGGCAAAAACTTTGCCGCCGATGGCTTCAAACTCGCCCAGCAAGCCGTCGCGTTCCGCCGTGTAGCGCACTTGTTCTGAACCAGGCGTTACGGAATATTCGGCGTTGACGGTCAGCTTCTTCGCAGCTGCCTGCTTGGCCACCGAAGCGGCGCGGGTCAAATCTTCGTAGGAAGAGTTGGTGCAAGATCCGATCAGACCCACTTCTACGTCCAAGGGCCAGCCGTTGGCTTTGGCCACCTCGCCCAACTTGGAGATAGGGGTGGCCAAATCGGGCGTAAATGGTCCGTTCACGTGAGGCTCCAATTCGGACAAGTTGATTTCAATCACTTGATCGAAGTACTTCTCAGGATGCGCATAGACGTCCGCATCGGCGGTCAATTCACCTGCAACGGCATTGGCCAAATCAGCCACGTCACTGCGGTCCGTGGCGCGCAGGTAGCGCTCCATGGAAGCGTCGTAGGCAAACGTGGAGGTGGTGGCGCCAATTTCAGCACCCATATTACAGATGGTACCTTTACCGGTACAGGAAAGGGAGGTAGCCCCTTCGCCGAAGTACTCGACAATAGCTCCCGTTCCACCCTTCACCGTCAGGATGCCTGCCACCTTGAGGATCACGTCCTTGGCAGAAGCCCAGCCGTTGAGTTCGCCGGTCAACTTCACACCGATGAGTTTAGGAAATTTCAATTCCCAGGCCATGCCGGCCATTACGTCAACGGCATCCGCACCGCCTACACCGATGGCCACCATGCCCAGACCCCCGGCGTTCACCGTGTGCGAGTCCGTACCGATCATCATACCTCCAGGGAAGGCGTAGTTTTCCAAAACCACTTGGTGGATAATACCTGCACCGGGCTTCCAGAAGCCAATGCCGTATTTGTTGGAGACCGAAGCCAAGAAGTTGAAGACCTCGTTGCTCTTGTTAACGGCATCTTGCAAATCTGCAGAAGCACCAACTCGCGCCTGAATCAAGTGATCGCAGTGCGCCGTAGAAGGAACAGCCACTTTTTTCCGGCCCGCCTGCATGAACTGGAGCAGGGCCATTTGAGCCGTGGCATCCTGCATGGCCACGCGGTCCGGTGCAAAGTCTACATAGGAAGCGCCGCGCTGGTAGGCTTCGGTCGCGTCGCCCTGCCAAAGGTGGGCGTACAAAATCTTTTCAGAGAGGGTCAGCGGATGTCCGACCACAGTGCGTGCCGCAGCTACACGCCCAGGAAAGCGCTCATAGAAGCCGCGGATCATTTCAATATCAAATGCCATACGTTGGGTATTTGACGCAAAAATACTTCGAAAACGACCGAATTCACTGCCGATTTTCCGTCAAATCGACCGAATTACAAGAAAGTTTTTAACCTCAAGGCTGGACGAGCGGGATGCGCTCAACCCAATGCTGGCCCTCGCATTCCACCACGAGTAGCACGACAGAGGATGGCAGTGCAGCCACGGGCAGGGCCCATTCTTCGTCGCGCCAGGTGCCGGAGAGCAGCGTTTGGCCGTTGAGGCTGAGGACTCGAACCTGTGCAGCCGCTTGATTGGCAGGGCGTTGGAGGTATAAACCGCCTTGAGCCACGCGCCAGCTGTAGCCTTCCATGCCCACTTCAGGGACGGAAATCCAGAGGTGACCTGCTTCGATGGTGCTGTCCGCTTTGTGCTGGTAGGCACAGTCTTTCAAGGTGAAAGACTTGCCGTCGGCAGCCATTTGGAGGCGGATCCATCCGTAGATGAATTGCCCGTTCTTTTCCGTTCGGGTACCCAAAAAGCCATCCGTGTACGGCGCTTGCCACTGCGAATAGGGATCGTGCACGCTGTCAAAGCGGTAGTCGATGGTGCCGTACTCGTCGGAAGGGGACATGCCCGCCCAACTCGACGTCGCGCCAATCAAATCACCCACCTCCAGGCGGTCCGCGTAGTGGAAGAGACCGCGCTGCTGGCCCAAAATGGCGCCATTCACGGAATCAAAAGGAGAAACCAACGCCGCATCAATCAAATTGGTCGTGGTACCGGTATCGCGCAACAAGGTGAATCGAAAATCCCATGCCGTATCCTGATTGACGTCCAAATCAACGATTTGGCCATTCACGGAGAGGGTGGTGTCGTTAAAGTCCACGTACACGTATTGGGCCTGGGCCGCAAAAGAAAGGGCAAGAGCCGCGAAGGCGGCATATAATTTGTTCAGCATCATGGGACTGCAAAGGTGCAAAAGCCAAGCCATCCACCCACTACCTTTACACGAACTATGCAGAAATTCCGCATCCCCATCCTCGTTGAAGCCCTTACAATGGCCGTGCAAGCACTTAGGGCTCAGCTACTTCGGGCCGTTTTAACCGCATTAATCATCGCCATTGGCATTACGGCGCTGGTGGGCATGTTGACGGCGACGAGCGTGATGGAGTCCAGTATTTCGGGCCAATTCACCTCGATGGGCGCCAATACGTTTACCATTCAACAAGGCGGGATGAACATTCAGATTGGCCGCCGGGGGATGCGTGAGAAAGAGCAACCCCAAATTCCGCTACGCACGGCGATCAAACTTCGGGAGAATCTCGATGCACAGGGCGTAATGGCGAGTGTGAGCGACGATTTGATGGGCACGGCGGTGATTTTCTACGAAGGAAAGGAGACGAATCCCAACGTTCGGGTCATGGCCGCGGACAAGCACTATCCCGAGGTCAATGCCTTGGAGCTCGCCGAAGGGCGCTACTTCTCCCCGATCGAATTAAACGAGGCGCGCGCGGTAGCCCTAATCGCACCGGATGTGGCAGCCAAACTCTTCCCCAACGGCGGGGCGCTGGGCAAGCGCATTCGGATCAGTGGCAACAAACCCTACACCGTTATTGGCGTGACGAAGCCCAAAGGAAACAGCGGCTTTATGGCCTCGGACAACATTGTCTACCTGCCCTTGATGACGGGCCATCAGGACTTTGGAACGCCCTATTCGTCCTATGTGACGAGCATTATGGCACCCGATGCCCTGTACCTAGATGCTACCATTGATCAGGCCACGGCCGCCATGCGGGCGATCCGAAAACTTCGTCCCGGCGAGGAAAACAACTTCAACATTCGACGCAGCGACAGCCTCTCGGCCATCTTGATTGAGTCGCTGAGTTCTGTCAGTATGGGCGCGGCCCTCATCGGCTTCATTACCCTGCTGGGGGCATCCGTGGCGCTGATGAACATCATGCTCGTCTCCGTGACCGAACGCACCCGCGAGATCGGCACCCGCAAAGCACTGGGCGCCAACCAGCGCATCATCGTCTTACAATTCCTGTCGGAAGCCGTTCTCGTTTCCCTGATCGGAGGCCTGATGGGCACGGTCCTTGGACTTGCCGTCGGCAACGGCATGGCCGTTTTAATGAATTCTCCTGCGGTTTTCCCCTTAAAATGGATGATCTTAGCGTTGATCGTTTCCATTTTAGTTGGCATTGTCTCCGGGTGGTACCCCGCGCGTCAGGCGGCTCGATTGGATCCGATCGAAGCCCTACGCTATGAGTAAATCGGTAACGACTGTTCACGCAAAAGACCCGTTGTGGCGCAGGAGCGCTGCGGAGATTCGGCGTGCGCGCAGCGTCGCCTGGGCCTTTGCGCGACGCGACCTGCAGTTGCGCTACGCCCAAACGCGCATGGGCTGGCTCTGGTCCATTGGGCAGCCCCTCCTAGCCGCCGCCATCGTCCTGATTGTCTTTTCGTGGATTGTGAAGGTGGAGGCTCCTTACGGTCTTTCGTACCCCCTCTACGCCTTTGCGGCCCTGCCCGCCTGGCTCATGGCCCAGCATGTTCTTTTACAGGGTGCGCCGAGTTTGGTGCACAACCAGCACATCGTCAGTAAAGTTTTCTTTCCCCGAACCGCCCTCCCCCTGAGCAAAGCCGGAGTGGCCCTGGTCGATTTTTCGGTGGCTACACTGTTGTTTTGGGTGTATCGGGCTTGGACCACGGGGATGTGGATCGAGGGCCTGCATTGGGTACTGCTCTTCGCGGTGATGGGCCTCTATGCCGCATTGGGCTTGGCTTATTGGATTGCGGCCCTTTCGGTGCGCTACCGCGACGGCTTGGCCCTGCTTCCCTTTTTGGTGCAAGGCTTATTCTTGCTGACCCCTATCGCCTATCCGACCGAACGCTTCGCCAGCGCCCTGGGGGACCATGCGTGGCTCCTCTACCTCAATCCCTTTGTCGGGGTGGCCGATGGCATGCGCTTTGGCTGGCTAGGGCTAGGTGATTGGAACGACTACCACCTGATTTCCTTTGGCGTGGCCTTTGGACTCTTTGTGACGGGCACCTGGGCCCTGAAAGCCGTTGAACGCACCTTGATCGACGACCTATGAGCCTGCCTTCGCACCTCGCCCTTCAAACGCAGGGCCTGGCCAAACGGTATTTTGGCCGGGGCTCCTTTAAAGGCACGCACTACTGGGCCTTGAAGCCCTTGGATTTGGAGGTGGCCGCGGGGTCCGCGCTCGGCCTCATGGGCCCCAACGGTGCGGGCAAGTCCACGCTGCTGAAGCTGTTGTCTGGCCTCACGCATCCGAGTGCCGGGGGCTACCAGTACCGCGGCCAAATGACCAGCCTACTCGAGGTGGGCACCGGATTCCACCCCGATTTGTCGGGCCGAGAAAACGTCTACCTCAGCGGTGCCTTGCACGGCATGTCGCGTCAAGAAATGGCGCAGCGCATGGAAGCCATCCAGGAATTTGCCGGCCTGCACGACCAGTACATGGATCACCCGATTAAGCACTATTCGAGCGGCATGAAGGTGCGTTTGGGCTTTTCTGTGGCCGCGCATTTGCATGCGGACATCTTAGTGGTGGATGAAGTTTTGGCTGTGGGCGACGCCAGTTTCCAGGCCAAATGCTTGCAGAGCATGGAGGCTCAAATGAGCGAAAAGGGCCGAACCGTGCTCTTCGTCTCGCACAACCTCTACGCCCTGCAGTCCTTGTGTCCGCAGTCCCTTTGGCTCGACCGCGGCGAGAAAGTGCGCTATGGCGCTTCGGCCGATCTGGTTACGGACTATTTGAAGCAAGCGCACGGCCCCAACGCAGCGTTTGCTTCCGGGCATGGGGTGGCTTCAGGCAGTGGCAAACTACGCCTGACCGACATGGAGTGGATGGCCGGACCGCCGCAAACCGGGGTCGCCAACACCCTGCGCATTGCCTATGAAGGCGAGGGCGATCAGCACGATGTGGACATTCGTTTAAACGTGCACGGCAATGACGGTCGATTTATTGCGCCCTTGGCCATGCATGCCCATGGATTTGCGCCTTCTGTATTGCCCGCGTCCGGCGAGGTGTATGTGCATTTTGAGGCCATGCCCTTCATGGAAGGTTGGTACAGTGTTCAGGCACGCGTGACCGAACGCGGGGTCGTCGCCTACGAGCACAAAAACGTGTGGGGCTTCCACGTAGCTTCTGGGGGCTTCCTAGCGCAGGCCCCCGCCTACCCTTCAGGCAAGAACGGGGTACACCTTCGCCAAGACTGGCGTTTGGAGCCTTAAGCCCGGCCTAGCAGCCCTTTCAGGAATTTTTTGAAACGCGCCTTCCAGGGCAAGGGCAGCGCATGCGGTCCGTTGGGGTGGTGAAAGAGGCGGTGCATGTAGCCGGAACCCTCCGCTGCGGGCAATTCTTGAACGCTATCTAGGCGCCAATCCTCCGCATCGTAGCCTTGGGCCTGCAAGAAGGGGCCAAAAACCGGCTTGAAAAAGGCCTCGTCATCCGGGGTAAACCAGCGGCGCCAGTTGCTGTGGCTGTTGGTTCGGCTCACGTGCTTGAAACTGGGACGAATACCGTGGTCTGCCGCCAAAGGGAATCCCAAATAGGCCTCCAAGGCCGCCCAATTCTTGTCGACCAGGTCCTCGTAGTGCAAGATGAACCAGCCGTCCTGGGCCAAACCCGTCAAGAAATCGGACAGGGCATCCAAGCCTTGCTTATACCCTTCTGCCCAGGTTTGAAGCACCGTTGGGTCACTGCTGTGCAGCTGGTGAAAGGGCACCTCATCGGGGTGCTTTTCCTTGTGTTCCGTCAAGCGAAGGGCCCGGTAGAAGGCTTCGGGATCCGGATTATGGAGGTGGAACCAGCGGTAGAAAAAGCCGGAAATCCAACGGTCGCGCGGGTCACGAACCAAGAAGATCTTTTTATCGAATTCTGCAAAGGCGGCCTGCGCCTCAGGGCCATTCCAACCGGATTTTTGGTTGGCGTCGGCGTATAAGATTTTGGCGAGTTGGTGCGCCGCCGGCGGCCAGGCCATGCCGTCGCCGCGGCGCAATGTGCCGTCCGCATCGATGGTTTTAGGTTCGAAGCATTCCACGAGGGGACCTTCTAGTGTCATGGCTTCGGCCAAGAGCGAAAAGAGGTAGGTCGTGCCACTTTTGGGCAATCCGTAGATAACAGCGCGCATGGGGCCGGAAGGTAGTGTAAATTCGGGGTATGAAGGAGTCCCGGCCGCGCGTGAGCGTCATCGTCCCTAACTACATGCATGCGCCCTACCTGGAAGAGCGCTTGCAAAGCATTGCCAACCAGAGCTTTCAGGACTTTGAGGTGCTGCTTTTGGACGATGCGTCGACGGACCAGTCCGTGGAGATTTTAAAAGCTTGGGAAGCCAAGGATGCCCGCTTCCACTTCACCCCAAATACCGCCAACAGCGGCAGCACCTTTGCGCAGTGGAACAAAGGGGCCACCATGGCTAAAGGCGACTACCTCTGGATTGCGGAAAGCGACGATGTGGCGGATCCCCAGCTCCTTGAGAAACTCGTCGCCTTGCTGGACGCGCATCCCAGCGCCGTCATCGCCTACGGCCAGTCCATGCTCATCAACGAGCAAAGTGAGCCCCTGCACAGCTTTGACGTGCACTACCAGTACATTTTTGGGGGCGACCGCTGGTCCAAACCCTACGCCAACAGCGGCATGAACGAGATTGAGCAGTACATGATTTTGCACAATGTCGTCCCGAATGCCTCCGGTGCTTTACTCCGGGCCGAACGCTTTCACGCCATCGGGGGCGCCGACCCCACCGCCAAACTGAATGGCGACTGGATGTTCTACATCCGTATGCTCGAAGCGGGCGACATCGTCTACACCCCAGAAATCCTCAACTACTTCCGCCTGCACGCCGTCACCCAGCGGCAGCGCGCCAATGCCAACGGCAAGGTCTACCGCGAGCTGCTGGCCATTGTCGATTACATCCGGGGCGCGCACCACCCGGAGCGTTGGATCGTTCGGAAAGCCTACCGAAATGTAGCCGCCTGGTGGACGCACTCCCTCTACCGCCAAACCTGGCGCGGGCCGGGCCTACAGGAGAACATAGCGGTGAACTGGGCGCTGCTTAAACGCTTTTTGACCCTGCACCCCTTGGTCCTGCTGCACATTCCCTACGAAGGCCTGGTACGCCTTGCCGTAGTGGCCCTGGAAGGATTGGGCGTGAAGGAACCTCTGCGACGCGTCTTGCACCGCTTCTTCCCTCGCCACTTTATGCCCCGCGCCACATGAGTACGGGGTCTGCCATTACCGTGGTCCTACCCTGCTTTCAGGCGGCTACTTTCCTTCCCGAAACGCTGGCCTGTCTGCCCCAGGGCATTTCCGCCATTGCCGTCGACGACGCCTCTACCGATGGCACCGCGACCTTGCTGGAGGCTTGGCGGTCCGAAGATCCATCCCACCGAACGGTCCTCCACCACAGCGCCAACCAAGGCCTAGGCGCCACACGCAACACGGGCTGGCGCGCGGCCCAAACCGAATGGATTCTCTTTCTGGACGCCGACGACGTATTGGAGACTGGCTGGCATTCCGCTTTGGCGCACGCCCTGGCTCAGGTATCGGCGGAGTCCACCTGGCTCTGGCATCCCTACACGGAGTGGGACGGGCAGCGCAAGCGTCTTCGCCAGACCGACCGACTCCTACAGGCCACCGACTTGGTTACAAAGCGCCTTCCCTTGTCTCCTTCGGGCAGCTTGATTCGTCGCTCAGTCCTAGAAGAGGTGGGTGGCTGGAGCGAATCCCGCGATCTTGTCGAAGACATCGACTTCTGGATGCGCCTGTGGCAAGCGGGGCACCGACCCCAGCAATGGTCCACTACGCCTTGGACCCGCTACCGAACCAATGTGGGCTTAACCAAGGACGTCGAGGCACACGCCGGGAAAGTGCTAGGCCGCCTGGATGAATTTGTAGCGCGCGGCTGGATCCAAGCGTCTGAACGCCAAGAGGCGGAAGCCGAAATTTGGCGCCAAGTGGGCCGAACCCACCACAAAGCCCGCCGCTGGGCCGCTGCTCGTTTGGCCTACCGCCGGGCAAAACCTTCGCTAAAAACCGCCCTTTTGCGCGGACTCACTTTTATTCACATCCCCCTATGAAGCCCTTTTCCCCTATTTCACACGGCTACTGGCGTTTGATGGACTGGAACCTCAGCCCCCAGGACATCGCCTCCCTCGTGCAGGCCTCCTTGGACCTGGGGATTTACACCCTAGACCATGCCGATATCTACGGGGATTACCGCTGTGAGGCCGCATTTGGGCAGGGATTTGGTGTGTTGGCGCCTTCGGTCCGTCAAAAGGTGCAATTGGTAAGTAAGTGCGGAATCAAACTGCTCACCGCTTCCGCGCCCGAACGCCGCATCAAACACTACGACTACAGCTACGCGCACATCGTCCAAAGCGTGGAGAACAGCCTGCAACGCCTCGGGGCCGAAAAATTGGATGTCCTCCTCCTGCACCGCCCCTCGCCCCTGCTTCAGCCCGAAGAGGTGGCCCGTGCCTTTTCCGACCTTCAGGCTTCCGGCAAAGTACTCAATTTTGGCGTGTCCAACTTCACCCCCAGCCAATTTGACGCCCTCCAAAGCGCTTGCGAGCAGCCCTTGGTCACGAACCAAGTGCAGATTTCGCCCCTTCACGTCGACTACCTCTTTGACGGCGGCCAAGACCACGCCCTCTTGCACGATTACGCCCCCATGGCCTGGTCCCCGCTGGGTGGCGGACGTCTTTTTGCCCCAAAGTCCGAACGCGACCACGCGGTAGCGGACCTCTTCAAACAGCTTTCCGAGGTTCACCACCTTCCCATCGACACCCTCGCCTACGCATGGACCCGCAAACTGCCCTCCAATCCAACAGTGGTCGTGGGATCCGGTAAGCGGGAACGCCTAGAAGCCGCCGTTCGGGCCCTGGATTTTGACTTCCCCTTAGAAGATTGGTACGCCGTCCTACAGGCCAGCCGGGGGCATGGGATTGCCTAGGGCTAGAGGGCTAGAGGGCTAGAGGGCTAGAGGGCTAGAGGGCTAGAGGGCTAGAGGGCTAGAGGGCTAGAGGGCTAGAGGGCTAGAGCTTGGCAAAACAACGAAAGTCCCTGCGCGCGGCGAAGGTCCACCACACCGTTTAGGGGTAAAAGGGTTTAAGCGTTTAAGCGAAAAGCTACAGCGCGTAGCGCGTGCTCTCTAGCTTCAGGGCGCAGCCCGAGCTCTCTAGCTAATTTGCGCGAAGCGCGTGCCCTCTAGCTCTCCAGCCCATACGCCAACAAAAAAGCCCGCTTCTCAGCGGGCTTTTTGCTTCTTTTGGGTTCGGATCGGCTCTTAGTTCAAACGCGCCTGAAGCTCCTGGTCGATAGCGTCCAAGAATTCCTGCGTGTAGAGGTAGTGCGTACCGTGCTGCACGTTGTTGCCGTGCACACAGATGGCCAAGTCTTTCGTCATCTTGCCAGACTCTACCACGTCGACGCAAACGGTCTCCAAGGTGTTGGCAAAATGCACCAAGGCATCGTTGCCGTCCAACTTGCCACGGTGCGCCAGACCACGCGTCCATGCGAAGATGGAGGCGATGGGGTTGGTGCTCGTTTGCTTGCCTTGCTGGTGCTGGCGGAAGTGACGGGTCACGGTGCCGTGTGCTGCTTCTGCTTCGAGGGTTTTGCCATCGGGCGTCACCAAAACGGACGTCATCAAGCCCAAAGAACCAAAGCCTTGCGCAACCGTATCGGATTGAACGTCGCCGTCGTAGTTCTTACAAGCCCACACAAAGCCACCTTCCCACTTCAGGGCCGATGCGACCATATCGTCGATCAAGCGGTGCTCGTAGGTGATGCCGGCGGCTTTGTACTGCTCGGCGAATTCGGTTTCATAGACCTCTTGGAAGATGTCCTTGAAGCGACCGTCGTACTGCTTCAAAATGGTGTTCTTCGTACTCAAGTAGAGGGGCCAGCCTTTTTGCAAGGCCAAATTCATGCAGGAGCGCGCAAAGCCGTAAACTGACTCGTCGGTGTTGTACATGCTCATAGCCACACCGCCGCCGTCGAAGTTGTAGACCTCAAACGTTTGGGCCTCTGAGCCATCCTCTGGCGTGAAAGTCATGGTCAACTTGCCTTTACCGGTGATCACGGTGTCAGTCGCACGGTACTGATCGCCAAACGCGTGACGGCCAATAACGATAGGCTTGTTCCAGGTCGTCACCAAACGGGGAACGTTTTCACAAATGATGGGCTCGCGGAATACGGTGCCGCCCAGGATGTTTCGGATGGTGCCGTTGGGGCTCTTCCACATTTTCTTGAGGCCAAATTCCTCAACACGTGCCTCGTCGGGCGTGATGGTGGCACACTTGATGCCCACATTGTACTTCTTAATGGCCTCAGCGGCATCTACGGTCACTTGGTCGTTGGTCGCATCGCGGTGCTCCATACCGAGGTCGTAGTATTTGATGTCCACATCCACGTAGGGGAGGATGAGTTTTTCTTTGATAAATGACCAAATGATTCGGGTCATTTCATCGCCGTCCAATTCGACGACGGGATTGGCTACTTTAATCTTACTCATAACAACTGCTTTATCGGGCCAAATGCCCATTCTTTGAAAGGATTGCAAAGTTACTCCAAATCCAGCTTAAATTCTTTTCTGAATTCGGCCAAATGCGGGTTTTTCTCTAACAAAAACTGATAGCGCTCCTCGGGAGTGTAGACGATTCGGGCGTTGCTAGCCCCCTCCTCTACGTTAATGGACCAACGGATGGCATCGTTCTCTAACAAGCTACGCAGCCCGCCGATGAGCTCGTCCCGAACACCCTCCAAATAGTCCGCCTGCACTTTGTTTTCGACGGAAATTCGGATCCTAAAATCATCCTCCAGCACGGGCGTCGCCTTGGAAATGACCGAATGTATCACCGGCCGGTCCTCCATAGCCTTTACCGTATCCATCCAAGCAGTCTCCAGGGCATTTTGACTAAAGGCCGATAGGCGCTTGACTTCGGGCTCTTGGGTCGCTACTTCTGCCGTTTCCGCAACCGCTAGGGCCGAACCCCCGAGGTTGGCCTTCAACGAAAAGGTTGAGCGACGCTTTCGGGCCGGTTCCTCCGAGGATAGCTGCATGTGAGGATCTGCTTGCGCTCTATCCACAGGGGGTGCAGCTTCAGCGGGCCCAGGTGGCTGCACAGCGGCGGGTTGAGCCTCTGGTGCATCGTGAACTTCAGGTGTCTCGGGTTTAGAATCGTCCGAAGGAGCTTCCTCGGACACTACAGGTGCTGGGGCTGGAGGCATGGGAGTAGTAGCGGGAGCTACGGCTTCCTCGGCCGCGGCAGGAACGTCTGGTGCTGCTGGAGTTTCAGGCTCAACGGGCTTTGGAGCCGAGGCAGATTCGCGCTGAGAAGCTTGTGTTACCCCTTGGGGTTCAGGCTTTTTTTTTTCGTCCGGACCTTGGCCCATTCCTGCGAGATCCAACAAGGCAATTTCCACCAAGAGGCGCGGATTAGAGCTACTTCGGTACGACAGGTCGCACTGCGAAAGTGCTTTCAAGGCATTGGCCAAAAAGGCGGGCGAGGCCTGCTCTGCTTGCTGGCGGTACTGTTCCTTGACGGAGTCGGGCACATCCATGAGGGCAATGGTGGCTTCGTGTTTGGCCAACAGGACATCCCGAACGTGGCTCGCCAATCCCCCCACAAAGCGGTGCAAATCAAACCCCTGCTCGAGGATGTGGTCCACTTGGAGCAGCAAAGACGTGGTGTCGCCACTGAGCAGATGCGAGACTGTGGAGAAATAGACCGTTCGGTCCAAGAGTTGCAAATTCTCACGGACCAGGTCGTACGTCAGGGTGCCCCCGCGCGCAAAAGCTGCAACACGGTCAAAAATGGACAGCGAATCGCGGAGCGCACCGTCGGCTTTTTCGGCAATGGCGTGCAAGGCTTCTTCCTCCGTGGCAATGCCCTCCTTCCCGGCCACAAAGGCCAAGTGGTTCGCAATGTCCTGGAGTCCGATGCGCTTGAAGTCAAAAATTTGGCAACGCGAGAGAATGGTCGGGAGCACCTTGTGCTTTTCCGTGGTCGCCAAGATGAAAATGGCATGCGCGGGTGGCTCCTCCAGCGTCTTCAAAAAAGCGTTGAAGGCCGCCTGGGAGAGCATGTGCACCTCGTCGATGATGTAGACCTTGAAGCGGCCCACCTGAGGGGCGAAGCGCACCTGATCAATTAGCTGGCGGATGTCGTCCACCGAGTTGTTGGAGGCGGCGTCCAGCTCAAAAATATTGAGGCTGTAGTCTTGATCGGGCCCGGTGTGCACCTCGTTGATTCGGCGGGCTAAAATGCGCGCGCACGTGGTCTTTCCGACCCCGCGAGGACCTGTAAACAAGAGGGCTTGAGCGAGATGCCCGCTGGAGACTTCGTGCTCCAGGGTATCCGTTACATGGCTTTGGCCAACAACTGCCTCAAAGTCTTTGGGGCGGTACTTTCGGGCCGAAACGATGTAGGGAGTCGCATCCATAGGTCAAATCTACGCCAGAAGGAATTAGGCCGCAGGCCAAAGGTGAAAACCTGCGAAGAAAATCGCTTGACTCAGCAGGATGGGGAGCGCCATTCGGTTCTCTCCCTCCACCTCTTCGGACAGTAAAAACTGCATGACCAGCGAGGTCGCCAACCAGCCCAAAGAATTGAGCCATCCGTGGCCGCCTGCAAAGATCCAGAAGCGCAATTGGGGGGCTACAGGTTCGATCAAGAGATCGATGAGGACCATGAGAACGGCGGCGAGGAGGACGCGCTGCCAGCGGTTGAATTCGGGCAAATAGCTCTTCACCCACTGGGCCGTAGCCAACGCAAGGATAGCCCAATTCACACCGATCATCCACGGCACATCCCAGACTAAGGGACCTAGACCCTCCAAATACGTGTAAACGCCAAACGGATAGCCCGTGTGCACCCCCAAGAATTCCACCCCCAGGCCAATCGCATAGACCAGCAACAAACGGAAGCGCAGCGTGGTGGTAGCTACTGAAAACTGGAAGAGCAGCCAGAAACTG
>Ga0255770_10000281_pt1 | contig 47398 bp, 35 predicted proteins | sample 071ome_22_FD_179968 | JGI IMG/M metagenome (GOLD analysis project Ga0255770, IMG submission 179968) | Coastal salt marsh microbial communities from the Groves Creek Marsh, Skidaway Island, Georgia - 071404AT metaG (version 2) | ecosystem: Environmental > Aquatic > Marine > Intertidal zone >...
AAAACGCCAAGAACTATCCCAGCCAACTGCTTTTCGGAGATCCTCCCCCCAACCGCAAGTAAACAGAGTCAATCAAACTCTCATGAAAACAAAACTTTCAAAGATGTTATCGCTCGCAGCCGTCGCAGCCATGACGCTGGCCAGCGGATGCGCTCTCAACAAGCCCTATCCTGAAAAAGCCTCCTTTCTCCCAAACATCCAGGCGCCCCGGATTGCCGATACAAAAGTAAAACCATTGAACATTCGCCTGAAGGTGCGCAACACCCGGGTCAAGGCACCGTTCGAAGGAAAGTCATTTGTTTACCGCCTCACCGATGATCACTGGGAAACCGATTTCTACAAGGAATGGCTGACCTATCCGAGGGATATCCTTACTGAAAGCACGGTCGATTATTTGGCACAATCCGGAAGCATGGCCATGACCTCGACCGAAGACAGTTTAGTGGAAGCCGATTATTATTTGGAAGGTGTTTTGAATGGCTTTTATCTGGATAAAAGAAATCCGACGTCACCAACCAGTGAGGTCAGCATTCAATGGGTGTTAATTCCCAATCGCCCGCTGAGTGCTGCGAACCATGATTCCGCGTTCTGGTCAAAAGATTACACCCAACGCATCCAATGCAAGGACAACACTTCTCAAGCCTATGTCCAGTCCACGGCGACAGCTCTTGGAAAAATTTTTGAGTCGCTGAATACTGACCTGATTCGAGTATTGGAGACTTCCAATTAGAATCTTTTTGATTCGTCCAAGGTCGATTGTGATACGCGTGTTGGGGTGTGGGTATTCTTTGGGTTTCCTTTGGGTGTTGATTTGGTGGGGATGCAGGCCCTGAGGGTTACGCGCCGGGGATCCACGCAGTCGCGGGACAGGCGCAGTTCATTTTTTAGACAATGGAGGGGAGAGTTCCACCTCACCCCAAATTTTCCCCTTGAAAACGTTTCTGAGCAAAAGGAATGGAACGCGGGGAGACTATTGTTAATCGAATGGCTGTGACGTTTCCATTGCAGCTTGAAAAGGGTTCCAAAGCACTGAGGTCTGAATTGGGTGTAAGTCGGAGCTTACCCCTCCGGTTAAGGATTTCTAATTTTTGAACTGCGCCCTCGCGGGACAGGCTGGCACGTACTACCTTGGTTGGGATTTTACTTTAAGTAACCAAGAAATCCCAGCAGGTCTGCCACTTCTTGGGTCTTTCTCCCTGCAAGCAATCCCTCCGGCATCGCTGACAAGGTGGAACGCTGCCGGTCGGTGATCGATGATGAATCGATTCGATGCAACTCCCCCTGAATATCCATCACTGTCACCTGTTCTTGCTCCTCCGCTTTGATAATGCCTGTGCGCGGAAAGCCATCACGAACTTCGATCGTCACGACTTGATACTCCGGCGCCACCAGCTGTGACGGATTTAATATATGCTCCAACGCTTGATCCATCGGATATTTCTCGGCAATGCGGCTAAGTTCAGGTCCCAGTGCCCCACCCTTTTCATTCATCTTGTGACAGGTGGCACATTGCAGGGAAACGTCCTCGTAAAACATCCGCCGGCCATTTTCCAGATCGGGTTTCAATTCATTCAGTGACGCCAAATCCAGAGCGTCATTGACAGCGGATGTGGTTTCGAAGAAACGCCGCAACACATCCCGCCGAACAGGATCGTTCAGGTTGATGTAAAGGTTTCGAACCATTTCCTTCTGTTGCTCATCAAACCATCCTCGATCCATGGCATACGACAAACCAAGCACACCAGGCAAGTTTCCTGCCAACGAACTTACGAGGTTCCTTTTGGTTTCCAAATCTGTCCGGCTCCGAATACGTTCAATGGTATGCAAAACCTTGGTGGTTTGGTTATCTGAACTGGAGTCGCCGCTATCCATGGAACGAATCCAGTCAAAAACCAGACTCAACCCTTGAACATCCAACCCTCCCTGCATTCCCAGATGAGGCATCTGACCGGCTCCCGTTTTGGCCATCCGCGCATAAAGAACCGATCGGAATGGATCTCCGGGCACGATGACGAAGCCATGGGGTAAACCGAAATCACCGCGCAATGTCTCCTGATTAACCAGGGATGCCTGAGCCAGGGGTTTTTCGAAATACATCAACGACTGCACCATGGCGCCCGCGTTCTCGCGATGGCAATGTCCACAATTGGCATGCAGGTAAGCGCGCGCCTGATAGGCTACATCGTCCATATTTCCTCCTTGTCGCGAACGGCGAGATCGGCCTTGATTCGTCAGTTTCAGTTGACTGAGTTGATTCCACGAGTTACGCACCGCTTCATCGGCATGTGGCGTCCCCTGTAGTTGAAGTTTGTTCCAACCCAGCGCATATCCACTCCATGAATTATGGCAGCGAAGACAATTCGCTCTGGCCTCGTAATGCCAACTGGCAGGCGAATGTTCTGCCGTCATACCTGACAACACAGAATCCGGATCATCCGCACGAACGGACGCTCCTGCCGCATCCACCAGTCGGGCATCTTCGCCACGAGCGTCCCAGGCATAAACGTAAGCATTCCAATGTTGGCCGTCAAAGTGCATCAACTGGGTTTCGATGGGTCGTCCCGGCACACCTGCCTGAGAGGCAGCTGAACTTGGCCAGAAAAGCGTCTTTACCAATACGGCGTCAGCGGGAAAGGTCGCGGCGCGATCAGCAATCTGTGCAACTCCATCTCCGGGCAAACACACCCACCGACGAGCTGCTGCTCCATTTTCCCAATGGGGCATTTCAACCTCATAAGGATAAACTCCCGGTGCAGGGATTTGACTTGCTACATCATCAAAAACCCCCGTCTGACTGAGCAACTGCGGGAAATCGGAGGCGTTTTCTTCCTGCTTATGTGGTTTGAGTTGATAGAGCCCTCCCGCATAATCCACCACCCATAATTCACCCTGGGCATCTTCCCCAAATGTGATCACCCTAAACGGGGCATCGGTCAATTCTTCATGCCAGACCACCTCGTATCCTTCTTTACGCAATCCCCAGATCTTGCCGGTCTCGTAGTCACTGTATATGTATGCTCCACTTAGCTCGCCCAAGGCACGACCTCGATACACATACCCCCCGGTAATTGAAGCCGCTTCGGAGTGTGGATGCTCCACGATGGGCGCCCGGAACAATCCCGGTCCTTGAGGTAATCCCTCCTGAACCAGATGACTCCCTTCCATGATCGACCACCCGTAATTCCCTCCCTTTTCCACAAGATGGATCAGTTCCCATAATTCCCATCCAACATCCCCTACCCAGAGATCACCATTTGCCTGATCAAAACTCATTTTGAACGGATTCCGGAATCCAAAAGCCCAGACTTCCGGCCGCGCATCGCGGTGGCTGACGAATGGATTATCCTTGGGAATGGCATACTTCAAGCCCGGGTCCCGGTGATCCACATCAATCCTCAAAACAGAGGCAAGCAGATCCGTGATATCCTGTCCGGTTTTCAGGATATCCGGCGGGTTGGGTCCCGTCCCATCTCCTGTGGTGATGTAGAGGAAACCGTCCGGACCAAAACGCAGGCATCCTCCATTGTGCCCGCCTCCTTTCCATGTCAAAAGAACCTCTTCTGATCCGGGGAGAATCGTGGGAGGGTTGGTGTCGGAAACCAAGAATTTGGAAACTCGTGTTCCGTCAGGCGCTCCCCCACCCAACACATAACAAAGGTAGACCTGACGATTCTTTTGGAATTCAGGATGAAAAGCCAGTCCATAGGCATCGGACATCCGGTCGGCATGGGATTTGAGATGAATCACCAAATGTTTTTCAGGTGAGTCAGAAGTCGGATCAAATGCATGGATGCCACCCCTTAACTCCATCATCCACAGCCAATCCGTTCCCGGCATGGCGACCAGTTCCACAGGGTTGTCAAAAGAAATATCGGGCAGCGCTCTCTGCAAGTCATAAGCCGCCGGCCGGCCCGGGTGCCCTTTGACCTTGGAGGTCGTCCAGGGCACACGCTTTACGGACACCGACTGCGCCTGCGACATTTCAGCCATCCCAAGTAACAAAGCCATCGCGCCAACAAAGCCGTGCATCAGCAAACCATGTTTACCTTTAGCAAGGAGTTTGGGAAAATTCATGCTGCGTAGATTACAGTTTGCCATGTTTTTGGCAATGAGTTTGAGTCCGCTTCGTAAAAAGCTTGAATAATGGATTGTTCAAGGCCAGGTGATGATTGGGAATTGTGGGTCAATCTTATTTGATTTTCCAATGCCCTGGTGGTAGTAAATCCCTGTTAGATCGCTGCAATGATCAAAAACTTCAACTCGCTGGAAATCTTTACCGGGATCACCGTGGTGGTCGGCATCCGATACCTTGTATTGGCCTTCATTGCGTGGACCTTGTGCTACTGGCTCTTTTACTCCAGATGGTTTCACCGCAAAATTGTCAAACGACAACCCCGTTGGAAGGATATCCGGAGGGAACTGCTCTACTCCGCGCTCTCCATTATCATCTTTGGAGCAGTAGGCATGCTGACGATCACACTGGCCAGGATGGGTCACACGCGCATCTATTGGAGCGTGACTGAGAGAGGATGGGGATGGTTTGCCGCAAGTATCGTTCTGGCCGTCCTGCTCCATGACACCTATTTCTACTGGTCCCATCGATGGATGCATCATCCAAAACTTTTCCACTGGGTTCACAAGGTCCACCATCAATCCAACAACCCCACCCCCTGGGCATCCTATTCGTTCAGTCTTTGGGAGGCTTTGGCGCAGGCTGCCATCTTCCCGTTGACTGCCTTTCTCATCCCGATTCACCCGCTGGCATTTGGCATGTTCATGGGGTGGCAGATTTTTAACAACGTTTTGGGACACACAGGATTTGAGTTCTATCCACGATGGATGATGAAGGGTTGGCTGCGTTACGTGCTGAACACCCCCACCAACCACATCATGCACCATGAAAAACCCAACGGAAATTATGGGATCTATTTCAACATATGGGACCGTATCATGGGCACCAACCACCCCGACTACGATCAACGCCTCACCGAACTCACGCAAGCCAGGAGCATTCACAAACAACCCAACACGCTGCCCAGCGAACAATCCACGACAGGTGTTACTCAGAACCTTTCATGAGATGATTTTGATGAGGTTCCATCAAACATCAACAGGCTTGCAGGCAGTGGCGAGGAGGGTTTGGAAATGCGGGGGTTCGTCTTCTTTGGCGACGACTTCTATTTCTACATTTTCAAACCGTGTTTGCTCCAGCCATTGTTGAATTCGACTTTCCTCAAAGCCAAGCCAGACATCACCATAAAGTTTGCGAGCATCTTCGAAATCGTGCTTCAACAGATCCAGGATCAGCACTTTGCCTCCGGGCCTCAGAATACGGTATGCTGATTTCAAGGCTTGTGCCGGATCCTCCGCATGATGCAGTGCCTGACTCAGAATCGCCACGTCCACGCTTTGATCATCAATCGGCGGTTGGGTTAGATCCCCATGCCTGAAGGAAAGATTCACAAGTCCGTTCTCCTTGGCCTTGCGCTTTCCGAATTCCACCATTTTCTGACTGTTGTCAACGGCTATGACCGAACGCGCGTTGTGGGCCAAAAGTTCGGACAACAATCCTTCACCCGAACCCAGGTCGGCAATGTCAATGGCCGGGATCAATCGCAATAACATCTGACCAAAAGCCTGCCACGAACGCCCGGGACCATAACTACGGTCAAAGCGTCCGGCGATTTGATTGAAATAGAGCTTTGCCTGATCCTCACGTCGATCAAGTATGCGCTTGAGGTTGATGTGATCCGATTCGTGTGCGTCCAGTTCTCGCGCACCTTTCAACGCCAGATCCAACAGGCTGCGTCCATGCTCCTCCTGCGATGGCAGCAATTGATAAAAAACCCGTTTCCCCTCCCTTCGCGAGGTCAAAAACCCCTGCTTCTGCAGTTGCCCCAAATGCGTACTGATGCGTGACTGCCCCATGCGGGTGATCTCCTGCAGTTCATTGACCGACAATTCGTCTTCCGCCAGCAGCGAGATCAATCGGAGTCGTGTGGAATCGGACAGCACTTTCAAAGATGAGACTATATCGGTCATGGCAAAATGAATCACAAAAAGAAAACCGGTCGCCAAAGTAAAGTCGAGATAATCTGCGAGTTTGCCATTGACGAAACGAAAACCTGTTATATCATCACATCAAGATACGTCAATATGATAGGAGGCGTAACCAGTCGAAAACAACAAAATCATGAGCAATAACTACATTTTTTCATCCGAATCCGTCGGCGAAGGTCATCCTGACAAAGTATGTGACACCATTTCCGATGCCATTCTGGACGCATGTCTGGCACAAGACAAAACGAGTCGCGTTGCTTGCGAAACATTCGTGAAGAGCAACGTGGTTGTGATCGGTGGAGAAATCACCACCAAAGCCAAATTCGACTACAACGAAGTGGTGCGTGACGCCATTCGCGGCATCGGATACACCAACGACGACGATGTATTCCACGCCGACAAGGTTTTCATCAACAACTACCTGACCACCCAGAGTGCGGACATCGCACAAGGTGTGGATGCAAAAGCAGCCAAGGGCAAGGCTACCGACGAACAAGGTGCCGGAGACCAAGGATTGATGTTCGGATACGCTTGCGACGAAACCCCTGAACTGATGCCAGCTCCCGTCATGTATGCTCACCGTATCGGACGCGAACTCACCCGTATCCGTAAAAGCGGCAAGGCAAAATGGCTGCGTCCGGATGCCAAGTCGCAATGTTCAGTGCGCTACGAAGATGGCAAACCCGTGGAAATCACCAGTGTCGTGGTCAGCACCCAGCACACTGATGATGTCACTCACAAACAGATTCACGATTTCATCGTCAAGAAAGTCGTTCAGAAAGTATTGCCAAAGAAAATGCTGAACAAGAAAACCCAGTACCTGATCAATCCGACCGGACGATTCGTCGTCGGCGGTCCTCAAGGGGACGCCGGGTTGACCGGACGTAAGATCATTGTCGACACCTATGGAGGCATGGGACGTCATGGTGGTGGCGCTTTTTCCGGCAAAGATCCCAGTAAAGTGGATCGCAGCGCGGCTTACATGGGACGTTACGTTGCCAAGAACGTCGTTGCCGCCGGATTGGCCAAGCGCTGCGAAGTTCAATTCGCTTACGCCATTGGATACCCCGATCCTGTTTCCGTAGCCGTGGATACATTTGGAACCGGCACTGAGAGCGACGAGAAAATCACCGAAGCAGTCAAGAAAGTCTTCAGCTTTAAACCCGCAGATATCGTCAAACAACTGAAACTCCTCCGCCCTATTTTTTCAGAAACGACCAATTACGGACACTTCGGAAAAGTGGACGACACCAAGGTCATCACCTGGGAGCAAACCAACAAAGCGGCCGCACTGAAGAAGGCCATCAAAGCATAAACCAAACCAACCGACATCGCATACATACAATAAAATGAGTACAACATTAGAATCACCCGCCGACACGCAGGATTTCAAAGTGGCGGATCTTTCGCTCGCCGAATGGGGACGCAAAGAAATCACCATCGCCGAGAAAGAAATGCCCGGCCTCATGGCCATCCGTGAAAAACATGCCGCCGACAAACCACTTGCCGGAGTGCGTGTCACCGGATCGCTGCACATGACCATCCAGACAGCCGTTCTCATCGAAACCCTGGCCGATCTGGGTGCCACGGTTCGCTGGGCAAGCTGCAATATTTTCTCCACACAAGACCATGCCGCAGCTGCCATTGCTGAAGCAGGTCACCCGGTCTTCGCCTGGAAAGGTGAAACCCTGGAAGAATACTGGTGGTGTACCTACAAGGCATTGACACATGCAGACGGCAAAGGCCCTCAGTTGATCGTTGATGACGGCGGCGACGCCACACTCCTGATCCACAAAGGTTACGAACTCGAAAACGGCAGCGACTGGGTCAACACCCCGTCCGAAAGCCACGAAGAACAAGTCATCAAAGACCTGTTGAAGAAAGTTCACAGCGAAGATCCCACTCACTGGCACGAAGTTGTCAAGGAACTGAAAGGTGTATCAGAGGAGACCACCACCGGTGTCCATCGCCTTTGCAAGATGCAGCAGGAAGGCAAACTCCTGATCCCTGCAGTCAACGTCAACGACTCCGTCACCAAATCCAAGTTCGACAACCTTTACGGATGTCGTGAATCCCTGGCGGACGGCATCAAGCGCGCGACCGACGTCATGGTCGCCGGTAAAGTGGTGTGTGTCGTAGGTTACGGAGATGTTGGCAAAGGTTGTGCCCAGTCCATGCGCGGATTTGGTGCTCGTGTCATCGTCACCGAAATCGATCCGATCAACGCCTTGCAGGCAGTGATGGAAGGCTTCGAAGTCACCACCGTCGAGGAAACCCTTGGCCGTGCGGACATCTACGTCACCACCACCGGCAACAAGGACGTCATCACGCTCGATCACATGCTCAAGATGAAAGATCAGGCGATCATTTGTAACATTGGTCACTTCGACAACGAAATTCAGGTGGACAAATTGAACAACCACCCCGGCGTCAAGAAGACCACCGTCAAGCCTCAGGTCGACCAATACTTCATGGAAGACGGAACTTCCATCTTCATGCTGGCCGAGGGACGTCTGGTGAATCTGGGTTGCGCCACCGGCCACCCATCCTTCGTCATGTCCAACAGCTTTGCCAACCAAACCCTGGCTCAGCTGGATCTCTGGGAAAAACGTGAAACCAACAAGCCAAGTGTTTACGTGCTGCCCAAAGTGCTGGACGAAGAAGTCGCACGCCTCCACCTGTCCAAGCTGGGAGTCAAACTGACCACCCTCAGCCAGGAACAAGCGGACTACATCGGTGTCCCCGTCGAAGGCCCCTACAAGCCCGAGCACTACCGCTATTAATCGAACAAAATAAAATCTCACACAAAAAGGGCGACCCACAAAGTCGCCCTTTTTTCATTTAACCAACCGCTTCCGCAATCAAGTAGCCGCTTTCGCCAGAAAGTGGACTTACAATTAAAAAGGCTAGAAACATTCAGGCAATCGAAAATATGGTTGCATACTTCGAGTAACTGGCTTTCGCCAGAAATGGAAATCACACTCCAATCACAAAAACACAATCCTTGGCCGTAAACCCATATTGCCGTATTTATAGCTCAATGAAAACGACTATTGATTTGCCAGACGCCTTACTCCACGAAGCAAAAGTAATGGCAGCTCAAAGACACACTTCACTTAATGAGCTTGTCAAACAAGGACTTGAACATGTGCTACACAGTCCCCCTTATTGCCGCAAAGATTCAGATACAGAGACTGATGATGAACTACTCGAGCTCGATGAGTTTAACGTCCCGGCAATCAAACCTCGCGGTGTGAAAATTACAAATGACTGGATCAATAGAATACGCCAAGAGGAAGGCATTTAATGGCGGTTTGTTTACTGGACATCAATGTACTCATTGGACGATTGGACACTGAGCACGAACATCATGAAGTCGTTACACGCTGGTGGCATCAGAGCAACATAAGTGGATGGGCCACCTGTCCAATCACCGAGAATGGTTTGATTTGAACTCACCTTTTTTCATTCCACCATCCTGTTCATCCTGTAAATCCTGTCTAAAAATCCCGCTTGTTGTTCGGGAGCCTTGCTTATTATAATCAGTTGAACTCAAACAAACCAACATGGCGGAATCATATCGAGTAGCAGTCATTGGAAGTACCGGACGCGGCAACTATGGCCACGGGCTGGATGTTGTCTGGCGCGACCTCCCCCAAGCGGAGCTGGTCGCCGTGGCGGACGACCATCCTGAAGGCCTTGACGCGGCGAAAGCGAGGCTCGGTATCGAAACCGGATACGCTGATTACCGGAAGATGTTGACGGAGGTCAAACCGGACATTGTCAGCATTTGTCCGCGCTGGCTGGATCAACACCGTGACATGGTCCTGATGGCCGCCGCTGAAGGCGTCAAAGGCATCTATTTAGAAAAACCCCTCTGCCGCACACTCGAGGAAGCCGATGCCATGGTCTCAGCCTGCCAGACCAACAATGTCAAACTCGCCGTGGCACATCAGACCCGGTACAGCCCGATTCTGGCGGTGATATACCGCATGATCCATGAAGGCCGGATCGGCCGGGTGCTTGAAATCAGAGCACGGGGCAAAGAAGATCAACGCGGTGGAGGAGAAGACCTTTGGGTATTGGGCACTCATGTACTGGATTTGATGCACTACCTGGGAGGAAACCCAAAATGGTGTTTCGGCTCCGTGTTCCAGGAAGGCGAACCGGTTGATGCTTCCCATGTTCAGGAAGGCAAGGAAGGCATCGGACCTTTGGCGGGCGATCAGATCCAGGCGACCTACGCTTTGGAAAATGGAGTCTTCGGATATTTCAACTCCACCCGCAACGCTCAAGCTGAACCTTCGAGATTTGGCATCATGATTTACGGCGATCAGGGAATACTAGCCATGAATACCGGGTATCTGCCATCCGCCAGCTGGCTTCCGGATCCATCCTGGACCCCCGCCCGCACCGGCAAACGTTGGATTCCGATCACTTCCGGTGGCCCCGGACAACCGGAAACACTTGAAAACGGTGGCCTGCATGCCGGAAACGTGCTGGCTTCTCAGGATCTGATAGCTGCCATTGAGGACAACCGGTCACCGGAAAGCAGTTTGGAAGCTGCACGCACGACGACCGAAATGATCGTTTCTATTTTTGAATCCCATCGGGTAGGGAAAAAAGTGTATTTTCCCCTCCAAAACCGCAAAAACCCCCTGTCTGAGCTTTATTAAGCCGGCCTGTCCGGGTATGTTCGGAGTATGATTAAGACGTTGGAATGGGCGAATGATTGCCTGCGCATCCTGGATCAAACTCGACTGCCTCTTGAGGAACTTTATCTGGATTTAAGTTCGCTGGACCAGGTCATCGAAGCCATTCGTTCGCTCCGTGTCAGAGGCGCACCCGCGATTGGTGTCAGTGCCGCCTACGGGATGGTCATCGCGGCAAAATCAATCCAATCATCCGGCACCACCCCATTTCTGAAAGAGCTGCGGGTCTTGGCGGATCAATTGGTGGCGGCACGTCCAACCGCTGTGAATCTGGAATGGGCAGTGGAATCCATCATGACGCGATTGAAGGAACAAGCACATGAGGGACCCGAAGCCATTGTCTCCGACATATTAAAACAAGCCATTGCCATCCATGAGGATGATCGACAACGATGTGATGCGATGGCCCAGCATGGACTCGCCGTCATACCGGACAAAGCCGGCATACTGACTCATTGCAACACGGGTTTTTTGGCCACCGCAGGGATTGGCACAGCTTTGGGTGTCATCTTCCGAGCACATGAGGCGGGGAAAGTTTCGATGGTCTATGCGGACGAAACACGCCCCCTCCTTCAGGGAGCCAGATTGACCGCCTGGGAATGTGCCAAGATGGGGGTCCGTCACACGTTGATCTGCGACAATATGGCAGCTGCGCTCATGCGACAGGGAAAAGTCGACCTTGTCATTGTCGGAGCAGATCGCATCGCGGCAGACGGTTCGGCCGCCAACAAGATCGGCACCTATGGTGTTGCTGTTCTGGCACATCACCATAATATTCCCTTTTATGTGGCGGCACCACTGTCCACTTTTGATCTGAACCTGGTTTCGGGCAAAGCCATCCCCATTGAGGAGAGAAATCAGGATGAAGTTCGTAAAATCATGAACACCTGTCAAACGGGACCGGAGGAAACACCCTGTTGGAATCCTGCCTTTGATGTGACCCCTCCTCATTTGATTGAAGGGATCATCACCGAAACCGGTATTCTCAAGCCCCCTTACGCCCATTCCATTGCGCAGGCTTTCGATGTTTGATTCTGGACGCCACCCCCATCTCACAGTAGTTTACTAGTCTGCGTGTGACGTTTGCGCGCGAATGGATTATGAAATGTCCCAAATGTGAACAGATTGAACTGGAAGCCCAGGTCGTTGAAAACGTAGAAGTCGACCGATGCCCGGACTGTGGCGGCATCTGGTTCGATCAGGATGAGTTATCGAGAACACTTTCACTGAAAGCGAGCGAATTGAAACCCTTGACCAAGGGCAAAGAGCGCCCTGAATTAAACAAATTAACGGGTACCTGCCCGGTGGACCAAACGGACCTGATCCGTGTCTGCAGCCAGCACAATCGAGCCATCATACTGGATCGTTGCCCGGAATGCCTGGGTGTATGGCTGGACGGCGGTGAATTCAAACGCTTGATCAAGAAAGCATAGCAAGTGAATATCGTTATCGTAGGTGCCGGCGAGGTGGGCAAGCATTTGGCCGAAAGTTTATCCACCCAACTGCACAACATCACGGTCATTGAAGCTTCGGAAGAAACTTCCGAAGACCTGAATGAAAGTCTGGATGCCAGCGTCCTGTGCGGAAACGGAGCTTCTGCCACCACACTGGCGGAGGCCAATGTCGGTGAGTGCGACTTGTTCCTGGCTCTCACCAGTCGGGACAATACCAATCTCGTCTCAGCCTCCATCGCCAAATCATTGGGTGCCAAAAAAACGGTTTCACGAGTTCACGCCAGTGTTCAGCGTGAGGAGTGGCTCTTTGATATCCGCTCTCATTTCAACATTGATTACCTATTCAGCACCGAACGACTGGCCGCAGTTGAATTGGCAAAATTCGTCCGCAATCCCGAAGGACTGGTTGTTGAGGACATTGCACGTGGTCGTATTGAATTGCACCAGTACAAGGTGGCGCCGCAAAGCACGGCCATTGATGTTCCCATCTCGGAACTCAAACTCCCCCCCCGCGTCCGTATCGCCTGTATCATGCGCGATGGTATCAACACGATTCCGGGAGGCGCAGACACCTTGATGGCCGGGGATTTGGTCACTCTTTTTGGTGAGCCTTCTCTTTTGGATCAGGTGATCAGTTTACTGGATCCGAGCGCCCAACGGAAAAAGGATTTGAAAGCGGTCATTTTCGGAGGGGGTGAATATGCTTTTGCTCTTGCCCAAATGCTCGAAGGAGCCGGAGTTCATGTGCGGGTTATGGAGAAAGAGGAAAGTGAATGTCGCCGCTTGTCCGGCATGCTGCAGGATTCCCTGATCATCCATGGTGATGCCACGTCTCTGCAACAACTCCGTGAAGAACAGGTCGATCAGGCTGATTTCTTCATCGCCGTCAGTCCCGACGACGAAGACAACGTCATGGCCTGCCTCCAGGCAAAAAGTCTCGGCACAGAATATTGCCTCACCCTGATTCACCGGGCCGATTACGCCGATGTCATCTACCGAAACCGACAACGTCTGGGTTTACTCGCGGCGGTCAGCCCTCGTCTGGCCACCAATCGCGATCTCCTCCGCTTCATGGAAACCGATAAATACCATAAAGTTTCCACCTTGCAGGGCGGAGTCGAAGTGATCCAGCTCAGTCTCAAAGAGGGAGCCAAGGTCATCGATCAAAAGGTTTCAGACATCAAATGGCCCAAGGGAGCCGCACTCGTTGGCTTGCTGAGAGACCAGATCGCCATCGTTCCGACCGGAGAAGACACCTTGAATGTCGAGGACACCGTGTATGCCATCGCTACAGCTGAAGCACGCAAGCCGCTGGTCAAACTACTCACCCGCTGATGAATTTTCGCCTGCTTTGTAAAATCCTTGGAGGACTTCTCCTGCTGCTGGGTGTGGCACAGAGTTTCTGCCTGGCATATGCCTTTCAGTTCGATGCAAGGAGCAAAGGACTGGATTCCGTGGAAGGGCTGACGCTTTCGGTTTCAGTCAATTTGGTCTTTGGATTCATCCTGCTATTGCTGGGACGTGGTTCCGGTAAGGAAATCCTTCGCAAGGAAGCCATCTCCATCGTTGGATTGAGCTGGATTGTTTGCGCCATTTTCGGGGCCTTACCCTACGTGTTTTGTGAACCCAGAATGGGAATGGCGGATGCCTTTTTTGAATCCATGTCCGGATTCACCACAACGGGCGCTTCAGTGATCCAGGATCTCGAGAGTTATCCAAAAGGCATTCTGCTCTGGCGATGCCTCACACAATGGCTCGGTGGGATGGGAATTCTGGTGCTGTTCGTGGCGCTTCTTTCCTATCTGGGTGTTGGCAGCAAAGCCCTGTTTCGACATGAATCGTCCGCCAAGGAAGGAGGCGGTCTCCAGGCCCGCATTCACGATGTGGCACTCAAGCTGTGGCAGATATACGTCGCCTTAAGCCTGGTGCTCTTCGGCGGATTCAAACTGCTGGGCATGTCGGTGTTTGATGCGCTGTGTCATACCTTTGCCACCATTTCCACCGGAGGCTTCAGCCCGCATGGATTGAGCATCGGCCATTATAACAATCCTCTCATCGAAGCCTGGACCATGTTGTTCATGGTATTGGGCGGCATCAGTTTCATGCTGTATGCATGGCTGCTGCGTGGCAAATGGGATCGATGGAAGAAGGAGGAAGAGACCAAGTATTTTCTTGGAATCATCGCCACCGTTACATTGGCCATCACATTGCACCTGGTCTTCTTTGGGGAGAACATGACGGTTTTCCATGCATTGAGGGTCAGTTCGTTTCAAGTCATCTCCATCATCACCACGACCGGCTTTGTCACAGATGATTATGACATGTGGCCAACCTTCCCCATTCTGCTATTATTGGGAATCATGGTGGTGGGAGGATGCACAGGGTCCACCGCGGGAGGCGTCAAGATCAGTCGGTGGCTCCTGTTCTTCAAGACCATGAGGAAAGAGTTGAATGAAAGCTTCCGCCCCAATGTCATCCGCTCGGTCAGCCTGAACGGAAACAACGTGGACGACGAAGTCCAATTCCAGACCATGTTTTTCGTCGCCATTGCCGCCGTGATCATTGGGGTGTTTACCTTGACAGTCAGCTTGCTGGAACCGGGACTGGACTTGGTTTCGGCCCTATCAGCAGTATTTGCAACGTTCATGAACATCGGTCCGGCTCTCGGTCAACTCGGACCGACGGAAACGTTTTACGACCTGAAAGCACCCACCAAACTCATCCTGAGTATCCTCATGGCGGTGGGACGCCTTGAGATTTTCGCCATCCTTGTTCTCTTCTTTCCGTCGCTTTGGAGAAAGTATTAATGGGGGGCAACCTTCACCCAAAGGTCTTCCCGTTCCAACCCCAGTTTTCCCGGGGCAGATCGAAGAAGTTGATAAAAATACGATCCTGCGAAACGGAGCATTCAGTCGACAAAAACTCACATAAGGCATGACTGATTTCCGCCTGGTTCAGCCCGTAGTATCCCAGGCTCCTTACCTCGGCAAATACAGTGGCATCTTCAGTCCCCGCAAACCGCATCGACACTCCGCATTCAAGTATCACCTGAACATAATCTTCAGGCTTATCGAGCCACTCGCTTATTTTTTTGCTTAAGGCAGCGGTGAGGGCGGATTGCTTCCCTTGATGGGGTTCGAGATTGGTTTGGAGACGGAGTAAGGGCATGGTTCTTCTTTCCGTTGTCAGGCATGGGCCGATTTACCGGATGGGGCATCTTCCTGTTTCAGACCAAATTGCCAGTTGATGTATCGACGAATACCTCGCTGTATGTCTTCCAGCAAAAGGTAATTGATTGGCACCAGAAGCAGAGTGATGAACGTGGCAAACAAAATCCCCCATCCCAATGAAATGGCCATGGGAATCAGGAACTGTGCCTGGGTGCTCTTTTCCCACATGATCGGAATCAAACCGGCAAACGTCGTAAAGGAAGTCAAAATAATTGCCCTGAACCGGGCCACCCCGGCATTGCGCACGGCTTCATGCAAATCAGTACCTTCTCGCCGTTTGCGATTGATATAATCCACCAGCACCAGACTGTCATTCACCACCACCCCGGACAAGGCAAGCATCCCAAACACACTCATGATACTGAGGTTGTGTCCCATGATCAGATGTCCCACAATGGCGCCCCCCAATCCGAATGGAATCACCGACATCACGATCAAGGGCTGCACATAAGATCGGAACGGAATGGCCAGCAAGGAATAGATCGTGAAAATCACAAAAATGGACCCGAGCCAGACACTGGCAAACGATTCCTCCTGCTCACGAGCTTCTCCCTCCAGGGTAAAACTCATCCCCGGGAATTTGCTGATGATTTCCGGCATGAACTTGACGATGTCTTCCTGAATGACCTGCAGGTTTGCCTTTTCCTTGTCGGCGTCTGCGGTCACTCGAATGGTGCGGTTTCGATCGATGCGGGTAATGGATGAAAAACTGCGCCCTTGCTCAACATTGGCGACCGCCGAAAACGGCACCTCTTGCCCCTGAGGCGTTCGGACTCGCATGGATTCCAGATTGGCCAGTGAAGAACGTTCTTCCAGCGGGTAACGAACCATGACGCGCACATCTTCGCGTCCGCGCTGAATGCGTTGTGCTTCGCTGCCGAAAAAGGATTGTCGAAGCTGGCGCGCCAAATCTGTCATGCTCAAACCAAGCATTTCCGCTTCGGGTTTGATCTTCATTTTCAGTTCAGGTTTGCCGTCCTGAAAGGTGTCCGTGATATCGAACAGATCGGGATATTGCCCCAACCGTTCTTTGACTTCCTCGGTCGCCAATTGCAGATCATCAAAACTGGGACCGGTCAGTTGGATATCAACCGGATCGCTGGCACGCCCGATCTCAGCGCGAAAACTGAGTTCCTGTGCTCCCGGTATCAGACCGATCAACTGGCGCCACTCGCCCACAATATCCTGACTGGTTAAAGGATTCTGTCTGGATTCGGCATCGGTGATATTCATGGCGACTTCACCCACATTCGTCTGCCCGGCGCTGCGTCGACGTCCACCTGTAAATCCGGAAGCGCCCACCACATCCATGATATTCTCAATCACACTCTCACCCGTGGACGGTTCGATGTAGGACTCTTTGGTTTGTAGTTCACGCGCTTTGGCCAGGATATGGTTGACATGTCCCTGGGTAATTTCAGACGGTGTTCCCTGCGGCATGGTCAAACGAACCGTAATCCGCTCGGTCGGAACACGCGGAAAGAATACGAACATCATGCGGTTGCTCGTCAGCAAAGTGAAGAGAATCAGACAAACACCAACGAAACCCGACAGGGTCATGTATCGATACTTCATCGCCAACGCCAGCACGGGACGATATATGTTTCGTGCAAACGCTTCCATGCCATCCGCAAAAAAACGTTGAAAACGAGTCAGAGGTCCCAGCTTGTCCCGATCACGATTTCGTATCCGCAGGTGCTTCAAGTGGGCGGGAAGAATCAGTTTGGATTCCACCAGCGAGAACAGCAGCACGGGAATGACAACCAGGGGTATTTGAGCAAAAATTTTCCCGCGAAACCCATCGATCATCATGATGGGAGTAAAGGCCGCCACCGTGGTCAACACCCCGAACACAACCGGCACCGACACTTCCTGGGTTCCGGTAACCGCCGCATTGGTGGGATCATCGCCATGTTGAAGGTGACTGAAAATATTTTCTCCGGTAACAATGGCATCATCCACCACAATCCCCAGCACCAGGATAAACCCAAACAAACTGATGATGTTGATGGTAACCCCCAGCTGAGGCATGAAAGCGATGGCCCCCATAAATGCCACCGGAATCCCGACGCACACCCAAATCGCCAATGACAAACGCAGGAACAAAGCCAACACCAGGAACACCAGAAACCCACCCTGCAAGGCGCTGGTAAGTAGCGTATTCAAACGACCAATCACGATCTCTGAGCGGTCGTTCCAAAAATCCAAATCCACACCATCCGGCAAACTCTGTTGCCTCCGGGCAAGGTAATCCTTGACGGTGTTGGCCAGGTCGATGGCGTTTTGGTCGCCAACCCGGGCCACGGCGATCATCACGCAGGGCTTGCCGTTCCAACGCGCAAAGAGCGGTGTTTCCTCGAATCCGTCATTGATGTTGGATATGTCTCCCAAGGTGATGCGTGTTCCATCATTACGCGTCAACAAAACGATGTCGGCAAACTCACTACCTTCATAAGCCTGCCCCTTGGTACGAAGCAGGATCTCGCCCCCTTCGGTCTTGATCGCCCCCGCCGGAAGATCAATTGATGTGGATCGCACCGCCTGAGCAATGCCCTCCAGGGTGAGACCATATCGCTGCAGGGTTTGCTCCGACACTTCAATGGCAATCTCATAGGGCCTCACCGCCTGCAAGGCTACCTGGGTGATATTCGGCAAATTGGAAATTTCATCCCGCACCTGCTCACCCAACACACGCAAATCCTTCTCATGCATATCAGCCGCCAGCACCACGGTGATGACTTCTCCACGCGGCTGCGCCAGATTGATGATCGGTTTTTCGGTTTCCGCAGGGAACGTGTTGATGGAATCCACCCGGTTCTTGATGTCGTCCAGCAGTTCACGGGAGTCATACCCCTTGTCCACTTCAATGGTGACCGAACCAGCACCTTCTGCAGCAGTCGAGGTGATCTTTTTGATTCCCTGGATATCCTGAATGGCTTCTTCGATCTTGATCACGATCGACTCCTCCACCTCAGCGGGCGTCGACCCACGGTAAGGAACCGACACGGTGATCATGTCCAGTTCGAATTCCGGAAACACCTCGGTCGGCATCCGTTTGAATAAGGTGTTCACCCCGGCCAAAAGAATGGCCAACATCAATAAGTTTGCCGCCACGCCGTTACGGGCGAACCATGCGATCATGCCATGCATCAGGGTTCCTTGGTTTGATTTGATTGAGATTGTTTGCCGGCTCCAGGTTTCCCGCCGCCCAGTTTACCTCCGCCGGGACGCCCCCCTCCTGCTCCTCCCTGGCGGACGCGGTTACCTTTACCTTCCGGGATGACAATGGATTCCCCTTCAATCACCGGCCTTACTTCGGCTCCATCAGCCGCAAAGAGCAAGGACGAGAGACAGAGGATTTCTCCTTCCGAAACACCATCTTTGACCACCACTTGTTCCCCCTGCTTCCAGATGACTTCCACTGGACGCCTGGAGATCTTGTTGTCCTTGCCAATCAAAACCACTTCATCGTTGTTTCTTAAAGCCGCCCGGGGAATGACGAAAACCTCATCCAGTTTGTCTCCCTGAATCTCCGCGCGCACATACTGATTGATCTTCAGCGGTGGATGATCTTCGTCCATCTTTCCGTAGGGATCGTCCACTTGAGCGATCACAAACAACTCACGACTGCGGGCATCGAACGCACTTTGAGTACGAACCACCCTGCCGTTCCAGATCACTTCCTCGCTGCCGTATTGCCCGGTCAGGCGCGTTGCCGGCTGGCTCATGGTTTCATTGGGTTTTAAATCGCGGAACATCTCGGGCAGATCCACAAAGTCCAGATGCTCGTTCCGCAGAGGCAAGCGAATCTCCACATAATCCGTGGCAAAAATCTGTGCAAGGGTTGTTCCCGGCGAAACGGTCTGCCCGACATCGACATTGCTCTCCATGATGCGACCTTCATAGGGTGCCTTGATCACTGTTCGTTCCAAATCACGTTCCGCCCGTTCCACGTTGGCAGCGGCTGATTCCATCAGGGCCCTGGCCTCGGCGAGTTGAGGTTCACGCAAAACGAGCGCCGAAGGTTTTTCACCATTGCCGAGTCGTTCCCAGTTGACCTTGGCCTGTTCATGTTGGGCTTTCTCGACTTCGTAAGCGCTGGTTCGCTGCGCCAGGGTCGCTTTGGCCACCACGAGGGCTGTCTGGTAATCACGCGAATCGATCTTTACCAGTTCGTCTCCCGGTTTAAAGAATCCGCCCGACCTGAAACTTTCCGAGATCCAGGTAATTTCCCCGCTCACCTGGGGAATCAACGCACTGCGGGTGCGGGCCTGAACGATTCCCTGCGACGGGATGATGACCTGGAAGGATTGTTTCTTCAGTCGCATGGCATTGACCGAAGGAATGGGTGTGGGCGGAGCCCCACGCCGGGGTTCGGGTTTGGTCGCCATCAAGATGGCGGCAATGCCAATGCAAAGCATCAAAAACACAGCGGGCGCAACCCATTTCAATAGTTTCTCCATGTAAAATTGTCGTTGTTAAGGATGTTTAATGCTCAACTTCCTCCCCTGTATCCACAGGCCATTCCTCAGAGAAATGCCCACCCAGGGCCAGGTAAAGGTCCAGTCGGTTCTGTAACCTCAGATTGGACAGATTCAACAGGGAACTGCGAGCATTGAAAGCGCGTCGCTCGGACTCCAGAACGGTAATAATATCCACCAACCCCCGTTCATATTGTTCCTTGGCAAGCGTCTCGGCTTCGATGGATTCCGTGGTACTGACACGCAAAGCGGTTTCCTGTTCCAATAAAAAGTTTTCCGCTGCCAACAAGGTCTCGACCTCCTGAAATGCTGTCAACACTGTCTGTGAAAACTGCGCCATGGCCTCTTTCACCCTGGCATCCGACAAACGAATATTGGCTCGCAATCTGCCTCCCTGATAAAGCGGCTGTGAAAGGGATCCCGCCAAAGACATGGCCAATCGTTCCGGATCCAGCAGATCTGCCAACTCATTACTGGTGGTCCCCGCCGATGATGTCAAACGAATGGAAGGCAGCAGGCTTCGCTTGGAAGCTTTCAAACGTTCCGTGGCGGCAGCCAATTGACGTTCGGCGGTCAGTATGTCCGGACGCCGCAATAATAATTCCGAAGGCAACCCCGTAGGCACGGTATTTTCAAGCGATGGCAGGTCGGAAGTCACTTCCATCTCAGCCGAAGGATATCTCCCTAATATCGTCTCGAGCGCCCGTTTGGCGGCATCGCGCTGACGTTTGCGCAAGGCCAGGTTGCTGCGCGCGCTTTCAACGTTGGCTCGTGTCAGGCGCACATCGAGGGCACGATTCGGGATGCCTCGCCGGAAGGATTCTTCCACCACCTGCAGATTGGCTTCAAAACTCTCCAGGGTTTCTTCGTTCAATCTCACCTGCAATTCGGACTCAACCAGATTAAACCAGGCACCCGCCGTATTGGCTGCGAGGGACAAATAAGCGGACATGTAAACCGTTTCGGCTGCCTCCAGATCCGCCAAAGCCGCCCGGCTCTGGCTGCGCAGTCGTCCCCAAACATCCAGTTCCCAGGAAAGATTGACTCCCAGATCGAACCGATTGATATAGCGACTCTGCAATGTTCCCGCAAAGGGATTGAAAACGGTTTTGGTGCGGGAATCATTCTGACTCAGGTTGAGTGTGGGTTTCCAACCGGCGTTCGCCGATTGAAACGACGCATGAGCCGCTTCCACGCGGGCGGCGGCAGCCTGCAGGTTGTAGTTATGCTCCAAAGCTTCGGTAATCAGTGTCTCCAGAGAATCATCCTTGAAATCAGCCACCCACCCGTCTTCAAAAGGAACGGTTTCCGAGGCCTGACCACCAAATTGATCGGGAGATTGCACACCATGCTGGTCCAGATGGGATCCTGCCGGACGCACGCACCCGGAGCCTGCCATCACGAACAGCAAGCTGCACAGAACAGACGAGATCTGATTCATTTTTCCAATATTCTCTTGATTACCAGCCATATAGCAAACAAACACCCACCCCGAACACTCCCCTATTTCAACACAACAAGGTGATCAGGAAATAGTCGACGTTTCGGGTTATGATCGGCAAACACTACTAAAGGTTACCAGAAATTGTCCATGATTAAGCCAAATCCACGTTTGCCCGATCGCGCCCGGTCTGGTTTGATGGGGCTGCCATGACCCCGGAAAAGCTACAATCATTTGAAAAGAGCATCCATAACCTGATTCAGGAAATCCAGCAAGACCTTGACCAGGAAAACGATGGGGAGAAAGTCGTCGAACTCGACACATCGATCGGAAGACTCTCCCGCATGGACGCCATGCAGAACCAACAGATGGCACTTGAACTGCGTCGCCGGAAGGAAAACCAGCTGATGCGACTCGAAAATGCCCTGACAAGGATCACCAAAGGCACCTACGGAGCCTGCGGGAAATGCAAAAAGCCCATTTCCGAAGATCGCTTGGAAATCCAGCCGGATGCCGTGTTATGCGTCCAGTGCGCAGGACAGTGACTCCCCAATAACACTTATTTTGCTGAAGGCAGTTACTTGGGGCGCAGTTTAAAAAATAAGAAATTCATAACTGGAGGGGTAAGCTCCGACTTACACCCACTTCAAACCTCAGAGCATTGGAACCCTTTTCAAGCTGCAATGGAAACGTCACAGTCATTCGATGAACAATAGTCTCCCCACGTTCCATTCTTTTTGCTCAGAAACTTTCCCCTCCATTGCCTAAAAAATGAACTGCGCCCAAGCTATTTGGCGACCGTAGCAATCATTTGACATTTCAGCGATTTTTTGAGTTAATCGTCCCGATTCCAGAAATAAAATATGGTTACTTGCAAACCACTCAGTGAAGTGGGTTGCACGCCGTCTGTGTACCTACAGGTGGATAAAAACTAACAAAACAAAAGTATGGACATAAAAAAGAACCACATGAACGAGCAGCACGGAGGCGCCAATTGGCGACATCGCGGCAAGCTCGGTTTCGCACTGGTGTGTGCGTTGTTGATTGGATTTGTCAGTCAAATCCAGACCACGCAGGCCCAGGTATCCACGGTCGTCTTTCAGGACGACTTCGAGTCAAACACCATCGACAGCGCCAGGTATGAAGCCGCTTCCCCTTTCTTCGAGGGCGGTGAAGGCGACATCCATGCGGAAGCTGGAGACGGAGTGATGCGATTTGTCGGCACCACCACCCAGCAATGGTGGTCGGGCGGAACACTCCGCATCAAGGAAACCTTCGATGCAACCCCTGATACCCCGGTAACCGTCAGCATTGATCGTGTTGAAGTCGCGGACGTGGGCACCGCCGAGCGAAGCGCGCTTTGGATTCTCGACGAATCAGAGACCAATTATGTGCTCTTCGCGCAAAACGCAGGTGAAAACGGTTGGCAGTTCAACCGAAAAATCGGCCAGGCCGGAGACACACCTACGGGTGGCGGCTCAAACATTGTGGCATTCGACTCACTGGATGGCGATCTGGGGCTCCACCGCATGAGCATCGAAGCCGATGGTCAAACGGTAAAGCTCTCACTCAATGGCGAAGAAGGAGCGGAAGTACCCTTCCCATTCTCTCCGGTTGTCTTCCACTTCGGGGCATACGCCCGGGCGAACGATGACGCCGCGAATGTGACCTGGGACAATCTAAGCATTGAAACAGTGGTCAGCACCACCACTCTTTTTGAGGACGACTTTGAATCAGATTCGATTGATGCCGCAAAATTTGAAGCGGCAGCACCATTCTTCGAAGGTGGCGAAGGCGACATCCATGCGGAAGCAGGAAATGGAGTCATGCGCTTCACGGGCACCACCACTCAACAATGGTGGTCAGGTGGCACGCTTCGCATCAAAGAAACATTCGCCCCCACCCAAGACGCCCCCGTGACAGCTTCCATCGACCGGGTGGAAGTCACCGATGTGGGAACGGCTGCTCGAAGCGCATTGTGGGTGCTTGACGAATCAGAAACCAATTATGTGCTGTTCGCACACAACGCAGGTGAAAACGGATGGCAATTCAACCGCAAGATCGGACAAGACGGTGACACCCCCACAGGAGGCGGCGCCAATATTGCCGCTTTTGACGGACAGGATGGCGATCTTGGTTTACACCGAATGAGCATCGTCGCCAACGGGTCCACAGTGAAGTTGCTATTGGATGGAGAAGAGGGAGCTGAAGTGCCTTTTCCATTCTCCCCTGTTGTCTTCCATTTTGGAGCCTATGCCAGAGCCAACGACGACAAGGCTGACGTCACCTGGGATAATCTGAGAATCGAAGGGGTACCGCAGCAAAGCAATGTGGTTTTCTCCGACGATTTCGAATCAAACGACATCAACCCCGCCAAATACGTCGCAGGAGCGCCTTTCTTCGAAGGTGGTGAAGGCACCATCCACGGAGAACCGGGTGACGGCGTCATGCGCTTCGTCGGAACCACCACCCAACAATGGTGGTCAGGCGGCACCTTGCAGATTGTTCCGACCTTTGCTCCATCCGATTCGGAAAAAATCACCATCTCCATTGATCGTGTTTCAGTCGAGGATGTCGGCACCGCCACACGCAGTGCCCTCTGGATCCTCGATGAATCCCAATCCAATTATGTTCTCTTTGCTCAAAACGCGGGAGAAAACGGATGGCAGTTCAACCGAAAAATCGGCCAGGAAGGCGATACCCCAACCGGTGGTGGAGCCAACATTGCCCAATTTGATTCTCTGGATGCCGACACCGGCCTGCACAACATGAGCATGGTGGCCAACGGCCAAACGGTGAAGCTTCTTCTGGACGGAGTCGAAGGGGCTGAGGTTCCCTTCCCATTTTCACCGGTTGTTTTCCACTTCGGAGCTTATGCTCGTGCCAACGACGACAATGCCAATGTCGTTTGGGACAACCTGGTCATTGAGAGCGAAGGGGGAGCAACGTTCTCACCCGGAGGTATCGGGGTGCGTGAAGGCGGAACCAGCCAACCTGTGACTGTTCGCTTACCACAGGGATTAAACTCTCAAAAAGACGTATCCGTAACAGTCGTGAGCGCCGATCCAGCCATCGCAACGCCGGAAGGCGGAACAGACGGCAAACTCACCTTGACCTTCCCTGCCGGAGGCGACAACTCACAAACGTTCCGCGTTTCGGGCGTCAGTCTTGGGGGAACAGAGTTCAGTCTCCAGGGTGACATCGCAGGCGGCAATCGCCTGAGTGTCGCGGTCATTTCCGATCCGGGTGTGGTCCTGGAAGATGATTTCGCCGGTTCCATTGATGGTTCAAATTGGCAGATCTCCGAAGAACCCTTCGGTAATGGCAGTGGAAGTTTCACCGTGGAAGCCTCGGACGGTCAAATACAGATCGAAGGCATCGTTGATACGGCCAACTGGGCGGGAGCTTCACTGAAGACAGTGAATTCCTATCTCGCAACGGAAGATCTGAACCTCGTTGTTGAAGTGGATCGAGTTTCCATTGATCAATTCGGAACCGCCGGACGTGCTGGTGTATTCCTCACCAATGACGATCGCTCCCGATTCGTTTTCCTGTCACAGGAAGTGGATGAGGCTGACAATGCCGCGTGGCGAGTCAACACCAATCCCGGCTCACCTACCGGGGGAGGCACGACGATCGCCGCTTTTGCTCCTTTCGAGGACTTTGGTGAACACCAGTTGAAACTCGTGGCAAACGGCAGCACCGTCGAAGTCTTTGTGGACGGTGTTTCCGGCGGTGAATTTGCCTTCGAAGTCAGCGCCGGCATTCACGTTGAATTGGGCGCTTATGCCCAGAATGCGGACGACGATGTGATCGGACTTTTTGACAACGTCAAAATAGAAAACGTGATTCCGTGCATCGACCTGTCTCCGTCCAATGTGTTACTCACACTGGCGGAGCGAGGCGAAATCACTGTCACTGTGCCTCGTCTGCTGAACGATTCGGCGGATGTATCGGTCACCCTGACCAGCGACAATCCTGCCGTCGCGGTTCCTGCCGGGGCTTCAAACGGATCGCTCACCTTGACCTTCCCTGCGGGATCATCCAACAAACAGACGGTTGGAGTTTCCGCCGTTGGGCTTGGATCGGCGTCCTTCTCGGCAACGAGTGACTCAGACGCTTGTGTAGCGGGTTCAGTCTCAGTAGCCATTGTGTCCGTACCAGAAACATTCCTGACGGATGATTTCTCAGGCTCGTCCCTGGACGACAGCAAGTGGGTGGTCGATGAGACCCCATTTGATCCGAGCGGCATCCTGAAACCAGCTCCCGAATCCGAAATCCGTTTCGAAAACGGTGAAGTGGTCATTCACGTGGAAGTGGAACAAGCCCTGTGGCCTGGACTGGCATTGTTTACAAAGGACACCTATTCAGCCAGTGCAGAGGAACCTCTGACTTTCGAAATTGATCGAACAAATGTCGATTTCGTGCTGGAAGAAGGCACCGGTTCTGAATCACGAACCGGTTTGTGGGTGCGAGATGAAAACGGAAACTTCATCCTTTTCAACGATTACACCACTCACGATGGGCGCAATTACGGTTGGCACTATAATAAAGTAACAGGTGCACCCGACGATGATGCGACCGGAATCGGTGTCAACATCCCAGCCTTCGACGGCCCTCCGTTTGATAACGGAAGTGATCATCGGATGAGGATTACTCTGGATGGCGCCACAGCAAAACTATTCCTGGACGACGTGTTCGGAGTCGAAATTGACTTCCCGTTCTCCAGCGGATTGCAGTTTGGCATCGGCGCATATGCCGACAATGTGGGTGGCGCGGATCCGGAAACGGGTGAAATCCAGGGGAACCAAACCATCGGCAATTTCGACAATGCCGTGATCAAAGGTGGTTCTGTCCCATTTGTCGCAGCAGCCGAGATCAGCAGCTTCTCCGTTCAGGAAGGCAATCTGGTCATCGAATGGACAGGGAACCAGTTACTGGAATCCACAACGGTCACCGGACCGTTCACTCCAGTAGCAGGCGCAACCCCGCCCAGCTCAAGCATAGAGATCGGAGACGGCAACAAATTCTTCATCGCCCAATAAGCGTTTAAGAAAACTGCAACACGAAGGCCGGTTTCCTTTGGGGAACCGGCCTTTTAAATGGTGAATGAAAAATAGTGAATAGTGAATGAAGGCAGAGGGGTGAGTTCAAGACATAGGTAACACTTTAGGTTCAGAATCAGCACCAGCACTCTGTGAAGCCATCCTGTTTATCCTGTCTATCTCGCAGATCCCGCGACTGCGGTGGCTGTCTAAAAAACTATTCAGATTCTTCCACGGTTAAAGTCTTCCCGGCTTTCAACCCCTTGCTCAACACCTGCACCTTGCCGGATGGCCAGACTATTTTTATTCGTTCTGCTTGTTTTGATTGGCCCAAACCAAAATAAAGCGGCATGGAGCTTTGCGCCAGATAACCTGATTTGCCATCATGTAGCTGAACAAACTCTTTTCCACCCACTGTCACCGTCACCATGGCACCCAACGCATCCCGATTGGAAGTTTTACCAAGCAATTTGATTTGAAGGTAATTGGCGGGTGATTTGTTGGATAAATCACTTAACAGAATCTGTGGGCGATCATTGAATTCATTGGTTACGATATCCAAATCACCATCCTTATCCACATCGAGTATCACGGATGACCGAGTGCTCAAGGTACCAAGCACCGGTTTCATCCCGGTTTGGTCCTGGCATTCCCGGTGGTCTTTGTCCTTGCCATCACAATCCACGGTGAACCAAACCTTTTCCGTCCGCCCGTCTCCCCTCGGTTCCACACCCAACACAAATTCGCTATCGAAAAACCGGCGACCACCTTCATTCAAAAGAACGGAATTGATTCCATACCGAAAGGGATACCCCATCCCGGCGCTGACAAACACATCGTCAAACCCGTCGGCATTCAAATCACCCACACTGAATCCCCAGGGCCAATAGGTCTCGGCATTGAATGAAGATGACTTTTCGGCATAAAGACCGTTGCTTTGGCTCAGATAAAGGGCATTGCCAAAAATGTTATTGGAGGCGCCCTGCAAATACTCCTCCGTCCACTGCACCGAACAAAAAGCCTCACTCTTGGCCTTTTCAGCGTCCGGATGAAAACGCAACGCCTCCACCGTCTGCCCCTGGGTCATGTCGGAATGCATGTCAGTGATGTAAAGGTCAAGTTTCCCATCCTGATTCGCATCAAAGAATTTCACCCCCATGGCGCCCCAGGGTGTTTTAGGGAAATACTCAGCTCCTTTCTCCTCAAACGTTTTACCGCCTTGATTCAAGTAGAAGTGATCGTCTCCCTGCATATTGACAACATACAAATCCGGAAACCCATCCCCGTTCACATCGGCAAACGAACAATCACCGCTCCAACTGCTGTCTTTGAGCCCGGTTTCTTCAGTGACGTCTTTAAATTTACCATCTCCCGTTCCCTGATAAAGAATACTGGTCTCGGTTCGTTCTGGAAACAAGTGACCGGAGAAGGCGTCAGGATACGCCTCGTAAAATCCCCCCCTGCCCTGACTGTCCTTCGTGTAGCCCCCCACATTGGTGACGAACAGATCTAGATTGCCATCCCGGTTAAAATCCCAAAAGACCGCTCCGGATGAATGCCCCGAGTATTTCAATCCGGATGCCTCCGTGACATCTTTAAAAACCCCATCCCCTTGGTTCTGAAACAAATGATTGCCGTATCTTACAGTGGTCACGAACAAATCAGGATCCCCATCATTATCGACATCCGCGAAGGACGCCCCCACCGAGATCCGATCTTTCAGACCAACTCCGGCCTTTTTTGTGAAATCCTCAAAACGACCGTCACCAAGATTGCGCCACAGTTCATTATCGCCGCCCTGGGTTGTCCAGTAAAGATCCAGCCATCCGTCACCATCCACATCGGCGGATGCAACGGCGTTTCCGTGATCATAATGGGCCGCTTTATAAGTAAAACCCGCGTCATCCACCACATGGTGATCAAAGGTCACACCACTGGATAGAACAGCATCCACAAACCCGAAGTCATGCTTCGCTTTCATCTGTTTGACCAACTGCTCCTGATAGACCCTACGCGCTTCCAGTCGATTGATGGCAAAAGCATGCTCAGGAGACGTATCCTGGGCTGTTGTTTCAATGGGGGAACTGAAACAAACTAAAGAAGTCAAAGATGCCATGGACAAACATCCGATGCGATTGAAATGAAAATGGGACATGGTCCTAATAGGAAAAATCAAACCCATAAAAAAGTCGAGATCCGATTCCACACGCATTGCCCCATATTGTGTCAAACGGCATCTGGACTGCGGTGAGTATCACCGCTCTGGATACGCTCCAAACACTCAAGCCGCGTTCAAATGCCCCAAAAGCTGAAGTGACACGCTTTTTGTTATGGAGCAATTGCTAGCTATTATAACGTTTGCCAAAAGCACTTTCATAAAAACCTCTGCGTCACTGCGTCACTAGCGCAGCGGGCGTGAGAATAAAAAGCATCAGCGAGCCCTTATACGCAAACACTTTTGGGAATCAGTATAGCGTTTGCAGTCCAGAGGGCGCTGACATTTTTCTGGTTCCCTGACGGTAAACATTCTTAACATGGTCGCATGCCCGGATTGAAAAAAACAGTATCATTAGGTTGCGTGTTGCTTATATGCAACATGGCCAACCTGAGCTATGGGCAAACCTGGTCCCACGAACAGGGTTACGATTGGACGACTATCGCCCCCCTGGTCGGCAAGGCGCCCGGTTTCTCCCTGCTTAAGGACGATACAACCGGGATAATTTTCACCAACCACCTCGAATCCGAACGAGGCATTCAGAATCAAATCCTGCTGAACGGATCGGGTATCGCGGCGGGAGATGTGAATGGTGACGGATGGTGTGATCTTTATTTTTGCGGATTGGACACACCGAACAAATTGTTTTTAGGAGAAGGAAACTGGCATTTTAAGGAGCAAGCCAATGCCGGGGGCGCAACATGCGACGACCAATCTTCAACCGGAGCCCTGCTCGCCGACATGGATGGCGATCGGGATCTCGATTTGCTGGTCACCGCGCATCGTCGAGGCGTTCGACTGTTTTTGAATGACGGAGCTGGATCGTTCACCGAAGCCACTGACGACTGGAATCTGCAAGGCACACAGGCGGGAGCATCCATGACCTTGGCCGATGTCGATGGCAATGGATGGCTCGACCTGTATGTCGTGCATTATCGCAATGAAACCCTGCGAGACATGCCACCGGGTCAGTTCGACATTCGTATGGAAAAAGGTGTCTACAAACTGATTTCCTTCAACGGACAATCCGCAGACAGCCCGGAACTCAAAGGAAGATTTACCTTCGACCGCGCAAACGGGGTGTTGGAAAACGGCGAGCCTGATCAATTATACCTGCATCAAGGGAAAACGGGATTCGAACCGATTCCATGGGAAACAGGAAATTTTTTGGGCAGTGATGGACATCCAAGCACCACTCCTTTTGACTGGGGACTCTCTGCCATGTTTCACGATGTGAATGGCGATGGAATGCTGGATTTATACGTCTGCAATGATTTTCAATCCCCTGACCGACTCTGGATCAATCTTGGCAAGGGACGGTTCAAGGAAGCCAGCAACACCATGCTGCGTCAAACCAGTCTCTTTTCCATGGGACTCGATTTTGCAGACATCGACCGTAACGGCTTCGATGATTTCTTTGTGGCAGACATGTTGAGTCGATCCCACCAACGCCGCCTGGTGCAGGTCATGGACGGAACGGCGTTCAGTCAATTTCGGGACAGTCTCTCAGGTCGACCTCAATCCCCACGCAACACACTCCTGATGCAACAAAGCGACGGTAGTTTTTCCGAACTGGCACGGTATGCCGGAGTGGAAGCTTCTGACTGGTCCTGGTGTCCGGTTTTTCTGGATGTGGATCTGGACGGATACGAAGATTTATTGGTCACCACGGGACATTGGCGCGATGCTCAAAACGCGGATATCGCGCGCAAATTGGACGAGGCCACTCAATCACAAAACCTGTCCCATCCACAGCAAATGGCATTGCGCAAAGGATTCCCCATCCTGAACACCCCCAACGTGGCTTTCCACAACAATGGGGACGCCACTTTCACCGAACTGGGAGAAGACTGGGGATTCGACGCCACACAAGTATCTCACGGCATGGCCTTGGCCGATCTCGACAACGACGGAGATCTCGACGTCGCGGTCAACTGTCTGAACGATGCCCCCCTCATCTACCGCAACAATGCAAAGCAACCACGCATTCGTATACAACTACGAGGTGCTCCCCCAAACACTCAGGGTATTGGCACCAAAATCAGTGTTCGATCCCCCGGCCTCCCGGTTCAAACTCAGACCATCATGGCGGGTGGACGCTACCTGTCGAGCGATCAGGCCACCCGAACATTCGCCATGCGCGCATCATCAGATCAAGCCTCCATCGAAGTGCGCTGGCCAAACGGGGAAACCCAACATATCGGCAACCTGCCAGCCAACCGCATTTACACCATTCATCAAACACCAGACAAAAGCAAAAACCCCGACACACCACCGAAGGAAGATTCGAAGCGGCCCCTGTTCGAAAATGTTTCCGACCGACTCAACCACCAACATTTCGAAGCACCCTACGATGACTTTGAAAGACAAGCGCTCCTGCCTCGCAAGATGAGTCGATTGGGGCCTGGAGTTGCATGGTTTGATTTTAATCAAGACGGGTGGGAAGACCTGTTTATCGGAGGCGGACGAGGCGGTAAGCTGGGTGTGTATCGCAACAACCAGGGCAAACAGTTCATCCGCCAGCGAGCCAAGGCATTTGAGACTCCTCTGCAACAGGATCAAACCACCGTCCTTGCCTGGAAGCACGACCTCAACAACCTTGCGCTGCTCATGGGCCAATCATCAGTTGAGGCAACACGGCCCGGCACACCTGCTTTCACACATTTTTCGATGGTCAACGGAAAGACCGAGACCATCAATGGAGACGACCAAACCAGTACCGGCCCAATGTGCATGGCGGATTGGGATGGCGATGGAGATTTGGACATGTTTGTCGGAGGCAGAACCAAGCCGGGACGTTACCCTGAAGCTGCCGATAGTTTCCTTTATAGAAATGACCGGGGAAATTGGAAGATGGATCCAATGGCCAGCATCCCATTCAAGGGTTTGGGGCAAATAAGTTCCGCTGTATTCAGTGACGTGCTGGGTGATCATTTACCTGAATTGATCGTGGCATGTGACTGGGGAGCCATTCACGTTTTTGAAAATAAACAGGGGGTGTTCTCGCAAAGTAATATCTCTCTTTTAAAATCCGAAAACCATGCTTACCGGACTCAAGCTGCCAGATTGAATCAACTGAGAGGTTGGTGGAACAGTTTGACGACCATGGATGCCGACGGTGATGGACGCATGGACATTGTCGCGGGCAACTGGGGACTGAATCACGAGCATGCAGCCCCCGAGCAACAACCATTGCAAATTCATTTTGGAGGTCCATCCGGTCCTGGTGGATTGACGTTGCTGGAGTCTCACTTTGATCCGGAATCCAAAGACTTGGTGCCATCGCGCGACTGGGGAACACTTTCAACATGGATGCCCTGGCTTGCGGAAGGCTACGCATCCTTCGGAGACTTTGCCAAAGCTTCATTGAAAGAAGTCATGAACTCCTTTACCATACCCCTCGACCATGTGGAAGCGGATTTCTTCGAATCCATCATTCTTTTGAACCGCGACGAAGGTTTTGTGATGATTCCCCTTCCCAAAGAAGTGCAGCGTGCTCCTGTATTCGGTTTGGGAGTGGGAGACTTTAATGGAGACGGTGTGGAAGACTTGATTCTTTCCCAAAATTTCTTTGATGTGTACCCGCTGGACAGCCGACAAGACGCAGGACAAGGAGCGCTCCTTTTGGGGCGGGGAGACGGGGCGTTCATTTTTCAATCCCCTCTTCAAAGCGGCATCCACCTTCGCGGTGAAGGCAGAGGTTTGGCAGTATCCGATTTCAATCATGACCGTCGCCCCGATTTTGTCGCCACTCAAAACAATGCCCCCACACTGCTTTACCAGAACCTTCAGGGAAATCCCGGCATCGCCGTTCGGCTGCAAGGTTCCCCAAACAACCTTCAAGCCATCGGAACCAGGATGCGACTCATTTATTCAGACGACTCCAAAGGTCCTGTCCGGGAATTACACCTTGGCGAAGGCTACTGGTCTCAATCCCCGAACCGACAGGTCCTGGGATTGGGAGACGATATCAAAGCCATTGAAATCGCATGGCCGGACGGCCGCAAGGAGATCAAGCTATTAAATGATTCAAACAGGGAATGGAACTTTTCGTATCGCTGATCAGCAAAGGGCTTCCGCGACTCAAAGGCTTTTGAGGCGATAGAATCGTGTCGCGTTGAGGGGACCAGATTCGTCGACCCAGTCCAGTTTGCCGGTTTGATTGATCTCCACTTCCTCTTCAACAACGGTCCATTCCTGAAAATCAGAGGTTGCCTCCACTTGATATTTCCCACCGGCTTCACCCTCGATTCGGATCACGAAATCTCCGCTCGGAAGCCGTCCCAATGGAAGCAGCGAAGGTGGAGGGGGCGGATCTCCCCAGGTTTCAATACGGTAATTGTCAAAGACCATGTAATTGTCACCCGGAGCGTCGGGCTTGAAAATGGCCCACACCGCATCAATGTCACTCAGGTCACGCTTCAAATTCTGGGTGCTGACCGGTAAATCCGATACCAGCACCACCTCCCCTGCATAAGCCGACCATTTGTTGTTGGCGAAATCAACATCCAAGCGAAGTCGGTAGAACGTGTCGTTGTCAAACTCAAACCCTGTGGGCTGCAGCGGTTCGGCATCGTCCAGAGCATAAGAGATGATCTTTGTTTCATTATCAAAATCCAGTGAGAACAAACGAAATCCCTCCGTGTTGTAGACACTCCACCGGAAGTTGTCGCGTTCTCCATTGGTGGAATCAATAATCCCCATGCTCACGGTGAATCGTAGGATGTCTTCACTCCCCTCTGCCGGAGCGTAATCGAGTGGCTGCAGCAAACTCAGAAACTCGATGTCCGTTTCGTGGTCCGGTTTGACAAATCCGATGTAGGCCTGCTGCCCCTGCCCTTCCAGGAAATCGGTGACCAGCCCCGTGGAGCCGTCATTGGACTGCTCCAGAAAGGAGTCCCCACCCCCAAATCCAATCCACCCGTTCTGCCCGATCAAGTCCGCATCAAACGAATAACCTTCGTCCTCTTCGAATTGAGTTTCGTAAATCAAAGTAGAGATCTTCGATTCCGATTGAGCCTGCATCAAACCGATGGTCGCCACACATCCCAACAACGTGACAGATATCCCTTTTTCGAACATAGCGGTCCCCTTCTTTGATGATTAACGTCCAGGACGACTTGGACCACTTGAACTGGAACTCGAACCCGAGCTTGAGCTGGAACTGGATCCACCTCCTGAACTCGAAGGCCGACTACGTGTGGCGGGCGCGGAAGACCTGAAGCTGGGCACTGATCGCGAAGGCGCCGACATGGATCGCTGACTGACGGATCCCGAACTGCCACGCGTCGTGGGGGCAGGTCGTGTCACGCTACGTGAAGGCGTGGATCGGGGCGCAGGCATGCTCCGGGTGGTCACTTGCGGTGTCGAACGCGGGGCCATGTTTCTCGTACTGGGTGCGGAGAAGGTAGGCCTTGAACTGGTCGATGGAATCTGAGTCCTGCGCGTCGTGATGGATGGTCGACTGACGCTCGCCGATGATTCCGCGCTTCGACTCCTCATGTTCGAGGTCGATCGATTCTGCAGCGTCGGACGACTCGTCACGTTGGGTGATACGGTCCTTGGACTTGAACTCACACTGCTGGATGAAGTCCGGGGACGCGGAGTGTAGGAAATGGAATCCCGTGAACTTGTGTTTGATCTCGTCGTAACAGACGGCTGAGCATAGGTCGGACGCCTTGCTTCGTTTCGATTGGAACTGCTGGTGACAGACCTTGACCTGCTGGTCGTGGAAGGTCTGGCAGATAGAGTGCTGCTCCGTGTTGTTCTGGTCGGACGCGCACTGGATCGCACCTGATTACTTGATGAACTGGAAGCCGAGGGGCGTCTCAGATTTGCTTCGCTGGATCGATTTCCGGCCGAACGGGCAGAAAGATTGGTGCTCGGACGTTTCGTATTGGCCGAAGAGGTCTGAAGCCTGGAAGATGTCCCTTCCCCACGCGCAAGTGCGATCTTTTCTGCATCCCGATTGGGACGCGTCAAAGCCGGACGATTCTTTTGCTTGCTCAGGATTCTTTGTGGCACTTCTTTGGATTGCTCGGGCAATTTAGGCCGATAAACAGGCAACGACCGTGGTAGTCTGGCTTCGCCACTTGCCAACTTCACACCTTCCACCGAATCAACATCTTTCAAAGGAACTCGCTTGATTTCCTGGCTCGTGCCTGTCGCGATACGTTCCGGGCTGATACCGTTGTTCACCACGACGTTGTTGTTGGTGATGTTGTAATTGTTCACGATGGTGGTTCGATTGTAGATGCTACGTGCCTGATCCCGACCGAGGCGATGACGCCCCACATGGTGGTGGGTGAAATTGCGGCGTGATACGAAATGGAAATGATCATAAGTCAAGCCAAAGCCAAATCCGACAGATACATTCTTGCCATGATAGGTGAAGCCAAATCCGGATCGATAAGTGGCAGCAGGCGGCAACGGTGCCCAGCCGCAGTAGGCGTCTGAATAACGCCAGGTCACCCAGGATGGTCCCCAAACCGTGTCAGGTACCCAAACCCATCCGTAATTCCCATGACGGGACCACCGACCATAATGGAATGGCGCCCATCCCCAACTGTAGTAGGAATGCCAATACCAGCCATTGTTGGTATAAACCCAACGGCCATTATCACTATATGGCTGCCAATGCACGTTGGTGACGGCCACTGTCGGGCGCCAGCACCATCCATAGTTGTCGACATGCACCCAACTTCCGTAAGGAGCCAGTTGGTCATGGAAATACTCCCGCGTCACAACCCGGGTTTCCGTCACCGTCGTCTGAGGCGCTGGTTCGGTGGCTGGCGGTGGATTTCCGGCATAGACCGGAGCCTGCACTTGCGAGACACTGGTTGCCGGAGGAACTTCCTCAACTGGAGCATCACTTTGAACAAGCATCTGTTCAGCCGGTTGCCCCGTTAGAAACGCGTCCCGTTGAATCATGGCGTTCATCACCGCGTCACTGACGCCAATATCCTGCAGGTAAACAATTTGATCGGCTGTCAGTTTGAACGGGTAATGGGAATTCTCCGCAAATGAGATCAATACATCCTCACTCACCATCGATTCGTAGAGTTTGACCACATCATTGACTGCCGGGCTGAGTTGGACGGGGTCCGGAGAAGAAGTATTGGGAGCCGCAGAGACTTCAACGGCTTGTGCCACCGGCGTGGATTCCGCAGGTATGGATTTCTTGGTGGTCGTGGTCGTGACTTCGCGAACCACGTAGGGACGTCCGGTATAGTGATGGACGACACTGCGGTGCTTTCTAGTTTGGCAACCGGCAAGCGTCGGTAGGATCAACAGACCGACCAATATCGTGGCTCGCATGGTATACATCCAGTTTTTCATGATGTTTGCTTTGCTTGATGGTTAATGTCTCACTCAATGTCAGTCTTTGGCGATCAAAATCAACTTTTTGCTCCCAAAACGACAATCGAGACCTTTCTAGTTCTGACATCCATAGCGAAGATAGACGGAACAAGGGGACACGATCTTGCAAAAAAACTTCAGGAGAGTCTCTATCACGCTGTAGAAAAATGAAATAAATACGGGAAATCCCGCCCGCGATACCTGGATTTCGACTTTCGTCTTGCGATCCAATCCGGATTTCATTTAGTATAAGGGCTTCAGGCTATATGGCAGCAATCGGAAGATTCCAGAAGGGTGACGACATTTTCTATGCAAAAGTAGTTGATGGCGAACTTTATAAGCTGAAGGGCGACGTCTTCGGCTCTCCTTCATTCCAAAAACGTGCCACCAATCCAAAGGGCATCAAAACGTTAACCCCTGTGGCACCTTCCAAGGTGATAGCGGTCGGTTTGAACTATGCCGATCACGCTAGAGAGTCCGGCAAACCCTTGCCTAAGACACCTTTATTCTGGCTGAAAGCCCCGACATCGCTCATTCCGGATGGTGGCAAGATTGAAATCCCCTTTCAGGATCACCGGGTGGATTATGAAGCGGAATTGGCCATTGTCATCGGTCGCAGAGTGCGGAACGTGACCCCCAATGCCGCCGCGCGCTATATTTTTGGCTACACCTCGGCTCAGGACATCAGTGACCGAACCATTCAGAATTCAGAAAGCCAATGGGCACGGGCCAAGTCATTTGACACGTTCACGCCTCTCGGACCGTATGTGGAAACAAAAATTGATCCACACAAACTGACCATCCAGTTGTTCCAGAACGGACAACTGAGGCAGAATTCACTGACAGGGCGACTGATTTTCAACTGTTTCGAACTGGTGAGCTTTATCTCCACCAATATCACCCTCCTGCCAGGTGACGTCATCCTGACCGGCACTCCCAGCGGCGTTGGCCCGATTGAATCGGGCGACAAGCTGGAAGTCCGCATTCAAGGCATGTCTCCCCTGGTCAACACCGTCAAATAAGGGCTAACTTGCCCAATCACTCTTTTACACGACACACATATGCGTTGGTCTCAAGCTTTTGTACCCACACTGAAAGAAACTCCAGCTGAAGCGGAAATTGCTTCTCACAAACTGCTGCTCAGAGCTGGTCTCATCCGCAAACTCGCAGGCGGCCTTTACTCCTTCCTGCCCATGGGATTGCGATCTCTTCAAAAGATATCCCGTATTATACGCGAAGAAATGGACCGGGCCGGAGCTTTGGAAGTATTAATGCCCGCCCTCCAACCACCTGAAATCTGGAAAGAAAGCGGACGCTACGAGTCAGCCAGCGACGTTTTGTTCAAAGCCAAAGACCGGGCCAACCGTGAATGGGTATTGGGCCCCACACATGAAGAAGTTGTCACGACTCTGGCGGCATCGGAAGTAAGCTCTTACCGTCAGTTACCAAAAAATTTCTACCAGATTCAGACCAAGTTCAGGGATGAAATTCGCCCCAGGTTCGGACTCATGCGAGCCCGTGAATTCATCATGAAGGATGCCTACAGCTTTGACGTGTCAGACGAGGCCTCCCAAGCCAGTTACCAGGGGATGTTTGATGCCTATGTCCGCATTTTCGAACGATGCGGACTCAAAGCTCTTCCAGTTGAGGCTGATACAGGTGTCATTGGTGGAAAATTTTCGCACGAATTCATGGTGCCCGCCGAAGTCGGAGAGAATGACGTGGTCTATGTGGAAACCGGCGAGTATGCCGCCAATGTCGAAAAAGCCACCAGTGCATTGAAAAGCCCTCTCGCAGATTTGCCAAAACCCGATGTCAGCCAATTGCCGGCGACTGAAAAATTTGAAACCCCCGGAGTCAAGACCATCGAAGCGTTGACCAAGGATCCATACAATGTCCCAGCCAATCGCCAGATCAAAACCATGGTCTACATGGTCGATGATCACCCCGTCATCCTGCTCTTACTGGGCGCCGACCAATTGAACGAATCAAAAATGGCCGGATTCCTCGGGACCACTCAGTTTCGTCCTGCCGAACCAAAGGAAATTCACGGTATCCTCGGCGCCTATCCCGGAAGCCTTGGAGCTGTCGGGGTCAAGGATATCCCGGTTTACGCGGATTCATTTCTGGAAGGCGGATATGACCTGACCACTGGGGCCAATGAAGATGGGTTCCACCTTAGAAACGTTTGTGTGGAACGCGATATTTCAGTGAAATCATTCGTCGACCTGCGCACCGTTCAAGTCGGAGAACCCTGCCCGGTGACCGGCAAACCGCTAAAAATCCAGACAGCCATTGAAGTGGGCCATGTCTTCAAGTTGGGAACCAAATACAGTGAAGCCATGAACGCCATGTTCCTGGACGAATCTGGCAAGTCAAATCCCTGCGTGATGGGCTGTTACGGAATCGGTGTGACTCGCACTCTGCAAGCGGTGATCGAACAATGTCACGACGAACAAGGCATCGCATGGCCGGCATCCGTCGCTCCCTATGTGGTTTGCATCACACCTCTGGGCAACAAACCGGACAGCCCCGTCATGAAAACTGCGGAATCCATTTATCAACAACTGACCGATGCGGGTGTGGATGTGATCCTCGATGATAGAAACGAACGGCCCGGGGTTAAATTCAAGGATTCCGAATTGATCGGTTTTCCGATTCGTATCGGCATAGGGGACCGTTCCCTCGCGGAAGGTGAAGTTGAAATCAAGCCTCGGAAAGGCGATTTGTTCAAAGTGAAAGCTGAAGAAGCTGTCAAGAGTGTGCTTGACTGGATAAAGTCTGCTTCGTGATTCAACACGGCAATTCCGAGGACAATGATGATTTAAGAAAATAATTTTTTAAAACATCGTTGTCATCAAGTGCAAACAGTCACATATTGTGATCCATAGGCCAACAAACCACCGGGATAAGTATGAAGGACAAAGTGCACATTGAAATTGAAGATACCACGGTTCGCACCGATGTCAGCATCCCTGCCAGTATGGTGAGGGAAGTATTCCCGAATATCCCAAATGTAAACATGATTCAGAACCGCTACTTCAACGCGAGTGCCGTGTTGAACTTGAGACTGGCAAACAATGAGTTGGCCATCTATCTGGAAACATTGGATATGGCCGGAGATAAAAAAATTCCGGATGAGTATCTGAATCGATTAAAAAATGTGGATTTATTGAAAGACCCACGTTTTGCCGGACAAGTGAAAAAACAGTTCGGCAATTTACGCGAACTCACCGTAAAAGACGGCAAAATCATGATGGTCGGAACCAAAGGCACCCTGGAGGAAATGATTAACAAATGTTGATCCTTCCACCAAAAGAACTTCCATTTCAATTCGCTATCAAAACATCATCACCACATCTGCAGCTAGCCCAAGCAGCAGTGCTTCATCAGGTGTCACGAGATGAACCCAGTCAGGGATCACGTATTTGCGTGAAGTGTCGTTCGTAGCAACAACAAAGCGCACTGATCCGAACAACTCTTCTGCGGAAGTAACATCGACACCTAGAAAGTGGCCGGATGTCTCACTGAAAGACTCCAAGCTTTCTGCGCATATTTCCACCGTCACTCGCCAACGCCCATCCGCAGCGAAGCCGCGAGCACATCTTAAGCCCTCCTGAGAACCAGGATGCCCCATTGGGTTTCCGCTTATTGTGAGAAACAGTGATTTGATGTCATCCTGATCGCTTACTTCCATGTGATGGCTTTCAATTCGAACCTTCAGTTGTATACCGAAACGACATCCGCATAAAAAAGAATATCCGATAAGGTCGTTAATCCTGCGGGGCAAATATCATCAGGACATTCCAAGTCTCGTTTCTCCATCGCTAAACCACAGGCGGACACCTTTACGCCTCTTTGAGCCAATGCTCGAACATCAGATTCCAAGACTCCGGTCACAGCATCATCCAAAAGATAAACATACACCTGGCAAGATGCTTTCAAAGCGGTTTGGATGGCATGAATGGCATATTGAAAAGATGGGCTCTCAGGACTTGCATGCGCGACCACACCAAAGGTCATCCCGCTGGGTCCATCGTATGTAAGCATGCTGCGATCCATGATGTGCAAACAAATTTCAAGATGACCGGCCAGTGTGTCCTTCAGCAACCCACCCTGCCCATTCAGCCGGCTTCAAATGGCGAATATAATCAAACAAATACTGCTGTGCAAATCCTGCATGATCGCCGAAATAGTCCTGAACCAATGCCCCAAGCTCTCGGGGTGTGTTGGTTGCTCCTTTGAAATAATAATCGCCCAGGACTTTTTGCACCCACACATCAATGGGAAAAGCACGGGAAAAACCATAGGCAAACAACAAAACACAATCGGCAATCTTGGCTCCAACGCCGGGAAGCTCCATTAATTTGGAACGTGCTTCATCCAGCTCCAACACATGGATCGCATCCAGACAATACTCACCTGAAGCAACCAGTGAAGCACACTTATAAAGGTATTTCGCCCTGTAACCGGCCTTACATTCTCTCAACACCGATTCATGGCTTTTTGCGATGGATTCAGGCCCGGGAAATGCATGGAGTTGCCGCCCTGTCTCAGGGTGAATCAACTGTTCCCCCAATCGTATCGACATATGCCGAACAATTTCCATGATTTGTGGAATGCGTTTATTGGATGACAAAAGGAAGGAAGCCAGGCATATCCAGGGATCTTGTCGAAGCAACCTCAAACCTTTCCGGGCCCGGACGGCGGCATTCATCAATGCATCATCCGGAAAACATTTGATCACGGACTGAATATCAACATCCAGTTGAAGGTAACGAATGATGTCCCCTTTTACTTGCCCCATCCCGTTCACTCCCCGGGCCGTGATGCGGTCGTGTTGAGCCTGTGACAAACGGACCCACTGCCCCGATATCATGCCCTCCCAACTGTGTCCGGAGACCTGCTCCCAGTGAAAAGTCTGTCCGGATTCCAGCGTTTTCTTCAAATCATAATCTTGAACCGAAAAATGAAGAGTCTTCACGGGATGGAGACGGCAGGAACCTAAGAATAGGAAATGATGGACCGTGTCGGAACGTCCCCCAACAAGGAACGACCATTCAGGAACTCCAACTCAATTAAAAAAGTCGCCTCAAGAATGTCAGCTTCCAACTTTTTCAGCAAATTCAGTGCGGCCACTGCCGTGCCACCCGTAGCCAGTAAATCATCGATCAACAAAGTACGACTTCCCTTGTGAATCGCATCTGTGTGTATGGCAACGGTGTTGGATCCATATTCCAGATCGTAGCTTTCCTCGTGGGTATCGAAAGGCAGCTTTCCCTTTTTACGAACAGGAACAAATCCGGCTTTCAAGTGAAGGGCTGCCGCTGCCGCAAAGATAAAGCCACGTGCATCCACCCCCACGATGACATCCACGTCTCCCGGCTTGTAAGGAGAGGTCAAATGATGGATGGCAGCTTCAAATAATTCAGGATGTGCCAGAATGGGGGTAATGTCTTTGAATTGAATCCCGGGCTTTGGGAAATCAGGAATATTGCGCACAGCCGCCGCCAATGTTTCAGATGAAGCCATCATAAAAAGGCCCTATTTCTTCACCGACTCAAGCTTTTCAATCATCTTGCGCAGTTTGGAAAGGGCAAGATTCTGAATTTGTCGGACACGTTCCCGGGTGACACCGAAATGTTCGCCAACTTCTTCCAAAGTTCTTTCAGGCCCACCATCCAGACCAAATCGATATTCCAAAATGGTGGCTTCACGGTGAGGCAGCGATTTGATCAAATCAAAGAGCATGTCATTGACCGTTTTATCCTCCAGTTTCTTGTAGGGATTCTCGGCTTTTTCATCACTCACAATTTCCGCGAACGTGCTGTGATCTTCACCAATGGGAGAATCCAGGGAAGCCGGTCGAATGGCCGCACGACGTAAACGGGCCACCTTGGCGGCGTCCATCTCAAGCTCTTCCGCCAATTCTTCGTCGGTAGGCTCACGCCCCATGGCCTCCTGAAGCTTGAGCGCTGTTCGCTTCAATTTCGAAATCTTGTCCACCAAGTGCACCGGCAATCGAATGGTCTTGGCCTGATTTGCAAGGGATCGTTTGATGGATTGCTTGATCCACCATGCGCTGTAGGTGGACAACTTGCTGCCTTTGGTCGGATCGAACCGCTCCACAGCCTTCATCAAACCGATGTTCCCTTCGTTGATCAGATCCAGCAAGGGCAATCCCAAACCTTCGTAATCATGCGCAATCTTAACCACTAGGCGAAGGTTCGCCTTGATCATCTGGTCACGCGCTTCATCATCACCCTGTTGAATCCGAACCGCCAAGGCAATCTCCTCCTCGGGCTTCAGTAAGGCTACCTGGCCAATTTCACGCAAATACAGTTTGAAAGCCGTATCTCCGTCGTAACGTTCCCGGGAGGAAACATCATTATTGACAGCTGAGTCATCGCGAGGAACTGAAGTTTCCTCAAAATCATCCACCGGATCGATCTCATCATCACTCGAAAAATTCTCATCCGGATCATCCTGAAAGGCCTCGGTGCCCGCATCATCATCATTCAGTGCATGCAAATCATGTTCCTGAGAATCCAACTCCTCAGGAACGGGCACAAAAGAATCCGATGTAGGTTTTCCCGTAGACATGCGTGATGCGATGCATGGTTATGAAATTCATGCCAGCGATCAAGTAAATAAACCAAGAAAACTGACCCGATTGATATGGCTTTAAAGCGATTTTTCACTCAAACTTCAATCTGAACCTGGAGGATCATTCATGGTTCATCAAACCCTTTGCCCGTATGCAGAACATCAAACTCCATTCAGCCGGTATCACATCAGTGGACCTGAAAACACGCATGCCCTTCAAATATGGCATCGCTACCATGACATCCTTCCCTTTGGTCTTCCTCTCCCTGGATTGCGAAATCAACGGCCATGCCGCAAAAGGCATATCCTCCGATCTGCTCCCGCCCAAGTGGTTCAAGAAAGACCCCGACCAGGCGCCGGATGCGGAACTGAAGGAACTACGCCAAGTCATCGAACACGCCTGTGACATCTGCGCAGGCATCCAGGGAAAAACCGTTTTCGAATGCTGGCAACAACTCTACAACGAACAAGATGCCTGGGGAAAACAGCAAAACCACCCGCCCCTGCTGACGCATTTCGGTTCATCGCTGGTTGAGCGCGCCATGATCGACGCCTTCTGCCGCAATAACCAAACTACTTTTTTTCAGGCACTGAAGGAAAATGCATTGGGGATTCGTCTGGACGGCATCCACCCCGAGCTCAATGAATCCAGTATCGCGGAAACACTGCCAAAAGCGCCGTTAAAAAACATCATCGCGAGGCATACCGTTGGGCTATCCGACCCACTCACAGAAGCAGAAATCTCACCGGATGAACGATTGACCGACGGACTGCCCCAGTCCCTGGACTCCTGCCTGAACACCTATGGCATCCGTCATCTCAAGATCAAAATCTGCGGGGATTTCGATACCGATCGTCAACGTCTCCTGGACATTGCCCGAATCATGACCCAGCGCCCCCCGGAATCATTCGGGTTCACGCTGGATGGGAACGAACAATTCGAGGAAATGGGGCAGTTTAATGACTACTGGAACCGCTTAACCAGCATCAACGATCTGCAGCACTTCATGAACCACCTCCTATTTGTGGAACAACCGTTGAAACGCGACGTTGCTCTCAATCAGGAAGTTTCCACCGCCCTGCAGACATGGAAAAACAAACCCCGCATCATTATCGATGAATCCGACGGCACCCTGCACAGCGCGGCAGAAGCCATCCGGATGGGTTATGCCGGAACCAGCCACAAAAACTGCAAAGGCGTCATCAAAAGCGTCGCAAACCGGGCATTCATCCACCACCTCACCCTCAAACATTCGGGTTCGTCCTGCATCATGAGCGGTGAAGATTTATGCAATCAAGGCCCTGTCGCTGTTATGCAGGATCTATGCGTGACCGCCGCGCTCGGCATCGAATCCGTCGAACGTAATGGTCACCACTATTGCGCCGGACTTTCACATCACCCGGTCAGCATCCGGGAGCAAATGCTGCAGTTTCACGGAGATGTCTATCATCCATCACCCCAAGGATGGCCAACTCTGAACATTGAAAGCGGCCTGATCTCCACCCATTCCATCAACCAATCACCCTTTGGTATCCACTTTCTGCCCAAAACAGAAGATTACCAGTAGCCAAAATGTTCATTCGTCCGAGATTTGACACCGAACCGCATACGCGATAGGTTCGCAGTCAGATTATGAGCGACTTGATCACAAAAGAAGCCCCTATCATCACCATCACCGAACAGGCAGCCGACGAGATCCGGGACATGCAGCAAAACCAGCCCGAACATCAGGGCAAACCCTTGCGTGTCTACATCGAAAAAGGCGGATGCTCCGGCATGCAATACGGAATGGTCTTCGACGAAATTCGAGACGGTGACGCCCAATGGAACATGCACAACGTTGACCTGGTCATCGACCAAATTAGCGCCGAATACCTCAAAGGCTCCGTCATCGACTTCTCCGACAGCCTGAACCAGGGAGGATTCAAACTGACCAATCCCCGAGCCAAACACTCCTGCGGCTGCGGCAAATCCTTCGAAGTCTGATTCTGCGAAACATTTCAAGGGAACTCTGCGGTGTTCCAAGTGGAGTCAGGTAGATCTTGTTGTCCCCGACGCGAGTAGATCGTGTCGTCCCCGACGCGACCCTCACCACTTTCATCCATGCTTGTCACCTCATAAAGGCCAGCCAACAGCATTCAATGACCCACCCTTCATTCAGTTCAAAAGGGAGCTTGCCTCAACGTTTTTCAATCTGCTAGCGTTTCCCCGCTGAGGCCAACAGCACCCCTTAAGCACACACAAGCCGGTGTGGCGAAATAGGCAGACGCACGAGACTTAAAATCTCGGGAGGTTTAACCCTCGTGTCGGTTCGAGTCCGACCACCGGTACCACTTAAGCTCCAATCACTTCCAGCAAATCAATACCGCATTTTGTAATTGCGGCCAGTGGTTGGAAACCGACCACCCCAAAGATGACATGCGCTAGACTAATGACCGAGCTTAAGAGGTTTCCAGTAAGATGGAAATTTGTGGGCCTTGGGAGACGTTTTGCCACCCCAAATCATTCTAGTTCTAGTTGATGAACCTGAATCTTTGTCAGTATCGAAATCAAAAACAGTCACTGCTAATTGGATGGAACGTCCGGATTGGAATTTCTGTACGGGAAAATGTTTCTCTGAAAATGGAATGAAGAACTCCGCGTTATAACCGAATAGGGTTCGCTGGAAGGAAAATTCATAATCGTCCCAATCTTTAGCATCAGCGAGGCTGAAAGTATTGTAATTGTCCTCATCACTCCCCTGCCTGACGCAAACCATATAAGCGCCAGCACCAAGCTTGTCCGTGGTGTATTGTTCGCCTAATTCACGTCCGTCAAACATAATGACAATGCTGTCATTGTTATATGCTCTATCCTTTGCTGCATCACGATCCGGCAGATACTCATCGTCAGTAATTGAAATCGCAACGTACAGGCCTTCATTCGTCCATCCGAGTTTTAGTTGACCTGATAAATCTGAAGGGCCTGTCCAAAACTCGGATGAATACAGGAACCGTTCATCCAGTGGAATCGTTTCTTCGGACCGATCATCCCAATCCTCAAGATTCCCATCGATTTTTATTTGGTTCTGAATCTTAGGAATATCAGGACCATAATTTTTCAGGATTGCCATGTTGGAAAAGGTGGGTTGAGTTTCCTTCATAAATGACCTTGCCTTGATCACGACAGCATCCTCGTCTGACTGGATACCAACAGGTCCAACATAGAGAGTAGAGGTTTCTGTAGGTTCGCTTCCATCAATGGTGTATCGGATTTGGCCTCTGGACCAAAATCCATTCTGGTGTAAAGTTACCTTAAAGTCGGATCCAGTAATCGGACCACTTCCAGGCAAGATAGCAGGACCAATGGGACTCCACGGCTCTTCAACGATCTCTTGAACCACTTTTCCTTCTTTCGCCATATGAAATTCGTCGCGGACCTCCCCGGTTTTTCCTATCATTTGGACAGTCATCAAATCGCCATCTATATCAACGAACACCGAACCATGTTCAACGAGGGTCTGCCGCATGATGGGCGAGATCCCTTGTTTGGTGACAGCTGCCCCGCCATGCCCCGTCACAATCTGCGCCACACCCTCATGAGGATTCAATCCAACGCTCTTACGGTAAGCACCATCACCTTGAATGTTTCCATCACCATCATCCAAGATCACACCACCTGCAACGGTGGGCGTTTGATAGGCTTTATCGATGAGCATGGAACGTTCATAAACATGTGAATGACCCGTCAACACAAGATCAACCCCATGGTCTTCCAAAATAGGCATAATGCGTTCTCGCATCTCTACGAGCTGCAGATCAGTTGCTGGGTTGTCTGAATCGTGGCTTCCTTTGGTATAGGGAGGGTGATGCCAAAACGCGATTAACCATTCTGAATCGTTGGCTTTCAAATCCATTTGCAGCCATCTCGCCATGTCTCCGCGTTCGTGCCTGTCGAGATCATGTGAATCAAGGCAAATAAAATGAACTGCGCCATAGTCAAAGGAGTAATAGGCTTCTGTGCCCGAGGCCACACCACCAGCGGCGGCGTTTGTTGGAAGAACGTAGGCATCATAATAGGGACCATCCTGGGTTTTTCCACTTGAGGTATGCCCTTCATGATTCCCCATGGCTGGCCAACAGACGGTGTTCTGTAAAGTAGGCTGGTAAACATCAAAATAATTTTGCTGGAACTCATCTTCTTTTCCATCCGTATAGGCCATATCACCCACGTGCAAATACATGGTTAACGGTTTACCGTTGGAGGCAATTTGATCGAGAGCAGCCTGATAAACCTTTAATTGATCCTCCTCCCCTGTTCCAGAGTCACCTACCACCCAAATACGAACGGAGCGCTGCTCCCCCTCAGGTGGGTGGGTGGAAAAATGGACAGCTTTTGCTCTTTTTTCGAGTATGGTTTCACCATCGGAAATTTCGTAAAAGTATTTCGTTTCGGGCTCTAGGCCGGAGAGAGTCATCTCATATTGGTACGTATTGGGAGGAGCACTGTGCAAGCGACTGAAGTGTCGATCCGGGATGCCGTTTTCGACAACTGGAGAGATCCTTAGAACATAGTTATCAGACTCCTTTTGATCAATACTATTGAGCGTTTTCCCATAAGCCACCACGGGCTCAATAGGTCGATTGGTACGCCAAACAATCACAATAGATGAACTCGTTGAAAGTTGCAGGTAAGGTCCACGCAGGATTTTGGTTTGAGGGAGTGATAGAGAAACTGCTAGAAACAGTAAGCAAAAAGCAGCATGGAAATTGCTAGAATTCATAACAATATGGGTTCACCTTAAATGTCCAATCT
>Ga0255770_10000295_pt1 | contig 46388 bp, 60 predicted proteins | sample 071ome_22_FD_179968 | JGI IMG/M metagenome (GOLD analysis project Ga0255770, IMG submission 179968) | Coastal salt marsh microbial communities from the Groves Creek Marsh, Skidaway Island, Georgia - 071404AT metaG (version 2) | ecosystem: Environmental > Aquatic > Marine > Intertidal zone >...
TGTCAATGAATGCCCAGCACTGTCCCCATCACCTGTCTGTGTGTAACTGCTAGTGTTACCTGCTGAACCCAGTGAGTTTGTGATGTCGATGTCTGCATCTGCCGCCGCCGCGTTCACTGTGAGTGTGAAAGTCTCTGCCGCGTTGGATGTGATGTCGATCGTGCCCACATAATCCGAACTGTCTGCTGTTGAACCAAGGTCCACAGTGATGTCCGCGGAATCACCTGTTACGTCTATACTCATGGATACTGTGTCACAATTGGTTGCCGCACAATCTAGATCCACAGTGTTGGACCCTCCTGTGAGGTTGATGTTACCTGTGTACGTGGTACCGTTGATCAATGCTTCGATCACGTTGGAATCACCCACTTGGCTGATTGAGAATGTCATGGTATCACCTGTCAAACTCATTGCTGTTGTGGAATTACCCGCTTGGTTGTTCTGGCCATCCTGTGTGATGTCCAAATCCAAGTTGTCTCCTGATTGCTGTATGTAAATGTCGTTAGCCATCACAGACGAAGCAATCATCATGATTCCAAATAACCATTTAGTTATTGTTTTCATTTTTGCTCTTCTCCTCGTTTACTTTATCTGAAGCAAGTTTTTTGTATTTCCACAGGCCCTGCTCCTCGCCCTGCTTCACTATCTCCACCACTGAAGATTCTATCGCGGCTCGCACCGCATAATTCACTGGTTCGTTGATGGCCGAACCTGCCTCTAATTCTACAGCATTTGTGCCCATATCCACAAAACGAAATATATCAGCACTTGTCCTGTGACTTGCAATCCTTTTTTCAACGGCCACTGTCAACAACACTTCGCCTGTCTGCACACTGATAATTCTCATAGACACAGTTACTTGATCCACCCTGTATTGAGTACTGGCACCTATGCCAAGATATCTTGCACCTTTGCCGCCTGACTCAATATTACTATCATAGCCCACAACTCCGCCTTCCAATAATAATCCTGCGAACAACATCGGCTTCAACTTGGGAGCCTTTTGTCCTTCATAAACTTCTCTGGTTGATCTGATCAACTGTCTCTCCTTCACAAGGTTGTCAAGGCTCACACGCTCCACCACTTGGAACCATGTGCCGCCACCCACTTTCTTGAGTGCATCTATGACCCACACTTCTGAACCCTGTGTGACAGCACTGCTCAGCACTGAAAATTTGTCGTTGGACTTACGTTGTCCTGTCTTGTCCTGGAAACCATACACCGCTATGGTGATCTTGTCACCGTCCAGATGCGGAGTGGAATCCAATTGCGATTGAATAGGATTCCTAGCCACTGTCGGCTCACTCCACTTCTTGTTATTTAGGTTACCAGCACAACCGGTCAGCAGTAATATCGAGAGTAGTGTTATGAGTGCTCTTGTGATTGATACTGCCATTGCCTAAAATCCGAAACCTGTTAGGGGAACCGTGATCTCTGTGAGTGATCCGTCTGCTTCTGTCACTGTGATTGATATGGTGTCTGAAGAGACATCTTTGATCCAATATATGGTAGCACCTTCAATGTTGGCAGTGCCTGATGTGGCTCCGCTGTCAGTGAACATATTGTCCACCATTTGCTTGGACAGTTGGGCGTAGATCCTCGATTCCACGTTGTTGATAAATTTGTTGAGAGTGGTCTGTTCCAGCTCACGTGCCAATTTGGCCGCCGCGGCATCTTTCTTGTCCTGTATCTCTTTCTCACGCTGGTATCTCAACTGTTCGATCGCCAGCACGTGATTGCTGTATCCGTTGCCTGAAAAACTTGGATTTTTGAACTCGTGTGTGAGTTCACCGGCATTTGATATGCCAGTAATTAATAAAAAACTCAGAACTATTTTGTAAATTCGCTCACTCATAACACCTGTATTTACACAATATAATATACAAGTATTATACCATTATAATTAAGTAGGTGTTTAAAATGAGATTTTCCTGCCTGTAAGTACAAATCTATTTATGTGATATGCTAACATTACTGACTTACACTTGTTTTTAAATATAACAAATGAAAACATTGATCGCCGCCATGCTACTATGGATAGGAGCAAATACCAATTACAATGTGGATATAAATCATCCAACCATTGTTTTTTTGAGTCAAGACAAATTGGAACACATTTATTCCAAAGGCAAGGGTATAAAGAACAGTGAACTACACGGATTCTATGACACAAAGGAAGACATCATATATCTTCCTGACACGTTTGATCAATACAATGCGTGGCACAAGGGTGTTCTCATACACGAATTGATACATTATGTCCAAGATCAAAATGATGTCAAATTCAATTGCACAGCCGAGATGGAGGCCGAATCATGGCCGTTACAGAAAAAATACCTACTTGAAGTACACGGGGTGAACTGGGATTATGACAAGTTGTGGCATCATCTTCAATCGACGTGTATGCAACCTTACTAATCATTCATAAATTTTGAAACGTATTTTTTACTTTTTTCAAAAATAGAACTGTTGACACAGGAATTCCATAGATCTGGGTTGTCACCACTCCATATCAGATTTGGATCGAAATCCAATATCAACCACGATTCAAGGTGTTTTCTGGGAGGTAATGCATCCAATTCTTCTTCCAGTTGTCCGATGTCCCAAGAAACCATGCCCATTGTTGTTATAAAATCTTTTGGACCTTTGTTCATTGCGATATCATTGATAATTTGTCTGTCCATTGTGAATCCTATACCATTGTCTGACAAGTTAGTGTTTGTTTGATTGATTGAATAATCCATTGAATGTAAGCAACCGATCACGGATGACATCACAGGACCACCCCAATATATGACAGGATCTACTTCGGGTACTGATGGTATACCTGCTTCTTTGCATACGTCTTCCCAATTTGGTCGATCCAATGGTTTGTTGATGATTATACCTGCAGAACCAGTAACATCATGTTTCCACAGATAGATAACTGTTTTTTTGAAACGATCATCTCTCATGTGAGGAGGAGCAACTAAAAATTTTCCTTCAATATTTTTAGACATATACAAATACTTATTTTAAGTGAATTACTTCAATAAAGCAATTGATAATGTGTGTATTATTGTTTTTTAGCAGTAACGCCGATTTTAGGAAATGGATTTAAAGGAACTTGCGTGATTGGGTATGCTGTGTCTACTTTAAGATCAAAAGCCTGTAATAGTTGTTCTAGGTTTTCTGCATATGATGTGGTTGCAGTACCACCTCTTACATTGATGAAGAGTATTCCCATACCTCCGGCCTTTGCGCCAAAATAAGCAGATAAGTTTGCCAATCCATGTAGATTCTGTGCCTTCTTGGCATCACCGCTTTTGACTGCTTGAACTATCTGTTTTGAGTACGGATTATTCGGAAACAGATCTTTAAGAATTATTTGAAAATCCTTATAGATGTTATTGGCCTGTGTTTTATCTGCCTGCATTCCTTGAATCAATGCATTATATCCTATACCACTCGGAACTGCTCTCACGATGCCTTTGTATTTTTGTTCAAACTGTTTGGATCTATCGTAATAAGTCGGCGCGGGCAATACATCGTCGTCTTTGAATCTTCCGGCAAACATTCCACCCTTGACTTCAATTTCTTGACTGGTTGCCATGACTGTTAAATCACCTTTGGTACCTTTGATCAATTCTTTGCTGTGTGTGGCAAATAATATTTCTCCTGGTCCTATTCGAGATGCGGGTTGATACATCAATAGGTCATTGTAATATTTTTGTGTCTCGATGCTGTCTTTGTACATGAACAATATATTTGAAAGAGTATTTTGAGGTTTTTTGAGCTCATCTAATTTTACACATTCATTTTTATTAATAGCATTTACTATCGCATCTATCTGTTTGCCACTTAATCCGTTGCCTATCATGAACTTGGAAACGATCTTGTAATATTTTTGCATATCCTGATCTTCGATACCTTTTATTTTTCTAGATATTTTTTTATAGATGTTTGTTTCTGGATCTTGTTTCTTATCCATGGCCAATTGTATATAATCGTTGATCTTGTCCAATATAGCAGGATCTGTGTCTGCTGGTAAATTTTTTAATTGTTTTGTCAAAGACATTATGCCTTCTGGTGCTTCTCTTAAAAACCAAGGTGTTTCCTTGTTTTCTTTTCTTATGAATCTATGTATTAAATCCTGATATAGCCTATCATGTGAATCTTGTGATATTTCACCTTTTTCTTTCCTGTTATGCAGATCTTTCACTCCTGTCAAAAAATCTGGATAGTTCTGCACATTTGGCATCTGTATCACTTTTTCCTCGGGTTCCGGGAATTTGATTATATCTGCTTCTTTAGTAAACCATGGTTTCATACTGCATATTTATTACTTAAAACTTTGATTTAAGTACAAAATTCATACTACGTGTATCTTGCGAAAATCCATGCGGTGCTTGATAATTTTCATTTAACAGATTGTTTATTTTAAATCCTATATCTAAACCGTAATAATTTTTAGTAATACCCACATCTAACAGGTGTATATCGGGCATTGTGATTGTTGACCAATTGGAATTGTGTATGTCTTGGTATTCACCTTTGTACTTGTAATTTGTAATCAGAGACACATTGTTTTCAAGGTCTTTTGTATGCATGAATCCAAAAGACCAGTTCGGTCTTCTTAGAGAAACTGTATCTCCATTTTTACTGTTTAGATGATTAGCAAAAAAATTGAAGTTTTCAGTGTTATAATTGAATTCCACACCATCTGAATTTAAATTATTGATATCGTTTCTAAAGATTGTTGTTGAGAAATTATTTTTAGTCAAAGTAAATTCTTGTGTTTCTCCGTATTCTATAGGAGTCCAAGTTGTTTTATCTTTGTAACTTGTCGAGGTACTCCCGCTCAAACTTAATCCTTTATCAAACTCTTTAAAAAATCCCAATTTATAAGTTTCGTGTTCTTCATCGAATCTATGATGATATGTGAATATATCATAAGAAGTGTTAAAAAAATATCCTAGGTTATGATGTTGCGATGATAAAGATTCGTTGTGTTTATAATCAAAACCAAATCCAAAATTTTCGTATTGTTGTGTGCCTTTGAATGTGTAGTTTTGACTCTTGTAAAGTGCGTCATCATATTCTCTGTCATACTCGTGTGTATGTAGAGTAAGACTGGTATTTTTATAATCCAGTCCTGTTTGTAGTGCGTAGAAAGTATTGTCGGTCCACTTGCCTTGCTGTACAGCAAGACTATGTCCATCGAGGTCTGTGAAGTTATTCCTGGCGAACCAACTTGTTCTCCAATGTATGAGGTCATACCATTTACTCACATTGACCGAAATTGACTTGTTGTCAGTTCCGTCTTTCTCCTCAGAGCCTGATAACGCAGAAATTTTTTTTGATCGATGTTGCCCTGCTGTGACGGATACGTCATAGCCATTTAAATTTTTAAAATAATTTCCGTTCAGTGTTTTGTCATTGCCGTTGCCTGACACACTCATTTTATTTTGGTAGTCAACGACAGTCCTAAAATTTATAGCACCGCCAACAGCATCTGCTCCCCAGTGAGCACCTGCCGAACCTTTGTACACATCTATTTGTTGTACATTAAACATAAAGTCTTGTCCTATATCGTATGCACCTGTGGGTGCGGAATAATCATTAATTGGTATACCATTCAACAAGACAAGTGTGTGATTTGAGTTGGTACCTCTTATAAAAACTGAGCTCTGCTGTCCTGTTGGTCCGGATTGTGTTACATCAACTCCTTGTACATAAGTTAAAACTTTTGTTAGATCTATTAGATTATATTTCTCAATTTGTTTTTTGGTTATGGTGATTGTTGGAGAAACTTTATCCCCTAATGCATTTGAATTTGTTTTGTATTGGGGATATATCACAACACACGGGGTGTCGTTGGACCATTCGCATTCTTTATTCTTTGCATGGGCAGTGATAGTCCATGCCAGTATTAATGTAAGAATCAATCTTACCATTAGAGTCTCCTTGCTCTTTTGGTTCCTAGGTGGCATTCGGACTATGACCGCATCAAGTAATGTGGACGAATTTCACGTCGCTTTCCCACTATGCTTTTAGGAACTTTATATTAATAATATAGGATTTTGACTATATCGTCAATCTTTTAACTTGGCTTCTAATTGCGAATATCCACCAATTATTTCGCCATCGATCATGATTTGGGGCACTGTTTTGGCACCTGGAAAGGTTTCAAGTAATTCATTAATTTGATAATCTTTACCTAATATTTTGTATGTGTATTCGTATCCTTTTTGTTCGCAAAGATTTTTTGCTTTTTCACAGAATGGACATTGTGGTTTTCCGTATATGGTAATCATGATTTTTCCTTTTTTGTTGTTATATATCCTTGTTAAGTTGTTGTAACAGTTTTTTTATTTTTGGTATTTTATTTTTTCCTATTCTGTGTATGTTCCATCTCCAAAACCAACGTGTGAATTTTGGCCATGTGTCAATTTTTAAAATATAATGATAAAACTCGTCTATGGCGGCCTGGCATTCAATGACATCGTTGTGATGTACGTCTGCTTCCAAAGGATGTTGTACCAATCTTAGAAGAATTGTGTTTAATCTTGCAATAGCAATATCGGTACTGACATTTAACATTTGATCATCAACATTCTCGTGTGGTCTTTTTTTACAGTAGTCTACAATTTTTTGATTGTTTTTTACTAGTGTTGAATAATCTTTAAACACGTCAAATATTTTTTTGTACCTTGACCTGTAATGGATATCCTTCATCCCTGGCCAGCACTGTCGCTTCTATGCCTTTTTGTTCTGCAATCTCGTGAAGATAGGTGCCCACGATTCCTTTACCATTTTCGTGGATGTGTTTTGTTAAAGCCATGGCCTGGTCATGTGATTTATTAAAAATTTGTTTTAAAACTTTCATGACAAATTCGAAAGTAGTGACTTCGTCATTTAAAAAAATAACATTGTACATCGACGGTTCGTCTATCTTAAGTTTCTCTTTAGTAACTGTTTTTATTTCTGAAATAGTCATTGTCATCCTTTATTATAACATATTTACAAACTGTGTCTACTGGATTAGGGCGGGTTTTATTCCGCCCTATCCTCTTTTATCAAATTTTATTTGATTTCAATTTGTTTTGATTTTTTGTGCTCAGGAATAATTCTTTCCATGGACACTTTTAAAAGTCCGTCTTTTAATTCGGCACCTTTGATCTCAACATCATCTGCGATTGTGAATGATTTTGAGAAGTATCTTTTGGAAATACCCTTGTGTATCACATTACCATCTTCATCCTTCTCATCGGACTCTTTTTTGTCCTTGGATTTGATAGTAAGCATACCGTCAGCATACTCAACATTGATATCATCTTTGCTGAATCCTGCTAGAGCAACTTCAACATTGTACGTGTAATCACCTGTTTTCACGATGTTATAAGGTGGATAGTTTACACTAGGTACACTATTCATGAAGAAGTCATCTTCAAACATTCTTTCGAAGTGATCGAAGATATTGTCATAACCCACTGTTACGGGTCTTAGACGATTAAAGATAGATAGAGATTTATTTGTCATTTGCTTTCCTCCTATTGTTAGCAAGGTTAATATCGAAGGTCCTATCTATAGCAACCTTCAACGTTATTTATCCTACATTATAACATATAAGCACGATATTGTCAATTACGACCTTTTTACCAAAATATTTTTTGATGTGTGGATTTATCTGCGATTCTTACGGCCCATGTAAATTGTGTCATCTCGCTCTCGCTGTAATTTACGTAGAACTTTGGCTTTATTTTTACGGGTTTCTCTTTTGATTTCGCTGGGTTTTTTATAGGAAACACGTTCTCTCATTTCTTCAAAGAAACCAGTTTCTTTGTACATTCTTTTTAATTTTCTATAGGCCCTTACAGCATCTCCGCCTGCTCTTGTTACATCCACATAGTAACCTTTAAATTCTCTCTCACGTGGAGGTTTCTTATTATTGAAAAAAGACATAACCTTGAAAATTAATTAGATGCATTTTTTTTACTGTTGTCATTTCTAAATATTAGCACAGGATCGGCTTGAGTGTCAACCGTCTTATCTGTTATTTCTATAATTTTAACTCCCCTTGACGACATCTCTTGAGCATCAAACTGAAATGGTAAAAGTACAGTATCTAGTATATTTCTCAATCCTCGAGCATTTGTTCCTAGTTCTTTGGCTTTTTTGGCTATAGATAATTTGGCACTTTTGGTAAATTTCAACTGTATGTCATCCAACCCAAACATATACTCGTATTGTTTTATAATACTATCACGAGGATCGGTCAGAACACGTATTAATTGTAATTCACTTAAATGATTCACATGAGTTATCATAGAAAATCTACCCACGAACTCCGGAATCAATCCATATTTCACTAAATCTTTGGGTTGTACATTTGCTAGGCCCGACACCTCGGATTTTGATTCTAATGTTGTAGTGAATCCTATGCTGTTTGATTGTTTTTCCATTTGTCTTTCTAAATCAACAAAGGCCCCGCCTACTATGAATAATATATTTTTTGTGTCAATTTCCACCATGGTGGCATCTGGGTGTTTTCTTCCTCCCTGTGGTGGCACCCTACAAGTTGTTCCTTCAACTATTTTTAGAAGTCCTTGTTGAACTCCTTCACCGGACACATCTCTTGTGATAGATGTGCTTTCATTTTTTCTACATATTTTATCAATCTCGTCAATAAAGACTATACCTCTTTCTGTAAGATATTTGTCTCCGTTTGACATATGATAGAGTTTAGTGATCACATTTTCAACATCGTCTCCCACATAACCCGATTCAGTTAATGTGGTGGCATCTGCCATGGCAATTGGTACATTTAAATATTTTGCGATTGTTCTTGCTAATAATGTTTTGCCAGATCCAGTGGCTCCTAATATCAATACATTTGATTTGTCAAGATCAAAGTTTTCGGGAGGCATTGTGATTCTTTTGTAGTGATTAGCAACTGCCACTGATAACACAGTCTTTGCATGATCTTGTCCGATGACATACTGGTCTAGGTATTCCTTGATGGCCACTGGATTCAGTAATTCACTTTTACCTGATTTTGCTTTTTCTAAATTGGTTTTTTTGATATCTTCGTCAAGTATCTCGTTGCAAAGATTTACACATTCATTGCAGATGGAAACTTTTGATGCACCCACAATCATTTTGGTTACATCTTTCCTAGACTTGCTACAGAAAGAACATACCAAATTGCTATCTTCGGACATTACTTAGATTCTAAGTTTCTTTGAATTTTTTTGAACAGTTCAGGTACTGCGGCAATTCTATTTCTATTTAACACATCATAGTTTTTTGCTTCGTCTATGTTACTGTTAATGAAATATGTTTTGGCCAATGTCAAAATGTAACCACTCCAAACTTTTAATGGATTTGATGAATAATCCATATTCATGACAACCACGGTTGAGGCTCTACAAGCATTTAATAACCATGTATAGTCTCTACCTTTTTGATTGGGTTTCCATGTTTCTAAATATTTTTCATATTCTGCATCGTCTTCGTTTCCAAATGGATCTAAACTGCTGAAATTATTATCGTCCCAAATATACAATGTGACGTCGTCTTTGGGCATATGTTTATTAATAGCATCGGCAAAACTGTCTTTGTCACGTTTGCTAAGATTGATAAGACAAAAACTTTTGTTTTGATTTTGGAAAAAACTAGGAGGAGTCACGATGGTTATCTGACCCATCTTTTTACGTAATTTTTCTCCCATCGCTGGTAGTTCTTTTTGTGCTTCTACATTTGATTGTATCTGCTGTGGCGAAGTTGGAGCACTACTGTCTTTTGTTTTTGGTTTCATTTTATTCATCCATTATTCTCAAAATAAGATTTTGATCTTCTTCTGATAAATCCTTTAATTTAATTTCGTTGTTCTCTATTTTAGTTATCAGATTTTTAATTCGGTCCTCTATTCTTTGGCGATACTCGCTGTCACTTACCATCTTGGCTTTATGCTTTTTTATTTTTTCTTGTGGTATTACCAACTCTGGTGTTATCTGCTCTGCCGGTTCTTCCACTGTTTCTATTTTTTCTTCTACCACGGTATTTTTTAATTCCGGAATTACAATATCATTTTTTTCCGGTTCCGGTATGTCTAATTCCTTGATCTTGCTCCAGGCATTGCTTTCTGTTTGTTCTTCGTTTTGAACATATTTCTTTTTAGGAACTCTTATTTTTTTACCACCCTGTATGATTATGTCAAACTCTTGTGTTTCGTCGTTGTCTTCAAAACCTTCTATCAGTTTATCTAATTCTTCCTCGGTCATATCACGATCTTCTGTTTGAGGTTCGGGTGCAAATTTTTCTTTCAATCCTTCAGTGGTTACAACTTCGACATCGGATTGTCCTGCTCCTCTAGGTTCCACGATCGGCGGATCGTTGAAATCGCTTAATATCAACGAAACTGTTTTTGCTATTTCTGGTGGCAACTGATCTGCCGTCAAATTCCCCCTTAACACGTCATCAACATAATCCTGGAAAAATGCTCTACGACTTGTTGTTATAGGTGGATGATTTCTTTCGTCATCCTGTGTGACTGGAACTGCTTCTAAAAATGCGGCTCTGTTGCTGTCATCTCTTTCTTTTTTTAATTCTTCGTCGGACATATCTTCAAATTTGCCGTAAGTGGCATGAAACTTATTTAATAGTGCTTTCCTCTCGTCCTCAGATAATATTTTTGTTTTTGGTAAAGGCACACCTTTCTTGTCTGTGATCACTGTTCCTAAAATGCCTTTTTGTTGTGTTGCTGTTGACTTGAGATCTGTTGGCTCATACACTATTTCTGATAATGGTTCCTTGGGTGTTTGTTCCACATCATATTTGACTTCTGCTTCATCGAACCCGTCTGTGTTGTCTTCTTTGTTTTGTGCACCTTTCAAGTCAATGTGTGGGATCACGTCTTCTTTCTCTTCGTTTTGTGTATCCTCTTTCATTACTTGTTCGATCTTTTCGGATATAGTTTCTTCGTTGTCTTTTACTGGAACTATTTCAATGGGTTTGGGTGTTGGCTTTTCTAATTTAGAATTAAATTGTTCTAGTTGCTCATTCCAACCCTTGACCGTTTGTTCCAATTTTTCATTTTGCTTTTTTCTTTCCTCTGCTTCTTGCTGTTTGAATTTTTCAATCATGGAATTCCACTGTTCTATTGCAGGATCCACGTCGTTTGTGTTTGGTCGTGAAGGTGGTGGAGGAGGATCAAGATCCGGCTTTTCCAAATCAATTATTTCCTCGGGTGGATCAATCTTTACTGGAAAACGTCTAATCAGACTTTGGTTGGCCGCTATCAGCAACAACACCGCTAGTGGATCGAACACAACTATGATGATCAGGATCACCCATCTCACCGCTTCTGATGTGTTCACGCTGTCCGTCCATCCGAAGTCCACCGCAAGTGCGGCTATGTACTTGACGGGTCCAACTTCCGCCTCCAGTTTCAACATGTCGCTCTGTAGGGGTTCTCGTTCCAGTATTAATACGTCTATCCTGTTCTGTGCGGCCAGGATGTTGGCCTCTGCTTTTTCTATCTCTTTGTTCACACCGGAATTGTCTGTCACATTGCTCTGCCTCAACCCATCAATACGTTTCTGTATGTCCGCAGTTGAACGAGCATAATCATCCTTAAGGATCTGTATCCTTGCCTGTGCGTCCGCTATGTTATTGGCTATTTGGTCTCGCTCTGACTTCTGTGATGCTTTCAAATCTGCCGCCGCCTTCTCCTCATTGAAGAACGATTTATTCGAAGTCAAAACATCACTGACATCTCCGTCTAGTGTTTTTAATCTGTCATTTAAATCTTTGACTGTGTCGGTTTCTACTTTTAATAATGTTTTAAATTTGTCTTCAGCGTCTTTGAGACTCTGTATTTCGATGTCTAGTGCACCAGTGTTACTTTGTGTGACTCTTCCTAGTGTATTTTCGGCTCTGGTTATGATATCTTTTTGTCGCTGTATGTAGGTGTTCTCCGAGGCGATCTTGTTGGTGATGATTTCAATTCTTTGCGTGACTGTGTCTTCTGCTAGGTTCTGTTCCAGGTGTGCCTTTGACAGGAACCCAAATATGCCCATTGATGTTATCATGGACAGTATCACAACAGCGATTGTGAGGTAGGTCCTCAACAACCATTTTGTCATTTTCCAATTACGGTACAGCCATGATGCGGTGACCAGTTTACCTATCTCCAACACTGAACCCATTATGACCACGGGCCAGAACGCACCTGGAAATATCGTGGCCAGTCCGATCACGGAGTAGAATATGGCCACCCCGGATATGGACAGTGCTGATAACAATGTTAAAAATGCGATAAACATATGACTTTATTTACTTGTATACTATTATAATAAAACAGCATGAAAAAAGCAAACATAAAATTAATGGTAAATAGTGCTATTATGTCACTAAATGGTATAGCACACAGACCCCTTAAACGCACAAGACAGGACGACAAACTCCTGATAGCAGAAGCCAAACGACAGGGTAAAACAGTGGCCGACGATGGCACAATATCAGGTTCTGTGGATTCCACAAAAAATTATTACAGAACACTCAACGAATTAGATTATAGTCAATTGCCAACTCGATACAATCCCACAAGCAATACAGGTAATTTAGTGGAAAACCCTAACCCAGCAGGATTGTTACAAGGTAGACCTTTTAGTTCAAGCGGTGTGACACTCAGCCAATTGATGGTGAGTTATGATGCCACTTATGCTACCAGCAGTGGTAATATTACGGATCAAACCAATAACAATTACACAGGTGTTTTAGTGGGTGCTACTCATGACACCGTGAATGATTATTTCACGTTCGATGGTGTGAACGATTACATCAGGACGCCCGACTTATACAACACCGCAGTGGCCAATCCAGACACGTTCAGTGTGGGTGTGTGGACATATCCTACTGATGGAGGTGTTGTTGTCAGCATCACAGATACCACAACACCAAGCACTGCTTATCATTTCTCGTCGATCGAATATTTGAGTCTTGCTGGCAGACCCACACCATACTTTGGAATATGGAATGCTGGGATTCAGCAAGACAACGGAACCGCACTGAATTACAACCAATGGTACCACTTGGCACAAACATATAACGGAACAACCATGAAAGGTTATGTGAACGGTGTAGAGGTTGCCAGTGTCACGTCGGTGTATGACAGTCCACTTGATTCAGTGAGTACCAATCATTATTTCTTGTTTGGTGCGGCAGATACAACTAATATGGGCAACGGCAGTTACTATGATGGCCGAATGAACGAGATGAGAATTTACAGTGATGCACTAACAGACACCGAAGTGTTGGCGAACTTCAATGCCAGCAAGGGCAGATACGGATATTAATCATGGCCGACGATAGACCCAACACGACCAATTACACCCACCCGGAAGAGAACAATTTAAGAAATATACACAAGGCCATGGAGTACAACTCTCTGGGTCAACCCATATTGAGAACCACCACTGGTAGCAGTACCGGAATATCAGGTTCGGGTAACGTGGACGCATTCGGAAGACAGCAAGTGGCCACACCACTGACACTGTTTGACAGTCAGCACAGATACGCACAGAACGACAAGTTTTGGACCAGCACAGCAAGTGGCGGATCGATCACACACGATGCCAATGGCAGTTTGGTCAATATGACCGTGGACACGACCAACGGCAGTACGGCAGTGATGGAGACCACTAGGGTGTTTCCATACCAACCAGGCAAGGCGTTGGAGATATATGCCACGTTCACCCTGGGCTCGGCACAAACCGACACCTGCCAGCGAGTTGGCTACTTCGGCGCACAGAACGGAATATATATGGAGAGGGATGGCGACACGATGTACATCGTCAAAAGAAGTTATGTGTCAGGCAGTGTGGTCAACACTCGAGTGGCACAGACCGACTGGAACACAGATTCACTGGATGGCAATGGTAGCACGGGAGTGACCCTGGACTTTGACAAAAGTCAGATATTGTTCATAGACATAGAATGGTTGGGAGTGGGCACAGTCAGGGTGGGCTTCGTGGTCGACGGAGCGTTCATAGTGGCACACAAGTTCCATCATGCCAACCTTATCACAGGCACATATATGACCACGGCCGCTCTGCCCATAAGATATGAGCTCAGCAATTCAGCAGTGGTATCCAGTTCAACCACACTGAAACATATCTGTTCAACAGTGATCAGTTCGGGTGGATACAGTTTGACAGGAAAGAGTTACATCGCAGGTCGTGGATTGGATTACTACACAATGGCATCCACAGGCACATACTATCATCTGGCCAGCATCAGATTGAACTCTAGCAGATTGGACGACATCATCATTCCAACAGGTATCAACGTCCTAACTGATTCCAACCAGAATATCGAATTCAAACTGGTATTGAATGCCACATTCGCATCGTCATTAAGTTTTTCTACACACTCCAACGGTGCTGTGGACACCAGCGTCACTGACACAGCAGTGAGCAGTAATGGCACAGAACTTGCCACCAACTACGTGATCAACAAGAGTGCTGGCGAGTTAGATGCTTCTCAGTTGAGAGAGTTACAGTTGAGCAGAAGTGATTCCACACCAGACGTCCTAAGCCTGATAGCAACGGGAGATTCTCCCAATGTTAAAGCCGCGGGAAACATCACTTGGATTGAACCTTTAAGGGGTTAATACTTTTTGTTATTTTAAAAATGCCCAAACTCCCGTGGGATTCTTACAGGCATTATTGGTCATGTGCCTTCGCACTGTGTTGACCAATATCAATGATTGATACACCCTACAATAGCCGTCGGATGTTCGGAAACTGTGTATGACTCGCACTTTGCCTTTCACTAGTCTTTTTTTGCTGTACCACGAAACAGTTTCTCCATCCCTGGTGTTGTTAAGGGCATGATATACCGCTGACTGATGAAGATTTTTTTCTTCCTTCCTCAAAGAAAATCTCAGATATTGTATGTGGTTCCATGCCATGCTCGGAGCACTCCATAGTTCGTTCTCTCCAAGAGTGGTTGGTGCTGGAAAGTTAAGAAAGGCTCCTTCTGTTTCTTTTACATAAGAGTTAGTACCCGAGTGGGCCACACTCGCGAACAATAAACTAATTGATATAATGATAACCCGGAACAATTTCCCATCCTCCATCTATTTTTTCACAGGCTATAGATCTCTGATCTATCATTGTGCCTTTGTAGGGCATCTTCCAAGTGAAGAACTGGCAATTTTTTGCGATGCCGGCACCATGTAGGAAGTCCTTGACTCCATCCTCACATTTGACAATTTCCTTTGTCACTTGATCAATGACCTCACCTTTTTCATTTTTTGTGATAACTGTTTCGTGTGATATATCGCAGTATTGATCGGACCATGGTCCTCCTGCCTTTGCTCCTGTGCTGATCACGAAAAGTATCATGCCCAACGCCAACATTACCAAAGCGATTAAGTAGAGTATTGTGTTTTTCATATACGATACTCTACTTTTTCAATACTTTTTTCACAGATGATTCAAGTTCTTTTGTGTCGATCATGGCCACTTTCTTCTTGTTCACTTCTTCAATGATCGCTTTCACTTCTTTCTTAGAAAGTTCTACCATCACATAAGATCTGTAAGATTTATTGTTGGTCGCATAGACCACTTGTTTTGTGACTTCATAGCCTCTAGCAAGTGTTTCTTCTATGACATTTACAATGATGTCCTGTGATCCTGCTCTTACTGTTAGATTTTCGTTGGTGCCCGCTTCGTCTTTCTTGATAGTGGTTTGATTATTCATCTCACCATTGATCCTATCAACTAATTTAGCCTTTGCCAAAAGAATACTTTTCTTCACAGCAAGTTCTAGATCGGGAGACACAGCAGTTGCCGCCTCTTGATATGAAAACATTGTTTCATGATCATATTTCACATACCATTTGGGAGTCTTGTTGACTACTCCGTTCTTGGCCATGTCTGGTTTTATCTTGTAGGTCGAACATTGTGCTACCAATAGCCCTGTAAATATAACCAGTATTAGTTTTCCTAGTTTGTTCATATTTCCTCTCTATTCTTTTAACTTGTCAATTAGTCCCATAATGGAATCTAAAATGTTTCTGAAAATTTCAGAAACTGCTGACAAATTAAAATCGTTTGTGAATTGCTCGTATCCTGTGCCTATATAAGGATAGACTGCCAAGAACACGCAAATCAATATTATTAATCTAATCATACTACTATTATAACACAGTTACCAAATGCGTCAACCAAGTTGATCTGGCTAAAAACTCTTGTTTTTATTGACTTTTTTATTATCATGATAACTGTATTTCCTGTTTCCATTGTGATCTTTTTGATTTTCCAACACCACAGGCACGTCTACAGATGTAGAAAGGTTGGTTGGATAATTTGGTTTGGTATTCTGTCATCAATTGATCGTTCGTAAATTCCCTTATGTCGTTGTGTTTCTCCTGTCCCATTAGATTTAGGTATGCTTCTGCCATGTGACAGCAAGGCCATACCTTACCGGTATAGTCGATGAATATGCTAGAGTCTCTGTTTCTTTCACAATCAGGGATGGCATCTGTGTAATCCACAGTTTCATAGGTTTGTATTGGTTTGATATGGGCCTGTGGATATATGTCCCAACGATCTGTTTCCTTTGAACGGAACCAAGTGAATCCCATCTCTTTGGCAAGTTCTTTACATTGTTTTACCTGATGCTGATTGTGTTTGAAAACCAACATATCCCAATGTGCTGATGCTCCTGTTTTGATGTAGGCACGGGCATTCTCCATGATTTTTTTGAAATTGGTATTCTTCCTGTAGATATGATTGGTGTCTGCCAAGCCGTCGATGCTGAAAACAACATAGTCTAATGGACCAATTAAAATTTTACCCAGTTTAGAAAACCAATCTGGTGTTTTCAAAGATGCGTTGGTGTTCAATCCCAGTACCAAATTTTTTTTCAGAGATTTAAGATATTTCAGTATGTCAAGCAGTTCCGGAGTGGCACACGGATCTCCCACGTTGCCACAGAAAAAAATTTTGTTTATTTGTTTTATGTTGTCAACAGTAAAAGTTTTTTTAAAAAATTCAAGATCTAGGCTTTGTAATTTTATGTTAGGATTTAACCCTTCTCCCAAAACATTCCTGGCACACTGTAGACATTCCGCATTACACAGACTGGTAGGCTCTATGTGTATCTCTTTGATGTTATTTAGATTCATAACACAAAATATCTCAATAAGCTCAGTGTCAACATGAACACGATAACAGAATTTAAAAGTATGAGAGCTCTGTCATGCCATTTGTAACCAACCCACAACCATCCCATGGTTCCTATCCAACCTATGGACACATCGTATATCTTGGGTATTTCCTCAACACTACGACAAGCCACAGCCATCAACAGCAATATCGATGAAATCCATTTCACATACCAAGTGGAGTCGTGTAGTGGTGTGACTTTGTTAATTGTTTTGTTTGACATTAAGGTAAATTTAAATCTTTTATTTTTTGTAATATGATATCTTTGTATTCTGGATTTGTAGACCAAGCAGTCAATCCATCAAGTAATTTTTTGTAATTTAATTTGCCCAAATCGTATTGATGATCTCTTTCCGTTCTAAATTTTTCGTAGGCAGGATGTCTATTGATGATAGCGATCATGTCTGAAACAGATTCACATTTATGGATATATTTTTTAACACCAAATTGTGCGTTGGGTATGCCCATGGGTTTCATGTGAGGTTGGGTTAAATCCCAAGTCCTCACTCCAAACAGAGCATTGCCTTCGATGGCAAACCTTGATTTGCCATATGCTGATTCTATCACTGCCATTGATATTATTATAGCAGAAGGTATTCTATGGTGCGGATCGGTCATTAAATTGAGATAGTCCACACACTTTCCAACGGCTACAACAAATGAATCGTTGTCATTGTATATAAATTCCGGTTCTCTAAATCCTAAAAATCTCGCCTTGTCCACCGCTTTCTGTTCTGTGTCTCTTATGATCTTTTTAGTGGACCATTCATTTGGCTTGAATGTACCATATCCGTATGAAGCAAAAATTATAAAAATCAAGGCAAGAACCTTGTACAAGGTAGTTTTTAAATTGTTAGACGTATCTTTGTGTTTAATAGTCTTCATATGTAATATGTGTTTATGATGCCCCCGGAGGGGCATCTTTATTTTTATACAGCCTGTCTTACTGTTTCAGTAGACTCTGATGTAGGTTGTAAACTTTCTTGATAAAGTTTTTCGGCTGTACTCATATAAGAGTTCCAGTCTGCTTTTGACAACCCAGTAAACCTTGTGATGTTTCCATCAGCAAGTATTTTGTATGAACCAGCAAGTCTGTGAGAACCATCTTCTTGGTATTTGTGGACAACACCTGTTGCCTTACCATCTGCGTTCTCTCTGCCAGGAATAAACATATACTTTCCTGATTTGCCGTTCCATGTGTTTTCAGTTTCAGTATCAGATTTACATCTTGCGATTACTTGGTCCAATACCAACTGTGCTTTTGCTGAACATTTATACATATTTCTTTCTCCTAAGTTAACCTAATTATAACAGGTAATGGTAAAAGGTCAACCAGAATAATACCGCAATTTTATTGGGTAATTTAAATAAGTGCATATGAAATTAGATGATATCATGATAATATTTGGTATAGCAGGGGTCATCTTGCTTGTTACCGTGTTATATGCTTTTCCACCTGATTCCTTGATCGACGCCATGAAACAGTCGGGATTCTAAATGATAAAATGGTTTTTGACTTCTTTAATGATCACGGGTGCGTGTATCACAAGTTGGCAACTACATCCATACTTTGGTTTGTTCTTCTTGTTCGCAGGCAATCTAGGATGGTCCATACAACTTTTTAAAATGCGAGAATGGGCGGCCATGACCGTGTTTGTTGTGATGGCATCGGCTTGGAGTTCAGGAATAATAAAATACTTTTTTTGGTGAGATAATTACTGATAATATGAGAGCAAATATCAATTTAATACCAAGACAAGATGTGGACTATGACATATGGGCTCCCATGGCGTTGGGAGTGAAACCATCACCAGATCCAAAAATTAATGCTGTGGAAAAAGAATGCCTCGAACTTTTTGCTGATGTCAAAAAAAATGAACCCATCGAGATATACAATAATGGTGAACCTCCAGCGTGGGGAGAGAGGGTGGCAGGTATATTAAAAAAAAATGGTTACGAAAATGTCACTGTTGATCCAGGAAACGATCGTGAGTATTTCCATAATAAATCTAAATTATTTCCGGATATTAGAAAACCATACAGAATTCAACCAATAGGGGATTTAAAGAACAAAATAGAAAAATTATTTGATTTTTATAAAACACAGACATGGACTATAGAAGAACCCAAGTCTGGAGTGTGTGGACACTATTACAGAGGTAGAATGCTATGGACACAGGTCCAATCAGGTTATGATCCCAATGACAGTGCTAACAAAGAATTAATGGTTAGTATGAAAGAACTATTGGAGCCCGCTACAAAAATGGTTAAAAAATTTCTAGAAGAAAATGAAACAGTGGTAGAAGACCTAGATGCTAAAATTACCTTAAGATTATTAGACTACGTGAACGAAAACGATATAAATTCCAAATTGGCCAGTCATTTGGATGCCAGTTTATTAACAGGTTTATTATATCATGACGCACCATCACTTCACGCCGTAGAATTCACAGATGATTCGTTGACCAGAGAGCACTCAATACAAAGAGACATCTCCAAAGAAGTATCCGAAGGAAACTGTTTTTGGGTACCTGGCTACGTATATGCTGATGAGATGAAATCTTATGTGTCGCCTTGTTGGCATGGAGTACAAGTTCCTATGGATTATGCTAGAAGATTATCAATGGTCATTAGGGTTGAATGTGAACTGATTCATAATGGTGCCAAGATCGAAATGCCTGAGTATTTTTGGAATGACGAGTTAAAAACGTGGACTAAATTGCCACTCACTGATATTTTTGTCTATTAATTAAGTCTATTAAATTTTTTCAATAGATCCAAGTAGACCTTTTCCCAATATTCTTTGAACCACGGATCTTGAGCATTCGTCATCATAAATCTTGCGTTGTTCAACAATCTCGGTTGTTGATCCTTGTTCACTTTTATTTTTGTAATCATTTTAATTTTTTTAAAAATGCTTGTTCGTTGGCCAGTTTTTCTTCAGGAGTGAGCTCTGTCTTTATGACCTCGATCGTGGTTTCTTCTTTGGGTTCTTCTTTGACTAGGGATTTTGGTTTTTCTATTGGCATTCCGGATCTGTCGAACCATCTGCCGTCGTCGGTCTCGTAGGTGTGAGATCTAAAATTGTTACCGTCCATGCCTTTTACCAGAATACTTCTTTTATGAATCTTTCCTTTGTATGTTGTGCCATTCTTGTTGATCAATTTTGTTTGACCATATATGCCTCCGTATATCCTGTCTATATAGATAGGTTTTCCATTTTGGTCTTCACCATATATGTTTGAGACTGGTTTGATTATAGGTTCTGGAACAGAGGGTGATCGTATTTCTTTTAGATTGTTTAAAATTTCTTTTGTTTTTTCACTCATGTGTTTAAAGAACAACTTTTGGCACGGATGAGTTACATTCGACGGGTTTGCCGTCTCAATAAAATTATAGCCTAATGGGCTTTTAAGTTGGAAACAAATGAATGGTCACCAACTCACCTGTGCCTAAAAGTTATTCTTCCCTTTGTTAAATCATAAGGAGATATATCAACATCAACCTTATCATTTGTTAAAATCTTAATTTTGTTCTTTTTTATTTTACCACTGGCATATGCTAAAATATTGTGTCCGTTTTCCAACAAAACCTTGTACATCTGCCCAGGTAACACTTCTTGTATTGTTCCTGAATATTTTAGTACATCCTCTTTTGGCATATGTTAGTGTGTATTATAAGATATTATCAAAAGATGTCAACCAATGAAAAACACACTATTTCCAATATAATTCGTAGACTTTGACCCCATGCTTCCAACTGCCATCTACATCGTTCTGGGTGATATTATCAATTTTTACATCACCGTAACCACTTTTTTTAAGGTAGGCCTGGAAATCTTCTGACTGTACTGCTTTCCTCATTTTGGCAATAAGTTCTGGATCATCGCTGTTTGTGTATATTATTTTGATAATTGGAAAATCTGGTATTTGCATATCTAACTTATTACCAATATAATCTTTGTCTTTTGGATTGCCCTGTATTGGACAGATCACATCTCCATTTTCCACAGACGGTCTATTCACTCCGTGACCAACATAGCCTGTGTCTATGTCACCGGCGATTATGGCGGCAAGCACATTTTTACTTCCACCATATGGAATACCTTTTACATTGACTCCGGGTTGATTGTTTATGTCATTTACCAGTCCTTTGGATAGAATCACAGATGCTCCGCCCATTGTTCTAGCATCTTTTAAATCTTTTGGATCACGAGCATTGGTACAGATATCTAGATAACTTTTACCAATAAAAACAGTTTTTTCTGCTTTCGCAGGAAGGGGACAATCTAATTTCTTGCCCATTGCCGCGATTGCCACATCCACATTGTAGATCATGATGGCATCTTTTGTGGATTGGAATTTTGCTTCTGCATCCTCACAATTACCTGCTTGGTAAAAACTTGCTGAAGATATGTTCAATGCATTTTCAAAACTTTTTGCTAATACCGTTCCTGGTGATGCCTTGTTGCTGTGATTGACAATAGTGATTGCGTTTGCTGATGTGATCATAACAAACAAACTCATTATGATTAAACTGATTTTTTTCATGGTTCTCCAAAATTTTAGTTTTTTTAATAATTATGACTTTGTTTTTTCTGTGATGTTAAAAATGGATCAGATAAACCTGCATGGTTGTCCATATTATCACATCTCCCAACAAGTATATGAATATAAAAGGCATAGCATTGATGTTATATCTTTTCATTATAAAACCAATAATTGTATATCCTAGTAGTAAGGACAAATAACTTATCCAAGATATTTCTTGTATAGATACATCCAAGTAAATCATACCTAACACCAACATCAATAGTATTATTTTTAATTGGCTATGTGCTAGTTTTACCATGGAGGTATAAAAGTTTATAAATCTAAGACTCAACAAGTAATAAAAAACAACAGTTACCAATGCGAGTATTATTATACTATCCAACACCGACACTCCGGGAAGTACGGTGCTTGACGATTTGGCCAATTCAATAACATTTACCACTTTGATATCCATTATGTTGCTCACAATAATACTGCTTGGAGTAAAAGGCAATCCGAGAAGAAAAAAAGGCAACAGCATCATGATCACTCCGGGATTGTTGGCAGTCTCGGCCGCTATAATCTTGTCATTGGTATTGGATCTGGTTGTATGATAGGCAGTTGCCGCTGATAGTTCTGCTGATGGGCCAGGAATCAAACTGACCACACAGCCTACTATGGTGTTTTTTACTACCAACCACCATGGCAGTTTTGTTTTCTTTGGTTCAAATTTTTCTTTATCGTTTTTGATAAATCCAGTGTCATATGAGACAACATCAGGAATAACAACCATTGCAAGTACCAACATAAAGAAAGTTGTGTGTTGTAAAAATATGGAAGCAGAGTACCAACTTATTGGCAAAGCATAATTGTTTTGTGGAGCGATAAAAATAGCCATGAATGCTATCAAAGCCGTCATTAGTTTTTTATTGCTAGTGAATATCAGAAATAATATCACTGTGTACAACAAAAAAAATTTTATTTCAACTCCTCCCATGAAACGCATTCCTGATGTTGTATAGGTAGTATAAAGTATCCATACCAAACACAGTGCCGAGAAGGCACTTATCAGACTACCTCGCGACGTTTGCCATAGCAACCTATTTCTTTCCGATAGTGATAACTTCTTAACATCATTGACATAAATCAGGCTACTCGCATCTCCAGGAATACCCAATGTGATGGTTGATACACTGCAAAAAAATTGAGATCCTATACTGCTGACTGCCCAGAACAATAACATTTGTTCGGGTGACCAAATTGTGGCAGTAACATACAACAGAAATGCACCCAAATATATAGGAAATACAGGAAACAATCCTATCAGTATTCCAGTCAGGATACCAGAAGATAAAATAATTGCAAGTTCCATAATGTTATTTTAACTTATTTTTTCTTTTCTGTCAAAATTTGACGAGGTGTTTTTGAGCCAGGTGTGAGTTTTGATAAACGCAGGCTGAACAGTTTTTTTCTTCCTTTGTTGGTAACAATCACGGGTTGACCATTAATATCTGTTTCGATGCTTTTGATTGTGGCCTGTACATTACGGAAACGTCCAACTTCCACTTTATCACCTGCCTTGATTTCTATTTTATAACTTTTCATTTTGTTAGACTATTCCGCTCCAATCGTCATCGGATATTTCTCGTCTTCTTCTTTTTTTGGTTTTTTTCTTTTTTGTTTTTAGTTTTTTGGTTTTTTTTGTTTTATTTGATACAAACATATCTAGATATTTTCCAAAATATTTCATATCAATCTCCAAACAAACTCAAGTCAAAATTTAATACAGTGGCAACTAGATGAACTCTATCTTCTTCTCCACCGTTGAATGCATTATGATATTTTGTGTTATTGGTTATCCATACGTGTCCGTCTGCAGGCATATGAAAGTTCACTGACTCAACAACCATGTGAGCACCGGGATTGGTTATGATAGGTATGTGCAGTCTGGGTTCGGGATCTCTATGCCAGCTCAATGTTGTTCTTGGCAGTTTCCAAAGCAGTCGTATTCTACCCAATTGATACTTTGTAGATAATGTATCATACACTTCTTTGAAGTAAGTGTCTTCAAACAATTTGACAAACTCGGAATACTTGGTCTCGTCTATGGGTTTTTCTCGAGTAACTTCTATCCCCGTGTGATCTGGCTTTGTCCAAAAGTAGCCTCTCACGTTGCCTCCGGTTATGGAATTTGGATCACCGGGTATCTGTGTTAAACAAATTGCATTGATATCTCTTTTACCAAGCGGGGATTGTCTAGCCACACGACTATCGACTTCTTGTACTGCTGATTGTAATTTGTTTATATCAAAATACAAATTTGGATCTTGATAAAAACCTTTTGGATATACATTCATTATACATCAAAAGTTATGCCTTGTGCCAAAGGCAAATCTTCTCCATAATTTACAGTGATGGTTGATCTACGCATATATTGTTTCCATGCATCCGAACCACTTTCTCGTCCACCGCCTGTGTCTTTCTCTCCACCAAATGCTCCGCCAATTTCTGCACCTGAAGGACCTATATTAATATTTACAATACCACAGTCTGATCCCAGCACAGATATAAATTTTTCTGCTTCTTGCAGATTATCTGTAAAAATACAAGAACTTAATCCCTGTGGAACAATGTTGTGTTTTCTGATAGCATTATCTAGAGTGATATACTTCAAAATGTACAGTATAGGAGCAAAAGTTTCGTTGTGTACCAACTCGTCCTGCTCTTTGACTTCCACTATGGCAGGTTTTACATAGCAACCTTCGATAACTTCTCCACCGTGTACAATATGTCCTCTTTCTCGACATTTTTTTAAAACTTCTTGCATTCTGTCAACAGATTGTTGATTGATCAAAGGTCCCACTAAATTTTTAGGATCCATTGGATCACCTATTGTCAAACTGCTGTATGCAGATTTAATTTTTTCAAGTAGTGTATCGTAAATGTTTTCGTTAACAATCAATCTTCTCAGTGTTGTACATCTTTGTCCGCAAGTTCCCACAGCACTGAATACTATGGCTCTAATCGCAAGATTCAAGTTTGCGTGTTGTGAAACTATCATTGCATTGTTACCACCCAATTCTAATAAAGATTTTCCTAATCTTGCCGAAACCCTCGGAGCCAATGCTTTGCCCATCTCTGTGGAACCTGTGGCACTTACTAATTTTATTCTAGGATCGTCTGCTATCCATTCGGCGGCTTCTTTTCCGCCTTCGACTATGCCCAATAGATCTTGTAAATGAAATCTATCACCTTGTGTATGTTTCACTGTCACGTTTTTTAAAAATTCAACAATTGACTCGTCCCATAACTCTTTACATTTTAGAGTGATGTTCATACTAAGGGGTGATGGTTTCCATACAACAGAATTTCCACACACTATAGAAAGTATATGATTCCATGACCATACAGCACAAGGAAAATTAAAAGCAGATATGACTCCAACAACTCCGAGTGGATGCCATACTTCCATTAACTTGTGATCTTGTCTTTCCGATGGCATGGTCAATCCGTAAAGTTGTCTTGACAATCCCACCCCGAAATCACACATATCTATCGCTTCTTGTACCTCTCCTATTCCTTCCGCAATAATTTTTTTGGAATCCTTTGTGACCAGTTCTCCTAACTCTTGTAAATTTTCTCTTAATTTGTTGCCAAATATTCTGATTAGTTCTCCTCTTTTTGGAGCAGGAACATTTTTCCATAACATCTGGGCGTCCATGGCCCTGTTGACAATCACGTTATATTTTTGTTTATCCATAAAGTTCTCCAAATTTATTACCAGTGAATACATCAAACGGTATATTTTCTTGACGTTGAAATCCTTTGCCTTTTAATTTGCCTTCGGCATAGGCCAGGACTACCGCACAGGCCCCGGATGCAGTGGTTCTCTGTATGGCACTGAAGTTTTCATCTCCGTAAATTTTTTTACTATACGTTACTTCTTGTAGCATACCATTCTTGATGCCGACCACACTAACGAACATCACAATGACATCAGCGGTAGTGTAAGGCACTTCCTGATCAAATAGATCAATAAATTTTTCTTTGTTGTGTTTTAAATTCAAATCGTCCAACAAGAATTTCATGCTGGCATGATGTCCTGGATATCTTATGGTTTTGTAGTCAAGTGTTTTGACTGTGTCAGAAAATGTTTCACACATAGAGGCCGCTCCACCAGATGTGTTAAAAGCCTCATATCTATCACCATCAACATATAAAGTTTCTAAACCGTCCAATGGTAGTGTTTTGATGTGTTTGTTATTTCTAATAACATCACAATCATTTACGTATTCGTTGATCAATCCGGACGTACTCCATGTGAGATAATAGGCCATGGCATTGTTTGGATACTTAGGCAATGCTCCACCTCTCATATTAACTTTGTCTACTCTTTCAAATTGCTTGATAAGATTACTTGCAACAATATTAATGGCTCCCGGAGCAAAACCACACTGCGGCATCATGAATGTGTCTGATTTGAAAGTCTTGATGTGATCTGTCACTGCTGTGTCTTCTGTGAGATCAAAATATGCCACATTGAATTTATTACAGGCATCTGCTATCAAAGGATTAGCATCATAAGGTGCTCCTGAGACCAATATGTCTTGTTTAGACACAAAGGATTCCAGATCGTCTTTGTTGAATACATCTATCTTTTGTACTTCATTCTTTTGTATTTTGTCCGCTATACTAATATTATGATCTGTTGTTTTTAGATAAGCATATATTGTTGATCCAATTTTACCAGAACCTATAATTCCAATGTTTTTCATTACATTTTTTCTCCTATTTCAAATCCTCTAAATCTTAAAAATCTAGGAAAACGTAGACTATATTCCCTAGTCGTGTCCTGATTTTGGGTTATTGCATCTGCTCTAATTTCAACAACCTGTCCTAATAATTTATCTTTGTGTTGCCAATATGTTTCACGATCCTGGTCTGTCAATCCAGATCCCACATTAGTTTTTATAAATTTACCATCGTCGGTACCTTCAACAATGAGAGCACCCAGTTTACCAATATTTCTACCCGTGCCTTCTTCAACATCTTTGACAGTTAAAGAAACTTCTATAAAAGGTTTTACTTTTAACCAGAGGCTGGATCTCTTACACTCATAGATCCCTGTGATGGGTTTGACCATTATACCTTCAAATCCCTTGTCTATACATAATCTATTATAATCCGCGAACTGCTTCTGTCCATCGTCGTCATCTAAATCTATTTTTACATATTCTACTTTAGATATGTTTGGACCATAATCATATCCGTCCAACCATTCCTTTCTTTGACCCAAAGTGTTATTTGATCCACCCTCCTTGAAGTGTTCAAGTGGCAGGCAATCAAACAGGTTAAGCACCGCGTCATCGGTCTTGGCACCACCCTTCCTGTGTATCTCCCTCATCAGGGTCTGGAAGTCATCGCTCATGACCTCGCCGTCAAACACCATGCTCTCAGACATCTGGTCCAGCATCTCGTCAAATTGTTGAAGTATCTTTGGAAAGTTGACTAATTCCTTGCCGTTTCTTGAGAACATCTTGACCTCGTCCTTGTCCACGTCGCATATTGTTATCACTCTGACTCCATCCAGTTTGGGTTCAACATACACTTCACCTGTCATCTTCTTTTCGTGCTTCTTGCTGTCGTCTGCCAACATACACTCGAACACAGGAACCTTCATCGTAGAATGCTTATTGATTGTCTTGTGTGTGACCCCACATCTTAGATCTTTTATCAAGATCCTACGATACCAGTTGTTCCATTCTTCCATGTTTGATCTATCACAAAGGTCTTGGATCACATCTCGCATTTCATTGCCTGTGAGAGTTCTGTCTTCCAATCTTCTCAAGACATCATCGAATTCGGTCTGTGTGATTCCTGTGCCATCCTTCTTTGATACGGGCACCTTCTGTACACCAAAAGTCCTGAATCCATCCAAGGCCGCACCAACGCCGTTGAAGAACCTGATGTTCTCCGCGTCTGACTCACGCCTTATGATGGCTTCTTTCTTCAGTCTCGAATTGTCCGCTTCCAGTTCTTGTATGATTTTCCAGGGTTTCATTTTATTACTCCTAACATTGTAAAATGATTTTCAATAGACCACAAGTCTAAATCAATGGGTTCTCCTCTTAAATTTTTAATTGTTTTGGTAAATCCTGCCATTTTATATCTTCGAAATGGATATTGCCATGTGGCATTGTATTGCCATTCTCCTTCCAGGATGTGTTTGTCAGCATCTGATATAAGGCACAAAGGCATATGGATTGCTTCGATCTCAGATATATGACCTTCCAGGTATGCTTGTAGTATCCTATTTTGTGGTATTGGATGCTCGAGATGTGCTTTGCCCTCATTGGCACCTTCCGCCACATAATGGGCCTGTCCAGGACATCGTGCCTTTTGTGTGTCCCTCAAGTATCTCTGTAAAAAATAAAAGTACTTGCCTTTGACTTCTCTGTTGACATTTTCACTTAATAAATCGTTTTTGAATCTATTTAGAATTTCTACATCTGCCTCAAGCGATACTTTGTTGGCAGATTTAAATTGTAACTTACCTACCAATTCGCGATCTAATCGCATATATCTATCTAGTTCAAACATTGTTTTTCATTTTACAATAAGGAACAAACTCTGCACAGATGTCATTTTTCAATAAACCCATGGACACCTTAGGTTCGTGTGGTGGATTGAACTGATCATCTTCTGATGCGTGTGAAAGATATGCTTCTCTCATAAGAGTACTCATTGCCACTGGTGCGTCCCATGATGTGCCTCGGCAATGTTGCCATTGCTTTTTAGAGGCAGAATGTATTCCTTGTGCATTCCTTCCACATATATCGATCAGTGCCGATAGAATTTTATCTATCCAATCTTTGGGTAGAAATTTAGTTGCACCGTCTTCTTTTGCTAATGCGTACATTTTTACAAGTCCTATGTAGATACCTTGATTGATTTCTCCTCCGTCCTCATCTCCGTAATATTGTTTGATTCCCAACAATATCTTTTCAAGAACATCAGCATCGCCGGTCATTTCTAAACCTTTGTATGCATAATCAAAATGTGAGAAATAGTGTTTGTTTGGACCACACTTGCCCGGGCTCTTTCTCACTCGCTTGGGTTCTAAATCTATAGCACATTTTTTGAATAGGGTATCAACAGTGTAGGCATTTTTTACCCTAGGATTATTCCTATCGTTTTCAGAATGGACATCGTTGTGCCATCTGTGTAATAGACCCCTGTGTATCTCTTCTGTGCCTGCCCTCAATATACCTGTGTCATTCAATATCTCAAATGCGATGGCATCAAAAGATTGATGTGATGTCTCAACATAGGTCATGGGCACTGCTTTGAAACCCAATACCGATAATGCGACAGACGTGTGTTGTCCATCAAACAAAAAGTATTTTCCGTCTCTTTTGACTGCCGATGCGGGTCTTACCACCCGGGGATCAAATTTTTCACATATACGAACCACGTGTGAAGGTCTCAAGTCTCGTTGTACAGAATAATTGAAACATAGATCGTCATTGATCTCCACTTGTGAAATACCTTGCGGTAATATCATTTCAGGATCTTTTTGTAATTCTTTCAGCCTATCTCTGGCTGTTTCTAATCTTGTTTTGAAATTGGCTACTTCGTCTTCGCCGTCTTTGTAGAATTCCTCAACCACTTGATTGAGAGTTTTCACTTTGTTTTCCATATCATCTCCTGTATGTTGACTCAATTACACCCAAAGGGTGCGGAGTCGTGTGTTCCGCCGAATATAAGCGAGATCCGACGGAACAAGTTTATAGACATTTACTTTAATATGTCTTGTTAATTTAATTTTAACACATTATCAAAATATGTCAACCGTCTGTTTTTAAACAACAATATTACTTTTTGGTGGTGTTTTGATAGGTGAAGTTGCATTCTTGTACTCGTTGATCACTTTTTCATTGGCCAATCCAATTACCACAATATTCCTAGTTTCTATTTCTATATCTTTTGATTGATCCATTGTGGGCACAAATGTACCAAAAGCCAGTCCCTGTGGGCTCATCATGATTACCAAAGGTTTCTGTATGGTGATTTTATTTTGATCGTGATCAGTTACTTTGGCAATGACTTCTTCCCCAGTGACCAATTTTATAGTTGCTATTTTTTCTTTTTCTATTATCATTGTTCTATTGTATATGACAAATATTTTTTTGTCAAATGAACTGCTATATAAATATTGAAAAATGAAAACCTATACTCCCACTGATCAGAACACAAAAGACTTATTAAAAAATTGGACAAGGAAAAATGGCCAGCTCTGGGAGATATTTTTAAAATATGGTCCAGACAATACCATCACTGCAAAAACACTTGAACAAATAGAGCAAGATACAAATACCACTGTCAAGACTAAAGGTAGAGTAAATTTTCAATGTTATCCGTTCATTGAAAAACACAACATCAAAGAAACAATATTCCATGGGTGGGAATCTAGCACATTTTATCAAAATTTTCAATTGAACAGTGAGGGGTTGATTGAAGTTAGAGACCTACCTCGAAACACGATACCATACGAAGAATTTGAGAAATTTGCAGTAGAAAAACTTGATAAAAAAATAAAAGACTTTATCGATTCGCATGATGACATAGTTTTAATGTACAGCCAAGGCATAGACTCGATACTATTAATGGCTTATTTGCACAAATACAACGCTCTAGGTAAAACAGAACTCGTATATGTGAATAATCAGGAGCCTGACTATGAACCAATAATAGTCGATGGAGAAATATTTTTGCCTTTGTGGAATAAAAATCCTTACGCCGAGACATATTGGAAAGACCGTCTTAGCAATCCACCTTTAGAATACAAAAATCATCATGAGAATAAGCATAATCCCAATAAGTCACACGTTCTCAGTGAAGGTGCAATTCTGAAATTTGACAACAACCTTGACCTGAGTTTCGAAAAAACACTTGGTTTTAAGAAAATCACCGAATTAAAAATGAACGAGGACACGCTGATCAAATGGGCGAACAATAGAGATCCAGAACCATTTTTTAATTATCAATCTTATGAGGTCGCCGAACATTTCAAAGATAGACCTGTAATAATCGGCCACGAAGGGAATTCTGTTTTATTTCATAAATGGGAATGGGTCAGACGTATCGGAAAACGCATACCTATCGATGAAAATTATTATACAAAAACTGTAAACGGCATAGATTGGGATTTGGAATGGGACAACGACTGGGGAATCATAACACTTTTTCAACCAAAACAAAGAGGGTATGATAATAAAGACATAGGCAACGAATTCACTCCAATTTCTGATTTTGAATTGATGTCAATGTTGCCTTTTATTGACACAGAAACTATAGATCCTTTAGATGTAGCGAACGCAACAATGATTAAAAAAATGATACATCAAATGGTTGGAGATAAATTTGATCACTTGATAGTCAAAGAAGGTAACAATTGGATGAATTTTTGGACTCTGGCAAGGATACCCGTTTCAAAACTTGATCCTGAAAATTTAAATTTATATGTGAATAAAAAAAGCAACCTTCATAATGTATCTTTTTGTAAGAAAGCATTACAGGTGGCAAAAAGAACGGGTTGGATATTTGCATCAGATCTACTACAAATGAAATTCACAAACAAAGTGACCTTGCTATATGCAGATAACTTTCCTACTGCTGTTGTAAAAATAAATTAAAATTTATATTTTCCGTGTTTGAAAACGTCGTCCACTAATTTTTGACATTCGTCATGCCAGTACTGTCCGCTTTCTCTCAATTGCTCGTTCATTGTTCGTAGTCTTTCCATTTTCTTTTTCAATGTTTTTAATTGAGCGGGAGATATTATTTTTTCCAGTTCTTTGATTTTGGTTATCTTGTCGATCACATCATCAATGACCGGGCAGGTTATGTCAGGAACTTTGGGAGCCTTTTTCCTTATTTTCATCCAAACCTGTTTGTGCTTTGGTAGTCTACGTTTTTTCATTCACACCCCTGTTTAATATCAAATATTTAAGGTTAGGATGACAAATGAATATACGACATTATAAGTTATACGATCGTATTATGTTGGGGGAACTTCTGTTCCCAGGTGTCCCCAAACCCGCAAGATTGTTGGCTATTAAGCCGCTAATCTTAGTTGAGATTGACCAACTGTTAGGTCAGCAAATCCCAATGCTTTTTTATTAGCATTTATAAAATAACCCGATTACGTCGGAATAATCACGATGAACTCCAGATAGTTTTAACTGTCAATCGATCCTAGTTCACCCCCTCAAAGCACAAATCTATTGTGTGTGTTTCAAGTGAGTGGTGGAGGTGGTCGGTACTGCCCCGACGTCTTGTCCAGGTATTGTCTACCCATCAACGTCCATGCTAGTATTTAAACACATTAATGGTATTTTGTCAATAGGTTGACACTTGTTTTTTTGGATGTTAATATAAGTTTATGCCAAAAAACAGAAAATTTATTTTTACAGATAAAACAGCACCCGCTGAAGAACAGGTCAAAGAAGTTGAAGCACTCGGATATAGACGAGCAGTGAAATCTTATCAGTCCGGTTCCAAAGCAAAATTTGTGGAAGTGGAATGGACTACCAAAAGTGGTGAGGAGTTCTACAAACTACAAAAATTACCGTTGGGTAGATCAAAAAAACTAGGTAGATAGTTTTTAACACGTCTATCAAATCTATAAATACGATTACAGCGCCACTCCAGTAGTGACGTCGGAATTAACAGGACGCTTGAGTTTTACTCTTTACTGTTTGACAGAACGCCCTTCCGTATGGTATAATAAACCTAGTAGTTAAACTTAAAACTAGGAGAATATTATATGAAGAAAATGATTCTGACGTTGTTGATATCTATCATAACAACAACAATATCGGCCAAGGAATTTACAATGGCCATTCAACCCACCTTTGGTGCTCATCAGCATATAGGATATGAAATAATCGAGAGATTAGAAGCACGAGGCATAACAGTAAACACAGTACCAACAAAATCATCCATCAAAGGCAATTCCTTACTGATGAATAAACAGATAGATGTCAACGTGGGGTCTATCACATCGTTCATTGTTTTAAATGATAAGATGCCTGAGCAAAGTTTGTTGCTATCTGCCATTGGGCATTACAAGTATTTCTTACAATGTACACCTGACATCAAAACAATGGAAGATGTTAAAACTACAAAAATTGTCACTTCTGGTAGAAACACCTTGGAACATCACACAATCAGGTGGTTGGCAAAAGAACACTTTGGAGACCCTTATGCACTTGATGAAAATTTTATTACCATGAAAAGACCTCAAATATGGCAAATATTGCAGGCCGGATCTTCTGACGTGAAATGCGTGATGACCGGAGCACCATTACAGAACAAGATACAGGACGAACTGGGTTTTGTTACAGTTGCCACAAGTGATGTTGAAAAAGGTATAGCAGGATCATACAATGCCTATTGGACAAGGAAAGATTGGGTTGATCAGAATCCCGATTTGGCTTATGCTTTCATAACAACAGCGGTAGAAGTTATACGTGATTACAACAAGGATCCTATAACAATTTTAGAAAAATTTATTCAGAAAGACAAAATGGACACAACTGCGGAGTATCTACAAAAGGGACACATAAAAAATCAAGCAATATTCCATTCCGATCTAAGGGGATCAGAGTATTTTAATAATTTTTTATACGAAATAGAATATCTCAAAGATAACAAAGGCGACATATCAAAAATGATCTATCGTGCAGAGGCGTTGAAATAATGCAATTGATTTCTGTTGCTCCTCTCAGAAACGATGTAGAGTTATTTAGACCTATAACTCTACATCTACGACCTGGCGAAGTAAACACATTGATGGGAGCATCGGGTATTGGAAAAACTAGTCTTCTCGAATGTATCTCCGGAGGTTGTGAATACACAGGAAAGATCATAGACAATTCAAATATTTTCAGGGTATTTCAAGATACAGAACAACTATTTCCTTGGATGACCGTGAGGGAAAATTTAAGACTGGTTACAGATATAAATTGGAACAAGATTGCTAAAAAATTAAAATTAGAAAAACATTTGGATAAAATGCCCAACGAGTGTTCAGTTGGTCAGAAACAACGGTTTACTCTGATGAGAGCTCTATATAGTGATAGATCAATATTGTTATGTGACGAACCCATGAGCGGTGTTGATGGTGCCACAGGAAAAGAAATAGTGAGAGAATTTAAAAAATTAGTTAAAAGCACAAACAAAAAAGTTTTATGGGTTACACACAATCAAACAGAAGCCAAACAATTAGGAAAAGTTATCAAAGTAAAATGAATAGTATAAAAAGTTTTGTAATTATTTTAATAGTTTGGCAATTACTATCAATGTCTATAGGTAACAATTATATTTTACCAGGCATCGATACATTGATAGTCGAATATCCTCAATTACTAACTGATATAAGATTTATAGGTGCCTTAACAGACAGTATTTTATTCCTAATTAAAACTTGGTTTTTGATATTGAGTCTATTGTTTGTTGTGATTATAATATCTGTTTTAAATAAACAATTTAGATTTATCTTCAAGAGCCTTTGTGCATCTTTACAACCCACACCAACTTTTGCATGGTTGCCGGTCTTCATGCTCGTGTTTGGAGTGAATGAATTAACAATAATTTTATTAATGATCTTTGCTACCGTTTGGATGGTGGGATTAAACATGATCGTTTCCTTGGAGGAATCTCTGACAAAATGGTCTAAACACTGTGGCAATCTAAGATTGGGAGTAATAGAAAGTATAATAAAAGTTTATCTTCCTAGTTTAAAACCTTTATTGGTTGCTAATTTCAAAACGTGTTGGAATTTGAGTTGGAGGATATTGATAGGTATAGAAGTTGTGTTTGGCACTATAGGCAGTCATTGGGGTATAGGCACTTACATGACAGATGCCAAAGACATAATGGAAACATCTACCATGTATGCTGTCTTTTTCATTATTATATTAATAGGTATTGTTGTAAACGAGTTATTTGATAAAATTCTAAAGGAGAAAAATTAAAATGAATAAGAAAGTACACAAATTTCAAGTAGTGGGTGGCAATTTTGACAAAGAATTATCATACTATAAGGCAAACTTTGGCAGAGAATATTTGGAACAGGTGCTTGAAAAGAAAGATTATAAAAAGTCACTTAAAATGGGACAAGCAAATATCGATTACAAAAAAATTGGTATAAAAAGAAATTCTCGAGGTTATATAGATCCTGTTAAAATGCCAACATTAGAGAAACTAAGAAAATTGCTAGGTTGGAAAAATACTCAAATGATCATAATGAAATACGAACAAGGCGAAATACAACTAAGACACATAGATCATATGCCCGATTACGATATAGCAGAGAGAAAAGAATTATATGTCAAAGCAAATGAGTTTAAAAATCCAGAGTACCATAGAATGTTATTAATGTTGAATGATCGAAAGCCTGGACAGTTCATGCACATCGAAGACAAAATTATTAATAGTTGGAAACAAGGCGATATGTTTTATTATAATAGCAAGGAAGTATATCACGGAGCAGGAAACTGCGGAAATGAACCTCGTTGGATATTGAGAATAACAGGTATCCCAACGAAGAAGTTTGAAAAATTTAAAAAGAAAAAAATTATAAAGTTATGAGCGAAATAATATTAGAGCTAGTACATCAGGCCCCGGGGGAGTTTGAAATACCATCAACCAACTATAAGGGTATGAACTATAGAACTGTGTATTTTATAGATAAATGGGAGCAGGCTCAGGTGTACGAAGTTGATAATAAAATAGTATCCAATTGGAAAAAACACTCTATGCACACAACAAAATTTGGACAATCTTATTGTTCTTTGAATTTAAGCAGACAGCATCGTAGGTTTGTTGTTCTGTATCATAATAAAAAGTTAAACAAAAATATCGTGCAAAAATTATTAGATAAAAAATTAAAGGATTTTACATGATTGATGTTCACTGGACGGCTAATGGAAAAAAACATCTAAGCAAAGTGATCGCTGTGGAGTCCGATCCTAATTGTAAATTTTATTATAAAACAGATGCATTGACGAATTATGATTTTAAAAATTGTCCAGACATCACTTTAGATGAATTGATAAAAAACAGACTTCTAAAATTAAAACAACAAGATACTAGGTTGATCTTGTGGTACAGTGGAGGAACAGACAGCAAGACAATATTAGATTGTGCGTATCGTCATAATATTGAATTTGATGAACTAGTTTTTTATGACAAATTATATGATCCTTATCCATTGTATAAAGAAGAAAAAAGATTAGTAATGAAGGATATACAAAATTACAATAAAAAATTCAATAGTAAAATAACAGTATTGGATGTGGGATACGAGACTGCCAAAAGTTTTTATTTAAAACACAAAGAAGATTGGGTTAGGCAACCTTTTATCACAGATAGATTTAGCAAACATATGAGATATAATATTTTAGATACTCACCCAATAGAGAAAGAAAGATTAATCAACGACAAAACAATTCATATAACTGGAAACGATCATCCTCGTCTTTACCTTGACGATAATAAATGGTATTTAATTTATTTTGATACACAAGAATATTGCACATACTATCTACCTCAATTTTTTAATCTATTTTGGGACGATTTTGAAATTCTCAATTGGCAAACACACAAAGCCATTGCTTTTTATGAACAACACACAGATTTAGATAATGAAAAAGTACAAAAATTCCAAGGGCACAATCCTGTATTTGATCACAAAGAGTTTAAAAAATCTCTAGGACTTGTTATGCCGGATAACGATGATATTGCTTATAAAAGACAAAATGCCTTTTTATCCACAACTCATGTTAATTATGAATGTGCATCTATGGAAAGATATGCCAAAGAAAATGATAAAGAAGTTTTTGACATCTATCAAGAAGGAATGAAAGTATTAAAAAGTATTAATTTTGAAAAAGCAATTTATAGTGATTTGATCTACATTAAAGATCAAAATTTTTGAGAAAATAGTAAGAATAAGGACTGTTCCACTTTAGGATAATTTCGTTGTCGGGTTTCATAATAATTTCATTTTTATCATTAGTTAACAAAGAAAAATAAGATAAGCAACTAAAATCATTTATGGTCATGTCGGCGATGTTAATATAATGTTGTTTATAAGCATTTTTTACTTCTAAAATAGATTGTGTGATCGATGTGGGTTCTTGGACACTAAATTTGACCACGATTCTTTTGTTGTTGTACTCCATTGTATAATTTGTGACTTTGTTGTTATTAAACTTTATTTCAACAGGATTCTCGTTTGTTTTTTTTAAAGTGTCTATGTAGATTGATATATCTAAATGTTTATTCATCATCGTCCTTGAATCTATCTTTCAATTCTTCTGCTTTTTTATAACTCCAATAGTATAAGGCATCAAGCCATATCAGATTTACAACATATCCCAACATTGTAAACCGTATTCCCATTATGCTTGGCAACAGATACAACCCCAAGAACATGAAAAATATATAATTGAACACTCTCTCGTTGGGTACCCACCAGTTCAGCCAATTGTACATCTATATTCCTTTCGACAACAGATCAATTAATTTTTCTGTTGTTCCTAAATAATAACTTTTTGTTGTGCCCACGTGTCTTATCAGTGTTGTAAAATTTTTGTATTTTTTTGAATCAATGATTCTTCTGTCCATGGGTAGAGCGATCTTTGGTCTGGGAGAGCAATTAAATATCTTGAACCTATTTTCTTCTGTTGTCATTCTTGGATCTCTTGCGGCTATGTAACTCAAGGTCACTTCCGGATTCCAATTTAAAACAGTCATTGGATGTTTGCCATCGGCAATCAATAATTTTACAAGATCTGCTTCACTTTGTAGGTATCCGTGTTTCATATTTCCCTCGCTGTCTTTTAGTGTGGCATCGTATTCCTCTTCGTACATGATAGGATCGGGTATGTACAATTCATTGAACCCCATCCCCGTCAATAATATCCCATCGCGATCATTCACATAATCCAACACAAATTTCACAGTGACAGAACCTGCTGTCATTATGCTACAATATTTTTTCGAATGAGCAATCAGATTATCAATATATTGATCCTCGTTGATGTTGATCACGTGAGGTTCGATGTTGTTTTGTTTGCACCAACGAAATGCCCACCAGGTATCTAACGAGTTCTCTTTGTTGAGAGTTACCACTATTGGTGTGAATTTAATTTTTTGTTTGACCAATATGTCCGCAACATACTCGCTATCTATTCCCCCACTCATGGCAAGATAGATTTTTTTATTGTAAGTTTCGTGTATGTCTGATACTGCGTTTCTTGTGGCGACATCTATAGGAACAATTTTATTGGTTCCTTGAGGTCTTAAAAAACATTCAAAATCATTGCTTGGATATGGATTTTCATAACTTCTGTTCCATTTATATTTTATCCAATTATCTTTACCGTATCCTGGCAGAGAATCATAATCCATTATTTCGTAACCAATTTATGTAATGTGTTTTTTGTTTTTCCAAAAATTTAGATTGAAAGTGAGGTACGACCGATTCGGATTGTGTTTTATCTTGGCTCCAGGCAGTTTCCCATATGTGACAGTTCAACTCCCAATTCTTTTCGGAATATCTTGTGTCTCTGTATTTGTAAACAGTCACATTGGTTTCTTTATCGTTGATTGGGTTACAAACGGTGTTGAACCAAGCACCAGGAAAGTATTCCATCATTGTGTATGGATACACACAGAACCAAGCGGCACCGTGTTTCCTTTCTCGATCTTCTTGTAGCATTGTCTGTCCAAAATCATTATCTAATTTTTCTTTGTTGTTGGGAGCATACTGCACTGACGAATTTTCTAAAATCTCCCATTCAACTTCTTCCACAGATAGTTGATCATATATTTTTGGATGAACTACTGGAAGATGATCCATGTCTAAAAAAATATTAACAATATCAATATAATTTGCCTTCACATTATCTACACGCATTTCTTCCAACACAAGATGATCGCTCTTGATATAATCTATTGTGGGCAAGTCGTGTTTTTCAGAAAACAAATAGCCATTCCATTCAAAAACTTCTTTATTTTCTAAATTCTCTTCATTCTTACACCAATGTGAAGTGCTACCGGAACCAACAGGTTCTCCTTTGCTTGTGAATGACCAACCATGATATGGACATAGTCTGGTATTTTGTCCTTGTGTTCCTTTAAAATAAGAACCCTGATGTGGACAGATATTGCTGTAAAGAGTGTACAGGTCTTTGTTTTTATTTAATGACCAATCTTTTAAATGTGGTAAAACTTTCCACGAATTATTTTCCAAATCGTTTTTGTGTCCGAGCAACATAACAATTTTATTTATTGGGTGTTAAGAAAGCGTATTGACGTCTTGAAACAATGCAAGTTCTTTCTTTATTATCTCAATATCGTTGTTGTTCATATTTTCCAAAAGAACTTTTGATTTTGCATATACACTGCCAGGAACAGATAGTCCTAATATGTTCAATGAATCATTTATGATTTGTTCTGCGGTTTTTCCGGAATCCGAAATCTTATTTTTGATTCTAACATCTTTTAATGCCTTACGTGTGACTGATCTTATATCTGTATAATCAACGACATCCGGTAATCCTCTCAATCTCATAACACTTTCTATTATTTCATTTGCCGACGAATCAGATGCAGGATTGTGATATAATGCATTATCGTAACTGGAATTTGTTTCATACTCGTCAAAGTATTTTTTCCAATCGGCGTTCTGACTCAACCTAGATAGCAACTGTGCTATTGTTTTGTCAGAAGCAAAACTTTGATATATGTTGTGTGTGGTCAATGATTCGCTGTAGGTAAAAATAGATCCTAAGTTAGATGTTTCAAGTGCAATTTGTGTTTCGATCGTATTTTTAACAGATACAAGATTATTATAATATTCAGTATATATACCGGTCGACAAATTGTTGTGAAAGTTTGTTGATGTTGAAATGATGGAACTAACTAAAGAATTAAATGTGGACACGTTCAAATCTGTGCTGTCTTCTAATGTATCTATCAAATCACTCATATTTTGCAATGCTGTCTGATATGCTGTGTCTGTTGACATAATTTGTTGATTTATAAAAGTCATTGTTCTCGTTAAGGTTTCTAGGGTGTTATCCAAGTAACCGGCTATAGAGCCAAAGTGTCCATTTATTCCTCTGTTCATAGAATCTGCAGTCACTCCGTACAATGTGGGTATGGTCAAAATGAATCCTTGCACTTCGCTTAGATGTTGTAAGAATGTTCCTGTGTTTGGCCTGTCGTCGTCTGGATCTTGTTCACCTAGGCTACCATCTAAAATTTTTACAGTGTGTGCATCTAGTTCGTCCAGATATTTGACATTTAGATACGTGTTTGTGTTTATGGCATCTTTTATGCTGTTCTTTTGTGAGTTGGTCAAAACTTCGTTGACATCTGTTTTTGAAAGCAATGTTCTCGTTTTGGAAATAAATCCTGTGTTACAGTTTGTTATTCCATTTTGAACTCCTTGATTAGAGAAATTTGGAGATGTGTTAACTAATGTTTTTAAACCTTTTAAAACTGCCATTCTATGATCCTACAAATACATTGGGCGAACCTTGTATTACTCTAGTACAGGTCGGGTCACCCACCCTACCAACTCTTATACCTTCCGCATACACAGATCGAGTGGTTGCTTTCAAGGTTGCCGAATGAGGACAACAACACGGCGGACATCTACACGGTAAGAGATGTCTTGTGTTCCTATGACCGTTTCCGGACACTCTTATACCATTGGCAAACACACTTCTAAATGCACCTTTTCTATAAGGTGTTGAACAGTGTGTTGCTTCTCGATCACCTTTTCTTGCAATTGGTCTAGACATACCAATATTTATGGCTGTGAAATATGTGCGTTTTTAATGTTTAATGATAGAGTCGATGTCGTGTAATTTACGTAACAACGGTTCTAGATCTTTCAAATTTAAGTTATTGGGACCATCTGAATATGCCTGATCGGGATTGTCATGAACTTCCATGAAGATCGAAGCAACACCAACGGCAACACCTGCCTGTGCGATCACCGGAATGTGTTCTCTATTTCCTCCGGATGTTGTTCCTTGTCCTCCCGGTTGTTGACAAGAGTGTGTGGCATCTAGACACACAGGGTATCCTGTCTTCTTCATTTCGTATAAAGATCGCATATCAGTGACCAGTGTGTTGTATCCAAAAGACACTCCACGTTCACATAACATTATTTTATTGTTGCCCGTGGATGCTATTTTTTCTGCCGAATGCTTGATGTCCCATGGTGCCATGAATTGTCCTTTCTTAAGGTTGATCCATTTGTTTGTTCTGCCAGCCGCTAATAACAGATCAGTCTGTCTGGAAAGGAACGCAGGTATCTGTAACATATCTACAACTTCTGCGACAGGACCACACTGCTCGGCCGTGTGTATGTCTGTTACCACAGACACATCAAATTCTTTTTTTAATTTTTCAAATATCTTTAGTCCTTCTTCAAGTCCCACACCTCGCTTACCTTGTAGAGAAGTACGATTGGCCTTATCAAAAGATGATTTATATATAAAGTTCCAGTTATTTTTGTCACAAATACTTTTAATGGATTCACACATTCTAAATGCATGGCTCTCTGATTCTATTTGGCAAGGTCCTAACACAGCAAATAATTTTTTATCGTTGCCTAGCATTGAGTCTATATTCATTATTGTTTTTCCCTTCTTAAATTATTATTGATATCTATTGTTTTTTCCAATTGAGTGAATGGTGTCTTTAGTATTTCTCGAGCAAAGTAAGCCAAAGCCGAAGTATCTTTTGGAAAACAGGATCCCGCATATCCTCTTTGTCCGTCATTGCCTGGTACTTTAAGATGTGTTGCTCCAATACGAGGATCTGTTGCGATAATTTTTGCAAAAGTTTCCCAATCAGCACCACCGGCAGATTTTAATACATCATACATCTCGTTCATGAAAGTAACTTTGGTTGCCAAAAAACTATTGATACAATATTTGATCATGGACGCTGTTATTATATCTGTTTTAAAAACAGGACAAGGTTTACAGATTGAATGATTCTTATATAAGTTTTCGACCCAATCTGTGCTCTCGTGTTCTCCGCCAAAAATATGCATAGATGGATTACAAAAATCATTTATATAATTTTTTTCAGTGAGAAATTCTGGATTATATACTAATCTTATATTTGAAAATTGTTTTATTATTTTTTCTATCATGTAAGACGGTACTGTGCTTTTTAATATTACAAATTGTGTATAGTTGTTTAATTGTTTCATGACATCGAAAAGAATAGAAACATCACATTCCCCTGTAACCGACTGTGGAGTGGGAACACAAACAAAGGTTGCGTCTGGCTTGAAATTAATTAAATCTTGTATTGAATTGTTATTGTGTTTTGGATCAACTATCAATTTATCAATATTATGCGTGAATCCATGATCCACTGCTGATCCTACAAATCCATGTCCGATAATACCCAGTTTCATATGTTGTATATTATACTTGGAAATTGTGACGATGTCTATATCTGATTACAGCAGAACAAAGGCCAACACAGACACTACCACCATTACCACCGCCATCACTCCGGCGACCGTGTACATTTTATTTTTCATCAATAACTTCTGTTACGTCCTATTTCTTTTCCGGTTTCCTTGTCTATGCATCTGTGGCCAGCAAGCCTGTATCTCTTACCATCTTCACCCAGCCAGTAATCACCTTCTGCCCAGAACTCCGGTGGATCTATCTTGCTGAAGTGTTCCAAACCGTTCTGTTGGTATATCAGGTTTGCGTTTTCATGGCACTTGCCCACGTTTGGGTCATAAGGAAATTCTAAAATTCCTAGACCGTATATTAAAATTTCTATTACTTGCATGACTTCATCATAATCCCATCAGATCTCTGATCTCGGGATTGATCATGTCACGCCCCCACTGTGGTTGCATGGTGACCTTGACTTTACATTTGAGTCCTGGTATTGACTCCACCTGTTGCTGAACGTCCCTGATAATGCTGTCAGCGGCTGGACAGAATGCTGAAGTGAGACTCATCAGCACGTGTACCCACTGTGACTCCGTGACCTTGATGTCGTACACCAGGCCCAGGTTGTAGATGTCCACTGATATCTCGGGATCATAGACTTCTTTGAGTTTCTCTGTGATCTTTGTTATGAACTGCTCCTGCGTGGGCGGGTGTTCTGTTATGTCTGACAGGTCGGTTTTTAGGTGTGGGTCAACCGTGGGTTCGGGCTGTGGTACCCATCCTGGTGGCATGTCCATCAGAAACTCCTCCTGAATCCAAACTGTAGCCTGCGTCCGTCCTGTCCGAAGCCGTGTGGTGATTCATACTGCTCGTCGAACAAGTTGGTCATTGTCACTCCCAGGTCTATGCCATGCCAGTTACGGCTGACTGTTAGATCCAGTAGATGTGTCTCGGGCATTGATATCGTGCTCCAGTTGGAGTTGTGTACGTCCAGGTGCTCGCCCTTGAACTTGTAGTTGGTGGTCAGCGACCAATCGTTGTCCAATTCCAGATTGTGCATCAAACCCAGGTTCCACTCAGGTCTCCTCAGGTTCACCGTGTCGTTGGTCTTGCTGTTGAGATGGCTAGCGAACACACGGAAAGCGTTGGTTCCATAACTGAGTTCTAGGCCATTGGAATTTAGGTTACCCACGTCTGATTGGAAGAACGTGGTGGTGAAACGGTTGTAGTCCAGGCTGATCTCCTGTGTGTTGCTGAACTCCTCCGCTCCCCAGGTTGTCTTGTTCTTGTAGCCCGTTGAATGGTTCCCCCTCAGTGTGAGGCTGTCAGTTAGTGGCTGTAGGAATCCAACCTTGTAACTGTCATGTTCTCTGTCCTGTCTGTAGTGTAGACTGAATATGTTGTAACTGGTATTGATGAAGTATCCCAGATTGTCATGGTCTCCTGTGATTGACTCGTCGTTCTTGTAATCAAATCCAACACCCCAAGTATCGGTCTGGTGCTGTGCCCTCACCATGTAGGTCTGACTCTCGTAGTGTGCGTCATCGTAGTCCCTGTCATAGGCGTGGGTGTGGAGTGTAAGGCTGTTGGTTCCACTCTTGGTCACATGATCCAATCCTGTCTGTAGTGCGTAGAAGGTGTTGTCCGACCACTTGCCGTCTTGTATGGCCAGGTTGTGCCCGTCCATGTCAGCGAAGGTGTTCCTGGTCATGAAGTTGGTCCTGAAGTGAACGTTGTCGAACCATCGGCTGATGTTGATGCCCACTGTCTTGTTCTCGACACCGTCCTTCTCACTGGCACCCGCCAGCGCTGACTGTGTCCGTGAATCGTGTGTGCCCGCTGATATGTTTACGTCCCAGTCCTCGTGCCTTGTGTAGTAGTTGCCGTTGATAGTCCTGCTATCACCGGAGCCACCCACTGCGATCTTGTTGTCGTAGTCCACCGTGGTGATGAGGTTTACAGCACCACCTATGGCGTCTGCTCCCCAGTGCGCGGCCGCTGTACCCTTGTACACTTCTACCTGTTGTACACCAAACATGAACTCCGGTCCGATGTCAAATGCACCCGTTGGTGTGGAGAAGTCATTGATGGGTATACCATTCAACAGCACCAGTGTGTGGTTTGAGTTTGTTCCCCTCAGGAATATGGTTCCTTGTTGTCCCGTTGGACCTGACTGTGTGACGTCCATTCCCTGCGTGAAATTCAACACACTGGGTAGATCTATGAGATTGTGCCTCTCCATGTCAGACTTGGTGATTATCGAGGTGGGTGTTATCCTGTCGCCCAGTTGGTTGGAATTTCCCAGTTTACCTTTGGCTATGGTAACACATGGGATTGAATCATCCCATCCGCAGTCTTTGTCCTCCGCGTGGGCGATGATGGTCCACGCCAAGAGTACAATAATAATTGTTCTTATCATTCGAGTCTCCTTGCTCTGTTGCGTCCCTAGGTGGCATTCGGACTATACCGTATCAAGTAATGTGGACGAATCTCACGCCGCTTTCCCACTATGCTTTTAGGAACTGTTGCGTGTATTATATGCTGATATCTGCGACCAGTCAACTTAATTGTTGGCTATCCTTATGATCCTGTTTATCAGTTCTCCCAAACCATTCTGCCTTTGTGCGGTCAACAGTTCTTTGATGCCCAGTGCGGAAAAGTCCTCTACTGTGCAGTTGGCTATCTCGCTTTTGTGGCAACCGTTCACTATATCTGTGACCAGTTTTGCTGTGCCCTTGGTTATGAAGGCGTCGCCGTCTGCCCTGTAGGTCATCCTGTTGGCGTGGTCCGCACCACCTATGATCCACAGTTTGGAAGCACAACCGTGTATGCGATTGTCTTCTGTCTTGACTGCGTCTGGCAGTGGCTCCACTTCACGGGCCTTGTCCACCAGGTATTGTAGCCTGTCGTGTCCTTCTAGTAATGCGAGGTCCTCGCCCATCTCTCTTATCTTGTCGATTATCATTTGTCCTTGTCTACCTTGAACGGTAGGTTCTTGCCCGACAGTTCCTCGTCAGTGGCCTTGTAGCCCCTCTTCATCTGGAACCCATATCCCTGTCTGCCCAGCTCGTGTATCTTGGGATCGAACTGGCTGTCCCTTTCGGCATCTCGCTCTCGGCGATCCTGCCACTTTGATTTCTTCTTGTCCTTTTTCATCGTGTTCTTTCATTATTTGTCCTGGAAGTATTTCTCCAGTTTGTTTGGCTCGTCTCGGTGTTTGCCATCCGGATCGAGCGAATCTTTCTTTGTTGTTAATACAGGCCAACCCGCGGTCGACCATTTACGATTGAAGTCCACCCACTTGGCACCTTCACTGTCGGTGTCGGGTCTTATCGCGTCCTCTGGGCACTCTGGCTCACACACTCCACAGTCGATACACTCGTCTGGATTTATCACCAGCATGTTCTCGCCCTCGTAGAAGCAGTCCACTGGACACACCTCCACACAGTCTGTGTGTTTGCACATTATACACTTATCATTTACTGTATATCCCATTGTGTGTTTATTATACCATAGAAATTATCATCGGTCAACTACCAAAAGTATTTCCCTTTATGATGCAGTAATTCTGCGATACAGATGAATTCACCAAGATGGTAGTAATCACTTACATCTTTGCCTACATTTTTATTAAGCATGTTTCTTGATTTGGTAAACCAAAGTATATTGGTTTTTTCTAAATCAAATTGTTGTAGAATGTGATCAACTTCTTGTTTGTAGTAGTTGTAGGTCCAATCTATACTAAATTGGTCAACCAGCCGTGAAATGATGTTGTAAGGTATTTTCGGGTAAACACAATGTTGTGTGTTAAACGTTTGTGCATCATTAATTTTTGTTCTGGACCATCTGAAAGCAGGTCTCAAATCTATTAGAGGCCATGACTTGTTCATGCTAAAATAAACTTCGTCCACGTCACTCAGATCTAGATGAACTGGGTGTTCTATCATAGGCAACCAAGTTAGGTCTACGGCGATTGTGCAGTTTTTTTGTTTAGCATTATGAATTACAGATTTGATGTAATTGTCTGTGTACCAAGGTGACGGGAATTCTATAAGAACATCGCTACCTAGATGTGGACCTTCTTCTAGTAGACTATTGATTTTTGTCGTCCTGCTTTTAAG
>Ga0255770_10000299_pt1 | contig 46030 bp, 50 predicted proteins | sample 071ome_22_FD_179968 | JGI IMG/M metagenome (GOLD analysis project Ga0255770, IMG submission 179968) | Coastal salt marsh microbial communities from the Groves Creek Marsh, Skidaway Island, Georgia - 071404AT metaG (version 2) | ecosystem: Environmental > Aquatic > Marine > Intertidal zone >...
CAAATGCTTTTTCAATCATTATCATGTGTCCACATTGTGCAATAACATGGGTAATGGAGTTTTTTACTTCATTTGAAAATTTTTTTCCTTTTTCAAGGTTGACCATCTTGTCTAATTCACCAAAAATAAAAAGACTTGGGCAGTTAATTTTTGTTGCAGATATTTTTCCATTTGAATAATTATTACATGCTTTTAGATCAACAGCTAAAATTTCGCTTATATCTCTTGAAGAATTTATTATTCTTTGAACGGGATTACCTCCAATAAATTTTTTTGAGCCCTCATATCCCCATTTCATCATCAATTTTACAGAATCTGGATTTCCACTTTCAGCAAGATCAATTAAATCTTGATTAACAGGCATTTTATAAGACCCACCCACAAAGATTAATTTATTTATTCGGTTTGGATATCTAGAAGAATATTCAAGAATCTCTAAACATCCCTGAGAGTGACCTGCTAAATTTAACTTTTCTAAGTTTAATTCTTGAAATACATTTTCAAGCCAATCTGCAATATCTTCAATGGAGGTTAAACATTTTCCTTCAGAATTTCCATGACCTGGCAAATCTAAAGAAAGGACATTAAAATTTTGGTTAGATAAATACTGCTCCGTAAGTGACCAAACTATATGAGATAGTCCACTACCATGTAACAGAACTAGGGTTTCTTTTTTAGGATCAATGCCTTTACCAGCATCAGATGCATAAATTTTTTGATTGTTAACTTTGAAAATCAAGCCAATTCCTTAGCTTTCTTTCTTAATTCAAACTTTTGAATTTTTCCTGTTGAAGTTTTTGGTAATTCACAAAACTCGATTTTTTTGGGAACCTTAAAACCAGCTAATGTTTCTCTGCAAAATTCAATCAATTCTTTTTCTGTTACAAGTTTTCCATGAACTATTTCAATAAAAGCACAAGGAACTTCTCCCCATTTTTCATCTGGTTTAGCAACAACAGCTGCGATTGAGACTGAAGGGTGTTTAGCTAAAGTATTTTCAATTTCTATAGACGAAATATTTTCTCCACCTGAAATAATTATATCTTTTGATCTATCTTGAATTTTAACATAACCATCTGGGTGCATGACTGCTAAATCTCCTGTATGGAACCAGCCACCAGACATTGCTTTATCAGTCGCTTCTTTATCTTTAAAATATCCCTTCATTACTACGTTACCTCTAATCATAATCTCACCAATTGTTTTACCATCTCTTGGAACATCAATCATAGTCTCTGGATCCATTACAGTAACTCCTTCTGTGTTTGGATATCTAACACCTTGTCTTGCCTTAATTTCATTTTGCTTATCCTCAGAAAAAGAGTCCCATTCTTCATTCCATGCACATTGAGTTACATGACCGTAGGTTTCTGTTAAGCCATAAACATGCATTACCTCAAAACCAAGTTTTTTCATTTTTTGAAAAATTATGCTAGGTGGGGGAGCTCCAGCAGTAAGTACATAAACTTTTTGTTTTAATTTTTTTTGATGCTCCTCTGGTGCACCTGTTATCATGTTTAATACTATTGGGGCTCCGCCAAAATGAGTTACTTCATATTTATCAATAACTTCAAAAATTTTTTTAACATCAATATTTCTAAGACATATTGTTCGACCATTTAACATAGGTATCGTCCAAGGATAACACCAACCATTGCAATGAAACATTGGCACAATAGTTAAAAAATTTAGTCTGTTTGGCATATTCCAAGCTACTGCACTACCAGTTGCCATTAAATATGATCCTCTATGATGATACACTACTCCTTTTGGATTTCCCGTAGTTCCAGAAGTATAACTCAATGAAATTGCCTGCCATTCATCCTCTGGCATTTTCCATACATAATTTTCATCTCCAGTATTTAAAAATTTTTCGTATTCTAAATCACCAATTTTTTCTAATTTAGATTGGTCTGCAAATTGATCATGAATATCAATAACGATAATCTCTTTGTCTAATTGTGAAAGTGCTTTTTTAACCTCTTGATGTAATTGACGATCAACCACCAAGACCTTTGCGTCGCTATGTTTAAGAATATAAGATATGGTATTAGCATCCAATCTAATATTAATTGTATTTAAAACTGCACCAGTCATAGGTACTGAATAGTGAGCTTCAAATATTTCAGGTGTATTGAAAGCTAAAAATGAAACAGTATCTCCTTTTTTAATTCCAATTTTCTCTAAAGCACTTGCAAACTTAATAGCTCTTTTATAAACCTCCAACCAAGTATAACTTCGGTCTTCATAAACAATCGCTTCATAATTAGGATAAACATCTTTTGCCCTCTCTAAAAAAGACAAAGGAGTTAAAGGAACATAATTTGCTTTATTTTTATCTAAATTTGTATCGTAATGGTTCATACTAATTAAATTTAAAATTCATAATATTAGAACTACCTGATATTGCAGATTTATAATGTAACTCTGCACGAGGTAAAACACGATCAAAATAAAACTTTGCAGTATCAATTTTATCAGAATAGAAGCTTTTGTTTTTATCATATTCATTAAAACAAACTTCAAGCACTTTAATCCATGCGTATCCTACCGATACATATCCAAGTGTTTTAAGATAATCATTCGCAGCAGCGCTAACATCATCCTTATTGTCTTTAATTTTTTGGGTAGTCCAATCATTAAAATTTGACAAAATATCCAAATGGTAATTAAATACTTTTAAGAATGGATCCATCTTTTCATTCTGAATATTGCAATCATTTTTTATACTTTCTAAATATCTGCCTATTATATTTCCATTTTTATTATTTAATTTACGAAAAACTAAGTCAGCTGCTTGGACTGAATTAGTTCCCTCATATATTGGGGTAATTCTATTGTCTCTATAAAGTTGTTCAATTCCTTGGTCTTTTGTATATCCATAACCCCCATGAATTTGCATCGCTTCACTAGTTATTTCCATTCCTAAATCTGTAAATAAAGATTTCACAACTGGTGTTAGTAACGAAACAAAATCAGAAGCTTCTTGTTTTATTTTTGGATTAGAGTGATGAAGACTAACTTCAGTTTGTTGAGAAAGCCAAAAACATAAAGCTCTTTCTCCTTCAATGATTGATTTCATATTTAAAAGTGATCTTCGAATATCTGCATGTTCAATAATATAATCTGCACCATTGTTTGATTTTGAATTATTTGTTTTTCCTTGCTTTCTATCTTTTGCATATAAAACAGAATTTTGATAAGCTATTTCTGATATACCAAGACCCTGTATACCCACTACAATTCTCTCTAAATTCATCATAGTAAACATAGCATTCAGGCCTCTATCTTTTTCACCTATCATATAACCTTCTGCTTCATCGAAATTTAAAACGCATGTTGCCGATCCCTTAATACCCATTTTACTTTCAATTGAACCTGTCGAGACACCATTTCTTTGACCCACTGAACCGTCACTATTTACTTTATATTTTGGCACTAAAAATAAACTTATGCCTTTAGTTCCTGCTGGAGAACCAACAACTCTTGCCAAAACTAAATGTATTATATTTTCAGTTAAATCATGGTCTCCAGATGTTATAAAAATTTTTTGTCCACTTATTTTGTAAGAGCCATCATTTTGACTTTCAGCTTTAGTTTTTAGTAATCCTAAATCTGTACCACATACTGGTTCTGTCAAGCACATGGTGCCACTCCATTTACCTTCCACAATCTTAGGTAAATATTTTTGTTTTATTTCATCTTTAGCATGATGATTAATACAATTATAAGCACCAATACTTAATTCACTATATAACTTAAATGAAAGACTGGCTGATGATAACATTTCATCAAAAAAAGCACTTACGGTTTTTGGCATACCTTGACCACCATATTTTGGATCACAAGACAGTGAAGTCCAACCATCTTCAATATATTTTTGATAAACCTCTTTATAACCTGGAGGTGTTCGCACAATTCCATTTTCTAAAGTTGTGGGATTTTCATCTCCTATTTTAGCTAATGGCAAAATTAAATTTTCATTTATTTTAGCAGCCTCTTGCAAAATATCTTTTACAAGTTCTGGACCAACTTCTTTGTATATCTCTAATTCATTATAATTTTTATTGTTTCTTAACTTTTCAAAAAGAAACATCATGTCTTCTACTGGTGCAGTATAGCTTGGCATTACAATAGTTTAGGTTAATTAATAAATTATTGCAATTTCGAAATAATTGCGTCACCCATTTGAGAGGTTGAAACTTCTTTTTTGCCTTTAGATAAAATATCCTTAGTTCTTAAACCGTCATTTAAAACGTCTTGAACAGCTTTTTCTAAAGAATCTGCCTCATTATCTAAATCTAAAGAATATCTAAGAGCCATTGCAAAACTTAAAATACTAGCAATTGGATTTGCTATACCTTTTCCTGCGATATCAGGGGCAGAACCATGAATTGGCTCATACATAGCACGCATTTCGCCATCTTTATTTTTAGCTCCAAGAGAAGCCGAAGGCAGAAGTCCTAAAGACCCAGTAAGCATAGAGGCTTGATCAGAAAGCATGTCCCCAAATAAATTATCAGTTACAATTACATCAAATTGTTTTGGATTTCTTAAAAGCTGCATTGCACAATTATCTGCTAACATATGACTCAATTCGACATCTTTATATTCGCTGTCATGTAAAGCCTGGACCTCTTCTCTCCAAAGTAAGCCAGCCTCCATAACATTAGATTTTTCACATGACGTAACTTTATTTGATCTTTTTTTTGCAAGATCAAAAGCTACTCTAGCAACTCTAACAATCTCACTGCTGGTATAAGTATGAGTGTTAATTCCTTTTCTTTCACCATTTTCAATTGGCTTAATACCTCTAGGCTCTCCAAAATAAATTCCGCCTGTAAGCTCTCTTACAATCATAATATCTAATCCTGAAACTATTTCTGGTTTTAAGGTTGATGCATCAACTAACTGTTCAAAACAAATAGCTGGTCTTAAATTTGCAAATAGTTTTAATTCTTTTCTTAATTTTAATAATGCTCTTTCAGGTTTTTTTGAAAATTCCACAGAATCCCATTTAGGACCACCTACAGCCCCAAGCATAACAACAGCGCTTTCTAAAGCTTTGTAAAAAACTTCATCAGTAATAGGTGTTCCATGTTTATCGTATGAACAACCACCTGCTAAATCTTCATCAATTTCAAAGTCTAGAGACTTATTATCATTAAACCAATTAATAATTTTTTTTACTTCTCCCATTACCTCTGGACCTATGCCATCCCCAGGTAATAGTAATATTTTTCTTTTTTTTACTTTAATCATTGAATATCCAAGGCTTCTGGTTTTTTAAATTGTTTTCAAATATTTCAATTTTATCTGATTTTTTTAAAGATAGTGCGATGTCATCTAAACCTTCAAGCAGACACTTCTTCTTAAATGGATCAATTTCAAAACTAATTTCACTATTTCCATAAATTATTTTTTCATCATTTAGATCTATTGAAATTTCTTCTTTTCTATTAGAGTACTCTGATAACTCTTTAATTTTATCTTCTTCTAGAATAATTGGTAAAATACCATTTTTAAAGCAATTATTATAGAATATATCTGCATAGCTAGAGCTTATTACGCAAGTAATACCAAAATCTAAAAGTGCCCATGGAGCATGTTCTCTTGAAGAGCCACATCCAAAATTTTTACCTGCAATTAAAATTTTTGAAGAATTATGAGGGTCTTTGTTTAAAATAAAATCTTCAATCACTTGTCCTTGATCATCATATCTCATTTCATAAAATAAATTTTTACCAAGTCCAGTTCTCTTGATGGTCTTTAAAAACTGTTTAGGAATAATCATATCAGTATCTATATTTACTATTGGTAAATATGCTGGGATACTTTTTAATTTGCTAAATTTTTGCATTTAATTTTGATACTTTCTTACGTCATCTAAACTTCCAGCTATAGCAGCAGCAGCAGCCATTCCTGGACTTACCAAATGTGTTCTGCCACCTCTTCCCTGTCTTCCTTCAAAGTTTCGATTAGAAGTTGAAGCACATCTTTCTTCTGGTTTTAACTTGTCAGCATTCATTGCTAGACACATTGAACAACCAGGCTCTCTCCATTCAAATCCTGAATTGATAAATATTTTATCTAATCCTTCTTGCTCTGCCTGTTCTTTTACTAAACCTGAGCCTGGAACTACCATTGCATGAACGTGATTAGCTTTTTTCTTATTTTTTAATATTTTTGCGGCTTCTCTTAAATCTTCAATTCTTCCATTAGTACAACTACCAATAAAAACTTTATCAATTTTAATATCTTTTGCTGCCATATCTGGTTTTAAACCCATATATTTTAAAGCTCTTTCAATAGAATTTTTTCGATCTTCGTCTTGTTCATTAGCTGGATTAGGAACGGTGCCATCAATTGTAATTACATCTTGTGGAGAAGTTCCCCAAGTAATCATAGGTAAAATTTCATTTGCATTTAAACTAATCTCTTTATCAAACTTAGCACCATCATCAGTTTTAAGTGTTTTCCAATATTCTAGTGCCTTATTCCAATTATCTCCTTTTGGTGACATTGGTTTATTTTTTAAGTATTCAAATATTTTTTCATCTGGGGCTATCAAACCTGCTCTAGCACCTCCTTCAATAGTCATATTGCAAATTGTCATTCTTTGCTCAACACTTAAAGATCTGATCAGGTCTCCAGCATATTCAACCACGCATCCTGTGCCACCTGCTGTTCCTATTTTTCCAATAATTTGAAGAATTACATCTTTAGAAGTAACTCCTAATGGTAATTTTCCATTTACATTTATTCTAAAATTTTTAGCTTTTTTTTGAACCAAAGTCTGTGTTGCTAAAACATGTTCAACTTCTGATGTCCCAATTCCAAAAGCCAATGCACCAAAGGCTCCATGGGTAGCGGTATGACTATCGCCACAAACTATAACTGTTCCAGGTTGTGTAAATCCTTGTTCTGGTCCAATGATATGTACAATACCTTGTCTTTTATCATCCATACCAAATAGTTGGACACCAAACTCTTTGCAGTTTGCCTCCAAAGTGTCTACTTGTATTTTTGACTCTTTGTCTGCAATCCCTTTTGATCTGTCTGTAGTTGGAACATTGTGATCAGCAACAGCTAAAGTAAGATTTGGATGCCTAACTTTTCTATTTGAGTTCCTTAAACCCTCAAATGCCTGTGGACTTGTTACCTCATGCACTAAATGTCTATCTACAAAAAGTAATGCAGTTCCATCTTCTTGTTGATCAACTAAATGATCATTCCAAATTTTATCGTAAAGTGTTGTAGACATTGAAAAAAAAATTATTTTTTTTCTGAAGTGCTTTCTGGTTTCTGCTCTGCAGGAGCTTCTGATTTTACCTCATTAGCATTTTCTGCTTCTTGAGTAACAGGAGCTAAATTTTCTTCAGTTACAGTTTCAGGTTTTGCATCTATATCAATACCAATTTTCTTTCTAATTTTTTCTGCAATTCTAGCTGACTTACCAGTTCTATCTCTTAAATAATAAAGCTTTGCTCTTCTAACTTTTCCAGATCTGATTACTTTAATTGAATCAATTACTGGACCATACAAAGGGAAAGTTCTCTCAACACCTTCTCCAAAAGAAATTTTTCTTACTGTGAATGAAGAATTTATATCTCTATTCTTTTTTGCTATACAAACACCTTCAAAATATTGAATTCTTTCTTTTTTACCTTCAGTAATTCTAACACCAACTTTAATTACATCACCAGGATGGAATTCAGGTATTTTCTTTTCTGATAAAATTTTCTTAACGTTATGTTGATTAATTTCTTCTATATTTTTCATAGTATTTAACAAATTAGTTTCTCTTATATTTTTCCCACAAATCTGGTCTTCGGACGCGTGTTATAGCCTCAGATTGAGATAAACGCCAGTCTTTAATTTTGTTGTGATCTCCCGATAATAGCACATCTGGTACACTTTTTTGCTCCCAAATTTGCGGTTTTGTGTATTGAGGATATTCTAACAATCCATTTTGGAAAGTCTCATCACTAGTAGATTTTTCGTTGCCTAATACTCCAGGTAATAATCTTAAAATACTATCGATAACGACTAATGCTGCTGTTTCTCCGCCAGATAAAACAAAGTCTCCAATACTAATTTCTTCAATATTTCTAGTCTCTAAAACTCTTTCATCAACACCCTCAAAGTGTCCACAGATTAAAGATATTGATTTTTCATTAGCAAGATCTTGAGCATAATTTTGATCGAATTTTTTACCTTTTGGAGACAAATAAAAAATCCTTTCACCTTCAATTTTATTAAGATCCAAAGATTTTGCTAACACATCAGGTTTTAACAACATTCCAGAGCCTCCTCCATAAGGAGTATCGTCAACAGTTTTGTGCTTATCTTCTGCAGCATCTCTAATATTTACAACTTTTAAATCCCAAAGTTTTTTTATTAAGGCCTTTCCATAAAGACCTTTGTCTAGAGGTCCTGGAAACACTTCAGGATAAAGTGTAAAAACTTGAGCTCTCCACATAATTAAAAAATATATTATTTTTCCTCTGCTGGTGCTTCTGCTGCTGGAGCCGCTTCTGCTGCTGGTGCTTCTGCTGCTGGAGCCGCTTCTGCTGGAGCTTCTGCTGCTGGAGCTGCCGCTTTTGGAGCTTCAGTCTTAGGAGCTTCCTCACCTTCTTTTTTTCTATCTTTTTTAGGAATAGCTTTATGAGGATTGTTCCCATTTGCAGGCATTGGCATAATTTCTTGTTCACCCAATATTCTAGCAACTCTTGTTGTTGGTTGTGCACCTTGGCTTAACCAATACTTAATTCTTTCAGCCTCAAGACCAATTCTTTCTTTTTTATCTTTTGGCAAAAGAGGATTAAAAAATCCAAGTTTTTCTATAAATCTACCATCTCTTGCAAAACGACTGTCTGCAACAACAACTTTGTAAACAGGTCTTTTCTTTGTTCCACCTCTTGATAACCTTAACTTTAACATTTACTCTCCTTTTTTTATTTTAGTTGATTGAATAACTCTGGTGGTATTCCTTTGTCAGACATACCCTTCAGATTTCCTTTGGACATCTTTTTCATCATTTCAGACATCATTTTAAATTGTTTTAACAATTTATTGATAGTGGCAGAATCTGTTCCTGAACCATTAGCAATTCTTTTTTTTCTAGAACCATTAATTATTTTTGGGTTCTCTCTTTCCTTTTTTGTCATAGACAAAATAATAGCTTCATTTTTTGTTATTATACTTTCATCAATACCAGCAGACTCCATTTGGGATTTAATTTTTGAAACACCTGGCATAAATGACATTATCCCTTCTATGCCTCCCATTTTTTTCATTTGTCTTAACTGTGTTAAGTAATCTTCCATAGAAAACTCACCTTTTTTTAAGTTTTCTTCAGTCTTTTTAATATTTTCTTCACCGAGATCCTGAGCAGCTTTTTCAACAAGAGATACGATATCTCCCATACCTAAAATTCTATTAGCTATTCGATCAGGGTGAAATACCTCAAAATTATCAATCTTTTCTCCAATTCCTAAAAATTTAATTGGTACTTGAGAAATATATTTCATACTTACAGCAGCGCCACCTCTTGCATCACCATCTGCTCTAGTTAAGATAATTCCAGATAAATTTACTGTATTCTTAAATTCCTTGGCTACTGAAGCAGCAACTTGCCCTGTTAAAGAGTCTGCTACTAAGAAAGTTTCTGTAGGATTTATAACACTTTCTATCTGCTTAATTTCACTCATCATTTGTAAATCTATTTGAGTTCTACCCGCGGTATCAAATAATATGATTTCAGCACCATTAAGATTAGCAGCACTTACAGCTCTTCGACAGATATCCACTGGCTGTTGCCCATTAATTATTGGAAGGGTTAAAATACCATTTTGTTCTCCTAGAGCCCTTAATTGCTCTTGCGCAGCTGGTCTATAGATATCTAAACTGACCATCATCACTTTTTTCTTTTTTTGATTTTCTAGGTATTTGGCTAATTTTGCAGTAGTAGTTGTTTTACCAGAACCTTGAAGTCCAACTAGCATCATTGGTACTGGTGGAACAGCGTTTAGATTAATTTCATCATTTTTTTCACCAAGAAGATTTACTAGCTCATCATAAACAATCTTAACAACCATATCTCCTGGAGAGGTAGATCTAATGATTTCTTGACCCAAAGCCTTAGGTTTTACTTTTTCGATAAATTCTTTTGCAACATCCAGTGAAACATCAGCTTCTAATAAAGCTTGCCTAATTCCTCGCAACCCTTCATCTACTTGTTTTTCATCAAGAGATGGTGCCTTTTTTAAAGAAGAAAAAATTTCTTCGAATTTATTTGTTAAATTTTCAAACATATTTATTACGCACAGCAGTAACCGCACTAGTGGGCGAACCCTCGCTGACTAGTGTCGATCTCTTTGTTTCCAAAGACACCGCAAATTTAACGTTTTTGCGGAAACGGGGTCAAACTATAATAGAGGTTCAAAAAGTCAATAAATAAGTTAAATAACTATATATGGATATAAAAGCATTTAAAATGGATGGTTTAGGCAATGATTTTGTTATTATTGATAACAGAAGTAACCAAATTCATCTTTCAAATGAACAGATAGTAAAAATCTGTAATAGAGAATTTATCGGATGTGATCAATTAATTATCATTAAAGACAACAGTGAAACGGATGCATCCGTTGAGTTTTTTAATTCAGATGGAAGTCCTTCTGGGGCTTGTGGCAATGGAACCAGATGCGTGGCTGATTTATTATCAAAAGAAAAAAAGAAAAATTCAATTACTGTTACCACAGAGTCAGGCAACCTAAATTCAAAGATCTTGGGTAACAACATGGTAACAACACAAATTGGAGTTGCAAGAACAGAATGGCACAAAATTCCTTTATCTAAAAATTTAGACACTAAAAATTTAAATATAAAAATTTTAGATAGTGATAATAAAGAGTTTTTCGGTGGCATGGCAATTAATGTGGGAAACCCTCATTTAATATTTTTTATCAAAAATCTTGAAAAATTTAATATTGAAAAAATTGGTCCTCAATTAGAAGTGCATGAATTTTTTCCAGAAAAGTGCAATGTGACTATAGCAGAAGTTGTTAATAAAAATTTAATTAAAGTCAAAGTTTGGGAAAGAGGAGCAGGTCTTACTAAAGCATGTGGGACAGCTGCTTGCGCAACTGCAATGGCAGGGAAATTAAACAATCTTACAGAGGATAAAGTTGATATTCAGTTTAGATCAGGAATATTAAACATATCAATTGATGATCAAAATATGATTCATATGAAAGGTCCAGTTTCAAATATTCAAGATATTGAAATTAAATTATAATGGGATTTTTTGACAAATTTAAAATTGGCTTTAAAAAAAGCGCTTCTGCATTTACATCTGGTTTAAAGGAAATAATCATCAAAAAAGAAATTGATGATAAAACTTTAGATCAAATTGAAGAATATTTAATTCGATCTGATGTAGGAGTGCTAGCTGCTGAAGATATAAAAAAAATAATTTCAGAAAAGAAAATTGACCCAAAAAAAAATATTAATGATGAGGTTAATTTAATCTTAAAAGAATATATCATTTCTATAATGCAGCCTCTCGAGAACCAAGAATTTTTTAAAAAAAAAGACAAACTAAATGCAACATTAATTTCAGGTGTCAATGGAGTTGGTAAGACAACCACTATAGGCAAAATAAGTAAAATTTTAAAAAATAACGGTAATAAAATAATGCTTGCTGCTTCAGATACTTTTAGGGCAGCAGCAATAGAACAATTAGAAAATTGGGCAAACAAAGTTGGAGTTGAAATTACAAAATCAACTCAAGGTTCAGACCCAGCATCAGTTGCTTACAAAGCAATAGATGAAGCCTTAAAAAATAACTTTGACCAAGTTTTAATTGATACCGCTGGAAGATTACAAAATAAAAAAAATTTAATGGAGGAATACAAAAAAATTGCCAATGTTACAAAAAAAATTGATATTGAAGCACCTCATGATGTAATTTTAATTTTAGATGCTACCTCAGGCCAAAATGTTTTAAATCAAGTTGAAGAATTTAATAAAATTATACCAATCACTGGAATAATTATGACTAAATTAGATGGCACTGCCAAAGGGGGGATTCTCCTTGCGGTAGCTAAAAAATACAAATTACCAATTATTGCTTTAGGGTTGGGAGAAAAAGAGGATGATTTACAAATTTTTGAAGCTGAAAAATTTGCAGATGCTTTTATTCAAACTAATTAATTAAATTACTAGATATAAGAGGCTTATAATAACTACACTTGTAATTTTCCTCAAATTGGTAATGACCACATTTTTTAGCAATTGATGAGATAATAAAATCAAGTTTTCCATTTGCAGGATAAAGTTCAAGTTTTTTACTGTGAATATCAAATTTAAAATTTGCATTAATATTCTTAATTGCACTAACCATAACTAAAGTGGTATCATCTTTTAGAAGATAATAGGCAAAATCATCTGGAAAAACAGGGAAGTCATACTCTTGAAGCAAATATCTTGCTTGAGAGGGAAACCATTCATATGAAATTAAAGGATCAGAAGAATTAGTTTCATAGTTATGAATGTAAAGATCTTTTGGATAATCACTTATATAATTTGAATTTTCCCCTTTGGCTAAAATAGCTTTTTCTCTAGTTTTAAAGTAAAGAGCAAAATTTTTATTATGAGAATTCATTTGATCAATATAAAATAAATCGTCAGCAGAAAAATTTTCTTCGCTAGAAAATAAATTATTTTGTAAAAATAAGCTTAATAAAAACACTAATAGAACTTTTTTCATAACTATTTTTAGAAAAAAAGTTTGTAATATATTTGTTTGGAATGTGGCCTAATTTAAACTCTTTAAAAATAAATTTAATTGACCTATTAATTTTTCATCAAATTCCATCATATGATCATCATTTTTAGTAAAATATGAAAACTTTGGATTATTGGCCTCTTGAAAAATTTTTTGACCCATTGCAAAAGGGACTATCTGATCAGCTTCACCATGCATAACTAATATTGGAGATCTAATGTTTTTAATTTTTTTAATATTTTCATATTTATCTCTTAATAGTAATTTAACTGGTATGTATGGGTAAAATTTTTTTGCAGCATCTACCATTGATGTAAAGGGTGTCTCTAAAATTACACCAGCAAAATTATTATTCTGAGCAATCTCTGTTGCTATACCAGTACCTAAAGATTCTCCATATAAAACAATATTTTCATCCTCAACTCCATAATTTTTTATCCAACTAACTGCACTTCTTCCATCTTCATACAAATTATTTTCAGTAGGTTTGCCTTGGTTTCCACTAAAACCTCTCCAGGCAATAATTAAAAAATTAACATCGAGATCTTTTAAACGATTTAGTTTGTAAATTCTATTTTCTAAAGTCCCGGCGTTTCCATGAAAAAAAATAATAGTTTTAAATTTTTCTAAATCTTTTTCATGAAACCAACCAAGTAATTCTAAATTGTCTGATGTTTTTATTTTAACTTTCTGTATCTCAGCACTTAAATTATTTCCTGAATAATTGTTTTCATTAGGATGATACAACAAGCTGCGTTGATAAAAAAATAAGAATATTATTACAAACAAATAAACCAATATAATTAGACTGATTAATTGCAAAAAAATATTCCTAGGTTTTTTTAACATTATTTTTTCTAGCAAGATAAATTCCAAAGAATACCAAAATAGTCCCTATTAAATGGTAGCCCTCTAATTTTTCATCGAATAAAAAATAGCCATAAATTGCTGCATAAATAGTAAAGATATATAGGGTAAAACCAGTAAGAGATGCTCCGAGTTTTTTTTGGGCTACAGTATAAAGTGTAAAAGCAATAATACCTGGGCTAATTGCTGCAAAAATAACCCATGCAAAAAAATCTGAATCGAAGAAAGTTCTTTCAATAAAAACTTCTTCAACAATATAAAATGGTAATAAACTTATGGCACCAAATAATGCAACCAAAGTAAATCTTTGAAAAATTTGTAAATTAGTCTTCCAATAAAATAAATAGATTGAATACAGTGCCCAACCTATAGCAGCCCCTAACATCCATAAATCTCCTAAGGTAAACTTTAAATTTATCAATAAATTGATGTCTCCTTTTATAATAATTGCAAAGACTCCAACTAAACAAGCGATTAAACCTATAACTTTGATAAAATTTATTTTTTCTTTAAAAAAGATACTTGAAATTAAAATTATAAATACAGGAGATGAAGTATAAATAATTCCCATATTGGCAACTGTTGTTGTCTGCCCTGCCAAGAATGGAAACGCTCCACAAACTCCACACCCCAAGGCTCCTAAAACAAATAATTTTTTATATTCATTCTTAACAGATGTATAATTTTTCCTTAAAGATAAATAAGTAAACGGTAACAAAATTAGAAAAACCACAGTCCATCGCCAAAAGGCTAAAGAGATTGGAGGAACATATTCTACACCTCCTCTTGCTACGATTAAATTACTAGCCATAAATATTGGCTGAATAAATAATAATAAGAATGACCAAGAACTTTTATTGTGATCAGTCAATTTATAAATTTTTAGCTTTTATCGAAAAAAGCTTCATAGATCATCATTATGATGGCTACTACCATTAATATATAAACAGGTAGTACATCTACGAAACCTATCATCATTGATCGCGTTAGTGTTGTTGCTAAACCAACTAGAAAATATATTGCAAAAGATAAACCAATAATCGTCGTAATTTTACTCATTTTATTCCTGACATTCTTTTTCTAACCAGTTGGCAACCCCTAAAAATCTATGATCATCATAACGATCACCAATTAATTGAACACCTAATGGTAAATTATTTTCTCCCTCAAGTAAAGGGAGAGATATACACGGTGTTCCTAAATAAGACCAAACTCTGTTAAATTCTGCAGTACCTGTGCTTTTAAGCCCTTTAGGTGCAACTCCTGGGCTAGAGGGTGAAAGAACACCATGATAATCCTCAAATACTTCTTTATATGACTCATAACTTCTTTTCATAAAATCAATTGCTTCAGCGTACTCTTTTGCAGAATGTTTATTACCATTTGCAATTGCAGTTTGCATATATTTTGAAAGTTTATTTTTAAATTTTTTATAATAAAGCGAAAAGTTGTTTGCTAAATCAGTTTCATGGATAATTTGATGATACTTATGAATGTCTTTAAAATATGAAGGTGTGTCAAAGACTTCAATATTTTTTGAAAAAGATTTAATAAAATATTCAAAAGATTCTCGAGATTTCTTGTCAATTATTTTCCAATGATCAGTTTTATAAAATATAAACTTAGGCTCAAATAACGGACCTTTTTTAGTTTCAGCCAATATATTTTCAGCAGAATAATAGATCGTAGCAGGATCGAATGGATCTTTTTTAATTAAAACTTTTGCCAATAATGCTATGTCTTCTACCGATCTTCCAAAAAGACCTATGTGATCTAAGTTATACGATGTTCTTAAGACACCATTTCTAGAAATTAAACCGTAACTTGGTTTATAGCCAACAACACCACAATAAGATGCTGGCCTAATAACGGAACCTCCAGTTTGTGATCCTATTGATAAAGGTGCCATGAATGATGCTATTGCAGCTGCTGAACCACTAGATGATCCACCTGGTGTTCTTGTATAGTCATGTGGATTGGTAGTTTTAGGTGGTCCTAAATAAGCAAGCTCTGAAGTTGCTGTCTTGCCCATTATTATTGCACCCGCAGCATGAAGTAAGTCTACAATTTCTGCATTTTGGGAATAAGATTTTCCTTTTCTAATAACAGTTCCACATTCTGTTGGCATATCAACAGTGCCTATAATATCTTTTATAGCTATAGGAACCCCATGCAAAGGACCCAAAGGTTTTCCAGATCTTCGATGATCATCAGACTCTGCGGCTTTTTCTAATAAAAGTTTTTTATCAAAATGAGCCCAAGCCTTAACATCTTTTTCAAATTTATTAATTCTATCAATATATTGATTGCAAACTTCAACAGAAGTAATTTGAGCTTCTTTTATTTTTGAAGCTAACTCTTCTACACTTAAAGAAAAGATATCAATCATTGTTTATTCAATCTAGTTTGCAAATAATGTATCTGGTAACCACAAAGCAATTGCAGGAAACAAATACATCAACACCATAGCCAATATAACAATTCCTAAGAAAGGCATGATTCCTCTAAAGATATCCATCAATTCCACATTCTTAGATTGAACACCTTTTAAATAATAAGCCGACATAGCCATAGGTGGTGTTAAAAATGAAGTTTGTAAATTTAATGCAATCAACATTGCAAAGAAATATGGATTTACTCCAAAAAATTCTACAAGTGGTAAAAATATAGGAACAAAAATAATTAATATTTCAGTCCATTCTAGCGGCCATCCTAAAAGAAATATTATTATTTGAGTTATAACTAAGAACTGCCAAGGTTCTAGATCTAGAGATTTAAAGAAATGTTCAAAAACTTCGTGACCTCCTAAATATGAAAACACTGAAGCAAAAGTCCAAGAACCAATAAACAACCACATAATCATCGCAGTTGTTTTTGCTGTTAAAAACACTGACTCTTTAAAATTTTTCCATTTTAAAGTTTTGTAAAAATATGAAAGGACAATTGCACCTAAAGCACCTACTGCAGCAGCTTCTGCTGGTGTAGCTATCCCAGCTAAAATGGTTCCTAAAACTAGAATGATAAGTGAGAATAAAGGTAAAAAAGATACAAAAACCTCTTTTAAAATCTCAGATCTTGGGGGTATTTCCTCGGCTTTAGGCTTCGGAGCTACGGATGGATTAAAATAAGCTAAAGTAACAGCATAAACTATATATAACCCAGCTAACATTAATCCTGGAAATATTGCGGCAGCAAATAATCTTAAAGGTGAAAGTTGAGCAATAACAGAGTATACAATTAACATGATACTTGGTGGAATTAAGATTCCTAAACATCCTCCAGCACAAATTATTCCTGAAGCAAATTTTTTATCATAACCAGCTTTGATCATTGCTGGCCAAGCAAGAAGACCCATTAAAGTCACAACCGCACCAATAATTCCTGTAGCAGTAGAGAATAAAGTACAAGTAACAAGAGCTGCAACCGCCATAGAAGCTGGAAGTCTGTGTGATGCTAACCTGATAGCAAAAAATAATTTTGCAACAATTCCTGCCCTTTCAACTAAATATCCCATGAATAAAAAGAGTGGGACGGCGGTGAGGACGTTATTATCCATCACGGTATAGGTATTTTGAACAAAAAGTTGGAATATTCTATTATCAAATAGATGTTCCATTTTAGCCGGATCAAAATAAGCGTAATAACCAAAACCAAGTCCCATCGCCATTAAAGTAAATGCAATTGGGAAACCTAGTAGAACTGCAAATAGAAATATCCCCATCATTAAGATGGCTATTTCAGGATTTGTTAAACTAAATAACATCGACGTCTTTTCCTTCCTGAGCAGATCTCATTAAAATTTTCTCTGTTTCTTCTGCAACAACTAATCTTGCAGGCCATTGTCCTGTTTTAATACAAATTATTGATCTGAAAACTTCACTTACTCCCTGAATAGTCAACAATATTCCAGACAAAGGTATTAAAGCTTTTGCCATATAAATTTGAATTTGTGCTGGACTGTTCCAACTTGTTTCTTTAATTTTCCAGGCTAGAGCTGCATAGTCATATCCATAAAAAGCTAGGGCAAGTACACCCGGAAAGAAAAAAATGAAATATAGTACTAGGTCTATATAACCTTGGACTCTTTGAGGAAACAATCTGTAAATTACATCTCCTCTTACATGTGCTTCAGTAGATAAAGTATATGCACCTGCCATCATAAAAATGGCTCCATACATCTGAAGACTAAAATCAAAATTCCATAGTGTGGGTGCATTTAATACATAAGCCATAAAAACTTCATAGCATGTTCCACCCATCAAAATCACGATACACCAAGAAAATGCCTTACCCATCGAAGTACTAAGGTTATCAGCAAATTTTATGTAGGATTTCATCATAAGCAGTAATTAATAATGAATTGTGTTAATTAATCAAACAAATAAAAAGGGGGCCGAAGCCCCCCCTTTAAAATACTTTTAAGACCTTAGATTTTTACTTTATCAATCGGTCCAAACTCATTTTCATAAGCCAATCTGTAATTCGGCTGATTCATCAGCAAGTACTTCATTACTTTCTTAGCGTATGCTTTTTGAGAGTCTACAATCTTCTTGAAGAAAGGATCTTTATCATTAAAGTCCTTAATCACAGCATCCCAACCTTTTAGTTGTTCTGCTAAGATTTCATCTGAAGTTTGGTATACATTTACTTTATGCTCATTCATTAACTTAGAAAGATCATCTGAGTATCTTACTAGAGCTTTAAAGTAGTTATCACTGTTTGCAGCATAAGCAGCATTTCTCAATATTGCTTGGTGTGCAGGTGATAAGCTGTTGTATGTACCTTTGTTAACAGGTATTTCAAACATCTCTTGAGATTGGTGGAAGCTTCCTAAGTGATAATGCTTAGAAACGTCTTGCATACCAAATTGAGAGTCTGAAGTTGGGTTGTTAAACTCAGCAGCATCAATCAAACCAGTTTTCATTGCTGGTTGAATTTCACCACCTGGTAATTGTCTAACGACCATTCCCATTGCAGTAAGAACGTTAGTAGCAAGACCAACTGTTCTGTACTTCATACCTTTTACATCAGATACTTTAGTTACGTTCTTTTTGAACCAACCAAAAGGCTGAGCAGGCATTGGCATATGGAAGAAACCTACATAGTCATATCCAACTTTAGCTAATGTTTCTTCATATAATGCTCTACCTCCACCATACTCCATCCATCCCATTACTTCTTGAGATGACATTCCGTATGAAGGACCTGTTCCAAAAAGAGAAGCAGCTGCGTTTTTACCGTACCAATATGCAGTCACCCAGTGACCCATATCAACTACGCCTGAACTTACCGCTTGTCCAATTTCTGAAGTTTTTACAACTGCTCCAACTGGCTGAAGATCAATTTTTAGTGATCCTCCTGACATATCGTCAACCATTTTGCAGTAATCAGCTGCCATTTCAAAAAATATATTTGCTCCACTAGGCCATGCAGCTTGCATTTTTAATACTTTTGCATGAGAACCAGCAGAAGCAATATTTGGCATTGCAACTGTTGCTGCAGCTACAGCACCGGCTTTAGCAGCAGTCTTAAAGAACTTACGTCTTGAAGAAGTTTCATTCTTCAACGATTTTTTTTCTTTAATCATTATTTCTCCTATTTATTTTAGTTAATTAACCGATTGGCATATAACCATAAACGGATTTAAGAGTCTAAATTATTAATGATTAAAAAGGTCACATTAATATGAAAAATAATTAAAATAAAAATAGAAATACAACTATTAATTGTAATTTAAATAAAAAGTCATACTTGCCCAGTGACTTATCCACTCTGACTTAAGTTTTAGTTTTTCTAAAAGAGAAGCCTTCTTAACTGTAACGGCACTAATAAGATACGATCTGTTTTCAAAAAGCCTTATTTTTCCTTCTCCATTTGGGTTCGTTTTGACATAGTCCTTATAAAAATTATCATCATCTTTGCTAAAAATAGTAACCTGAAAATTCTTTATGGGTTTATTTCCTTCCATTACACGAAACTCAAAATATTCATTTCTTCGATCGAATGGCGAATTTAGAGCAACAACTTCATAGTCTAAATTATTTTTTTGTAGAAAAAAGTTATTCGAATTTGAAATTAACATTTTTGAAAACCTTTTATAATTTTCTGTTGGAATTTTTTTTTTATCAATATTTTCTATTAAATGACTGAAATTTTGCTCTTTAATAAATTTCTCAAAATCATCATAAGTGTCATATTCTAAAAAACTATAATTAGTCTCATAATTGATGATATTAAATTTGTTAACATCAATATCAATTTGTATAGCTGGAAAATTACCATCTCTTTGATTAATTTTTTGTAAATCATTTTTGTTTTCTAAAAAAAGTTGCTTCACCTCCGAATTTGAAAAGCCAAAAGGTGTACCATTAAAATTTTGACCGATCATAATATTAATATAATTATTTTTATTATTATAATCTGGTTCTAACCATAACTCATGAGCATATAGCTTATTATTAATAAAAGTTGTAAAGAATACAAAAGTTAAAAATTTTATTAGAATTATGTTTTTTAAAATATTCATTTTATCTTTATTATTCATAACCAATATTTGTGCTCATGAATTGCGTCCAACAATAGCAAATTTAGAAATAATAAAAAACGAAAAAACATTTAATGCCAATTTATCTTTAAGAGTCAATTTAGAGTCAATTATAGCCGGTATAAATCCAAAACATAAAAATTCTAAAGAGTCAGAACAATCAGATTTATATGATGATCTTAGAAAATTAGATCCCAAACAATTATTAAGAGAATTTGAAAATAAGTTTAAAAATATTGAAAATTATATATTTTTAGAAACAAAAAAAAATAAATACAATCCAATAATTAATTCAATAGATGTTCCTCAAATAGAGGATTTAGAATTAATCCGAGATTCGATAATAAATATAAATTTTAAAGATATCGAAAGTGATCAATTCAGATTTTTTTGGAGCGAAAATTTTGGCCCTATTATTTTAAGAGTTAACTCTATGGAGTTTGGCGAGCTACATACTGAACTTATTAAAAACAACGGCTATTCATCAAATATAACAATCGAAAAAAATAAAAATAATTTTTTTAAAAATTTTTTTAATTACTTAATTCTAGGTTATGAACACATACTCCCAAAGGGCCTTGATCATATACTATTTGTATTAGCTTTATTTTTACTTTCATCAAATTTTAAAACATTGATTTTACAAATTTCTATTTTCACAATTGCTCATACAATCACTTTATTCTTGGGTGTTTTTAATGTAATAAAAATTTCCTCTAATATAGTTGAACCTATTATTGCTCTTTCTATTGCCTATGTTGGAATTGAAAATTTATTTAAAAATAAATTAAGTAAAAGTAGGACCATTATCGTTTTTCTATTTGGATTGCTTCATGGTCTTGGATTTGCAGGAGTTCTAAATGATATTGGCGTTGTTAAAGAACTTTTTGTTTCAAGCCTTATTTCATTTAATATTGGTGTTGAATTAGGACAGATTTCGGTAATTGTTTTAGCTTATCTCTTTATAAAATTACCTTTTTATAAAATGCACTGGTATTCTAGAAAAGTAACTAAACCTATTTCTCTTTTAATCTCAATTGTTGGTCTGTATTGGTTTTTTGAAAGATTATTTTTTTAAAATGCATATATAATTTAGTATGAAATTTTTAATCTCATTTATTTTTTTTGTTTTTTTCTCAGTCAATTCTTTTGCAAATGAAGAGCTTTATTTATGCAAATTAGATACTAAGTTCTATGAAACAGATAAAAATGAATGGAGTCAAAAAATTATTGATTATGATTTATTTATCTCTGGTAAGTCAGAAATTAAAATTTTAGATAGGCAAACAAACCGATTTTTACAGTCATTTGAAGTAATACAAAATGATGAAAGAGCTTTAGTGGGATATTTCTTAAATAACAGAATGATAAATATATTTACCTTTAATAAAACAACTCTATATGCAAAATATTCCAATATGTATTTTGATGAACAAGGTGGTGGTCAAATAGGTGTTGGCCAATGCTACACTAAAACTATTTAAATTATTATTTACTTGGTTTTGCTAAAATTAAGTTTGGATCAAATATGGTAATTTTTATTCTTGAATACCATTCAGATACTGCCACTATCTCTTCGTCAGTAAGCATTTGAGCAATAATTGACATTTGAGGGTGAGCAAGTCTGTTGGTTTTATAATCCTGAAGTTTAGCTATTAAATAATCTTTATGTTGTGCGGTTAAGTTAGGAATAATAACAGAATTTCCACCAGAGGCTGCCACTCCATCTAAACCATGGCATGCAGAACATATCGTCTGCGCTTTTTCTTTACCTATTTTAATCTCATCAGTTAAATTTGAGCTTACTGTTGCAGCAACTGAACCTGTTTCAGCTTGGGTATCAGCATAGGACAACGTTGAAAAAAAAGAAAATAAAGTAATAAATAAAATTAAAATAATTTTCATTAGTTCATTCTAGTATGACTAATAATTTTTATTGCTTCAACAAGTTTTGCTTCACCTTCTTTTAATTTTCCAGCATCACATAAAGCTTTTCCTTCATCTTTAAGGGACTTAATTTTATCTAGGTCTGCTTGAGTGTATTTGTATTGTTTTTTTCCATACTCTCTTTCAGACTCTTTCCAGATTGAATTTTGATAGTACTTGCACAGGTAATCCGGAGAATTTAAGTACGCTTGATATTCTGCTTCCGTCATACATTTGCTGTCTCTTACTTGCTTAAATTCTCCATCCTCAGTCCAATTAGCAAGTCCACTACAAATTTTTTGTTCACCATCGCTTGCAGCATTTGCCGCAAAGCTACTTAGAAATAAGAAAGTAATTAAAAGTAAAATTTTTTTCATTGTTTATTTTTTTTTGTTTTGTAATTTTTTATTAAAAAAGGGACCGTCAATCAACGGTCCCTTTTAGATATATTTATTAACCTTCGTAAGATATTCTATAAATAACTCCAGCTTTATCGTCTGAAACTAATATAGAACCATCAAAGTATTGTTGAACATCAACTGGTCTACCTAAGTAAGTACCCATTTCAGTCATCCATCCTTCAGCAAATGGCTCATGCTTAGTAGCATTACCTTTGTTATCAAGATATGTAACCATTACTCTAGCACCTCTAGGTTTCACAGCATTCCATGAACCATGTTGTGCACTAAAGATTGCATTATGGTATTTTTTTGGAAACTGTTTTCCAGTATAGAACATCATTCCAAGGTCAGCAGCGTGAGCTATTGTTTCAATTTGTGGCTTACAATAGTTATCCGCATATGCTTTTGGAATATCTTGTCCTTTATATTCATTAGTTCTAACATCACCTCCACCATAGTAAGGGTGACCATACCAAACATTAGATCCTAACTTACAAACTTTGTTGATTTCTCCTGGAGGTGTTTCATCTCCCATACCATCAACTTGGTTGTCAGTGAACCATAATGTTCCATCTTTAGGATTGAAAGCATGTCCAACTGAGTTTCTCACTCCAATTGCAACTACTTCTCTTTCAAGTTCTCCTGGGAATCTATTAAATCTAATAATTCCTCCGATACCAACTTGATCATAAAGTGGATATTTGTCTGGTCCTGCAACGTTAAAAGGTTGACCCATACTTACATAAAGTTTGTTGTCAGCTTTGTTAACTGCACAAACTCTTGCTGTGTGATTGTATGACTCTTCTTCAGGTGGAATTAATCCGCCTTGATCAATGATAGGTATTGCAACTGTGTCTGGACTTTCCATAAAGAACTCAGCAGCTGGGAACCATAATACTCTGTTTCTTTCTGCTACATATAAATGTCCATCATCACTGAAGCAAACACCATTTGGAATATCAAACTTCACACTTGGACTAAATTGCTCAACTGTGTCTGCGATATCATCCATATCTCTGTCTGTTGCTTGCCAAACTTTATCTTTTCTTGTTCCTATCCATACAGTAGTTTTATTTCTAGCAACTGCCATATGTCTTGCATCAGGCACTACAGCAAATAAACTAATTTTGAATCCTGGAGGCATTTTAATTTTTGGTAAAATATTTTTCTTAATATTTTCCGCAAATTTAGTGTCTTGAGGGATTACAATACCAGGCTCAGTACCTGTTTTTTGAAAATTACTTAATTTTTTTACATTCTCATCACTGAAAGCTACAGTAGAAAAAAAAGATAAAAAAACAGAAGTAATTAATAACGAAGTTATTTTTTTCATTTATTATTCTCCTCTTAGTTTTTTAAAAAATTATTTTCAATGATTTCAAAGTACATTTCAAGAAGCAAATTTATTTACAACTTACAATTGATTCAATTAAAGTTGAAATATCAACCTTAGTTAACTTTATTGGTACAATTCCCGGTCTTAAAAAATTCATCAATATTATCTATCGCTAAATTAGCCATTGCTGTTCTTGTATGTTTTGTGGCACTTCCAAGGTGGGGCAAAATAAACACACTTTTAATTTTTAAATATCCAGGATTTAAATTTGGCTCTCCTTTATAAACATCTAATCCTGCTGCATAAATTTTTCTTCGGTGTAATGCATCAATTAAAGCTTCATCATCAACTATATCTCCTCGAGCAACATTAGTAATCACAGCACCTGTTGGAAAATACTCTACTGTTTCTTTATTGATTAAATTTACTGTTTCTTTTGTTGCAGGACAACAAATTGACAAAACATCAGAAACTGAAAATAAACTTTTTAAACTGTCATGATAAATAGCACCTTGCTCTTTATCTTCACTTAACTTTGATCTGTTATGATAATGAATAATCATTCCTAGGGATTTTGCTATTTTAGCAATTTTTTGACCAATTCTTCCCATACCTAAAATACCTAATCTTGAGCCTGTTAATTGCTTTCCAATTAAATAATCAGCAGACCATTTCCAACTACTTTCTCTAGCCGCTTCAATTCCTTCTGAGACCCTTCTGCATGCTCCTAATATTAATAAAATTCCTATTTCAGCAGTTGCATCAGTTAAAACCTCTGGGGTGTTGGTGACAGCAATACCTCTTTTTTTTGCTGCTTCTAAATCAATATTTCCAAAACCAACTGCAAAATTAGAAATGACTTTTACTGAATCTGGTAATTTATTAATTGTTTCAGCATCCATTTTATCAGTTAGGGATGTTAAAACTGCGTCGCAACCTTGACTTAATTCTATTAATTTTGATTGTGAATATAGTTCATCATTATTATTAAATTTTGTTTCAAATAATTCAGCAGCTTTTTCTTCAGATGCTTTTAATAATTTTCTAGTAATTAAAATTTTCTTCATAATTAATTCCCTTGTAGTGCTTTTGGTTTTGGTCCCCCTGTATACCAATCTAATAATTCAATTGTATGCAAAATAGGTGTTTTAGTACCATGAGATATTTGAGTTATGCAACCAATATTTCCGGTTGAAATAAAATCAGGTTTTAAACTCTCTATATTTTTTACTTTTTTTTCTAAAAGTTGTTTTGCAATTTTTGTTTGTAAAATATTATAAGTTCCAGCAGACCCACAACAAATATGTCCTTCTGGAATTTCCATCACTTCATTTTCTGTTTTATTTAATAAATCTATTGGTTGACTATGAACTTTTTGACCATGCTGCATTGAACAAGCAGAATGATATGCAATTTTATATTTTTTTGATTTTGTTTTAATATCTAATTTTAAACTCTCATAAATATATTCAGAAACATCTTTTGTTAATTCAGATATTTTTTTAGCTTTTTTACTAAATTCTTTATCATCCTTAAAAATAAAACCATAATCTTTCATGGTCGTTCCGCAACCAGACGTATTTGATAAAATTGCATCCAAGTTTCCTTTTTTATACTCTTCATACCAAATATTTATATTATTTTTAAAGTCTTGATGGGCTTCTTGCTCTTTACCTAAATGATGAGTTAAAGATCCACAACAACGAATTTTTTTTGGAACAATTACCTCAACCCCATGTCTATTTAATAATCTTATTGTAGACTCGTTAATTTGAGGTGAAATTTCTTTTTGGACACAACCCGTTAATAACGCAACTCTTGCAATTTTTTTCTTACCCTTAACTTCATAAAGCTCTTTTTCTTTTAAGGTTTTTTTAGGGAAATTATTTGGCATTAAATTCATCATATCTTTTATTTTATTAGGCAATAAAAATTGAAAAGGTTTTGCAATTTTTACTAGTAAACTGGATAATCTGAAATAATTTCGATTTACCAAAATAGTAGATAAAAAATTTCTTGTTAATCGATCAAAAAATGGTCTCTCATAATTTTGCTCTATATATTTTCTACCATGATCAATGACATGCATATAATTTACCCCGGCAGGGCACGTGGTCATACAACTATAACAGGATAGACATCGATCAATATGTTTAACAACTTTTGGGGTTGGTTTTTTATTGTTCTCCAACATGTCTTTAATAAGATAAATTCTACCTCTTGGGCCATCAAGCTCATCCCCTAATATTTGATGAGTTGGACAAGTAGCATTGCACATTCCACAATGAACACATTGCTTAAAAATTTTTTCTGTAGATCGATTATCTGAGTCTTTTAATTGTTTTGAAGAAAAATTAGTCTGCATCAGATTCCTCTATACATTTTTCCAGGATTAAATATCCTTTTTGGATCAAAACTTTTTTTAATTTTTTCAGATATTAAAAGTCGTACATCATTGATGGTAAATAAAGTTTCTTCATAATCATATTCGTCTGAAGTTTTAACAATAGTTAAATATCCACCATAATCTTGCGAAATCTTTTTAAGTTCTTTAATTTTCATATTTTTCTTTGCTGGTACTTCTACCCAAAATAAGGAGCCACACCAATCAATATAATACTTAAATTTATTTCCCAAAAATTGCATCATTTTAACTCCATTTGAAGGAGTAATCACCAATCGAATTAAATTATTTTTTGTTTTAGAAAAAAGTTCAAGGTTATTTATTTTTTTCCAGAAAGGTACGGATTGGTAAACATCAAGTACTGTAGTTTTATATTTTTCTAAGTTTAATTCTTTGGTCAGTGCTTTGATTTTTTCATTAATTGAAATCTTATCACCCTCCACCCTTATTGCTAAAAAAGAGCCTTCGTATTTTAAATCGTTAAATTTAAATACTACATCCCTATTTTTTTGAAAATCATCTTCATTAGGCTCTAATGGGATATAAACAGCTCCTGAAATTTCACTGCTTGAACTTGACATTTGATTAAATAATTCGAAAACTGTTTTTTTATCATCAACATATATTGCTATAGTGTTTGATAATTTTTTTTTAGGCAGAACCTTGAGAGTAACTTCGGTTAATGCAACCAATGTACCAAATGATCCTGCTATAAGTTTAGATAAATCATAACCTGTTACATTTTTAACAACAGTTCCTCCTGACTTAATTATATCTCCTTTGCCATTAACACCCTTAAATCCTAGTATGTGGTCTCTAACACTACCAACCTTAAACCTTCTAGAACCAGCAAAATTACATGATAAATAACCTGCTATTGTTCCTTTATTCGATTTTCCATTTTCTAAAAAACCAAAGTCAATTGGTTCGAATGCTAACTCTTGATTATTTTTATCCAATGCTTTTTCAATTTCTTCAATTGGGGTACAAGCTTTAACTTTTATATAAAGTTCTTCTGGCAAATATTCAATGATACCAGAAATTTTAGACATAGATAATGTATTAGCTGATTGAGTTTTGTTTCCAATGAAACTTTTAGAATTTGTGCCTATCAGCTCTGTAGAAGAATTTTTTTTATATAATTCTTTTATTAAATCTGAAACTTCCCGTTCATTTTTAGGATAAAATATATTGTTAGAATCTTGGAAGATCTGGGAATTTATTTTTACTTTTGTGGACATGAACCCTTCCTTCCTCTGCACATTTTCTAAGTATTGGATAAACTTTTCCTGGATTTAGTAAGTTTTTTTCATCTAATGCTTTTTTAATGTCAAGTTGTTGTTGAATATCGTTATCATTAAACATTTCACACATTAGTTCTCGCTTTTCTACACCTACCCCATGCTCACCAGTTATCACCCCACCTAATCTCACACATGTTTTTAAAATTTCAGCTCCAAATTCTTCTGTTTTTCTTAATTGTTCTTTATCACTACCATCAAACATTATAAGTGGATGTAAGTTACCGTCACCAGCATGAAAACAATTTGCGACTAGTAAATTATATTTTTCAGAAAGTTTTTTTATTTCTAATAAAGCTTCAGCTAATTTTCCTCTTGGAATAGATCCATCCATACAATAATAATCTGGCGCCATTGCTCCGCAAGCTGGAAAAGCAGCTTTTCTTCCAGCCCAAAATGAAAGTCTTTCTTTTTCATTTTTACTTAATTTAAGACTAGAACAATTATTCTTCTTGCATATATCGCTTACTTTTTTTAATAATTCATTTACTTCTGACTCTGTTCCATCAAGCTCAACAATTAATAAAAGTTCTGCATCTCTTGGATAACCTGCTTTACTAAAATTATCCGTTGCTTCAATTAAAGCTTTGTCCATAATTTCCATTCCGGCAGGAACAATTCCACTTGAAATAATTTCTGAAGCTGCATCTCCACCCTCTTTTATGGTAGGAAAACCAATTAATGCTGCTTTAACCACTTGTGGTTTCTTTAAAATTTTTACAGTTACTTCCGTAATTACTCCTAATAAACCTTCAGAGCCACAAATTAATCCCATAATATCATAGCCTTCTTGATCTAAAGTTTTGCCACCTATTCTACAAACTGTTCCATCCATCATAACCATCTCTACACCCAAAATATTATTTGTGGTTGTTCCATATTTTAAAGAATGAACACCGCCAGAATTTTCAGCAACGTTACCACCTATTGAACATGCAAGTTGGCTAGAAGGATCAGGTGCATAATAAAAACCTTTGTGTTGTACCGCATGAGTAATTCCTAAATTAGTAACACCAGGTTGTGTAACTACACACTTATTTTCAAAATCTATTTCTAATATTTTATTAAATTTTCCAAGACCTAAAAGAACTGCATCTTGCAATGGTAAAGCTCCTCCTGATAAACCAGTCCCAGCCCCTCGTGGCACAACTTTAATATTTTCCTCATAGCAATACTTCAAAATTTTACTAACTTCTTCAGTATTTTCAGGTAGCACTACGGCTAGTGGAGTTTGTGTATAAGCGGCTAAAGCATCAGTTTCATATGGTTTAATCTCATCAGCGTGACTTAAAACATTTTCTGGATTTATTAAGTTAGATAATTTTTTTACAATTAAATCCTTGTTATTAAGAATAGATCTATCTATTTTTGGTAACGCTAATTCACTCATTTTAACCTAACATTTTTTTTAAATTTTCTAATGCCTTAGAAATATTATCTTGAGATGCTGCAAAGCTAAATCTTACATAATTTTTAGAAGTTTTACCAAATGCAGAACCTGGAACTATTGCTACTCCAGCCTCATGCATTGCTCTCTTACAAAATTCAGAACCATCCATTCCAGTTCCAATAACTTTTGGAAAAGCATAAAAAGCTCCTCCTGGTAAGCTACATTCAACACCAGGTAAACTATTTAAACCTTCATGAATTAATTTTCTTCTTTGTGTAAATTTTTCCATCATTTCGTGAATGGAGTCATCCGAGCCATCTAAAGCAGCAATACCTGCAAATTGTGCAGCAGCATTAACACAAGAAACACTATTAATTAATAACTTATTAATATGTCCAATAAGTTCTTCAGGCCAAAAACTCCAGCCCAATCTCCAACCAGTCATTGAATAAGCCTTGCTCCATCCCTCTAGAACTATCAGTCTGTCTCTTAGTTCGGGGTAGTTGAAAAAAGTTGGCATTTCTTTTCCATCAAAAATTTGTCTACTATAAATTTCATCACTTAAAATTGTTACATGAGGGAATTTTTTTAAACCTTCTGCTAATTTATCTATCTCTGATTTTTCAACAAAACTTCCTGTCGGGTTATTGGGATTGATTAATATTAGCAATCTAGTTTTATCAGTAATTAAAGACAAAATTTTATCTGCACTAAATTTCAAATCCTTATCTTCTGTTAAATCATAAGGCACTGCTGTTGAACCCGTATAATTAATCATAGATTCATAAATTGGAAATGCTGGAGTTGGATGAATAATTTCTACACCAGGTTCACCAAAACATTGAATTGCATAATGCATCGTTGGTTTTCCACCTGGCATGATTATAATTCTTTCTGGATCAATATCTTGATTATAAAGTTTTTTAATTTTTCTTGTTACTGATTGTCTGCATTCTAATATTCCGTTAGACAACACATAACCATGATGACCATCGTCTAAAGCTTTTTTTGCAGCCTCAACAATATGTTTTGGAGTTTTAAAGTCAGGTTGTCCTAATCCCAGATGGATCATTGGTTTACCTTGTGCTTCTAGTTTTTTTGCTTCAGCTAAAACACTAAAAGCTGTCTCTGTTCCCAATCTTTCAAGACTTTTCGCTAATTTCATAATTATTTCCTATAAATAAGTTTTGATCTATTTAATTCACTTAAATTTTTACAACCCATTAAAACCATATTTCTATTTATTTCATCATGCATGTTTTGAAGTAATTTTTCAACTCCAGCTTGGCCACCAGCGCTTAATGCAAAAAGAAACATTTTACCAAAACTGCAGGCTTTAGCACCTGCTGCCAGAGCTTTTAAAACATGAGTTCCTCTTCTGACCCCACCATCTAAAATAATTTCTAATTTATCACCCACTGCGTCGGATATTTCTTTCACCTGATCAAATGGAGATCTAGACCCATCTAATTGTCTACCACCATGGTTTGAAATCATAATCGCAGTACAGCCAATATCAATTGCTCTTTTAGCATCCTCTACTGACATCACGCCTTTTAAAGCAAATGGACCATTCCATTTTTTCACACAATATTCAGCATCCTTCCAGTTCATAGCAGGATCATATTGCTCATTAATATATTCGATTACTGATTTTGCAATATTGGTACCCTTATCTGTCTTAGTTGCAACATTTGCTAGTTGGAATTTTTCATGTGTAAAATAATTAAAAACCCATTTTGGATGCATTGCAAAACTAAATAAACTTTGCAAAGTTAATTTTGGTGGTGTTGTAAACCCAGTTCGATGATCTCTTTCTCTATTGCCCGCAACAAGAGTATCTACGGTTAAACACATTCCATCGTATCCGGCAACCCTGCATCTATCAATTAAATCATCAGTGATCGATTGGTCTTTATGAACATATAATTGAAACAATTTTGGACCATTTGAAATTTCTGCTATTTCCTCAATAGTATTGTTTGCCATAGTTGACATACTATAAAAAGTGCCAAACTTTTCCGCTGCTCGAGCAGACGCTTTATCACCATCATGATGGTATAATCTTTGCATAGCTGTTGGTGATAAAAATATTGGCATTTTAATTTTTTTTCCAAAAATTGTCGTCGATAAATCTGGCTTTCCTACACTCGCTAAAACATTAGGAATTAAATCGCAGTCATTAAATGAGTCTGTGTTTCTCTTTAAAGTAGTTTCGTCATCAGCCCCACCATCAATATAATGAAAAATTGGTGAAGGAAGGTTTTTTTTAGCTAATTTTCTAAAGTCACTAAAATTGTGACAATTTTTTAAATTCATAATGTTATTTTAAAATTTTTTAAGGAAATTAAACATATAGCTATTTGCCCCAGGATTTTTATCTCCTAAACTAGCATTAGATATATGGTTATAAGATAATCCTAATTCACTATTTTGAAAAAGATTTAATGAAAATTGTAATTCACTTTTAAACTCAATGATATGACCCAAGTCTTTTCCATCACCTTCAAAATATAATCCAGGAGTAAAACTTGGAGTAAAATTAATTGCACCTAACTTATATTGGGCCTGTACACCTGTATAAATATAAGAGGCACTATCAGCGGTTATCATACCACCAGTAATAGGTGACAAATTACCTAAAAAAGTATCCCTATTTAAATTTTCATTTTGATGTTGAAAACCAATTAGTGTGGCTCTCTTACCGTCATCACTAAAATCAAACATCCCGGTATAAACATTAAACTCTGTATTTTTAATATCTGACTTCATTTCATCTGCATTCAAAGAAAACGCAGTTATAAAAATTATGAAAAAAAGTAATAATTTATCTAAATTCATACGTTGCAATATACTTAATTTTTACTAATTATAAATTTTTTAAATATAATTACACCTCCAATTAGAAACAACAATAAGGGCAATAACCACAATAAATAAGTGCTTTTATTAAGGCCAGGATCATAGAGTATCCATTGGCCATATTTATCTTTAAGGAAATCATATATCTCTATTTCTGACAAACCTTCGTTTAATTTTTCATCAACAACTAATTTGAGGCTAATTGCAAACTCAGAGTCAGAGTCATAAACTGACTGCCCTTGACAAATTAAACATCTCAAGTTCTTTGTAATTTTATAACTTAAATCATTACTTTCAGCTCTTAAGTTAATTGACGACATTATAAAAAAAATAATAATTAAATATTTAAAATACTTCATTTAATAAGATTTTTTATTTCAGTAAATAAATTTTGATTTAGCGGACCAATATACTTTCTGATAATTTTATTTTGATGAACTAAAAAACTTTCGGGAACACCGTAAGCACCTAATTCAATTGACTTAGAACCATTGCTATCCTCTAAAATTTCATAATAAGGATTGCCAAGTTCAGTTAAAAAATTTTCTGCGTTCTTTTCATTATCTTTATAATTTAATCCTACAATTTTAATATTTTTTTCATTTTTTAAACTCATCAACAAGGGGTGTTCTTCTCTACAAGGACCACACCAAGAAGACCAAATATTTAAAAGATAAAATTCATTTTCTTTAAATAAACTTTTTAAGTCAATTCCACTTTCAGATTTAAATATTTTAATTTTTAAATCAGGCACATCCTTTTCAACTTGACTATTTGGAACATATATATTGGAGTTGTTTAAACCTTTATAAAAAATAATAAAAATAAAGGTAAAAAATACTATTAGTAAAATTGAAAATTTATTTTTCATATTTTTCTATAAAAACTAACTAAACCACCCAGAGAAATAATAATCACTGAAATCCATATCCAAACCATAAAAGGTTTAATTTGATACCTTACATTAAAGTACTCTTGGTTCTGGACTACATTCATAACCATAAATTTATCTGAAAATAAAGTTGTTTTAATATCTGCTTCACTTGTAATAATATTTGGTTGATTAAAAATTCTTAACTGAGGTTTAAGAATTATGCTTTTATTTTCTGAGTCAGTGATATTAAAAGTTCCAATAATTGAATTAAAGTTTTTCTCTTTTTTTTGTTCAATATTTTGAAAACTTATTTCAATTTGATCTTTTTTATAAACTTCTCCAATCTTCATATTAGTTATAATTTCTGAAGAAAAAATATTGTTAAATAAAATACTTAAAATTAAAACACTAAAACCAAAATGAGAAATATTTTGAGAAATATTAAGAAGCTTATTTTTAAATAAATCAGATAGAGTTAAAAAAAATAAATACAAGCTACTTCCAATAAGAATTGTATTAACTAAAAACTCAACATTTAAATTTACAACTATAAAGCCTGCTAAAAAAAATGAGATTAATAAAAAAACTATCAAATTAAATTTCTGTTTAAGAGTAGCACTTATCCAGTCTAATTTAGGCCCTATTGCCATAATTAGTAAAAAAGGAATTAGAAAAGGTATTATTAATCGATGATAAAATGGCGGACCAACAGAAATTTGTTCTGAAGAAATTACATCTAAAAAAATTGGATAAACTGTACCAATTAATACAACCGAAAGAAAATACATCATCAACCAATTATTAAATAAAATAGATGATTCTTTACTTAGCCATGAAAAATTAATTGGACTTTTGTTATCGGGCTTATGAAAAAAAATAAAAATAAATAAAGAAAGAAATATTAAAGAAAATAAAAAAACGAGAATAAATATTCCTCTTTCCGGATCATTTGCAAAGGTATGAACTGAATTAAGAATACCAGATCTCACTAGAAATGTTCCACACATACTCAAGGTAAATGTCGCGATTGACAAAACTACAACCCATGAAGTTAAAATTAGTCTTCGCTCTAAAACCAATATACAATGCAAAAGAGTTGTTAATGCAAACCATGGCATAAGAGAAACATTTTCTACAGGATCCCAAAACCAAAATCCTCCCCAGCCTAATTCATAATAGGCCCAAATGGATCCCAGCAAAATTCCAAAAGTTAAAAATACCCATGATATTAATACCCATTTCTTTATATGGGATGCCCATTTTTTTGAAATATAGTTAAGCACTGTGGCAGATAAAGCAGCAGAAAAAATAATTGAAGTCCCCACGTATCCTAAATACAAAATTGGTGGATGAATTGCTAAAGCCGGGTCTTGCAAGATTGGATTTAATCCTAAACCTTCATTGGGGATGGGATAAATATAGTTAAAGGGATTTGAGGTTTTCAATAAAAAAACAAAAAAACCAATAATTATAATTTGTTGAAATAATAATGTTAAAATTCTGTATTGCTTAGACTGATTTTTTGTTCTCAATAAAAACAAAAAAATAAATAAAGTTAAAACCAATAACCAAAGTAAAAGACTTCCTTCATGATTTCCCCACGTTCCTGTTATTTTATAAAAAAGAGGTTTTGCAGTATGAGAATTATTAAAAACTGTTTCATTACTAAAATCTGAGATAACAAAAGAGAAAACTAATCCAAAAAAACTTATCACTACAAACATTAGTTGAAGAAAAGATATAGATAAAATTTTTGTGTCTAATTTTATTGCTTGGCTAAAATTTCTAATTGAGAAAAATATTAATAAAAAAGAACAGAGGAATCCTAATATTAGGGAATAATAACCTATAATACTTGGTAACAATTTATTTCTCCCCTAATGCTTCCTTGACTTCAGGTGGCATATAATTTTCATCATGTTTTGCTAAAATTTTAGAAGCAACAAAAAAACTTCTATCTTTAATATATCCCTCAGCTACAACACCTTTTTCTTCTGCAAAAAGGTTAGGAATTGAACCAGAGTAAGTGACATTTAATTCATTTTTAAAGTCAGTAATAATAAAATTTACTTCATTTGAAGTTATTACAATTGAATCTTTTTTAACCATTCCCCCCACTCGAATTTTCTTATTATTGATTTCTGTCAATTCTTGAATCTCAGATGGAGATTGAAAATAAACTACGTTTTCTTCTAGAGATTTTAGGATTAAAAAAACACTTAAAACTAATGTTGTTAAGATTAATATTACAAAAAAAAATCTTAACTTAACCTTTTTACCATACATGGTTTAAAGATTAAATTTTGCTAGCGTTTGATAAAATATCTTTGTTAATATTTTGTAATTTAGCAGAAGCAGCTTTCTCAGAGCTTAAAGTACCAAACTTAGTAACAAATTTTTTCTGCTCTTTAATGAACTGAATTTTTGTAATTGCATAAAGAGAAGTAAAACTTAATAACGTAAAGCTAAAAGCTGACCAAACATAAATTCCGTAACCATTCATGTGTAATATTTCATTTATCATAATCTATCTAAACCTTTATTTTTAATTTTTATCAGTTCTGTATTATATTTCATTAAAAAAATAAGCAACGAAAATAGAGCAAATGCCGCAGTCATTATTAATAATGGAAACAGCATGGAGCTATGAATTGAAGATTTTTCTAAAATATTAATAGATGCTGGCTGATGAAGCGTATTCCACCAGTCTACTGAATATTTTATAATTGGTAAATTGATTACACCTAAAATAGTTATGATGGTTGTAATTTTATAAACTTGTTCTTTATTTTCATAAATTCTCCATGACAATAAATACATTCCATAAAATAAAGCTAAAATTAACATTGAAGTTATTCTTGCATCCCAAGCCCACCACGTCCCCCAAGTAGGCTTTCCCCATATCGAACCTGTAACTAGAGCAATAATATTAAAAACAAATCCAGAAGGTGCCAAACTTTTTGCAATCAAAAAAAAATGTGTGTTTTTAAATATATAACCTGTGATTGATAGAATGGTGATTGCTGAAAAAATTCCCAAACATATCCAAGCAGAAGGAACGTGAACATACATAATTCTTACAGCATGACTTTGCTTATAATCTTCTGGAGATAATATTAACGCCTCTGTTAAGCCAATAGAGATTACTAAAACAAATATGAGCAAAACATACTTAGGAGCTCTAGAGGTAATTGAAAAAATTTTATTTGGTTCAAAATATTTAAACATAATTTTATAAGATGTTTTTTAATCTAGAGGTTTTTAATTTGAAACATATTTCTGATCAAGAATGTAGAGGGAGATAATAATTAAGAGGGGTAAACGTTTTTAACACTCTTGATCAGACAATAATGAATAAATAACTAAACGATATGTCCAAGTTTTGAGGAAATTGTGTTAAAAAAATGAAGTCTTAATTTGATTGCTTGAAATAACTAGAGCCTTTTTTGCCCGAAAAAATTTCTTCAATTAACGGGTGTTTAATTGGCTCATCTGAATCATCCATTAAAAGATTTTGTTCAGAAACATAAGCTTCATAAGTAATTTCATCATTTTCTGCTAATAAATGATAAAATGGCTGATCTTTTCTAGGTCGTACATTTTTTGGTATTGATTGATACCATTCTTCGGAATTATTGAATTCAAAATCAACATCATAAATTACACCTCTAAATTCAAAGTGTTTATGTTTAACAATATCACCTATTGAGAACTTAGCTTTTTGAATTGCCATATACTTAGTATGGGGATTTTAAATTTAAAATCAATAACAAAAATAATAATGTTTTGTGTTGTGGTTATTATGTTAATATCTTTTAGTGAATAAATCTTTTTTAAAATTTGTTACAGACTTTGGTCCATTAGCAATTTTTTTTTTCTACTATTATAATAATGATAAAAATTTAGCAGTTGCAATTCCTCCACTGATAGTTGCAACTTTAATTGCTTTGGGAGTTGTTTGGTTTTTTGAAAAAAAAATTCCCCCAATGCCTCTTTTAAGTGGAATTTTAATTACATTTTTTGGTGGTCTCACTATCTACTTTAATGACCCAATATTCATCTATGTAAAACCCACAATCATCAACATTGTGTTTGCTTTAGCGTTATTTTTTGGGAAATATTTCACCAATGAACCTATTCTTAAAAAAATAATGGGTAAATCAATTCCTTTAACAGATACTGGCTGGGAAATTTTAAATAAGAGATGGATGCTTTTTTTCTTTGGCCTTGCTTTGTTGAATGAATTTATTTGGAGAACTCAAACTGAAGAATTTTGGGTTAACTTTAAGGTCTGGGGAATGCTACCAATAACAATAGTTTTTACAGGTTTTCAAATTCCAATAATAAACAAACATAAGATTGATGCGTAATAATTTAAGATTAGTAGTTAATAATCCTCATAAACAAATAGAAGAGAAACATTTTTTTGAAAAAGAAGAGCTTCAGGTTATCTTGGACCTTTATGCAAAAATGGTTTCTGAAGGATCTTGGAAGGATTATGGTTTAAGCATATCTAGTAAACAGGTTAGCTTTAGTGTGTTTAGAAATGCAGCAGAAAATGCCTTGTATAAAATCTGCAAGAACTTTAAACCTAAAAACAAAAATCTTAAATATTTAATAACAGATACTACTGGTAAAATACTTAAAAACTCTTTTGATCTTAAATCGCTTTTAAAAAATACTAATTGGAAAAAGTTATAATTATTCCAACAAAAATATTTATTTAATTTATAAGCTTGATTTATTTATATTATCTTCTTTGACCAAATAATCTAAGCAACATTATAAATAAATTAATGAAGTCTAGGTAAAGAGTTAAAGCTCCCATGACAGCTTTTTTACCCATCATCTCGCCGCTATCGCTAGAAACATACATGTTTTTAATTTTTTGAGTATCATAAGCTGTTAATCCAACAAAAATTAATACTCCTAAAATTGAAATTACAAAATCCATCATTGAAGATTTCATAAATAAATTAACTAATGATGCGATAATAATTCCTATTAAGCCCATCATTAAAAATGAACCAAATTTTGTTAAATCTCTCTTAGTTGTGTAGCCATATAAACTCATAGCTCCAAAAGTAATTGAGGTAATAAAGAAAACTCTTGAAATACTAGCTCCAGTATATGCTAGGAATATTGAAGATAAAGATAATCCCATTAATGCAGCAAAAACCCAAAATGTAGTTTGTGCTGAAGAAACACTCATCTTTCCCATTCTCGCACTCATATAAAATACAACACCTAAAGGAGCCAACATTACAACCCATTTAAATCCTGATAGGAAAATTGTATTTCCAATACTTGTTAGTGCAACGATAGATCCATTTGAATCTGTTACTACAGAAAGTTTAAAGAATAATAATGACACTAACCCAGTTAGCAAAATGCCTGAAGCCATAAAATTATAAACTTTAAGCATGTAGGCTCTTAGGCCCTCATCCATTACGATTGTTGATTGTTGAGCTTCTTTGACTTTATTTAAAATGTTGTTTCTATTTAGTTCCATATGCGAAATATATAATAGTCTTTTACTAATTATTCAAGATGCCATAAAAGGTAAATATTAAATTAATCATAAAAATACATGAATTATAAAAAATTAGGCAATACAGACATAGATGTGAGTACAATTTGTCTCGGAACCATGACATGGGGTGAGCAAAATACTCAAGAAGAAGCATTTCAACAAATGGATTATGCGTTAGATCAAGGAGTAAATTTTTGGGATACTGCAGAATTATATTCTGTTCCACCAAAGGCTGAAACTTATGGTCATACTGAAATCATAATTGGTAATTGGTTTAAAGAAAATAAAAAGAGAGACAAAGTAATCTTAGCATCAAAAGTTGCTGGACCAATGAGAGCATATTTGAGAGGTGGCGGAAATAATTACGGAATAGAAAAAATGAGCCAGGCCATCAACGATAGCCTCAAAAGATTACAAACAGACTATATAGATTTGTATCAATTACACTGGCCAGAGAGAAATACAAATATGTTTGGTCGTCTAGGCTACGAACATAAAGAAAATGAATGGAATAAGTTTGAGGATGTATTGGGTAATTTACAAAAATTTATAAAAGAAGGAAAAATAAGACAAATAGGTTTGTCCAATGAAACACCATGGGGAGTTACTAAATGTTTAGAGCTTTCTAAAGAAAAAGGATTGCCAAGAATGATGTCTGTTCAAAATCCTTATAGCTTATTGAATAGAACTTATGAAGTTGGACTTGCTGAAATATCAATCAGAGATGAAATTGGGCTGTTGGCTTATTCACCCCTAGCAAGTGGTTACTTAACTGGAAAATACAGAAATAATCAGCTACCAAAAAACTCTAGAATTGAAAGAGACGGTGATTTTTGGACAAGATATAATAAACCTAACACCACTCAAGCTGTGGATGCCTACTATGAGATATCTAAAAAATACAATTTAAATTTTGCCCAAATGTCTCTTAAATTTTGTGAGATCCAACCATTCATGACAACGGTTATAATCGGCGCAACAACTATGGAGCAGTTGCAAACAAATATAGAAAGTGTAAATATTAAATTGACTGATGAGGTTATTAACGAAATTAATGAAGTACAAAAAGTTTATCCAAATCCATGTCCATAATTAAAAAAATAACTGCGCTAGCATTTATAATTTCAATTAACTTAATGAATGTAAGTTCAGCTGAAGAAATTAAGAAAATTGGAAAATTTAAAGATTGGGAAACAATGGTATTGGTTGATCAATCTGGAAATGTATGTTTTGCCCAATCAGCACCTGTGCTTCAAGCACCAAAATCAAATCCAAGAGATGCAAGACTATTTGTTACTTTTAGACCTAGTGAAAATGTGAGTAATGAAATAAGTATTACTGCTGGCTATGAATTTAACAAAAACAATTCAGTAACAGCCGCATCTGGAGCAGATAATTTTAAATTTGATGTTAAGAGCCAAGGTTTTGCATGGATCGCTGACAACAAAATTGAAAATAACATGGTTGATAGAATGAAAAAAGGATCAAGAATAATGGTAACCGGCTATAACGAAAAAGGTTCACAAACAATTGATCATTACTCTCTTTTAGGATTTACTAAAGCTTATAACGCTGCAAAAACTGCCTGCAGTTAATTCCATGAAATCAAAAAAAAAGATTGTTTTGGCTTATTCTGGAGGTTTGGATACTTCAATTATTTTAAAATGGCTTCAAGAAAATTATAATGCTGAAGTAATTTGTTATACCGCAGATGTTGGTCAAGAAATTGATAGAAAAAAAATTATCACTAATGCCAAAAAATTTGGTGTGAAAAATATAATTATTAAAGATTTAAAAGATGTGTTTGTAAAAGACTATGTTTATCCAATGATTAGAGGTCATGCAATTTACGAAGGTGTGTATTTATTAGGCACTTCAATTGCAAGACCATTAATTGCAAAAGATCAAATCAGAGTTGCTAAAAAATTTAAAGCTTATGCTGTGTCACATGGGGCCACAGGAAAAGGAAATGATCAAGTAAGATTTGAATTAGGATATCATTATTTTGGGCCTGAAATTAAAATCATAGCTCCTTGGAGAATATGGAAATTAAGGTCTCGAACAGATTTAATTAATTACGCAAAAAAACATAGCATAACAATTCCAAAGGATAAAAAAGGAGCACCACCTTTTTCAGTAGACGATAATTTATTTCATACTTCTACCGAAGGTAAAGTGTTAGAGGATCCTAAAAATTCAGCACCTGAGTTTATTTTTCAAAGAACCGTCTCTCCAGAGAAAGCCCCTAACAAACCCTCAATGGTAACTATAGATTTTAAAAATGGTGACCCCACAGGAATAAATGGGAAAAAATTATCACCCTCTAAACTCTTGGAAAAATTAAATGTATTAGCCGGTAAAAACGGCATTGGTAGAGTTGATTTAGTAGAGAATAGATTTATTGGGATAAAATCTAGAGGGGTATACGAAACGCCAGGTGGAACCTTATTAATTAATGCTCACCGAGCAATTGAATCTGTAACTCTTGATAAAGAAACTATGCATAAAAAAGATCAAGTTATGCCAAGGTACGCGGAATTAATTTATAATGGTTATTGGTATTCTAATGAAAGATTTAAACTCCAAAAAATCGTCGATAAAAATCGAAACAAAGTTAATGGATCAGTTCAATTAAAACTTTATAAGGGCAATGTAATTATAATGTCTCGACGTACAAAAAGTTCTGCATATTCGATGAAAAAAGTTTCTTTTGAAGAAAATAAAACATTTAATAAATCAAACGTTGAAAGATTTATAAATTTTCATAAAAAAAAATTACGTTCATAGTTAATGAATATAAATTTTTTTGCTGACACTATTTGTGGCTGGTGTTTTATAGGTCACAGAAATCTTAATAACGCTCTTAAAAAATTTCCAAAAATTAAATTTAAGATTAAACATATACCCTTCCAATTAAATCCTGATATGCCTGCAGAAGGTATTTTAAGAGAAAAATATTTAGATATTAAATTTGGTGGAAGAGATAATGCTGCGCCTATGTATGAAAATATGAGAATTAAAGCTAAAGAGTCTGGAATAATTTTAAATTTAGATAAAATTAAGAAAACTCCGAATACTATATTATCTCATCTACTTATTATTTTAAGTGAACAATATAATTTAGAAAATGTGATAAAAGAAAAAATATATCAATCTTATTTTGTAGATGGGTTAGATATAGGAGATAAAAATATTTTATCTAATATTGCCGAAGAGACTTCTATAAAAAAAGAAACATTCGAAAAGTTTATTACTCAAGAAAATATTAATAAAATTAATCAAAAAGTTAAATTTGCAAAAGATAAACAAGTATTTGGTGTGCCTTACTTTGAAATAGGAAAAGATTTTGTATCAGGTGCTCAAAATTCAATCGAATTGGAAAAAATTATTAAAACCAATTTAAACTAGAGCTTTATGATATTTGAAAATTCAAGATCAAAAGTTATAAAAAAATTAGATTATTATATAGATAATCATCTTTCTGAATATTCAAAACTAAGAAATTTTGACTATGGGCCTCAAAATAGAATGAACACCTCTTGTTTGTCACCCTTTATCACCCATGGAGTCATTAATGAAACTGAAGTGATTAAAAAGTCACTTAAAAAATATTCATTTTCAAAAAATGAAAAATTCATTCAAGAAGTATTGTGGCGAACCTATTGGAAAGGCTGGTTGGAATTAAGACCCAATGTGTGGACAGACTATTTAGCTGAATTATTAAAACTAAGAAAGGATTTTGAAAATAAAACAAATTACCTAGAAGCTATTGAAGGAAAAACAAATATAGAATGCTTTAATGAATGGGTTAATGAGCTGAAAAACTATAACTATTTGCATAATCATACAAGAATGTGGTTTGCCAGTATCTGGATTTTTACTTTAAATTTACCTTGGCAGCTTGGAGCTGAATTTTTTATGCAACATCTTTATGATGGTGATCCTGCATCGAATACCCTTGGCTGGCGCTGGGTTGCTGGAGTTCAAACACATGGCAAACATTATCTTGCAACTGAATGGAATATTAAAAAATTTACCAATAACAGATTTAACAAAATCAAATTAAATGAAAATGCATTACCCATAGTGTCTGAAAAAACTTATCCTGTTATTAAAAAAGAATTGAGTAACCCAGAAACTTTTGAAGAAAAAAATTTATTAATTTTTGATAATAATCTTTCCTTTGAATACTCTGATTTTGTAAATAAAAGATTTAAAAAAATTATATTAGTTGAAAACAAAGATAGATTTATAAAACTCAGTGAAAAAGTTTTAACTTTTAAATCTCAATTAATTGAAGATCAAAAACAAAGATTGATGGAAAAATCAATTGATTGTGAAGTTATCAATATAAACAAGCTTAAAGATATAAGTGAAGAGATTTTTTGCTTGTATCCAACGGTAGGTGAAAATTTAGATTGGATAAATAAAAATAACAAAAAAAATATTAAATTTTTATATAGAAAACTTGATCAAAATTCTTGGCAATATTGTAATAAAGGTTTTTTTAATTTTAAAAATTATATTCCAAAAATAATTTCAACTTTTAATTAAAACCATCTTATCATCCCAATAATTCCAGCAGTTGCATAAAAAAATTGTAGCAATAAAATTCCTTTATGACCTCCCCTATATGCCCAAATTCCAATTAATATTGCAGATATAAGTAATAAACAAAAACCAAAAAACTCTATTCCAATATTTAATGCTACAAATAATGAATACATTATTGCAGTAATAACACCTGCCCATTCAAAAAATTTATTATTCATAAACTTTTAATTTCATAAAATTTTTTTAAAATTGTTATAAAGAATTTTCGAATAATTATTCATTACTTTCATATTTTCTTTTGCAGAGTGATCAAATTTTTCTAAAGCTCCCTCTCCAAGTTGATCTTCTAAAGCTTTTTTATATTCTGGCACACATCCCCACTCATTAACAGTGGTATCTTTTATTTCTATATGAAATTGAATTCCATATGCATGATTTTGATATTTAAATATTTGATATTTAGTAATTGGTGAAGAAGCTAACAAAGTTACTTCATTATTATCTTCAATTTCTTTAACTTCAAAAGAATGCCATTGTAAACTTTTGATTTTATCTGGAAACTCTGAAAACAGCTTATCTGAAGCTTTTTCTTTAGTAAAATTGATATCCATTATTCCAATTTCTGCAGGATTAGACCTTACTACCTTCCCTCCAATTACCTCACCAAGCAATTGGCAACCTAAACAAAATCCTAAATATGGTTTTTTTAATTCTTTTACAAATTCCTTAATTCTTTTTTTTTCTTCAATTAACCATGGATAATCTTTTTCCATAAAAGTATCCATTGGTCCTCCCATGCAAAACATTCCATCAAATTCATTAAGATTTTTTGGAATTTTTTCACCCTCATCAAGTTCGATGGTTGTCAGTTTAAACCCATCTTCTAACATTAAATCTTTTATGTAACCTGGATCTTCAATTTTAATATGTTGTAATACTATAATATTCATTAACTTTAGCTTATTTTAGAACATCTTTTTGAACAATACTTCACTTTCTCCCAATGTAATTTCCATTTTTTTCGCCAAACAAAAGGCCTTTTGCAAACTGGACAAAGTTTTGATGGAAGATTTTCTTTTTTCACAAACTAAAAAATAAATTTAATAATAATTAAAACAAATATTGAAGTTGCAATGCCACTTAAACCCATTGCTAAAGCAGCAAACACACCGGCTGTTTTATTTTTACTCATTGCTCTTGCAGTTCCAATACCGTGACTTGCTAAACCAAAGCCAAAACCTCGAGCACTCATATCTTTAATTTTAAATATGTTGAGTGCAAAAGTTCCAAGAGATGCACCTATTATCCCTGTTATTATTGTAATAATAGCTGTCAACGATGGTATGCCTCCAATTAATTCCGAAATACCCATCGCTATAGGAGCAGTCACATTTCTTGGGATCATTGTTAGTATTATATCTTGATTAAGATTAAAAAATTTTGCCAAATAGAAAGTAACTAATATTGCAAACGGTATTCCTAAAAATATTGAAAAAATTATTGGTTTTATTTCTTTTAAAATTAAATTCTTTCTCTCATATATTGGTATTGCCAGTGCTACAGTTGCTGGTCCTAACATAAAATGAATAAATTTAGCTCCATTAAAATATCGATCATAAGAAACATCTAGCATCAATAATGCTGAAGAAACTATTAAAATGCTTATTGCAACAGGGTTAACAAGAGGATTAAGTTTAGATTTTTTATAAAGGTAATCACCAACTAGATAAGCTCCTAAAGTTAGAGTAATCCAGAATAATGGTTCTGCCTGTAGATATACCCAAATTTTATAAAGTTTATCTTCTTTTAGCATTATTCTTTTCTAAATTAATTATTTTTTCCATTACGTAGGCAACAAAAACTAAAGTGCTCAAAGTACCAATAATTATTATTGCTAAAATTTTAAATAAATTATCACCTAAATAATTAATGTGCATTACCACACCAACTCCAATAGGAACAAATAGTAATGATAAATAGTTTATGATTTGATGACTAGTTTCTGAAATTTCTTTTTTTATTTTTCTAAATGGCGATGCATTTTTTATAAAAAAAATAAAAACCAATAATAACAGTATTAATCCAATAACTGGTCCAGGTATATTAATTTCAAAAAATTTTTGAATAGCTTCTCCTAGAAGCTGAAAAAAAAATATTATAAATAAACTTCTTAACATTTTAAAGTGTCTGCTCTTTTATAAACTTTTCCGCTTCAGCAAGTATCATTTTTTTTCGGTCTAACTTCATTTTATCAAAAACTCTTACCATCATTGATAATCTTGGGTTTTTTAAGAAAAAAGATCGGTTTTTATCAATAAATCTCCAATACAAACCATCCATAGTGTTACACCAATCTCCTTTTTTGAAATCCATCATTTTCATAAAATAACTCGACCCACAAATATAAGGTTTGGTTGCAAAAATTCCGCCATCACTAAATAACCCCATTCCATATACATTGGGCACCATGACCCACTCAGACGAGTCTACGAACATTTCCATAAACCATTTGTAAACAATAACAGGTTTAATCTCACATAAATTCATAATATTTGATAAAATCATCAACCTTTCAATATGATGAGACCAGCCATAATTTTTAGCATTTTGTATAGCATGATCTAATGGTGGTAATCCTGTATTGCCCTCATACCAAGATTTTTTCATTTTTCTTTTGTGATTAAAAAAATTTTTTTCTTCCATTTCTTTTGAAAAATTTTGATAAATTCCTCTCATAAACTCTCTCCAACCAATGACTTGGCGAACATAACCTTCAAGAGAATTAAGTCTGATTTTTTCTTTTTTATGAAAATCTAAAACTTTTTTCATTAATATGTCTGGCGTAATTAAGCCTAGGTTAATGTAGGGACTTAAACTACTATGAAATAAAATATTATTGCCTTGATCAACAGCATCTTCATAATCTCCAAAAAGATTTAATTTGTTTTTTATGAAAAAGTCTGTGAGTTTAATCACATCATTATAATTGGTAGCAAACCAAAAATTATTTGTACTTCCGGGATGATTTTTAAATAACTTCTCAATAATTGGTTTTAATTTTTTTGTATGTGATGTTTCCGAAATTATTGGAAATTTAGGCACCTTAATTCCTTTGGGCAATTTATTTCTATTATCCTCATCAAAACTCCATTTACCCCCTATTGGATTTTGATCGGCACCCATCAGTATTCCTGATTTTCTGCGAACTTCTTTATAAAAATTTGCCATAAAAGGTTTTTTTGATT
>Ga0255770_10000312_pt1 | contig 45201 bp, 34 predicted proteins | sample 071ome_22_FD_179968 | JGI IMG/M metagenome (GOLD analysis project Ga0255770, IMG submission 179968) | Coastal salt marsh microbial communities from the Groves Creek Marsh, Skidaway Island, Georgia - 071404AT metaG (version 2) | ecosystem: Environmental > Aquatic > Marine > Intertidal zone >...
AAGAAGTAGGAGCAATACCTATACTTGCAATCGAAACAGATAGCGCCACAACAGCTACAGTAGTTGGTATGAGTTTTGCAAACTTAACAGACAACGTAGTTAATATGAGCGTACTAGTTCATGACGATACCAGTGTTGAAGGCTATTTTATAAAAGACGTAGTAATACCGCCAAACACAAGTCTAAGGGCATTAAATGGTGGTGAAAAATTAATTTTAGCAAACAGTAATCAGTTGTATTTTGTAGCAGATCAAGATAATGCAGTTGATGCAATTGTAAGTTATGTTAACATTGTATAAGGAATAAGATTATGAATTATGTGGGTGAAACAGCAGACGGAATAGTAGCAGCTTTAAAAGACAGATTCTTTTACGGACTACGTAGAACAGACCAAGGAGAGTTGTTCTTGGGTAAAATGGATCAGCTAGGTCAAGGTGCAAACGCAGAAATTCAAATTAACAAGCCTGGAGATAACTCAAACGATTTTGATGATTTTGAAGAAGGTTCAGATTTCTACGAAGGTAGAAATGTAGAACACGAAATTGTTTATAGCAATCTTAATTATGAGCAGTATCGTTGGGCAGATAAAAATATTTGGTATTATATTAACAGTGACGGCGAGTTAGTTGCAAGTGTAAACAAAAAACATGTATATGATGACGGATCGTCTTCAAGTGGCATTGAATAAAGCATAGGAAAGAAAAATGGCAAATTTTAAATTAGATAGAATACGCTTTAAGTGGAAAGGTGCATGGGCTCCTGCCACGGGTTATACTAAGGATGACATTGTACAACATAGAGGTTCTACTTTTGTATGTAAAAATGGCCATACTTCACAATCAGAATTTGAAGCAGATTTTGGCGTACTCGATCAAGAAGTAATTGTTACCGTTGCACGTAATGCTGGAGATACTGGAAACATTTATAGATTAAACGGCCGAGACAATCCTACAATGTATCTAAGAAAAGGTATAACTTATGTCTTTAACCAAGATGATGAATCTAATGTTTACTTTCCAAATGCCAACGGATCTACTCCAAACCCGCATCCTTTACACTTTAGTCAATTAGAAAACGGAACACTTGTTAATAGTGGATTTAGATATCTAGATGGAGTAAGATATTATCTAGACAAAGCACCTGTTACTGCTGATCAATATGTTTCGGGATTTAATACAGCAACATATAGAGAAGTAAGAATAGATGTTGCTAAAGATGCTACAGCATTATATTACTATTGTGAATATCATACCGGAATGGGTAATGATATAGACTTTACTAGTGAAATACATTGGGAAAAACAAAACACAGGCTCTGTTTATAAAAACGACTGGCAAACCGGTATAATATACAATCAAAACGACATTGTAACATATAATGGTAATATCTATCAATGTATAAACAAACATACCAGTGAAGCTGATATAGTAAACGGATTAGAAGCAGATATATTACATTGGAAACTCATTGCCTATGTAGACAACTGGAGAGGCAACTGGATTAACGAAGCTAGATACATTGTTAATGATGTTGTAAGAAATAATGGTACTGTATACCGTTGTATTGAAGCACATACTAGTGCTGCTACAGTATTAGAAGGAATTGAAGCTGATCTAAACAAATGGGAAGTTACATTTCAACAAGTAAATCATTTACAAGATTGGACAACTAATGTTAACTACAAAATATTTGATCTTGTAAAAGTAGGAGCTAGTATATGGAAGTGCGAAACACAACACGTTTCTACAACTTTTGCTGATGATTACTCAAATTGGTCGTTATACTTAGATGGGTTAGAATGGGACAACGCTTGGACAGGCGGAGTTTTCTATCAAATAGGTGATGTTATATCATATGGTGGATATCAGTATAGAGCAAAATTATCTAACATAAACACACGACCAGAAGCAACAGATAGTGCAACTTGGCAGCAGGTTAGTGAAAACTACAACTTTGCCCAAGATTATTCATTTGATAGCACAAGAGAATATCGTGTTGGCGATCTTGTAAGACACAGTGGTTACTTGTATGTAGCAATTTTAGATAACGATAATTTAATAGAACCTCCAAGCCCAACACACTGGAAAGTAGTAGTTCCTGGACGCCAATGGAGAGGACAATGGTCCGAGGGAAGAGAATACAAAATAGAAGATTTAGCAACTTATGGTTCTAACACTTATATTTCTAATGGAAAACACTTAGCAACAGGTTCAAATACTCCAGGGTTAGATGCAACATGGTCTCTACATGTTGAAGGTGCAACAACTAACGTAATGACAACTAGAGGCGACATGATAACTTATATTAATGACGCTGGCACATTAAACAAACAAAGATTTGCAAGAGGAAATTCTGGACAAATACTTTCTAGTTTAAACGGGACGCAACTTGAATGGGCAGACTTTGATTATGTTCCTGATGTATATTATGTTTCTGCATCAACAGGACTAGATAGTGCTTTAAATGGTGGAGGCACAAGTATAAACAGTCCATTTAAAACTATAAGATTTGCATGTGACCATATTTTAAATAATAGGAATTATATTGACGAGTTTGACGGCAATGATCTTGGAAACTTATTAATAGCAATTGCATTAAGTAATCCTACTCCTGATGCAACAGTTATTAGAGGAATTCTAGAATCAACAAATCCTGACACAGGGTTTGCATTTGGAGATATCACCGGTAACGGAGCAATCCAATCATCAGATGCTAGTGCTTGGAGTCAATACTGGCGTAAGTATGTTACTAATGAAAGCGAAAATGATACTATACTAGCAGGATACGAAGCAGCCGCTTTGCAATTACACAATGAATTACTTAGACAGTTTAGCTCTTTCAAAGACGAAACAGTTGAAGCTAGTGGAATAACATATGACTTTAAATCGCAAAGAGTCCAAGATGTTTCTGTGTTTGTTTCAACAGGTGTCTATAAAGAACAACTACCTATTGTAGTTCCAGCTGGAACTGCTATTATAGGAGACGAATTAAGAGCTGTTGAAGTACAACCAGCAGAAGGATATGAAGCTTCAACTATGTTTAGAGTAAGAGACGGTAGTGGCATAAGAAACTTAACAATGTCCGGAATGTTTGACACCCAGACCCCACCAAATCAATATTTTACAAAACGCCCTTTAACAGACGCATGTTTTGTAAGTCTTGACCCTGGTCAAGGTCCTAATGACGAAGATGTATGGATTAAAACAAGATCTCCATATGTTCAAAACTGTACAACATTTGGAACATCAGTTACTGGTTTAAAAGTTGATGGTAATTTGCACAATGGCGGCAATGATTCAATTGTTGCTAACGACTTTACACAAGTTATAAGTGACGGAATTGGTGTTTGGGTAACAAATAATGCTAGAGCTGAACTTGTTTCAGTATTTACATATTATAATCATGTTGGGTATTTGGCAGAAAACGGTGGCAAAATTAGAGGAACAAACGGCAACAACTCTTACGGAGATTTTGGATCATCTGCTGAAGGCGTTGATGCAAACGAAACACCAATTACAGCAACAGTTAACAACCGATCCGGAGAAGCAATTGTTAGTGAAATATTAACTGACGGTAACGAAATCTTAGCATTACAATATACCAACGCTGGACAAGCGTACGATAACACAACTACATATACATTTACAGGCGCAGGTACTGGTGCAGCAGTAGCATCTCCTAATGTTAAGGACGGCGGTATTTTCCAAATTAGACTTGACGGTCAAGGAGATAACAATCTAGGAAGTAATTATTTACAAGTAGAAGGTAACGCACAAGACGGCGGCACAATTGCTGGAGGCATTGTAATATCAGGTGCTGACGAAAACACACTAACAGAATATCAAGGTATGAGAATTATTATACTTTCAGGTGCAGGCGCAGGCCAGTATGGCTACATTGATACTTACGACGATGCTACAAAAATAATGGGTGTTTTAAAAGAATCAGACGATTCCAATGGTTGGGATCATGTAGTTACTGGAAGAACAATTGTTGCTCCTGATTCTACGTCTAGATATAGAATTGAACCTAGAGTAATTGTTGATGCACCAATCGGAGGCGGCGATACTGCATTTGTTAGATTGTTTATTTCCGGTGGCGGTTTAGGAGAATTTAGAATTATAGATCCAGGATCAACATACAATCCAGCATCACCGCCAAATATTACTATAATTGATCCTAATAACACAACTGACGGTAGTTGGACTATTAGAATAGGAGACGGTGTACTAGCACAACCTACGTGGACAAATAGAGGAACGGGTTATCAATCAGCATATCTTGCTACAATATCTGGTGTTGGTTATGCTGACGAATATCCATCAGATGGTGATATTGTTGTTTCAAATTTAACTCTATTACCAGGACCGGGTGCTAACCTTGAATTTGCTGGAAATGATAATTTATATAGTGTTGTTGAAGTATTAAATGTTACAGGTAGTGCTCCTAACTATAGTGCAAGTTTAAAAATAACTCCTTATTTAAAGGCTATTACATCACCTGCACACGGGACAGACATTACTATTAGAGAAAGTTATTCACAAGTACGTCTAACAGGACACGATTTCTTAGATATTGGTACTGGTAGTTTTGATGATACAGATTATCCGGCTAGATATTTGTTTGGATATACTACTGACAATAATCCAGACCAGCCAAGTGAAGCAGTAGCAGCAGGTGGCGGACGAGTATTCTACACAAGTACTGACCAAGATGGTAACTTCCGAGTTGGAGAATTGTTTAAGGTAGACCAGGCGACTGGAGTTATTACACTAAACGCAGATGACTTTGAACTATCAGGACTGACTGAATTAAGAATTGGTGGTATAATCTTAGGCGGAACAAATGCTGTAGTTAGAGAATTTAGTACAGATATTAATTTAGCAGCAAATTCAGACAATGTTGTTCCGACACAAAAAGCAATTAAAGGTTATATTGAATCACTCATTGGCGGTGGTGGTGCAGACCTAGTTGTGAGCGGATTGTTAGCAGGTAACATAACAGTATTGAATGTTAATGAAATCGGCGGCAGCGGCGGTGTAGTCAATTTTGAAAATATAACTAATTTTGAAGAAGGTGTTCAAGGAGATATGTTAACTGCATCTCTCTTCTTATTGAAATAGAATAAATATGTATAGCGCGATACAAACTTTTGGAGTAAACGATGGCAGAGTTTAAACTAGGTAGAATTAGATTTGTTTGGAAAAACGATTGGGTAAGTTCTACAATTTATTATGTGGACGACGTGGTTTTAGTAAACGGTCGTACGTATATCTGTGTGACAGGACACACATCATTATCAGATTTTAATTTAGATTTAGCAACTAATAAATGGGAAATGATGACAGATGGCCAATCATGGAGAAACAATTGGCTAGCTAGTACACAGTACCAAATTGGAGACTTAGTAAAATACGGTGCTCGTGTTTATATATGTATTACAGGGCATATGTCACAAAGTTCACTCGAACTTGATCAATCAAAATGGGACGTTTTTGCTACTTCGTCATTTGATTGGAAAAGTGATTGGACAATATCAACTTATTATAAAGTAGGTGATCTTGTAAAGTACGGCGCAGGTTTGTACATATGTACTGAAGGTCATACTAGTGCTAATACAACAACTTTAGGTTTAGAAGACGACTCTGCTAAATGGGATACACTAAATTTAGGTTTTGATTATAAAGGCACTTGGACAGGAGCAACAAGATATAAACTAAACGATGTTGTAAAACAAGGTGGCGGACTTTGGTTAAGTACCATAGGACATACTGCCGATGCTGCTGATTTTACAGTTGATTCTGCAAATTGGGTACAATTTGTTGAAGGTTTAGAATTTGAAGATAGCTGGAATATTGCTACAGCATATCAAGCAGGTGATATTGTAAACTACGGTGGATATCAATATGCAGCAATTACTAATCACACAGGTACAACACCAACTGCTCCAGGACAAACAGATTGGGATTTATTCTCAACAGGATTTAATTTTGAAGGCGACTACAATAATGCAACAAACTATCAAGTAGGCGATGTAGTAAGAGTAGGTGGATACACATATTTGTGTGTTTCAGATGTAGTTGGAACTAGACCTCCAAGCATAGAATGGGAAAGATTAAATTCTGGACAATACTGGAAAGGCAACTGGGCAGATGGCACATATTATGATACTGGAGACCTAGTAAGATATGCAAATTCAAGTTATATATGTATTTCAGAACATACTTCCGATGAAACTGTAGAGCAAAATAGACCAGATCAAGACTTAGTTGGATCTGTATGGAACCAATTAGTTGGCGGCGCTGAAACTACAGTATTAACAACAGACGGCGACATTGTTTATTATTCTGGTGCAGGTCCTGCACGTCTTCCTATTGGTAACGACGGCGAAGTACTAAAAGTTGATGGAAGTAATCTTTCATGGTCAGAATTTGGAAAAGTTAATAATGTATTCTATGTAAGTATTGACGGTGGCGCAAACGCTCTCGATTATGGTTATACACTAGATAAACCATTTGCTTCTGTACGCTATGCATGTGAAAGAGTTGAAGACGGTCACAACAGCACTGGTACAAAACAATTATTACAACTTAATAGAAGCTTTATGGGTGCAGAAATTGGAGAATGGGTTGATTATCAAATTGCAAACGCAACTCCGGGAGATATCTGGGATGGATTTACTCAAGACGACAAAGTTAAATGTATAAGAGATATTGGACAAATTACAGATGCACTAGCTTGGGACATTTCTCATGGCGGAAACGTTAGAACTAGAGCAGCAGCTCTTTCATACTTTAACGGAGGAAGTTTAGTAGTTGGAATCCAAGACGAGTATGAACAATTAGCAGCTTCTTTAGTATACCTTAAAGAATTAATTGATGCAGTGATTTCAAACGCAGCACCGGCAGTTAATTATCAAACAACTAATGGTGTAGTAACACCTATAACACAGCAAATTGATGCTACACTAAAAGAAAAAGCAGATGATCAAGGTACACTTAATAATTTACTTAACATAATTATTGATGCGTTAAATGATCAAGCACCTACAGATATTCCAGCAGAAATTAAAGCAAATAACACAATATTTGTTAAAACAGGATTGTATAAAGAAACTCTTCCAATGTCTGTTCCAGAAGGCACAGCAGTTGTAGGTGACGAATTACGTTCAACTAGAATAGAACCTGCAGGATCTCTTGTAGCACCAGCAGATGTTCCTTACAGTTTAGATGCTATTGATAGACTAAGAGTTATTATTGGCGATATTGCACAAAACGTTGCAATTACAGCAGACGCAGGAAACGCAGAATCACAAGTAACAACACGCCCTGCAGGCGCAGCAGCAGCAGGTACAGCCGCACAAAGTATTGTACTTGATATATACAATTATATAGATGACGAACTAAATGCAGCTGGATCGCCACCAACACTAGCAGGAACAAATACACCTCAAACACATACAGATTATACATTTGCTGTAGAGTGTATTGAAGCAAATAGAACATTTATTGTAGCTGAAATACTAGCATATATTGCAACTACATATCCTGCATATGTCTATGATACAGAAAAATGTGCAAGAGATGTAAACAGATATATTGATGCTATTAAATATGATCTAATTTATACAGGTAACTATCGTGCATTAACAGCAGCTAAACTTTATGTAAATGCAGTTAATGGATCTTTAGAACAAGACATGTTCTATTTAAGAGACGGCTGCGGATTACGTAACTGTACTATTGCAGGATTAACAGGTACACTAGGTGCAGCAAATTCATACGGAACAAGTAGACCAAGTGCAGGATCTTACACATCATTAGATCCAGGCTGGGGTCCAAATGATGATAGAGTATGGATTAACACAAGATCACCTTATGTACAAAACGTTACAACATTTGGTACTGCATGTGTAGGATGTAAAGTAGACGGTGATCTACACGCTGGTGGTAATGATTCAATTGTTGCTAACGACTTTACACAAGTATTAAGCGACGGTATTGGTTATTGGGTAACAAACCTAGGAAGAGCAGAACTTGTATCTGTATTCTGTTACTATAACCATATTGGTTATCTATCAGAAAATGGTGGCAAGATTCGTGCTACAAATGGTAACAACTCTTACGGTGACTTTGGTTCAGTTGCTGAAGGGGTTGATAGTACAGAAACACCTATCACAGGTACAGTTAATAACAGAGCATATGAAGCTCAAGTTGGAAGAGTGTTTACAGATTCTTCAGATATATTAGTAGTTGAATACAGAAATGCAGGTACTGCATACACTACAAAAAATAATGTTTTTGATTTTACTGGAATTGGTTATGATCAAGATTTTATAGCAGATGAAATCAGAGACGATGCAATTAGTGAAATTAGAATGTTAACAGTTGGCGAAGACTATAGACAATCTGAAAACACTGCACAAACAGGAACAACTACAAGTATTACACTTGCAGGTTCTGAAACAGCACCATCGAGCGCATATGTAGGTATGCGAGTGTTTATTAAAACAGGACAAGGCGCTGGTCAGTATGGTTATGTTAATACATACAACTCAGGTACAAAAGTAGCAACAATTCTTAGAGAATCGGATGATGCACCAGGTTGGGATCAAATCCTTGCTGGAAAACCGATTGTTGCTCCAAATAGTGCATCAACATACAGTGTTGAACCTAGAGTAACAGTTTCGGCACCTGATGCAGTAAGTTATAATGGAGGTAGCTTCCCAACAGGCGCAAATAATACAACAGATATTTGGACAGACGTTGCATATGGTGATGATGTTTGGGTAGCAGTATCAAATACAAGTACTGCAACAGCAGTATCAGCAGCAAGAGGTACATGGACACCTGGCGGTCAAATATTTAATGCAGGTGGTGCAGCACCAGCGAGTATGGATAGCATTGAATACGGCAACATTGGCGGAACAGGCTATTTCGTAACGCTTCCAACAGCAACAGGAACAGCAGGTGCTTACAGTGCTGATAGCGGAGCAACCTGGAATGCAATGACGCTACCTGCATCAGCAGATTGGGTAGATATAGCATTTGATACATTTAATGAAGAGTTTATAGCAATTAGTGCAGCAGGTGACGTTGCATTATCAACAGATGGAACAACTTGGACAGGTGTTACTAACTTGCCAAGTATTGGTTCGAGCTATACTGCATTGGGTTATGGATTGAAAAAATTTGTAGCACTAGCAGCAGGAGCAAATAATGTTGCATATACTGAAAATTCAGGAACTTCTTGGACTACTGGAATAACTACACCTTCTTCATCAAACTGGTCAAGTATAGCATTTGGTAACGGAAGATTCATTGCTGTTGCTACAGGAACTAACGCTGGTGCATATAGTTTAGATGGTGTAACTTGGTATGCAAGTACATTACCTGCATCGGCTGATTGGAGTAGAATTGCATACGGACAAGGTTCATTCTTAGCAATCGACAATACAACTGGACAAGTTGCTGCTACTACACAAGATGCTTTAAAATGGACAAGCTCTACACTAACATACACTAACAATCACAGAGGTGTTGCATTTGGAAATCCGGGTGCAGAAGGAACGTTTGTTGTTGTAGGCGGTGATGGCACAAATGCAGTTGCACAATATCAGAAAAATGCAACTCCTGCATTTGTAAGAGCACAATCACAAAGTGGACAACTGTCTGCAATACGTATAATTGAACCAGGTTCAGGTTATACTACAACTCCAACACTAACTGTAACAGATCCTAGTAATACTGTTGACGGTACATGGACTGTTAGAACAAGTAACGGAGCTCTAGCACAGCCAAACTGGCTAGATAGAGGACAAGATTGGGAAAACGCAGAATGTCAAATAACTGGTGACGGTTATGCAGATATGTATCAAGACGGAAGATATGTCAACGTTGAAGGTTTGTCAGATGTTCCTCAAGAAGGTGCAAACATTACATTTGCAGGAAACAGTACATTCTATAAATTAGTTAACGTAACAGGATTGCTAGGCAACGGCCCTTATACTGCAACATTGCAGTTAAGTCCAGAAGTTAGTATCCCTCTTGCACCAGAACACGGAGATGCACTAGAAGTTAGAATTCGTTATTCACAAGTACGTCTAACAGGACACGATTTCTTAGATATTGGTACTGGTAGTTTTGGTGATACTAACTATCCAAATACACCTGCATACGAACCAGACGCAACTAAAGAAACTAGTGAGTCAGGCGGTGGACGAGTATTCTATACAAGTACTGACCAAGATGGTAACTTCCGAGTTGGCGAATTGTTTAGTGTTGAACAAGCAACAGGTAAATCAACATTGAATGCCGATGCGTTTAACTTAGCAGGTCTACAAGAATTGCAACTAGGTACAGTTACACTAGGTAGTTCAAACACTGCTATTAATGAATTCAGTACAGATGGAACATTTGCTGCAAACTCAGATAGTATTGTTCCAACACAAAAAGCAATCAGAACATATATACAGTCACAAATTGGTGGCGGCGGAAGTAATCTAAATGTTAACAGCGTTCAAGCAGGTTCGATCCTTATCTCGCTAAATAGTATTAGTCATGTAGAAGATGGTACGATAAACATAGTTAGTAAGGCTAATTTCAAAGGTGGAATATCTGGAACCCCGTTAGCGTTAAACTACTTATTATCAAGATAATGGAGAAAAAGTAAAATGTCGGGTAAATTAGGAGCATTAAATTTAGCAGCAAATATAGATACTGTTGTGTATACTGCGCCATCGAGTACCTTTGCTGTTACGACAATTAACGTTGTTAACAGAAGTGGAAGTACAGTTACAATAAGAGTTGCTGTCAGTGATGCAGATACACCAACAGCAGCAGAATATATAGAATACGATGTAGGCATAGGACCAAAAGGGGTTCTTGAAAGAACTGGAGTGGTTGTAGGAGCCGATCAACGTGTAGTAGTAAGATCAAGTGCTACAGACGTTAATGCAGTCGTTTATGGAATAACAACAAGTACAGCGTAAGGATTTAATTATGGGAAGATTTATATCAGGTTCAGGCAGCGGTAGCACAGAAGCTAGTTTTGCACGTGCCGAAGTTTACACTACACCAGGAACTACATCCTGGACTGTTCCTGCAGGAATTAGTAAAGCTAAAGTATTTGTAATTGGCGCAGGTAGTAATTATAGAACAACAGAGTTTTGTTTTGAAAGTACTGCTTGTTGCTCAGGCGTTGCAGTTCCAGGATCAGATTATTGTATTAATATGGTAGGACACTTAACTGGTGCCGGAGGCGGCTATGCAGAAAAAACTCTTACAGATATTGCACCAGGGCAATCAATGACGATTAATGTTGGTTCAAGCGGAGGTTTAACAGCAAGTAGTATTAGCATCGGAAGTACAACAGTAACAGCAAACAATGCAACAGAAACAGCAGTTTCTTGGAACTGTGTAGGTAATGCAATAGCTAGAGATGATTCAAACGATAACCCGGTAAGTTTAGGATTTGATCTTCCTGTATGTGGATATAGAAACTGTATTAACGGTTATTTTAACTCAGGCGGTACAGCAACTGGCGGCGATATTAATAGAGACGGCGGTGACGGCGTATTCATTCCTTACTTTAGAGAAGATGCAACAATAGATGGATCATTAGTAGCAAATGGTTCCGGCGGAGCAGGCGGCGGTCTTGAAGGTTGTACTTGTACAAATACATATTATTCAGGTTATGACTATAATTTTGGTGGAACAAGATATAATTGTGTTTGCACTATTGGTTATTTAAAACCAAATAATAGTACACTAAACGGCGGAACATGTGGATGTTGTTTCTACTGGGGCGGCGAAACAAACTTTCCTTGCTTGTGTCTAGTTACATATCATAACGTATTCGGCGGACAATGTTATTACAACATGCCGTGGTCAAACTGTATTTGCCAAAGAATGTGTAATAATGTATACCTTTGTTCAAATAGCGGAGGAGGCGGCGGCGCCGCTGGTGTAACACAGTTTGCTAAATCAGCTGGCGGCGGCGGTGGCGGACAAATGTATCCGTCAAGTTATGACGATTTTGCTGTTACAAACTGTCCAGTAGGAATAGGTGCAGAATCAGGTGCTTCGCATTCAAACGGACACAACGGAGTAAGTGATGTACATATTATGGCTCCAGAAGTTACAGCATCATCAGGCACTGGTGAATCGACTACTATTGTTTGTTATATAGGATTTAGCCAAGACCATTTCACCTTTATTTACGGAACTAACATAAGTAGTTGGCCTTGTGCTGCAATGGAAAACTTATATGGCGGTGGCAGTGCATTGTACTATACTCTAGGGTATTCTAAAGATAGCGATTCTTTAAAACCGTCGCATACTAGTGTAATTCCGTTATCAACACTTAAAGCAAGAAACGGCGGCAATGTAGTAGATTTTGAATATGGCTATGGAGCAACAAGTAAACAAGCTGCAGGTGCAGGTGGCGGAGGCAATAGATTGTATCCAACAGGTGGCAGCGGCGCAGTTGTTGTTGTATATTAAGGAGTAATTATTAATGTATTTTAGAACAGAAGAAAACGCTTACGGAATTGACATAATAGTTGCTACAGAAACAGATGCAACATTGGTTAGTAGTAGCGGTAATGTTTGGATAGAATCATCAGATCCAGATTGTGTACCTGGCAATTATTGGCATAACAATACAATTTATGTTCCTGGAAGCGATGAGTATAATAATGATATTGCACCGTTAATTAGTGCAGCTAGAGCAGACGCAGACGCAGCGATAGCCGATGCTGAACAAGCAGAAAGAGATAGAATTGCAGAAGAACAAGCTGCAATGTCTACTGATCTAGAAGGCGATCCTGTTGAAGGAACTGAACTAACACTTGAAGAAAGAAAAGTATTAGCTAAACGGTATCCTTCACCAACTTATATTCCAATTAGAGAAGACCCTTTAGGTGTACCTGATATAACAGCTGAAAATTTAGCTATATGGGAAGAAAGATTAGCAGACACTGGTAGACTAATAGCTGGCGTTGAAGGTGATACTGATCCTGACCCACAAATTGTACGTTTTCCAGAACCTATTACGTTCTTAGAAGGAACTGATATGGAACACACTATAGAATATGTTATATTACCAGATGAAGAAAAAGCTGACTATATTGCACATTTAAGAATAGTCGAAGCAGATCAAGCTTCTTGGGTAGCACATATGAAATCTGTACTTGGCGTATAAGCCAAAACCTATAACCTATCTAACTATCTTAGCATAACTAAATGTATAGAACTAGTTAGATAGGTTTTTTCATGAAAAAAGTTTTTGCTATTAATGGCGGAGCCGGAAGAGTACTTTGTGCTATACCAGCACTTTTAAAATATTATAAAAATAATGGTCCTAATTTTTACATCTTTACCGAAAGTGGTTTAGATTTTTTTGTAGGTATTCCAGAATTACAAGATTTAACATTTACTCCTGAACACAAAGGTGTTTTTGAAGATTACATAAAACCTAACGAATTAATTTCTCCAGAACCGTATAGAGATCATGGTTACTATAATCAAAAAAGGCATTTAATAGAAGCATTTGATTATCTAATAAATGGGTCCGAGGATCACACTGATTTAGAAAATATAAAAATTGTTTTAAACAAGCAAGAAGAAATTAATGCACTTGATGCTATAGTTAATGCAAAAAAACATCAAGGTAAAGAAAAAACAATTGTAATACAACCGTTTGGCAGATCAGCTGAGCCTAAACACAATGAAGTAATTGATGTAATGAGTAGATCTTTAACTCTTTCATCATACAAAAAAATCATTGACGAATTGCATAAAAAATATAATGTTATTTACATGGGAGAAAATAACGAAGTAGATGATACTACGTTTAAAGTTCAAACAAGTTTAAGACAATGGGCTGCAATTATCGAAGCGTGTGATTATTTTATTGGATGTGATAGTGTTGGACAACATATGGCAAAAGCCTTTGACAAACCTGGAACTGTAATCTTAGGAAGTACTTTTGCAGAAAATACTTCTTATAAAGATTATTTTCAAATACTACGAAAACCAAACACTGAAATTAGATATTTTCCGATACGAATCGGTGAACGAGGAGTCGATGGCGATATAACTAATAGAGTAAATGACACTTGTATGGATTTTACTGACGATGAAATAAATGATATCATTAAAAAAATTATTAAAGATATTGAGGATAAAGTATAACTATGAAAAAAGATATTTGGATTGCTGGAATAACTAGAGGTCATAATGCAGGAGTCTGCCTTTTAAAAAACGGTAAAGTAATTTTTGCAATCGAAGAAGAGCGGCTAAGCCGACATAAGTATGACGGTACTCCTCTACTTACAATGAATAAAATTAAAGAATATACTGATAAAATAGATTTCTTAGTAATTGCACATACTACATTAGATACTAAGTCAGTAATAGCAGATTTTTCAGGAGTAGACATATACACAGCATTTGCTTTAAAACTAGGACTACTTGATCATAAAAATCAAATATCAGCAACTGAGCATAGTCAAGTTGTAAATCTTGGAAATATTCATCATAAATTACATGCAGCATGTGCATTTTATAGATCAGGTTTTGAAGAAGCTGTAGCAGTTGTTATTGACGGAGCAGGCTCCGTCATGTCGTTTCCGGTAAACGAACGTCATGCAGCTAGAGGATGGGAAACAGAAAGTATTTATAAATGTGAGTATCCTAATGCATTTACAACCTTATATAAGCATGTTGGATGTACAGATCCAATGCCAACTATTCATAAAATGCAAAGCGGCGAGCAATTTTTTGAAGGATTAGAATCTCAGTTTGAATGTATTTTGAGCGATCATGCCGGAATAGTTAAAACATATGAAGCAGTAACTGAATTCTGTGGATTTGATTTTATCGAAGCCGGAAAAACTATGGGACTTTTTCCTTATGGTAAAGAAAATGATGAAATCCCGCCATTGTTTGATAAAAATAGCATGACTGGATTATCTAACAGAAATTTCATAAAACCCACATATCCAAATGGCGCATATATAAATCATGCTGATTACAAATACTTTAATAATCACGTAGTTAATGAAGGCGAAAATCTAACTCATTTAGAAAATAGAAGAGACTTAGCATATGCATTACAAACACAAACGCAAAAAGCATCATTAGATCTTATAAGAAAAGCAGTTAAAGATAGTGGGTGTAAAAATGTTGTCTTTTCTGGAGGTTACGGATTAAATTGTGTTGCAAATTATTATTACTTAGAACAACTAAAAGATGAAGGAATTAACTTTTATGTTGAGCCAATTAGTAATGATGCAGGAACTGCAATTGGTGCAGCTATATTAGTTTACAAAGATGTATCTGAACACGAAACAGTTGATCATTCAACAGACGGATTATATCTTGGTTTTGAATATGATTATTCAAACGAAGAGATTATTAAAACAGCAGAAAAATATAATGCAGAAGTTTCAGATGCTACAAACGAAGACATTATTGATTTAATCACTTCAAAAAATATTGTTGCTTGTTTTCAAGGACGTTCAGAAGCAGGTCCTCGAGCATTAGGTAATAGAAGTATACTATATGATCCAACTGATCCTAACGGTAAAGATCATGTTAATAAAGTAAAGCGTAGAGAGTATTTTAGACCATTTGCAGGATCTATTTTACAGGATGACGTACACGATTGGTTTGATTTACGAGGAATGGATGACACTCCATATATGATGTATGCTGTAAATTGTAAAGAAGGAGTTAAAGAAAAAATTCCTTCAATTATTCACGTAGATGGTACTTGTCGTATACAAACAGTAACAAAAGAATCTAATCCTAATTATTATAATTTAATTAAAACATTTAAAGATCGTACAGGTGTTCCGATTATTTTTAATACTAGTTTTAACTTAGGCGGTGAACCATTAGTAGAAACATTAGACGATGCTATTAGAACATTAGCTAATAGCGAAATTGAATATCTATACCTACCTGAGTATAATAAATTAATTACGTTTAAAAACTAACCTGTAACATTAGTAAAGGTGCGTTGAGGATAACTTACCGCACCAGTTCCTTCGACATTACCTACGACTATAATACGTTCGTTATCGCTGTTGTGAGTTGGGACTTCGTGTGCAAGCCATCCAGGAAAAATTATACCAGTACCAGGAGTTGGCTTGTATTGTATGCCAGGTTTATTAGGAAAGTTTAATGAAGCTGCTTCTTCGTCAGCTTTAACGTAATAAACCCAACTATAAAGTGCAGGAACATGTGCATGAAGCTCACTATAATCTCCTCGCTTATAGATAGCACCCCAACATGTTGTCATAAAAGTTTTTAACTCAAGGTCTGTTTTTTCTCGATGCCAGTCTTGTATAACTTTCTCAACGTGATCACAAATGTACTTAAATGGTTTATATTCGGTCATTAACCAACTAGTCATATGGGCCTTAACATTAGTTTCTTTTTTTCTAACGTCTCCAACATCTCTAATTATTTGTTCAACTTCAGAATGTAAATCTTGTACTTTATATTCGTCATTATCTTCTAAAGTAAATTCCCACATATGTATTGGAACTTCTAACCATAATAATGTTTCTTTAAAGCCTTTGTCCATTAATTTTCCTAAATATTAAATGTAAACGATTTTCTTGGGTTATCGTTTTCTTTTTGATAAACTTCGTGTTCTAACCAGTGATCCCATATAAGTATTGATCCTTCCTGAGGATAAACTGGAATAACCGGAATAGTTTGATATCTAGTAGGCTCAAAATTTGTAAACGGTCTTGGATCATGAAATACTAATGGAGGTACATCATCTCCTATTTCTAAATATATTATGCCACTAAACATACAATCTCTGTGTGCATGTTTTCTCAAATATGCGCCTTTGTGCATATCACTAAAAAATCCAAAAGGAGATAAATCTTCCTCAAAATAAGGCTGTCTTCTAGCAGTCAATAATTCTTTTATTGATTGTTTAATAATATCAAATGTTTTAATAACTGTTGGATGAGAATTAACTTCATCTTTTAAATTAGTTTCTGCATGAAGTGTGCTTTTAAAATTTTTAATATTTAAAAGAGTCTCGTCTGTTTGATTAACATAAAAATTACATAGATCTAATAATTCTAAACGAAGATTTTCTTCAATAATATTTCTATAAATGATAGTTGGAAAGAGTTGTTCATATGCCATTTGATACCTACATTAAGTTATTTTTTATTTCATTTAATATATTTTTCTTCATTTTAGATTGAATAAAGATGTCATATAATTTTGATAACTGACGTTGTCGCCAATAAGATTTTAATCGAACACAGCTCATTGACATATCAAATAGTTTATCAGATAAATTAAACTTTTTTAGTTCAATTTTTTCATCTGTATTAAATTTAACGTATAATAAAGGGTCGCCTTGTGAAACTTTAAATTCGTTACATCCTTCTTTCATTTGAAACGCATATTCAAGCGGCCTAAACCATTTACTAATATTAAATGATCCTGGAACATAAAATCCATAGTTAGTTACAGAAGTTTCATGCATGTAAGGGTGCATAGACTCAATAAACAAATCATCTTCACTAAAAAATATCCAGTTTGCTGCTAGTCTAACTGTTCGTGCATTTAATAACGAAGGAGATTTATATATAAATGTTTTTTGGTTAAAAGGAATATGTTCAGACATATTATTCCTAATACGATCATCTAAAAATGTTAAATCAACATTAGTAGGACTAGTAAACATAAATGTATTTTTAGACACGTTTACAAAAGCCGGACAGTTTAAAAAATTATCCATTTTATTTTCTTTGTTAATTTTTTTACTTAGGTCATGAAAAACATTTACAGGATCACTGTATGCTAAAAACATTTCAGTGTACATGTCTTTGAAGTCCCACGGTGCCCAATAAACTGTCTTCATTTTTTATATCCGGCCTGTTTAAAATATTTTCCGACTGGTACTCTAGGAAAATGTTCTCCTATTTCGCCCCATGTATTATAATCTACTTTTTTACATTTTAAATCTACATTTCTTTCCGTCAAAGGAAATAATGATACAAGAGGCATACCGTGTTTTAATGTTATAACATATGGTTCGTCTTTAACAGGACAATTTAAATGTATGTTAGTAGCATGTTGCCACTTAAAACTAGTAACACCGGGAGATATCCAGATACCCTTTTCTCTAAAATAGCTTGTACTATAATGAGATTCAGTAAACACATAATAAATGTCATCCGTTGATACCAACTTCCAAGGATTTGACAATTTTAAAGCTATGCGCTTTCCGGGATACATCCCCCTCCATTGATCTTCGTGGTGTTGAGAAATTTCAGTTCCTAGTTCTGGTCTAGATTGACATGTACTACTCCAAGATCCGTCGGGATTAATTCTAATATCAACTTCTGCCCACATGTTAAGATGTATTGGCTTTGAAAGAAATTCTCTTACGCCTGGACATACTGCTACTGTACCTACCTTATCAAAAAGGCCAATTCTTTCATTCCATGTTTTAATAGCAGTTTGCATATTTTTTAAAAAAGAAGGCTTAGGTAATTTGTCTCCATAGTTTAACTGACAGTTGTTATAAACACTTAAATCATGTGTGTATGCTGTTAATTTTATTGGTTTTTTAAAAAACATTCAGATCTCCGTATGCATTTACTTATAAATTTTTACGATAAATAATTATATAAATGACTGTAGGAAAATTCAATGGACTTTAAAAATTTCTTTACTAAAGGATTTCACGGAACACTAAGACTAACTAACAACACTCAGTTTTCATATAAAAATAACTGGAAACAAGTTTATAGCAATACTGTTTTAGATGAGTGGCATGTTGGCGATTTTGCTAGTGCTGAGTATACCATTGTTGTTGATCATAATAGAGCCGACAAAGAAGTTGTAAAAGCAATAGTAGTTGCATCTCCAAATGATGCAGGCATAACTGTTTTTGCTAGATCAAACACAGGAGATGACTTAATAACTGTTACAGCCGAAGTTAATTTATCTACATTCAAACTGCTTGTGAGTCCGGCTCAGCCCTCTAAAGCAGGTGCAAGAGCAATGTTTAGCGCAACATATTATCAAAATCTTTCGGATTAATATTTTGCATAAATATACTAAACGCGGAGATATTGATGCCAGTAGTTAACAAACCTTTTCAGTCACAATACGGATTTAAAAGTCCAGGATTTGAAGTCGACAGTCAAGGAAACATTGTTGCAACAAGTATTATTGCATCTGGTGCAGGCGGAGGCGGCACTGGGGGAACTGGCGCATCTGACTATTCTTTTACAGACGAAACTGGATATTATGTTGTTAACAATGGTACAACCCAAAACGAATCATTAAATTTAAAAAGAAACACAAGATACACATTTAATTTAGATTTAGATCTGTATAACTTTAATATATACAGCAATTTATCAGGAACTCTTTACAACGATGGCTTAACACACACTGCAACAGACGGAACAGTTACTGAAGAAAACGAAGCCCAAGGAAAACAGTCAGGATCTTTACTTATTACAATTTCTTCTACTGCTCCTGATACTCTTTATTACGGAGATTTTGCAAGCGGAATTATAGGTACAATCTTAATAACAGACCCAAACGGTTTGTTTGGCGAGATTGATGTTACAAGTACTACAGGATCTACAAGTCCGTCTACCGGAGCATTAACAGTTGCAGGTGGCGTTGGCATAGGAGAAAATTTATTTGTAGAAGGTTATGTAGCTACAAACGGCATTGATGTTAACGGAGTTGGTATTAGCAGTCTTTCGTCAACTACTAATTTAGAAATTGATGCTGCAAATAGAATAGTAATAAAAAACAATAGAACTTATTTAGGACAAATTGACAGTACTGGATTAGCGATACCTATAAATAACAGTACTATTGAAACAAGCACTATTGATAGCACAACAATTGGTCAAACTACTCCGTCCACCGCAGCTTTTACATCGGCTTCGGTTATAGATAAACCAGTAACTAAAAATGATGTTACAAATAGAAGATATGTCGATAAGACTGCAACAGCATTGGCAATAGCATTTGGATTATAAGAAATGGCAAAGACACTAGTAAAAAATTATGTATTCAAACCCGGAATGAGCAGAACAGGAAATCTTTATCCTAATGCTTATTCATTACTTGAACAAAATAAACAATTTATTCAATCAGAAACAACAGCATATATTGCACAAGAAGTAATTGATGCTGTAAAATGTAAACGTGATATAGGATATATAATTGACGGTCTAGCATATGACATTGCATTAGGAACTAACTATAATGCAATATTTTTAGGTCTTACAGAAGTTAATAGTTTAGATCTGTCAGAAACTGTATTTAGAACTTTTACAAGAACACAAACTGCTATCGACGCACTGTCTGCCGTTTCAGGTGACGCAACAGCAACTACTAGAAGTCAAACTTTTTGGACTGAGCTTGTAAATATTTCTAGAAATGGAAGAGATGTTGCTAGTCCACTAAATTTACCAAATCCTACAAATGCTACACAAGAAAGAATAGATGCTAAGAATAGAATTTTAAATAACATTACATTTTTACAAGCTGAAATAAATGCCTGGATGGACAACAACTATCCAAATCATAATCATGATGTTGATAAATGTTCTCGTGATGTTAAATATGCACTATGGGCTGCTGCTTACGATATAATTTACACAGGAAATAGTGCTAGTTACGATAGTGCAAAATTCTTCAATTACTATTCTGCACAAGGTAACACAGGAATTACAGCCGAACATCAAGCACAAACAGTTGCAGCATATAGACGACTACAAAATATTATAGACGAAATTGTAAGAGGACAATCAATTACTCCGTCTTCAGGTAATACTGAAACACAAAATTTAACAGGTGGAACAGTAACAGCAACAATTGGAACTGCTGCTGCAAACTTAATTGATATAGTGGCTGACGTTGTAGAAAATGGAACAGGTGCTCTACCTACAAAAGTTGCACCTTCAACTGGCTGGGCAAGTTCTGAACTTCAAGCAGCTAGAGTTTCAATTGTTAATGCAAAAAATTCTATAATTGATGACGTAACATGGGACGAAAATTATACCTATAATCAAGCAAAATGCGAAAGAGATGTTGGATATGTAATTGATGCATATTTAAATGACTTACGTTATGATGGAAATTATAAATTATACAACACTGTAAAATATTATTGGGATAACGGTGTTGCTCAAGTTGACGGTAACAGATTACCTGAAATTGACACACATGCATTTATTGGTGAATTAATAGATGATTATATTTTAACTAATACTGCATATTCTGCATTAGGTGCAGTTTCACAAGTTATTGATACTACAAAAACAGCCGAAACTGCGGCAGCAACTAAATTGCAAACACTTGTAAATCAAACAATTGCTGTAATTACAAACGGAATAAGTGCATTTGGAACTATAGAAGAAAACACTGTAGGATATGTAAAAATACAAGGAAAGTACGATCTAAACGAACTATTACTAATCACAAACGTAACTACTAATGATATACTTTTTAACTTTAGTGACATTGACGCAGGTGGATTAGGAGAAATACACGACTACGGTGCTGATGAAGATTTTGTATCATACCTTCAAACTACTGACGGTACAACTAAAATATATCTAACTTTTGATACAAGCTCACATAGCGAAACTGATAGTATACAAATTTTTGTTGAAAAAACAGAAAACGGAAAAAGTCAAGTAATTGTAAGACCATACGATTTTGGTACTGATGCTATCGAACGTCATAGAATGGCAGCACCTTTAAGTATGCTTGACGCTGACTTTGAATACGGGTTGCAACCTACTAAATGGAGTGCAATTGGTATGATGCGTGGGTATCCAAGTATCTACGAAATACCAGGTACTGATACAGAAGTACTTAGTGTTACAACTGATGCTTCTACAGGAACTAATGGTGTTGGTGCAAGTTTAATAACAGTAACAACTGTTGGCGCACATAGTTTTAGTGTTGGAACTCCAATTACTATCAAAGCGTTAGAAACTAGTGTTTCAGGTTCTGCTAGAGCAGAAGGATCGTTTGTTATTATTAATGTTCCGGATAATAAAAGTTTCCAGTTTTATGCAAAATCAAAAGTTGGAACTACTAGCGGAGAAGAATTAGCAGCTGGATACACACAATTAAGAGAAGGCGGATTTTATACTGGTGCAGGTATTGAAGGGGCAGAATTTACTGTTGTAAGTAATGGTTCCGCAGGAACAATGGTAACACAATTACAAGTTCCATCAGGGTCAAACACAGTACCTTTTGACGGTAATGCTCCAGAAATTGGCTCACCATTAACAAACGCATTAATACCTACAGGTTCTCAGGTAACTAACGTAATTTCTAATAGTGCAGGTGGTGGCGAATACTTAACACTAAATATTGGAACAAATGCTTCAGCAGGCGATACATCACTTACATTGTTTGATGCAACTGGAGTAGAAGAAAACCTTGCTCTTGATCGCGGCGACGGACAAGCAGTATTCATCGACACTGTTATAGGTAGTACTATTAATTTAAGTGGACAATTACAACAAAATGTTGTTTCAAACAGTCGCACATATGCAAACGTAACTGCAAACATAATACAACCATCAGGTGTTGGATTGATTTTAACAATTAATCGCTCTGGGGGTTCTTATACTATTGGTTCCATACAACTTGCAGGTTTAGGATTTGAAGTAAACGATCAAATTAGAGTTAACGGTTCTGATCTAGGCGGCGTTGATGTAACTAATGACTTTATTGGCACCGTATCTGGAGTAAATGCTAATGGCGGTGTTACTAGCATTACACCATCAGGAACTGCTGTTAACGGAACAGCAACATATACTGGTGTTGTTTCACAGCCTCAATTTGGTAATGGTATTGATGCTAGATTTGATGTTACAGTAACTAATGGCGCATACACAGCAGCAACACCACCTGCAGCAGATATTTCGCAGGGGTTTGTTGTAAATGATAGAATTATAATTCCAGGAAATCAACTAGGCGGTGTAGCAGGAACAAATGATTTAACAGTTAAAGTTACAGGAATTGAACCGGGCCCTAACTCTGAACCTGGAAATATTGCTACAGTTACAGTTGAAGGCGGAACTCCGGCAGACGTTGATGAAATATATCCGCTAGTTCCATATACTACAAACAGTGTCAGCGGCGGCGGCGCAGTTATTGATGTTAGAAGAGTTGGAACTGTTTATAGTGTAATTGTAACAAACGGTGGCACAAACTTTGCTATTAATGATACTATTACAGTATTAGGTACAGACCTAGGTGGTGCAAGTCCTACTAACGACTTAGATATTAACGTTGATAATATCGGCGCAAGTGGCGAAATTACAGCAACAAGTGTTACTGGTATCGCAGTGAATTCAGGTTCATATGATGCTGCTGATGGTAATGTTGTTGTAGGGTCAGGTGCATTATTTGATGTAGCAATGGCAGGCGGTGTATACACTGTAACACTAAACGCTGGTGGACTTAATTATTACCCAGATCAAGAATTAAAAATAAGAGGTAATATATTACAAGGTACTACACCAACTAATGATATAACAATAACAATTAATTCAATTAACGCTACTGGCACAATACAAACATTTACAGCAACTGGTACTGCAAGTAATGGTACTGAATCTTATGTTGATGTAGAACCTATTAATGTCAACAAAGACGGCTCTGGAGCAACATTTGATATTTCTAGAACCGGCGGCACCTATACCGACATTGGAGATATTGATACAGGCTCAAATTACGAAATTGGCGATAAACTAAAAATACTAGGTAGTGACTTAGACGGTGCTACACCTGAACATGATATTATTATCGAAGTTACAGGAGTAGATCCTTCAAACAGCAATGCATTGACAACATTTACAACTTCGTTTGATGGTGCAGAACCAGGAACACAAATACCATTGTATTCAACATTTACAATGACAGAAAATACAACAGCTATTATTCCTGTCAACGACACTATTACATTTAGTGCGTTAGCAACTTTAGAAGCTGTATTTCCAAATGCACACGGACTTGTTCCAGGAGACACATTTATTGTTGCAACAAGATCAGATACAGGGACAAATAATCACAATTTAGCTGATGGTGCTTTCTTGGCATTAAGTGTACCAACAACATCAAGTTTACGCTATAACGCAAGAGCTGCTGGAACAATTAGTACAGCTACTGAAGATATTTCAGGAACAATTTATGCAAGACCTGACAGCTTCTTTGTTCACAGACCATTTGATGGAGGTGTGCAACTAGGTACAGGCGGTCCACAACATGGTGCGCAAGCAATACGTCAAAGTAAAAAGTATATTCGTTACCAATCAGGTAAAGGTATTATGTATACAACTGGTGCCCTATTTGCACCAAGTTATGATTTGCGTAGTGTAACAGCAGATGGTACTGAAGTTGGCAGTGTAATTACAGTTACTACGGATGATAACGATCACGGTGTACAAGCAGGCGGAATCATCCGTTTATTAGGTATTGAAACTCCAGGTTATAATAGCGGCAAAGGTAATAGCACTCCACCGTGGTTTGATTACGCTGTATCAGAAGTTATCGATGAAAGAACATTTAGAATACAGGCTCAAAGGCGCTTAGGAGATACAACAGAACTTGTTCTTACACCTACTCCGTCAACTTGTCCGTTTATTGTTGCAATGCAAGAAGCACAAGCAGGCGATAATACAAATGATTTTCATGCTTTCTTCCAAGAAACTGCGCAAGACGGATATGTTTGGGGAGATGTAAATCAAAGTGGTTCTTTTACAATTGATGATATAACCGAAGTACAAAATTATCTAAACAGCGGTAATGGTTCTTCACAAGCAATTACAGATCGTATAGCATTAATGTTTGCTGAAGCAAAATCTAGAAGAAATACCGGAGCAATTGAAGACATCGTTGGAGCATATATTCAAGAAGCAGATATTGGCTTTGGTTCTCAAATGAGTGTTGTTAACTGGCACGGTGCTACTGTTCGATCAGGCATTTTTGATGACCAAAACGGTATTTTTTGGGAGTTTGATGGTACAAACATAAGTGTTGTACAGCGTACAGGTACACAGCAAATAGCCGGAACAATTGCAATCGATAGTGATAGTAACCTAGTAACAGGGACAAATACACGATTTAGAGATCAATTAACAGCAGGCGATAGAATTATTATTAGAGGTATGACACATGTTGTAACACACGTTGATAGTCAATCTACAATGACTGTTGCTCCTGACTTTAGAGGAGTTAACAACATTTCTGGTGCTAAAATAAACTTAGTTGTAGATAAAAAAGTTAAACAAGAAGATTTTAATTTAGATACACTAGACGGTAACGGTCCAAGCGGATACGACATTGACATTGCTAAAATGCAAATGATCGGTATTCAATTTAGTTGGTATGGTGCTGGCTTTATTGATTATATGCTACGTGGTAGTGATGGTAACTTCGTATTCTGTCATAGAATGCGTAACTCAAACATTAACACAGAAGCGTTTATGCGTTCAGGTAACTTGCCTGTGCGTTATGAAGTAACAAACGAAGGACCTCCAGGCAAACTTGCAGTAGGTATTGATAACTCGCAAACAACACTAGAACTTGTTGACGGAAGTTTCTTCCCAACATATGGTACAATATATGTTGACAACGAAATTATGAGATTTACTGGACGTTCAGGAAATACACTTACTGGTTTAAGTAGAGGAAGCAGTTTGACAAACTTCCAAGCTGGTGCTGAACGTACTTATTTTGCAGGAGCAGCAAGTCCACACACTGCAAAAACAGGTGTTATTTTAATTAGTAGTACAATTACTCCGCTAATTAGTCACTGGGGTAGTGCGTTCCTAACAGATGGTGGATTTGATGAAGACCGCGGTTATATTTTCTCATACAACGAACCAAACATTGAAATTACACAAACAAGACAAACAGCATTCATGATACGACTAGCACCTAGTGTTTCAAATGCTGTTATTGGAGACTTAGGCGAACGTGAACTACTAAATCGTGCGCAGTTGCTACTACAAGGACTTGAAGTTACATCAGATGGTTACGATGGTTCAAATAATCCAATTAATGGTGGTATTGTTGTTGAAGGTATTCTTAACCCGCAAAACTATCCTCTCAATCCAAGTGACGTTGGTTGGTCGGGACTTAGTTCACTAGCACAAGGTGGACAGCCTAGCTTTGCTCAAGTTGCCGCAGGTGGTTCTGTTGTATGGAGTACAGGGCAAGCTGCTGTAACTGCAACTGCTACTGCAATTCCAACTACAAATGTAGATTTAACAGTGTATGATAGATATGTTTACTACGGCAATGAAATTAGAATATCAAAAAGTCAGTATGCATCTACTGGTCCAGTAGCTATAGGTTCTCATGTTTCAGTTACTAATACCGCCGGAGGCTTTGGCACAACTAATTCTATATATGCCACAGTAATAAGCGTTGAAGAACGAAAAGATTACTATAGAATTAGAACAAGTACTACGTACAGCGGATATATTCGAGAAGGCGGCACTGTTAGATTTACTGTAGGCGAAACATTAACAAACAGAAACTATGGTGAATTTACTGCTACTAGTGTAGATGCAGCAGGAGTTACTAATGGTACTTCAGTAACAAGCGGAGGTTCTGTTTCATTCCCAGCTGGTACACTTGTTTCAAATCTTGCAACATACACACACGGTAGTTTAAGTTATTATAGAATTACATTTAACAACACCTATAGTGGAACACTTACACAAGGCTCAGGCACAGTAGGATTTGAATTTGTACAACCTCCGTATGCACAGCCTGGAGAAACTATTTTCTCATTCGTTGCTGTTCCTGGAGAGCGTTCTCAAATTGACTTCTCAGAATTGAAAGAGTTAACTAATACGCCATTAGGTGGTAGAGGTACATTCCCAAATGGTCCTGATGTTCTTGCAATTAACATATACAAACCAACAGGTTCATCAACTACTGGTAACTTAGTTCTTAAATGGGGTGAAGCACAAGCCTAAAGGGCTTGTGCAAACTGCCAAAGATTGTCATATATCTTTGTACGTTTAGCAATCTTTTGATTAGTAAACTTTTTTAAAAGTTGCTCTGTCTCAACTCCGTGTCCAGTTCTAACTAAAATAGGCTTTGCACCTATTTTGTAAGCAGCTTTCAAATCTGATAGTTTGTCACCTACATAAAATCCAGATGAAAATTTAATACCGGGTATTTCGTTTTCTGCACGTTCAAACATTCCTGTATTAGGTTTTGCATATAAATCGTGCCGCAAGCTCGATGAACTATAATATAATCCTTCTATACTAGGACATCCTGCTTGTCCTAGTAATTCCATTAAACGTTGATTTACAGAATTTACTTGTTGTTCTGTAAGAACACCTTTTTGTATACCGCCTTGATTGGTAATAATTACAATCTTATGTCCTTTAGATCGTATGAGTGCAACTGCTTCTAAACTTTTTTCAATTGGTAATAAGTCTTTAGGATCAGTAACATATGTACCTAAATCTTGATTAAGTACACCATCTCTGTCTAATCCAACCACACATTTATTATACGTTTGATTGAGAGACTGTGCCTTGAATCTGCCCATTATCTTCCTTTTGACTATCACCAGGAGCAATTCGATAATTATCTTCTACACTGTCTGGTGTACTTACTTCAGTAATACTAGAATTACCTACAATTGCAATTAGTTGATGAGGTTGTAATGGAGGATTATGCCAAGTGTCTCCTTCTTTTAATTCTCTCTCATTAAATTTTGCAGTTTCTGTATCAATCCATCTAACAAGAAAACGTCCGGTGTTTACAAACCATGTTTCGTCTTTTTCTCTGTGAAAGTGCATACTAAACTTAGCGCCTGCCTTTTCGAAGACTAAAAGTTTACCACAATACTTTTCAGTAGTAGCCCAGATAATTTCGTATCCCCAGCCTTTTTTAACTAAACCTTGTAACCTAGTTGGCTCCATCTATATAATCCTCTATTTTAATCCAATCCATATCTATAGTAGAATTTAGTTTTTCAAGATTAGCACATGTGTATTCTTGATATTGTCCTTTTAAATTTTCAGGAATTTCAATAATGTTTATTGCTGCGCCGTATTTTTTACTAATAGAATTAGCAACAGTATCAAAACTTACTGCTCTACCTGTACCTACATTCCAAATACCTGATTCATCAATGCCTAACATTTTTTCATGTACTTTAGCTACATCATCTACACAAACAAAATCTCTCAAATATCTATCGCTATCTCTAAATAGTTCAATAACGCCTTGTTTTTGCGCTTGTTTTGTAAACTTAGTTACTGGAGATGCTTGATCACCTTTGTGTTCTTCGCCTTGTCCGTAAACATTAAAATATCTAAATCCTTGTATCAAAATATTAAATTCATCTTTAGTTTGGTTAACAAATCTATCAAACAAATATTTGCTCCAAGCATACGGAGATTTAGGCAATAGTGGGCCACTTTCTGTAAAATGTGTTGTAGGACCATATACACTTGCACTAGATGCATATTGAAAATTTACACCAAAATGCGCACATGCTTGTACAAGTCTAAGACTAAATTCAAAGTTTTGTTCTAATACTTTTTCAACATCTGTTTCTGTAGTGGAGGTTATTGCACCTAAATGTATTACCCAATCATACCCGTCAGGATCGGGTATAGCATTAGGCATGTAATCCCATCCTTCTACTTCATGTCCTTGTGATTGCAAATATTGTGCAACATTTGCACCTATAAATCCTTTATATCCTGTAACTAATATTCTCATTTGCTCTTCTCTATAATACTTGTTGTACTAAATCCTTTTACTGTAGGAATAATTTTTACAGGCACAATATCATGCCCAACTACTTGTTCTACAGTGTAATCTCCACCTTTGACAATCATATCAGGATTTAGTTTTTTAATTAATTCATACGGAGTATCTTCGTCAAACACAACAACTTCATCTACCCAAGACAACAATTCTAATTGTTCTTTGCGTGTTTGTTCTGTGTTTATAGGACGACTGTCTCCTTTAAGACGTTTTGTACTAGCATCACTGTTAATACCGACTACTAATTTTTCGCCTAACGCACGAGCTTCTTTTAATAAAGTAAAATGACCTCTGTGCAGTATATCAAACACTCCATTTGTAAATATTGTACGATACTGTAAATCTTCAGGCTTAACTACATACGTACCAACATGCTTAACTGATTCTGTTGCACCTTTGACTGCTAATCTAATAGATTCTTCATAACTTTTGTTTTGACTCATACCATAAACAAAAGCAGCAAGAAAGCAATCGCCGGCACCTGTAACATCATTTACTTCTACAGGATCTGTTTCTATAGTATAATATTCACTGTCTATTTGTGCTATAGTAGGATCACTAGCAGCAGTAATAATTATATTGCCAGTCCAATTTGTAAAACCTAGTTCTTCAAACTCTTTTTTATTAGGTTTAACTAACCAAGCACCTTGATAAAAACTAAAATGACGTTTAGGATCTACAATAATTTTACAATTGTATTTGTTGATATGTTCTATAATTTGTTGTGAATAATCTAGTACACCTTTGTTATAATCACTTAGTATTACAACATCATATGCTGAAAAGTCTTTTTCGTAAATTTTATTAAGCGCAACAGAGCCGTCTGTTTTATAATCTTGATCTATACGTGTAACGTAATGACCATCACACAGCACACGAGTCTTTATACATTTGGGCGACGATAGGTCTAACATTTCTACATTTACACCTAAGTTTAATAGATTAAGATATACAAGGTATGCTCCGCCCCATTGCTCCCAAGCATCTTGCTGACTAACAACAGGCACAGGAGCTTCAGGACTCAAGCGTGTTGATGTTCCTGTGATATATTTGTCGATAACAATGTCGCCAATAACTAAGACTTTCATACTTTATTATACTTTATTTTGTATTATGTGTCAAGTAAATTAATAGTTTGAAACACAGTTTCTAACTTGTTTAGATTAACTTTACTTTGAAGAGTATTACGCAAGCCATGATGTAATGGTTTAGGCCATTTAGTAAACGAACACCACGCATATCCATCATGTTCGTTGTTTAATTGAGGTATAAATTCTTCGTTAACAATACACAAATATGTATGAAAATAAAATTTATTATCAGATGAAATAAAACTTTCTAATGGAATAGTTTTGTTAATAGTCGGAAGAAATCCAATTTCTTCTTCTATTTCTCTAAGCAATCCTTCCCAAGGAGTTTCAACACCTTCATTAGTGCCGCCTACAAGTCCCCACAAGTTGCTACGCTTGCCATTTGCTCTGTGTAAAAATAAAAACCTGTTAGTATTTAGAGTATAAAATAATGCACCACTACACGTAATCAAATTTGTCATACATATAGTTAGCCATTCAGTTCAACTCTCCAAGTGCCAACTGGATAATCGCCATCTATACTTAGTAGCCATTCTCCGTTACTGAATCTGTATTGTTTTGAAGTGTTTAGATTTGTTGTATATGTCACTGTTGTAGTGTCACTAGCATCAAATACTATATTCCATTTAGAACCGTTCCATTCTATAATATCATTTGCACTAGCAACTAGACCAGTACCGTCATTATTTTTCCATGCATCAGGAAATTCAGTTGCATCTTCGCTACCTACATTGTCAAGAAGTAATAATCTTAATCCTTGTGCAGCAATTGATCTAGGATCAAATCTTGTCGGATCAATGATATAATCTATAGAAGTTCTACCGTCTATAATACTATCGCTTGGAAAACTGTCAGTGTCCCAATTAAGATTTATAATACCTTCGTCAAATGGATTCAAAGTAAATGTACCCGTTGCAGTTACATCAGTATCTGTATTAGTTATAAACAATCTACTTACATCGGCTCTGTACACACCAGGTAATGCTTCAAATACTTCTCTCCATCCTTTATATCCAACAGTTCCATTAGCTATAAGTTTTGCTTGATCGCCGTCTATATATAGACCATAGGTGTTATAATTAACATTTGCCATTTCTGGACCAAGCAGTGTAGACGATTTAGATCCAAAAGAATTAGATGTAGATCCTGGTTGTGCAAAATCGTCATATGCATTAGTTTCAGGAGCACTTACTCCATCTTCAATAGTTCCTCTTGTTTCATCGAACATTGAAGTAATAATATTTGTAATAACACCCATCTTTCTAACTTTAGTAGGTGGACTAATATAAATTGGTACAGTAAACGTTAGTGTTGCAATATCTATTTCAGTGTCAACGCCTACAGGCACACTTCTATTAGACCATTGTACGTTTTCTAAATCGATAGTTGTAATACTAGTCCAATCAATAAAGTTATCTGTAGTTTGCATTTCTAAACTAGGATTGAATAACACTAATATTTGTTCTAGTATTTGTAATTTTTGATCAGTATTTGTTGCCCAAATATCAGCATTAAGTCTCATCAAATATGGAGTAGGAATAAGTCTTTCTACAGTATAACTTTTGCCTTGACTGTTTATATATTGTCCTGCGTCTTCGTCCCACTCACGTTCTCTAATATTAACTGAACGTGTATGTGTTGCATCTGCTAATCTAGATTTATCTAATTCTAATCCTGTAACGTAAACAGCAATTCGTGGAGCACTAGGAATTTTATTTTCTGAATTGTCTCTAAGAATATTTGCAACTTGACGTGTTAAATCGCCATAAGTTACAGGAACTTCTTTAGTAACGCCCTTTCCATCTTTTACAGGAAAGTTACTTAATACTCTCATCATTTGAGTAACATAGCGTCTTATTTGTCCATCGTAAAAGTGTTGCATTAGTTATCCGCCGTTGGTTTTTTAGGACGCAGTGCTTGAGACAAACTTTGTCTTTCTTCAACTGTTTCGCCACCAATTTCATTTGTATTAGTGTTGTTAATGAAAGAGCTTTTATAAGTTCTTCTTTCTAAGGTATTACTTAGTGTCATTCTAATATCGTCTTCTACTTTCACCCAACGTGTCCCATCATATTTAAACATTCTATTTGGAAGGAAATCTGTACGTAAAAAATAATCTCCAGTTTGGTTATTTCTTGGAAATTGTATACCAAAACCAAACGGTGCACCGTTTGGTGCTCCTCCGTCTCCATAATTTACTAAGTATCCTGAGTAACCTTCTCTATCGGGTCTATCAGTAACTTCATCAGCACTTACAGTAATGCCACTTGCATCTAGTTCTTCACTGTCTGCTGTACGTAAAGCAGCCGTACCGTTTTCGTTAGTTGCTACAGTATAATAGTGACTAGTTTCAAATCCTGACTTAGGTGAATCTGCTTCTGCTTGTGCAACAACAGCATTGTTAATTTGCATTTCTTTTTCGTATGTAGAAAGAATATCACGAAGCGTATTATCGCTGCCTTCTTCTGCAGGAAGGTCAAGTATTTCAGAAAACTCTTGACTATCTACTATTTGTTTTAGTTTAAGTCTATATAAATGCGGATACCAAGTTTGTGAAAAACCTTCTGCTGCACGATTTACATCTTCAACAACATAAAAACGTTTTAATGCTATAGTGTAATCATTAAGTGCGTATTCGTCTTTTAAGTGTGGCAATTCTATTACATCACCACTCATAATTTTTCGGCCAAGTGTTTTTACACTAGAATTTATATGTATAGTCATAAACACTGTATCATTACTTAAAAATAAACCAAATTGACTTAGATCAAAATCAATGTCTTGTACATTATAAATCCCACGCATTGTATAAACGTCTGGATCATACTTTCTGTCTCTGTTTTCTAAAAACAGTAAATCTTGTATGTTTGTTTCTGCAACAGCATCGTATGTTGGCTGATCAGCAGTTCCTTCGCCGTCTGCAGGATTGTTAGGTCCTATGTATTTGTGGACATTAATGTCTGTACCGCCAACCGTAAACATCTCCTGAATTTGTTTATCCAGGAAATGATAATCGTTGCCGCGCTCTGGTTTATATAATGATAGTCTTGGCATATACATATTTATCGCGACGATAAATACTATGGAGAACTTTTAAATGACAGATTTAGCAACTCAAAAACAAGAAGTGTTTGATTATGTAAATGCCATGCTTGGCGGCGGTATGATCGATGTAGAACTTGATCCAATCCACTATGAAACCGCACTAACAAAGGCACTTACACGTTTTAGACAACGTAGTGACAATTCAGTTGAAGAATCATATATGTTTTTAACAACGGTAGTAGATCAAAACGAATATATTTTGCCAAATGAAGTTATTGAAGTTCGTAAGTTATTCCGTAGAAGTATAGGTTCTAGAACAGGCGGCGGAGATGGTGGCAGTTTATTTGAACCTTTTAATTTAGCTTATACAAACACATATTTGTTATCTAGTTCTAAAATGGGCGGATTAGCAACTTATGATTTATTTGCACAGCATCAAGAGTTAGTAGGACGTATGTTTGGTTCATTTATTGAATTTAAATGGAATACCACAAGCAAAAAATTAACACTATTGCAACGTCCTAGAGCAGAAGAAGAATTACTCCTTTATTGCTACAACTATCGCCCTGATGGCGAGCTACTAAACGATTATCTTGCAAAGCAGTGGATTAAAGACTATACTTTAGCATCTTGTAAATATATGCTAGGCGAAGCACGTTCAAAATTTGCTACTATTGCAGGACCACAAGGTGGATCAACACTAAACGGAGATGCATTAAAAGCCGAAGCACAAGCCGAAATGGATAAACTTGATACAGAAGTATCTCAAGCAGTAGGCGGTGGCACAGGCTACGGATTTTTAATTGGTTGACAAACTTTTTTAATCTGCTATAATATATAGAAATAATAGGAGTTCTATATGTTACCTAAACTACTTGTAGTTGGACATGGCAGACACGGCAAAGATACTGTTTGTGAAATGCTCGAAAAGTATGGCTACACATTTCAATCAAGCTCTAAGTTCTGTTCAGAACTTTTTATATTCAATGATTTAAAAGACAAGTACGGGTATGCTAACGAAGAAGAGTGTTATGCAGATCGTCATAATCATCGCACAGAATGGTACAACATGATACACGATTACTGTAAAGATGATTTAGCACGCCTTGGACGTAATTTGTTTGCACAAAACGATATCTATTGTGGACTACGTAACAAGCGTGAATTTTTTGCTATGCAAAACGAAGAAATATTTGATTATGCAATTTGGGTAGATCGTACTGATCACTTGCCTACAGAAGATCCTGGCTCAATGAGTATTGAGCAATGGATGTGTGATTACACTATTGACAATAATGGCGACTTGCTAAGATTAGAAAAGAACGTAGCAATGCTTATGCGCACTATTTTTAAAAATCAGGGGTTAAGTCTCCCTGCTTCCACCGGACACCATTTTTTTGCAGAATACGTTGGCAGTTAGCACAAATAGTTTTTAAATTATTAGGACGACAGTTGTTTAAGTCACCATCTATATGAAACACATTAAATTGTTCTTGGTGACTTGACTTGTATCCACACTTCTCGCAGACGTCCTTTTTTTCGTATCCACGTTGTTGCCATTTAGGAATACCATGTCCTAATCCATTACGTAAACAAACTTCGCAAAGTTTACGATAATAGGTTTTATTTCCTTTTTTATAATTTATAGCAGCAGGACGTTCTCCGCACTTACATAATGGTCTCATATTGTATTTAGCTCACCTTTTTGGTACCTTTTTTAAGGTGATTACACGGGTGATTTATTCTGAATTTAATAAATACTGTTATAGAAAACTAACATCCACAGGAGAATTAACATGGCATTAGTATCACCAGGAGTAGAAGTCAAAGTAATTGACGAATCATTCTACACCCCGGCGGCGGCTGGTACTGTACCTATGGTTTTTGTAGCTACTGCAACGAATAAAACTTCAAGCAGCGGCGCAGGAACAGCAGCAGGTACATTAAAAGCAAACGCTGGTAAACCATACCTAATCACCAGCCAGCGAGAGCTAGGTGAGACATTCGGCGATGCGTTGTTCTACTCAGATAACAACGGCAATATGATACACGGAGGCGAGCTTAATGAATATGGCTTACAAACTGCTTATTCACTACTAGGCGTTTCAAACCGTGCGTATGTTGTTAGAGCCGACATTGATTTAGCAGAGCTAGAAGCAAGCGCAACTGCACCAGGAGGTGCTCCAGCAGACGGTGCTTGGTGGCTAGATACACAAGTAAGCGAATGGGGCGTACTAGAATGGAATGGCGGCGCACCAACAACAACAGGCGGACAATCATTTACATCACAAGATGTAACAGTAATTACGTCAAGCGAAGATTTATCAAACAGTGTTCCAAAAGCATCAATTGGTGCAATTGGCGAATACTTAATTGATGCTTCACAAACTACAAACAATTTATGGTATAAAACACCAGGTTACGGTAACGTAGCAAACAGAGGAAACAATGTTGGTACATGGGTACAAGTTGGCAGCGATGAGTGGATGGCAAGCTGGGCAGCAGTTACTACATCAAACACAGCAGTTTCAACTGTACAAGGTGGCGAAACTATTGTAATTAACGGATCAACTGTTAACTTAACAGGTAATACAGTTGCTACACTTCCAGCTGATATTGACACAGCAAATATTACAGGTGTTACAGCAGCCGTAGTAGGTGACTACGTAGAAATTTATGTAGATTCTACAGCAGCCAGTGGCAAAGCAGTAATTGCAGCAGGCACAGGAACTGCACTAGCAGACTTAGGTTTAGTAGCAGGTGATTACTATCCACCAGCAGTTGCAGTTGCACCACATACAAGTGTTCCTGCATTTAAAATTAGCGATGCAGTAGCAGGAGTTCCACAAGACGTAAGCAACAAACCAACAGGGTCTATTTGGGTTAAAACAACAGAACCAAATGGTGGTGCTAAATTAAACGTAAAACAATATGCAGCAGGTACAGCATTATGGAACAAAATTGATGCTCCATTATATGCAACAGCAGCTGGCGCAATTTATAGTTTAGATAAATCAGGCGGCGGATTAAATATTGCTGCTGGAAGTGTTTACGCACACGTAAACTCAGACGAAGCAGCTAATCCAATTGCTAACTACAAATTGTTCTCAAGAGCATCATCAGGCGCAACAACAGTAACAAGTAGCAAGATTCTTGCAACTACATATGGCGGCGCAGCAACACATACATTTACTATTCAAGAAACAGTTGTAAACAGTAGTTCTTTAACATCTGCAACAACTGTAAGTTTTGATGTAACAGGTGCAGCAACTGGAGATGCAGAAGCAATTGCAGCAGCTATTAACGCAGCTGGAATGAAAAATGTAGTAGCACTAGTTGATTCACAAAACCGTGTGGTAATTAGTCACAAACTAGGCGGTGAAATTAGAGTAGTTGACACAACTGGCGGCTTAACAACAGCAGGCTTTACAGATGATACAGCTAACTTATATTTTACAGCCGGTACAGACAATACTACAATTCCAGCAGAATACACTGCTTCAAACTGGAAACCACTAACATACACAGCAGCAGAAGACGAGCCGTTAAGTCTTGCAGCTCATGGTCGTTTATGGTATAATTCAGTAGTAGATGAAGTAGACATTCTAGTACACAACGGCGATAGCTGGGTTGGACTAGCATATGATGGTTCTAATCCTAGCGGCAATGGTAGCGATGTAGCAAGTCCTTATACAGGCACTGATACAGGCGGTCCAATTGTAAGTGCTACACAGCCTACAGAACGTCCAGACGGTGCATTAGCATTTGTTACAGGCGATATTTGGGTTAGCACAGCAGATGTTGAAGATTATCCAGCAGTCTACAGATACAATGCAGACTTAGGTAATTGGGTATTACTAGACAAAACAGACCAAACTACAGAAAATGGTATTTTGTTTGCAGATGCAAGAGCAGGTGATTCAGGCGGTACAACATCAGTTGCGCCAGATGCAACTATTGAAGAACTACTAGTAAGTGATTACTTAGACTTCGATGCTCCAGATCCAGCACTATATCCAAAAGGTATGTTGCTATGGAACCTACGTAGAAGCGGATTTAACGTTAAGCGTTTTGAGCGTAACTATGTAGACGTTGACGGCGACAACATTCGTCAAAACGATGCAGCAATGGATGGAGAATATCCACACCGTTGGGTTACTGACTCAGGAAACAATGAAGACGGTTCAGGTACATTTGGACGTCATGCACAACGTAAATCAGTAGTACAGGCATTACAAGCAACTGTAAATAGTAACCAAGACATTCGTGACGAAGAATCACGTCAGTTTAACTTGATTGCTACACCAGGTTATCCAGAACTAATCGGTGAAATGATTACACTAAACTACGATAGACGTTTAACAGCATTTGTTGTAGGTGATACACCATTCCGTTTAACACCAGATGCAACTTCATTAAATGAGTGGGCAACTAACGTTAGACTAGCAGTTGAAGATAACGACAACGGTGCAGTTAGCTTTGATGAGTACATGGCAATGTATTATGGTGCAGGTTATACAAGTGATAACTTTGGTAACAACATTGTTGTTCCACCAAGCTACATGGCACTACGCACTATTGTACTTAACGACCAAGTGGCATTCCCCTGGTTTGCTCCAGCAGGTACAAGACGTGGCGGTGTTACAAACGCAACAGCATCTGGTTACATTAACTCAGAAGGCGAATTTGTTTCAGTAGCACTAAACACTGGACAGCGTGATACGTTGTATAGCAACAGCATTAACCCAATTACATTCTTAAGTGGAGCAGGGTTAACTGTATTTGGACAAAAAACTCGTGCAAGAAATGCAAGTGCATTAGACAGAGTCAATGTTGCACGTTTGGTTGTTTACTTACGTGGTCAGCTAGAACTACTAGCAAAACCATACTTGTTTGAACCAAATGATAAGATCACACGTGATCAAATCAAAGCAGCAGCTGACGCACTATTGCTAGAACTTGTAGCTCTAAGAGCACTATACGACTTCCTAGTTGTGTGTGATGAATCAAACAACACACCAAGTAGAATTGACCGTAATGAGCTTTGGATCGATATTGCAATTGAGCCAGTTAAAGCAATTGAATTTATTTACATTCCATTGCGTATCAAGAACACAGGAGAGATTGCAGCACTAGGTTAATATGCGCACTTAATGAGTGGATGAAACACTCCACTCATTATAGCATAAATACATGTGTATAGGAGATTAAAAAATGCCAATCACAACATTACAAAATATTAGTATACCTACAGAAGGTGGTGGTTCTAACAGTTCGCTATTAATGCCAAAACTACAGTATCGCTTTAGAGTGCTACTTGACAACTTTGGTACAACTGGTGGTCCTGATGGAACTAGAGAAATTTCAAGACAGGTTGTAGACGTAACTCGTCCAAACCTAACTTTTGAACAAATGACAATCGACGCTTACAACTCAAGAACATATCTTGCAGGTAAGCATACTTGGGAACCAATCACACTTACATTGCGTGAAGATGCAAACAACAATGTACAAAAAATTGTTGGACAGCAACTACAAAGACAATTCGATTTCTTCGAACAGTCAAGTGCAGTATCAAGTGGGTCTTACAAGTTCCAAACTAGAATTGAAATTCTAGATGGTGGTAACGGTGCAGAAGGTGCAAACGTAATTGACCGTTTCCAATTAGTTGGATGCTATATTGAGTCAGCTAACTACAACACACTAGCATATGCTACAAGTGATGCAGTTACAGTAGCATTAACTATACGTTATGATAATGCTATCCAATTTGGTGCAGATGATGCATTCGAAGGTATTGGCGAATCAGTAGCAAGAGCAACTGTTGCTGCAATTGGCGGTACTACAGTTACTGGCTAATACTTTTTAGGATTGGTATTTTAAACAACAAAGCGAGGGCTTTTATTAGCTCTCGCTTTTTTATTATCTACACACTTTACAGAACAGATAAATATTATTATGAGTTTAAAGGACCTTTTTACATTTAATTTAACATCAGGTACACATTTGAGAGATGCTAGACATGCTCATCAAATTTATACCCAAAATAATTTTACATTTGCGCCAAAAGCGCAATATATGTATCATGTGGTGTTTGTACCAAATCCCGAAGTAGGTAATGGCGCTACTTCAAATAGTTTTAATTTTCAAAAAGAACTAGGAATTATGGTAAAGAGTGCAGACTTACCTAGCTTCAGAGCATCAGTAGAAAACAAACAACAATATAATAGAAAAAAGAATATACAAACTAGATTAGATTACCAAGATGTAAGAATAAGTTTACATGATGATAATTTAGGTGCTGTTAGATCTATGTTGCAAGAATATTATCAATATTATTTTGCAGATGGAAATAAAACACTTAGTGGAACAGACGGTGCTTATCAGGCTAGAGACAAATACTTTGCAAAAGTTCCAAATTACGGTTTAAACAATAAAAAGTATAATCCATTTTTTAAATATATTACAATTTATCAATTAGCTAGAAGAGAATGGTTTGCATATACACTAGTTAATCCACTTCTAAGTGCATGGGATCATGGACTTGTTGATAGTTCAAGTACTGATTTTAATCAAGCATCAATGACTGTTGCTTACGAAAGTGTTTTATATAGCAACGGGTCAGTAGCAGGAGATACACCTCCAGGATTTGCTGAATCAGGTGTTGGTTACGATGTAGAACCGAGTCCGTTAGGTATGATAGATAATTCTTTGTTAAGCGGAACAGGAGGAGGCTCATTAATTCCGTCTCTTATTGGGTTAGGCACATCTGCATTACTTAATAAAGCATTTGGAAATAAATCAAAAGGTTCAAATAATATTTTAAAAGAAGTTGGAGTAGGTATATTAGGCGGGGTTATTACAAATGTGTTAACACAAGATAAAATACCTGTAGTAGACGGACAAAACATATCTTCTAGTTCAACATCAACAAATGTATCTAATTCAAGAATACTATCTGCTGAATCAATAGCAAATAGTCTAAGCGATCCTGCAACACAGGCTCAAGTTATGCCTGCAATAATTAATAGCGGCGGTTTAGGAAATGTAACGCTTTCTGAGTATAACAGTGCAAGTGCAGGACAACGAGCATCATACGCTGCCCAAGCTATTAATAAGATTCAATCAGGTGATGCAAAATTATCACAAGTTGCGTCCAATGCACTAGACAAACTATAGGATATCAAGATGGCAAATTCAGATTTAAGAACAGCAGAATCTGCAGAACTTACAAAAAAATTCTTTGACAATTATTTCCAAAAAGAAATAAGTTATAATCCTAGCGAAGTTGATGCTGTTATTGGATATTTTTTAAAACGAGGATTTGAAAAAACTAGTGCAATTAACACTGCGTCAGTACTTTTACAACAAGCAGAAATTGATAACTTAAATGTACAGGAATTATTAGATACTCTTAAAGGCGTTACTGATGTACAGCTAAGTATCATTGTAGCCCAAATCTTAAATTTCAATAGATCAAAAACAAGTGCGTTAGGTTTCAAAGACGGCACTACACCTACACAATTATTTGATCAAAGAAATATAGTAATTTAAGATGGCACATTTTGCACAAGGTAAATTCAATCTAAAAAACCCTGACAAATATGTAGGTAACAAGTCTCCTACATATCGTTCTGGTTGGGAATTTACTTTTATGAAGTTTTGTGACGAACATCCTAGTGTTAGTCAATGGGCTTCAGAAGCAATTCGTATACCTTATAGAAATCCGTTAACTGGAAGACATACAATATATGTTCCTGATTTTTTTATTGTATATGCCGACAAAGGTGGCAGACAGCGTGTTGAACTTGTAGAAGTAAAACCTAGTAGTCAAGCATTAAAAGAAAAATTAGGACGCTCAAGAGCAAACCGAGCGCATTATGTTGTAAATCAAGCTAAATGGGAAGCAGCAAGAGCATGGTGTAAACAAAAAGGTATTTATTTTCGTATAGTTACTGAACAAGATATATTCCATAACGGCAAACGTAAATAATGGACAATTTCTATTGTGCATATCCAGAACTTAAAAACAAATCTTTAAAATGGGCAACACACGACTCTTTAAAATTATTTAATTATCATAAGAGTAATAAAAAAACTGCTAAACTTTTAAAAAGTTTAGGATGGCATGAAAATTCAATAGAATATAAGTTTAATTCAAATGGTTTTAGATCAGAAGAATTTGACTCTGAAGGTAATTCTATTGTATTTTTAGGATGTAGTCATATTTTAGGAACAGGTTTAGATCTTCCTAGCACGGCTGCACACATTGTAAGCAAACAATTAGGTTACAAATGTTTTAATCTTGGATTAAATGGCGGATGTTCTGATACATGTTTTAGATTTGCATATTATTGGTTACCAAAACTAAAACCTAAAATAACAGTATTAATGCAACCACAAAAAGAAAGATTTGAGTTATTTCATTTTGATAAATTAATACAAATGCTTGGAAATGATATGCCGAAGCCTTATACTAGTTTTTATAAAAGTTGGTTATCTGTAGATTTAAATAGCGAATTAAATTATCAAAAAAACTTATTAGCAATAAAAAATATATGTGATACTAATAATATAAAATTTGTACATGTAAATAATATATTTGCCAATAACAAAATAGCAACTGCAAGAGATTTAGCACATGCAGGACGTGAACCTAATAAATTAAAAGCACAAGAAATCTTAAATATTATTAATAAAAAATATTAGATAAATAATAGTAGCATATAATGGAAGCTACAATGACAAAAAAGTTAGAAGATTTATTAAACTTGCCAGATTCTAAAGAAATAATCGAAGAAGCTGAAGCAAGAGAAGTTGAGCAATCAAAACACGAACTCGAACGAGAAGAAACATTTCGTGACATAGCAGAATTTGATAAAATTAGTGCTGCATTACCTGCTGTAAAAGGCTTAGGCGAAATGGCAGACAAAGAACTCAATGAAGTTGCTGACAAAGCTATGAGTGCATATGAAGATTTAATGGATCTTGGCATGAACGTAGAAAGCCGTTATAGTGGCAGAGTTTTTGAAGTTGCAGGTAGTATGCTAAAAACTAGCCTAGATGCTAAAGTTGCAAAGATGGATAAAAAATTAAAAATGATTGAATTGCAACTTAAAAAAGAAAAAATGGACAAAGACAGTGGTAATGATAGTGATATGATTACCGGTGAAGGACATATTGTTACTGATAGAAATAGTCTTCTAGAGAAGCTCAAAGGGCTAGATAAAGATAAATAACATATAACACAAATTTAGGATCATTGCGCGATGAGATCATTTAAAGAAATACTAACAGAGTCTAAAAAGACATACGAATTTAAAATTGGTGTTGCAGGACCTCTACCAGAAGGCTGTGTAGATAAATTAGAAACTGCACTTAAGAAATATAATGTTGTTAATATGACAGCAGGAAAGAAAACACCAATACAAGAACGTCCTTTAGATTTTCCAAAATTACAAAATATGGAAGTAACATATTGGGATACTGAAATTGAATATCCTACAACTGCACATGTATTAGAAGAATATCTTTCTAACTGTTGCAGTATTCCAGAGACACACCTTATTGTACGTAATGCAAATGATCCAAGAATTGAATATCAAGAGGAGACAGATAATTCTCCTTATGAAACAATGTTAACTAAAGAAGACATGGGTGGCGAAAGCGCACAAGATAGCGTTGGCGGCAACCGTGTTATGGATTTATTAAAAGAACTTGAATCTGCTCGTAAAGAACGCGACCACGATGGCGCCGATGGTGCACCACAAGGTGAATCTAAGGACATAGGCGATGCAGAAAATAGCAAAGCGGTCGTAGGAGGCTAATATTATGGATATGAAAAACTTAATACAGCAGATGACGGATATTGAAAATTCTGCAAAAAAAGAAACATTAACAGAAGCAGCGAGTATATCAGTTACTGCTGAAACAGGTGCAGAAATTGCAGATATGATTGCAGCTATGCAGGGACATGCTGGAATGCAATCAAAACCAGTACCAGCAGATATGCCAATGCCAATGCGTACTGACATTGAAAAATTCCGTGCAGCAATGGACGACGATCCAAGTATTCCAGGACGTGACGATGTAGAAGGCGATCAAGATTTACAAGCAGGTATGCTTGGTTCTATTGCAGGAGCAGCAGGCGGCTCGGCATTAGGTGCAATGACTGGCGCAACTCCGGCACTATCAGCGTTAGGTACAACAGCAGGTACAGCATTAGGTGGTCCAGTCGGCGGCGCAATTGGCGGTGCCCTTGGTGCTGCTATTCCAAGTGCATTGGGATCAAAAGTAGGCGACAATATAACTGATGACGCCGAAGTAGACGAAGGCGCAATGAAAGACGAGCTAATTGGGGCTATGGAAAAGATTGCGGCTGGCGGCCATGAGGTACTAGATAGCGCACTAGATGGCGCAATGGGTCCTGAAATACAAAAGTATCTACAGGACATGTATACTGATATTTCAATAGATACTAAGCTACATCCAGATGATGACTTTGAAAAAATTCACAGTCTTATGATGGATCGAATTGAAGACGAATACGGAATGGGCGAAAGCTATGCTAATGAGCCAGATCCAGAATACCAAGATCATCACTACATGACAAAAGATTTATCAGGTGGAATTAATAGAGAAAAACCAAAAGGTTCAGAACGTGCTAAAGATCCTAAAGTAGACGAAGAAACTTACGAAGCGATTAAAGCATCATTATATGCAGCTCTAGGTGAAAAAATGGATCCAGTTGGTGATGAAGATGACGACATAAACAACGATGGTAAAAAAGATAAAACAGACGACTATCTAAAAAATCGTCGTAAAAAAGTTGCAGCAGCTATTGCTAAGAAAAAATAATCTATCCCCCCAGATTATTCAAATAGGCACTACGGTGCCTATTTTTTTGGTTAAATATACATATGAGTAAATCGTTAGATGGCGTATTAACTAAAAAAGCTAATACAAAAGAAACATATACAAATGCACAAATAGAAGACCTTGCTGCATGTATGGATCCTGATAAAGGGTATTTGCATTTTGCAAAACACTTTGCGTTTATTCAGCATCCTGTAAAAGGAAAGTTGTTGTTTGATCCTTATGAATATCAGTTACGACTGATGCATAGCTATCACAACTATCGTTTTAACATTAACATGATGCCAAGACAAACAGGTAAAACTACGTGTGCTAGTATTTACTTGGCATGGTATGCTATGTTCCATCCTGATCAAACAATCCTTATTGCTGCACACAAATATACAGGTGCGCAAGAGATTATGGCACGTATACGATATGTGTACGAAACTTGTCCAGATCATATTAGAGCAGGTGTTACAAGTTATAACAAAGGTAGCATAGAGTTTGAAAATGGTTCAAGAATTGTTTCGCAAACAACAACAGGCAACACAGGACGTGGTATGTCTATCTCATTACTATACTGTGACGAGTTTGCATTTGTGCAACCTAATATTGCAGAAGAATTTTGGACTTCAATTTCACCTACACTAGCAACAGGTGGTCGTGCTATTATTACAAGCACACCAAACTCAGACGAAGATACATTTGCTACTATTTGGAAACAAGCAGAACAAAAATTTGACGATCATGGCAATGAGCAAGAGATAGGTATAAACGGTTTCCATGCATTTAGAGCTCAATGGGACGAACATCCTGATAGAGACGAAAAATGGAAAGAAGATGAGATTGGACGTATCGGTGAAGAAAAATTCCGTCGCGAATATGGTTGTGAATTCTTAGTATTTGACGAAACACTTATTAATAGTATCAAACTAGCAGCAATGGAAGGCGGTAATCCTATTCTTAATATGGGTCAAACACGATGGTATAAAAAGCCAACAAGTCAGTATACATATGCTATTGCATTAGATCCAAGTATGGGTACAGGTGGCGATTATGCTGCTATACAAGTATTTGAATTACCTACGTATGAACAGGTAGCAGAGTGGCAACACAATCAAACTGCCATACCAGGACAGATACGTGTATTAGCTGATATTTGCCGCTATATTGCAGATGAAACTAAAACAACAAATAATATATATTGGAGTGTAGAAAACAATGGATTGGGGGAAGCAGCACTTATCGTTATTAATGATTTTGGAGAAGAAAATATCCCTGGCATGTTTGTCAGCGAGCCAATACGCAAAGGTCATGTCAGAAAGTTCCGCAAAGGATTCAATACAACACACAGTACC
>Ga0255770_10000319_pt1 | contig 44658 bp, 37 predicted proteins | sample 071ome_22_FD_179968 | JGI IMG/M metagenome (GOLD analysis project Ga0255770, IMG submission 179968) | Coastal salt marsh microbial communities from the Groves Creek Marsh, Skidaway Island, Georgia - 071404AT metaG (version 2) | ecosystem: Environmental > Aquatic > Marine > Intertidal zone >...
GGTTACACCGATGTAATCAGCTTGATCCTTTGAAAGCGTATCCAACTCTGCACCCACAGCCGCCAAGTGCAAGGCAGCCACTTTCTCGTCCAAATGCTTGGGCAAAGTGAAGACTTCGTTGGGGTATTTGCCAGGGTTCGTATACAATTCGATTTGCGCTAAAACCTGGTTCGTAAAGCTGTTCGACATCACGAAGCTGGGGTGGCCGGTAGCACAGCCCAAGTTTACCAAACGTCCTTCGGCCAAAACAATTACGTCATTGCCATCCACATTGTAGAGGTCTACTTGGGGCTTGATAGAGGATTTGGTGTGGCCGTAGTTCTTGTTCAACCATGCCATGTCAATCTCGTTGTCGAAGTGGCCGATGTTACAAACAATTGTCTTGTCTTTCATCGCCTTGAAATGGCGATCCACGATGATGTTTTTATTACCGGTGGAGGTGATGACGATGCCGGCCATGCCCACTACGTCGTCCATGCGGCGAACTTCAAAACCGTCCATTACGGCCTGAAGGGCACAGATGGGATCGATTTCGGTGACGATTACACGTGCACCTGCCGCTTTGAAAGAAGCGGCCGTGCCCTTGCCCACGTCACCGTAGCCTGCACAAACCACCACTTTGCCCGCAATCATCAAGTCCGTAGCGCGGCGGATAGCGTCTACCGCAGATTCGCGGCAGCCGTATTTGTTGTCAAACTTGCTCTTGGTGACCGAATCGTTAACGTTAATGGCGGGCATGGGCAAGGTGCCTTTGATCATGCGCTCGTACAAACGGTGGACACCTGTCGTAGTCTCTTCTGAAAGACCGCCGATGCCGGGGGCCAATTCGGGGTAGCGATCCAGGACCATGTTGGTCAAGTCGCCGCCATCATCCAAAATCATATTCAATGGCTGCTGATCTTCCCCAAAGAACAAGGTTTGCTCAATACACCAGTCAAATTCTTCTTCGTTCATGCCCTTCCACGCGTAAACGGGAATGCCCGCTGCGGCGATGGCTGCTGCTGCGTGGTCCTGGGTAGAGAAAATGTTGCACGAAGACCAGGTCACATCTGCACCCAACTCCACCAGCGTTTCAATTAAAACGGCCGTTTGGATGGTCATGTGCAGGCAGCCTGCAATGCGAGCACCTGCTAAAGGCTTGCTTTCGCCGTATTCGGCGCGCAAGGCCATCAAGCCTGGCATCTCTGCTTCTGCTAAGGTGATTTCTTTGCGGCCCCATTCGGCCAAAGCCATATCCTTGACTTTGTACGGGATGTAGTTGGTCGCTGCCATATTTTCTTTGATTTTTGCTTGGTTTATGAACGAGAACGGCAAAGGTACAAAGAAGGTTCAGGTTAATGTCCCAAATCTTAGTCTTTTAGGAGTGCATCTTGCGCTCTGCAGCCTGGATTCAAACTTCCAAGTTCCTACTCTTTCTGGTGCTGACGAGGCTCGCCTTGCCCGTATTTCTGCTCCGGGCCGAAAACAGCACTTCCTCGCCGCCCGCGCTGCCTTGGCGTCCGCCGACCCCAACTTGGCTGCAGAGCTAAACTACCAGGGCGATTGTCCCATTCTCCCTTCCGGGTATGTCAGCCTCTCCCACGGTGGCTCCCATGCGGCCGCCCTGTACCATCCCCATTTCCCCGTGGGCGTCGATGTAGAAGGTCCTCGTGCCCAACTCGGACGCATTGCTCCCAAATTTTTGCACCAGGAGGAACACGCATACCTCAACGCTTCCGCCCATTCAGAGGATTTTTTACGCATCGCATGGGGCGCTAAAGAGGCTGTTTTCAAGGCGGCACAGCGCGAAGGCTTGCCCTTTGCGGAAGGTATTCGGTTCGCTACTTGGCCTCAGGGGGATGTTCGACCTTCAGGCACGTTCCGAATGCACCTCTCCGACGGCTCCCCCTTCCTCTGCGGCGCCCACTGGATTCCAACCTCTGACCCTTCCGGCGACTGTTTGGTCTGGGCCCTGGCGCTCCCCACGCATCCCCACATCGTTCTGACCGGGCCCGAATCTACCGGAAAATCCAGCCTCATTCAGGCCTTGCATGCCCACTTGGGTTGGCCCTTCGCACCAGAGGCTGCGCGGAGCTTTTTATCCGAATTCGGTTCGTCCTATACCCTTGAGGATGTAGAGCGCATACATGCTCTGCAGGCATCCGCACAGCAAAGCATCATCCAGAGCGCTACCTCCCCCACCCTCAGCGATACTGATGCCTTGACGACCGTGATTTGGGCGGAAGAAAAATTTGGTGTCGCCCCAGAAGCTATGCGGACTGATGCCACAAGGCCCCTTGCAGATTTTTACTTGCTCTGCGCACCTGACCTTCCCTGGGAAGCTGATCCCTTGCGGGAAAATCCCCAGGACCGCGACCGCCTCTTCGCCAAACACGAAGCCTTCCTCCGCGCCAATCGCCTTCCCTATGCCGTAGTCTCGGGCAGCGGGAAAGCCCGATTGGACTCAGCATTGAAAGGGCTGGAGGCGATGGGGTTTGTGGGGTAGAAGGGTAAAAGAGTTTAAGGGCGTAGGGGCTCGAGCTGTGCTCTCGCCCTAGAAAGCACGCGCTACGCGCGGAGGCTATTCTGCCAGTTCCAAAAACTCCCTAACCTCCAAACTCTTAATCCCTTTTACCCTTTAACCCTTAAACTCTTTAACCCTTAAACCCTCAAACTTTCCCTACATTTGTCCCACACAGGGGTGCCGGATTCGGCTGAGATGATACCCTACGAACCTGGGCAGGTTATGCTGCCAAGGAAGTGGAAAAGCCCGTTTGGGCCGCCTAGATCAGGCACCTCGCTGTGTAACCTTAAAACCCAGCGAGTATGAAAACCGCCGCATTTGCCCTTCTGACTTTCAGCGCTTTGACGCTGCATGCACAACTCCTTGACACGGCATCATTGCCCAAAGTTTCCCTGCCCAGCGTGGAACTTTTGGAGGTTCGCGCCTCGGAGCGCACGCCGATGACGGCGAAGACTATCACCATTACGAGTATTGATGAACGTAGTTTTTCCAAAAGCTACCTCTCCAATATGAATACGGGGCAGGACATTCCCTATGTGCTGCAATTTTTGCCTTCCATGACGCAGTCGTCCGATGCAGGTACGGGTATGGGCTATACCTATTTGCGCATGCGCGGTATGGACCAAACGCGCATCAACGTCACCATCAACGGGGCGCCGGTGAATGACCCGGAGTCGCACGGGGTTTTTTGGGTCAATACACCGGATTTGACGACTTCTTTGAACAGTGTGCAGATTCAGCGCGGGGTGGGCACCTCGACGGTGGGCGCGGGGGCCTTTGGCGGATCGATTTCCATGGAGGTGGGCGTCCCCAACCAAAAGGCTTCCACGCAGCTGACTTTGGGGGCAGGTTATTTTGGGAGCAGCCGCGCGTCGGTGGTGATGCATTCGGGCGCGGTGGGTTTCAAGGGCCAAAAAGACAAGCCCTTTACCTTCATGGGCCGCTATTCCAGCCTGCAGAGTGCGGGCTTCATTGACCGCTCGGCGGTGGATTTGACGTCGTATTTGATTTCGGGCCAAGCGCGATTCAAAGACGGGTACGTACGTTTGGTGCATTTCAGCGGCGAAGAGCGGACGCAGCAAGCCTGGTGGGGTATTCCGGAGGCGAAGTACCGCGGCGACGCCCAGGGCGTGGAGGACTACATCGCGCGGAACTATTTGGATTCGGCCGATGCGGACAATTTGCGACGTTCGGGCAACCGCACCTACAACTACTACCGCTACCCGAATGAAATCGACCAGTACCGCCAGGCGCACACGCAGTTTATCACCAAGGTCTACCTGCCACGCAACTGGGATTTGAACATCACCACCTACTTCGTGAGCGGAAAAGGCTACTTTGAGCAGTACCGCGCCGGCGATGCCTTTGCCGATTACGGCCTGGAAAATCCGGTCATCAACGGGGATACGGTATACACCACCGACCTGATTCGCCAGCGCTGGTTGGACAACTTTATGATTGGCACCAACGCGTCTTTGGTCAAACAAGTGGGCGATCGCAAATACGTCTTGGGGGGCTTCTGGAACGGCTACCTCGGCGATCACTTTGGCACCTTGCCCTGGATGCGCATCAATCCCCTTCCGAGCATTGGGACAACCTACAATTTTTGGCTGGACCGCGAGGACTTCCAGGGCGCCAACGAGTACCGCTACTACGAGGCGGTGGGCGATAAAATGGACGTGACCGGCTACGCGAAGGCCGAAATTCCCTTCGGTCCCTTTGTGGCCTATGGCGATTTGCAGGTCCGAAATGTGGCCTACTACATCTACGGCCTTGGCGACGATCAGGCGCGTCTCGATTTGGGCTATAATCAACTCTTTTTCAACCCGAAAGCCGGCCTCGACTGGCAGCACGTCGCAGACAATAACGCCATCCACCGCGTCTACCTTTCGGGCGCGATCGCCAACCGCGAACCCAACCGAAACGACTTTGTCGACCGCCGCGACCTCGAAGCCCCCAAGGCCGAAAGCCTCTTTGACCTCGAAACCGGCTACATCCTCGCGGGCCCCACCTACCGCCTCGAAGCCACCGGCTACGCCATGGAATACAAAAACCAGCTCGTTCCCACCGGCGCCCTCAACGACGTCGGCGCCCTCCTCCGAACCAACGTCGACCGCAGCTTCCGCCGCGGCATCGAGCTCGCCGCCGAAAGCCGAATGGGCCAACACTGGAGCCTCTTTGCCAATGCAACGTTCAGTACCAACCGCATCGCTGCATTTGAAGAAGTCCTCTACGACTACCTCGATTATTCCGAAGTCAAAACGTTGTACACCAACACCCCCATTGCCTTCTCCCCTGCATTCATGGGCAATGCCATCCTCAAATATGTGTGGATCACAGATGCGATGGATCCCCAGGAGCCGCAAGCCTATGTGGCCCTTCGCGCCAAGACGGTTGGACGCCAGTTTTTGGACAACACAGGCCAGCAGTCTCGCAGTTTAGACCCCTACCAAACGTTTGACTTGCAGTTCAGCCTGCCCGCCACCTGGGGGACCGTCAAAGTGGACTTCTTGAATGTCTTGAACGCCCAGTATGCGCCGAACGGCTACACCTGGGGCTACCTCTATGGCGGTCAACGCACCGACGAAAACTTCTACTACCCCATGGCCGGCCGAATGGTGATGCTGACCTATACGTTGGGGTTGGAGGGCTAAGGAGCGCCTTCGGCGCGCTAGGGAGCTAGGGAGCTAGGGAGCTAGGGAGCTAGGGAGCTAGGGAGCTAGGGAGCTAGGGAGCTAGGGAGCTAGGGCTTGGCAAATCAAGGAAAAGTCCCTGCGCGCGGCGAAGGTCCAAAACCAGGTTTAAGGGTAAAAGAGATTAAGCGTTTAAGCGAAAAGGATACAGCGCAAAGCGCGTGCTCTCTAGCCACAGGGCGTAGCCCGTGCTTTCTAGCTCTCTAGCTACAGCGCGAAGCGCGTGCTCTCTAGCCACAGGGCGCAGCCCGTGCTTTCTAGCCTCCAAGCACCCTCCTCGCCTCCTCCGCGTCTTTGGTGATTTGAGCCACAAGGGCATCGCGGTTCGGGAAGGTGTATTCACCTCGGAGGCGCTCGATAAAATGAACTCGGATACGCTGGCCGTAGAGGTCCTGACCGCCCTCTAAGAGGTGGGCTTCAAGCACCGCTAACCCTGCTTCAATGCTGGGGCGCTGGCCGTAGTTGGCCACTGCAGGAAGGCCCCGTGTGGCAGAGGATGCGGGCTGGTCCAAGAGGTCAACGCGAACGGCATAAACCCCCTGGGCAGGAAGCAACTTATCCGGGTGAAGGCCGCCAATGTTGGCGGTGGGGAAGCCGATGGTTCGGCCAATTTGGCGCCCTTGAACGACTTCGCCGGTCACAAAATAGGGTCGCGTGAGTGCAAGGGTGGCCTTCTCCACCTCCCCGTCCTTGAGGGCCTGGCGGATTTGGGTGGACGAAACGTGCATCGCTTCAATGTCCAAGGCGGGAATCTCTTCGACCTCAAAGCCGTAGACGGGAGCGAATTCGCGCAGGTGCTCAAAGGAGCCTTCGCGGTTGCGGCCAAAGCGGTGGTCGTGCCCGATGACCAGTCGTTTTACGCCGACGTGCTCCACGAGGAGGCGACGAACGAAGTCAATGGATTCGGTTTTGGAAAACTCGAGCGTAAAGGGCTGGACGATGAGGAAGTCTACCCCGAGGTCGGCAAGAAGTTCGGCCCGTTCCTCGACGGTGGTGAGCAGCTCCAATGGAAATTCGGGGTGAATCAACCGACGCGGGTGGGGATCGAACGTGATGAGCACCGATTGCCCGCCGATTTCCTTGGCAGAAGCCATTAAACGCTGCAAAATTGCCTGGTGACCTGCGTGCACGCCGTCAAAGGTGCCAGTCGTTGCAACAGCAGCGGTCTGGGTGGGGAAGGCGGAAATAGCGTTGAAAGTTTGCACGAAGGGCGAGATGTTCGGCAAAGATATCGTAGCCATCTTTGCATCATGGTATCTGCTCTTAAAAACGCTTGGGCCACTTTTGTTCAAGCACCTCGTCACTTTCTGCTCTTTGGCTTCCTTGCGTATGTGGCGGCTACCCTCGGGCGCTATGTTCCGGTTTTGCCCTTCTTCGTGAGTTATTTCGTGATGCCTGCCTTGTACATGGGGGTGGCCATTGCCGCCGAATCCGGTGTTTACAGTTCTTGGGGCGAGAAGCCTCAGTTGATGGCCGTGGGGAAGGGGTTTGTGCATGCCGGAACGCTCGGTCTGATGCTTCTGTTTCAGCTCTTTGTGGCCAGCTTCGTCTTTGTAATCCTAGTTGGGCTATTCCTGGATGCCGAAACTATCTCGTCGCTGGAAGTGATACAGCGCGAAGCAGGGGAAGACCCCGAACTCATGATGGACATGCTGATCAACGATGTCGATTGGATGCGTTCGCGCTTTTTGGGCTTGGCCTTGCTGCTTCTGGGAATTGCGATGATGGCTTTGAGCCTGCAAGCGTGGTTTATCCGTGTTTTTGAACACCAAAGCTTCTTTGGTTCGATTCGCCAAAGCCTCGCACGCGGTCGCGCCCAATTTGGAACCTGGGTGCTTTTTTCACTCTTAGTTTTGGCCGTTTTATCCCTGAGTGGCGCACTCAATGGGGCTTTGCGAATTTTCACCTTCCCCCTCTTGGCTTTGACCCATTATTTCTTGTTCAAAAACATGAATTCTTAAGTGCGCAATGCGTACCTTTGCGGCCGAATTCAGAAAGAATTAATATATCCCTTGCTATGGCTAGTCTGAAAGGAAAAATTGCTCAGGTCATCGGTCCCGTTGTGGACGTGTACTTTGAGGGCGCTGAGCTCCCTAAGATTTATGACGCCTTGGTGGTGACGCGCCCCAATGGCCAAAAAGTGATCATGGAAACGCAACAGCACGTTGGTGAAGACACCGTTCGTGCCATCTCCATGGACTCTACCGACGGTTTCACCCGCGGTCAAGAAGTGGTAGCAACGGGTCAGCCCATTGCCATGCCCTCCGGTGAGCAAATCCGCGGCCGCGTATTCAACGTGGTTGGCGAAGACATCGACGGCATCGGCGGCATTCAGGAAGGCAAAGGCCTCCCCATCCACCGCGAAGCTCCAAAGTTTGAAGACCTATCTACCGCAACGGAAGTTCTCTTCACCGGTATCAAGGTTATCGACTTGATCGAGCCTTATGCCAAGGGTGGTAAAATTGGTTTGTTCGGTGGTGCCGGTGTAGGCAAGACCGTATTGATCCAAGAATTGATCAACAACATTGCAAAAGGCCACGGCGGTTTGTCCGTGTTTGCTGGCGTGGGTGAGCGTACCCGCGAAGGAAACGACCTTTTGCGCGAAATGATTGAGGCAGGTATCATCAAGTACGGCGAGGCCTTCAAGCACTCTTTGGAAGAGGGCGGTTGGGACCTCAGCAAGGTGGACAAGGAAGAGTTGAAGGACTCTAAGGCCACTTTCGTATTTGGTCAGATGAACGAGCCTCCCGGTGCGCGTGCTCGTGTAGCCTTGTCGGGTTTGACCATGGCCGAGTACTACCGCGACGGCGAAGGTTCTGGCCAGGGTAAGGACATCCTGTTCTTCGTGGACAACATCTTCCGCTTCACGCAAGCAGGTTCCGAGGTTTCTGCCCTTTTGGGCCGTATGCCTTCTGCGGTAGGCTACCAGCCCACCTTGGCGACCGAAATGGGTTTGATGCAAGAGCGTATCACCTCGACCAAGTCTGGTTCTATCACCTCCGTTCAGGCCGTTTACGTTCCTGCGGATGACTTGACCGACCCCGCCCCTGCAACGACGTTTGCCCACTTGGACGCTACCACGGTATTGTCCCGTAAGATTGCCGAATTGGGTATCTACCCCGCGGTAGACCCCTTGGATTCTACCTCGCGCATCTTGACCCCCGAAGTTGTGGGTAAAGAGCACTACGATTGCGCCCAGAATGTGAAAATGATCCTCCAGCGCTACAAGGAGCTTCAGGACATCATCGCCATCTTGGGTATGGAAGAATTGTCTGAAGAAGATAAGATGGTCGTTCACCGCGCACGCCGCGTACAGCGCTTCTTGTCTCAGCCCTTCCACGTAGCCGAGCAATTCACGGGCATCCCCGGTGTCTTCGTGGACATCCAGGAGACCATCAAAGGATTCAACATGATCATGAACGGTGAATTGGACCAGTACCCCGAGTCTGCCTTCAACTTGAAGGGCAGTATCGAGGAGGCCATCGCCGCCGGTGAGAAAATGTTGGCAGAAGCCTAATCATGGCCCTACGCGTAGACATCCTCACCCCCGAGAAATCCCTCTTCCAGGGAGAAGCCAACGCCGTCCAGTTCCCTGGCACGGAAGGCCTCTTCCAAGTGTTGACGGACCACGCTCCTATCATGGCTTCCCTTGCACAGGGCAGCATCGTGATTGACGGAGCTTCTGGCCGCACCACCGTAGACATCCAAGGTGGTGTTGTGGAAGTCTCCAACAACGTTGTATCTGTTTTAGCGCGCTAATCGCGCAGCGGTATCTTTATGCCCGACCCTCCCAAGGGGTCGGGCTTTTTTTTACACAGTATGCGCACTTCCATCTACGCCTTCTTATGCTTCTTCCTGAGCCTTCCCGTTTGGGCACAGTCCGAAGTGGAAAATCTGTCTAAGACGAGCGACACCATCTCCCCTTTTCGAGGGGTCATCTTGGTCGATCCTGTCTTCATTTATGGGGCGCTCGACCGCGAGCTCGGCCACAAGGTGGAGAAGCGCGGTATAGCCGGGACGACCGAAAATGCCAGCGATGCCCTGGAACAGCGCTTTGCCTCGGTAGATATTCGAAGCCGAGGTCTGAACGATGTGCAATCCGATATTTCGGTGCGCGGTTCCACCTTTGACCAGGTCCTCATTTTGGTGAACGGCATCCCCTATTCCGATCCCCAAACCGGCCACCACAGTATGAACTTGCCCGTTCCCATAGAAGCCATTCGAAAGGTTTCTGTGCTGCCCAGTGGTGGTTCCTACCGATTTGGGCCCTTTGCCTTTGCAGGCGTGGTCAACATTGAAACCTGGATGCCTAAAAACCGACCCGGCTATGCCCATGCCGGGATCGGACAGTACGGCTACCAGCGGGGAGCCGCCGGCATGTACTTGGGTAGCATAGCCGGCACCGACATTGGCTTTGACATGGACTACAAGGCGGCGGATGGCGCCTTCCTCAACACAGATTTCAGTCAGCTCCAAACCTATTTGCGCAGCCAAACCAATTTATCCGGAGGCAAAGTCCTGAGCGGCCACCTCGGAATGGTCACCAAGGGCTTCGGTGCGCAAAATTTCTATTCGTTCAATTTTCCCGAACAGTACGAGGCCATTGCTGGCTACTCAGCCGCCTTGGAACTGGAGGCCTACCCTTGGAATGCCAAAGCCTATGCGCGTCAGCACAGCGACCACTTTGAACTGTTCCGCGAGGACCAAGGCTACTACCAACGCTTTGAGAATGGACAGTTCATGCGAACCACGGATTCCAGCTGGGCTCCTTCATGGTACACCGAACACAACAATCACCGCACGCGCACCCTCGGAGGCGAGATCCTGTACACCGTCAGCCAATACCGCCGAACCTTTATCGGCGCCGATGTTCGCCACGACGGCATTGTCAGCTCCGTATTGGGTACTGATCTCCTCAGCCCTATACCTGCACCGGATAACCGTTCCTACTATACCCGCGGGGACGCCCGAAACAATGCTGGCCTCTTTGCCACTAGCTGGCTCACCCATCCCGCGAATCGGTTCACCTTAAAGGCCGACTTCCGGGCCAACTACAACGACCGCTACGGCTTGGACTACTTGCCCAATTTGGAAGCCCATCTCCGAGGTTCCGACCCCAGTTCTTTGAAGCGGACCGAATTCTTTGGAAGCGTCAACCGCAGCTTCCGCTTGCCCACCTTTACCGATTTGTACTACACGCTCGGAGGCGCTCAAGGCTCGGCCACCTTGCAGCCCGAACATGCCTGGAATTTGGAAGCTGGGACTTCTATTTGGCGTTCCCCCGAATCCGTTTCAGGGGGATTGCACGCCATGCCAAATTTCTTACGCGCTACCGTTTACCAGCGTCGAGGCACCAACCTCATTGACTGGATCTACCGAACGGTCGACGGGGCCCAAGTGCTCCAAGCGGACAACATTACCCAGGTCAGCATTCAGGGCCTAGAGCTGGAAACCGGTGGTTCTGCCGTAGACCTCTTTCAATGGGAAGCCCGCTTCCAAGCGGCCAGCCACAGCACTTCAGCCCTTGACGGTCAGTCCATCTATGCGCTCGACTACCTCGCGAACCGACTGCAATTCGAGCTCACCTCTGCTCCCATTAATGGATTTCAAGGGGGTCTTGTCTACATCCGCCAAGATCGAGCCGGCCAGTATGCGCTTCCTGGTGGCGAAATTACCTCCTACGACCCCTTCCAAACGGTGGATGCCCGCCTGAGCTACGACCACGACGGCATGACCGTCTACCTCGATGCCATGAACCTCTTCAATGCTACGGTTTTGGACCGCGGCAATGTGCCTTTGCCAGGACGATGGATCAAGGCTGGGGTGCATTTTCATTGGAAGTAAAAAAGTTTAAGGGTTGAAGGGTTGAAGGGTAAAAGGGTTGAAGGGTTGAAGGGTGGATTGTTGGTATGCTGGTTTGTTGGTTTGTTGGTCAGCTACACTGAAGAGCTCCCTAGCCACAGCGCGTAGCGCGTGCTCTCTAGCCTCCTAGCCCCCTAGCGCGAGGGCAAAGCCCGAGCTCCCTAGCCCCCTAACGCGCCAAAGGCGCTCCCTAGCCTCCTAGCGCGAGTGCAAAGCCCGAGCTCCCTAGCCTCCTAGCCCCCTAACGCGCCAAAGGCGCTTACCTTTGCCCCATGCCCGCCTCCGGACTCCCCCATGCGCTTGAAGGCAGCCTGCGAGAGGCGCCCTCGGATTCCTTGTTTTGGGTAGCCGCTGGACTCACGTTGGTGATGGGATTGCTCTTGCAGCGCGCGCCCAAAGAAAGCAACCGATGGGTGCATGTACTGCAGCGATTTACACGCTTTGAAGACGCCTCTACCCGCTTGTGGTTGCCCAATTTTTTAATGGTCGCCTTGCTAAGCGTTTTGGCTTTCATCATTTTAGGCCCAGAAAGCATGCCCCACCTCGTCCCAGGCTACCAAGGCCCTTGGTATGGCCTGCTCGTTTTGCCCATTTTGGCCTTGGCGAGCCAAATCATCGTGCACAGCCTCTTCGGTCTGGTGTGGGAAGACCATCGATTGCATTGGCGCCATTGGAGCGAACGGTTTTCCTTCTTGCCCGCACTTTGGATAGCGCTGCCGTTTTTACTTTGGTTTTTGGTCAGTACCCAATCCGAAAAATCCATTTTAGAGCCCTTTTTTGTGGGCGTAGTCGTATTGGGGCTTTTGCTGTATGTAATGGGCTTATTTCGGGCATTTTACCGCTATGTAAAAGAGGCCCATGCCCCTTGGTATTTAGCAATTTTGTACCTTTGCACTCTCGAAGCAAGCCCTATTTTTTGGATCCTACTTTTTCAATCGTATGAAGGTTAAAAGCATCCTGGTATCACAACCCGAACCCCAAGCCGGAAACAACCCTTACACGCAGTTGGCTGAAAAGCACAAAGTGAAGATTGATTTCCGTCAATTTATTGAGGTAAAAGGCGTTGCCGCAGCAGATTTCCGCAAGGACAAAGTGAGCCCTGCGGACCACAAAGCTTTCATCTTCACGTCGCGAAACGCCATTGACCACTTCTTTCGCATGTGCGAGGAAATGCGCGTGGCCGTCAATCCCGAATGGAAGTATTTCTGCGTGTCGGAAGCCGTGGCGTTCTACCTCCAAAAATTTGTGCCCTACCGCAAGCGTAAAATTTACCCTGGAACGGGCAGCTTGGCGGGCTTGATTCCCACCTTGAAGAAGCAGCGCGGCGAGCACTTTATGATGCCCACGTCCGACATTTTGAATCCGGACATCCCTGAGCTTTTGGAAAAGGGCAACATCAAATGGACGCGTGCGACCATGTACCATACCGTGGCCTCAGACCTGAGCGATTTGAGCGATGTGAAGTACGATATTTTGGTCTTCTTTAGCCCAGAAGGCATTCGCAGCTTGTTCAAGAACTTCCCTGATTTCAAGCAGGAAAACACGCGCATTGCCGCATTTGGCAACACGACGCACCAGGCGATTGAGGAGAATGCATTGCGTTTGGACATTCAGGTGCCCACGCCCAAGTTCACCTCGATGAGCCAAGCCCTGGACGCCTACATCGAAGAAGCCAACAAGGGAAAGTGAGCGATCAGCGCTTCCCCCGAGAGGAACGGCTGAAGCTTCGCAACCGCATTTCTGAGCTTTTTGCCCATGGCAAACGCTTCCAGCAAGGGCCCATTTCCGTCCTCTGGATGGTTTCGCCATGGCCCTTGGAGCGAGGCGCTCAAGTTATGGTCGGGGCCCCGAAGCGCCGCTTTAAGCACGCCGTAGACCGCAACCGCATCAAGCGCTTGCTGCGCGAATCCTACCGCTTGGAGCGTTTGGACCACTTCCAAGACAAAGCCCCTTTGCTTTTGGCCTTCTTGTACCAAGGCGAGCAGCCTGTTCGGCTAGATGAATTGCGCCAGCACATGGCCGAGGCCCTGGCGAAAATTGCGGAACGCGCTTAGAAGTAAGGGCATAGATCCCCACAAGACGTGCTACTTCTCCGAAGGAGGAACCCAAGATGCCATCCAGGCCCAGGCTAGCCCAAACAAGGCCACGCCCAGCGAGCGCTCCATGAAGCTTTCAGTCACCCAAAGGCTGCCAAAGTACAGGATGAGGAGGCCCCATGGGCGTTTGGGCATGTTGCGCGCGGCAGCCGTGCAGACCACTACGAGGAGTGCCATCCCCACCAAGCCATAGGCCAGCGTCCATTCCAAAAATTGGTTGTGCACATTCAGGTGGCGCTTGAGCCCAAAGCGGTAGTTCCACTCCGCGTAGACCTGCTCCAGAGCGGCTTGCTTTTCGGAGGGTCCCCAGCCTAGCCAGGGTTTTTCCGCCGAAGCTTGGAGGGCTGCTTTGGCTTGAACCGCTCGCGTATCTACGGAGCCGGTGGCCCAGTAGGGGTCCAGGGGTTTGAAGACATGGCCTAGAGCGCGGCCCTCTGAAAGCCCTTGGGCCGTGACGAAGCCTAGGACGAGAAAAATGGCTGCGGGGAGGGCCCAGCGCGGGAGGCTTTTGGACCGATAGAGCCACCAAATGGCCGCTACAAGGGCGCTGATTAACAGCATTTTCGCCCCAAGTAGACCCAGGAAAAGGAGGGTGATGGCCCAGAAGAGGGCGGTGATTCGGGCCGAGAAAGCGCTGATTTGAACCGCCACCGCGGCGAGGAGCAAATAGGTGCCGATGTACACGTGCTGGTGCAGGCCCTCCAAGAGCCCGCGGTAGACGAAAACGGACCAGTCCGCCCCCTGCCAAACGCGGTACAGCCCACCGCCCAATAAGTACAGCATGAGGAGGGAGGCGCCGAGGGGAAGCGTTCGAACGATTGTTTCCCGGTCAAACGCCCAAAAGAGCAGGAGCAAAGGCAGCATGCGCAAGAGGCTGTCCAAAGCGGCCCCGTGCCAGAGGGTCCCCAACAGCACCAGGCCAAACAGCCCCCAGAGCGGCCAAAAAGAGGCGCTTTCCCGGAATTTCCGCCCGGCATTTTGCAGGTCATTCAATACCGCTGCGGCAAAGGCCAGGACCAACGCAGCGCCCGCACCAAAGTCCCAAAAAGGCAAAAAGAGCACCCAGAGGCTGAGGAAGAGGCGGTGAATTAGGCGTTGGGGTTCCATACTGTTCTTCCTAAACGCTCGGAAAGGCGCGTAAGTACTTCGTAGGAAATGGTGCCGGAGCGTTCGGCGAATTCGTGCAAGGGAATGTGCGCCCCGAGGAGTTCCACGCGGTCGCCTATGGCCACGTGAAGGCCCGTCACGTCCACCATGGTCATATCCATGCAGACACGGCCCACCACCGGACAGCGTTGGCCATGAATAAAGACCTCCCCGCGTCCCTCACTTAAGATGCGCGGGAAACCGTCCGCGTAGCCCATGGGGAGGGTGGCAATTTGCCGGGCATGGGGCGCTGCATCCGCGTGGCCGTAGGAAAGGCCTTCGCCCGCAGGCACCTCTTGCACATGGGAAATTTGGGTATGCACGTAGACCACCGGCTGGAGCAGCGCGCGGTCTTCGGGCACCGCCGAATCTCCGTAGAGGCCGATGCCCAAGCGAACCATATCGCCCAGCAAATAGGGATGGCGCGCTGTACCTGGGGTATTGGCGATCTGCTTCAATGGCGCGTAGCCCAGCCCTGCAGCAAGATCCCCGTAAAAGTGCTCAAAGGCCTCGAACTGCTGGCGCGTGAAGGCGTCCTGCTGGGGGTCCTCCGCTGCTGCTAGATGAGACATCACAGAAACCACTTCTAAGCCCGGGTAGGCGCGCAAAGCTTCCGCTACCTCGGCCCCCTGGCTGGGTTGGAAGCCCAAGCGGTGCATGCCCGTATCCACCTTGATATGGACGCGTCCGGGCGCTTCACCCGGGTGGCGCAGAAAGGCTTGACCGTAGCGCTCCAGGGAGGTCCAGTTGAAGAGCTCGGGCTCCAAGCGGTGCTCCAAAAGCACTTCCACGCTCTGCTCGCCGGGGTTCATCACCAGAATCGGCTGTGCAATGCCGGCTTTGCGCAGGGCCACCCCTTCGTCCGAATAGGCCACCCCGAAGTAGTCCACATGGTGCTTCGCCAGGGCTTTAGCCACGGTCACAGCACCCAATCCATAGGCATTGGCCTTGACCATGGCCATCACGCGTTGGCCGTTCAAACGACCGCGGTAATGCCGCAAATTGGCCGCCAAGGCCTCCAAATCCAGACTTACGTGCGTATCGTGGTGCTGGCTGCGCAGGTAGGGCAAAATGCGCTCCAAGCCTGCTTTGCGAGGGCCCTTGAGCAACAGGGTACCTTGCGCGGGGCCTTGCGTCCAGGGCTGGTCGGCCAAAAAGGCCTCCACACTGGGCCAGTGTCCGCCCGCATCTTCGGTGCCAGGACCAATGCCCATCCAGTCGTCCAATCCATGGCGCTTCACGGCATCGGCCATCCAGGCGCCAAAATTTTTCATGTTTTCAGGTGCCGCAACGAGGGCCAAACGCGGGGCCCTTTCCGAGCGTCCCAGGGTTTCCAACGCCCACTCCAGCGAATCGGCATCCGAACTGTAGCTGTCGTTGAGCAAGGTCCAATCCTTAATGCCGGCCAGACGTTCCAAACGCAGCCCCGCCGACAGCACGTCCATCAGCGCTTCGGGCTTCCAGGCCGAACCCGACACTAAAATGTACGCCAGGGCCGCAGCCACATTTTGGGCCTCAATCGCCTCGAAGGCGGGACAAGCCGCCTGGCCCGAAACGTTTAATGCAGGCGCCGCCCAGCTCACTTGACCCTCGGCCCACGTAAAATGCACATCGGCTTCCAATTCAGGCTGGTTCCACGCATACGACCAAACACGTGTATGTCCCGTCAAGGCTTGGGCGATTTCCGGTTGGGCGGCGGGTGCAATGACCCAGTCGCTCTGGGCAAAGAGGGAGGCTTTTTCCGCCAATTTTTCTGCACGGGAGGCAAATCCCGCCTCATGGGCCGAGCCCAACGACGTAAAAATGCCCACATTCGGACGCAACCAAGGTGCCAAACGCGCCATGTCCCCGGCTTGGCTCACGCCTACTTCGGCCAGCAAACAGCGCGCATGGGGATCTGTCCCAAGCACCGTCAACGGCACCCCCAACTGCGAATTAAAACTGCGGGGCGAACGCGCCACCTCCCGATCCCCCATCAAATGGTAGAGGTATTCCTTCACGGTCGTCTTTCCGTTGCTCCCCGTAATGCCCACCACCGGGCCTTGGAGGCTATCGCGGTGCGCCGCGGCGAAGCGGTGCAACGCGGACCAGGTCGACGCCACCCGCAGCACCCAGGCCCCGGCTTCGGCCGCGGCTGCTTCGAGTTGGGCGCGTTGCGCGGACTGTTCTTCGATCACCAGGGCGACGGCACCTTGCTGCAGCGCTTCGGCCGCGAAGGCATGGCCGTCGCCACTCTGGGTTTTCAGGGCAAAAAAGGCGGTGGGACGCAGCCACATCGCTTGGCGGCTGTCCGTAGAGATGGCTTCCAGGGAGGGCGTTTGGCCCGAGACCCCCACCTTCGCCCCCAAGATGTGGGCCAGGTCCTCAATCCGTTTTGCCGGAAACATGAGAAGGGGATTCGGTTTGAAGTTGGGTGAAAACGGCGCGCGACACCGGTTCGTATTCGTTTTGGGAACCCAGCAGAATGGTGCCCTGTTCGGCTTCCAAGCGGTGCGAATAATGCGCCAGCTCCCCCGTGCGAACGCAAATCGCGTGCACTTTGGTGACAAATTCGGCGACGGCCATCAAATTTGGCATGGGCCCAAACGGCTTGCCGCTAAAATCCATATCCAATCCAGCGATAATGACGCGCGTCCCCGCATTGGCGAGCTTGTTGGCCACCTCGACCACGCCTTCATCCATAAACTGCGCTTCGTCGATGCAGACCACCTCGTAGCCGGCCGCAAGGAGGTGCAACTGGTCCGAGCTCTCCACCAACTGGCATTGCAGCGAAGCCTGATCGTGGGTCACCACCGCCTCGTCCGAGTAGCGCGTATCAACGCCCGGTTTAAAAATTTGCACAGAAAGTTTGGCAATCTGCGCACGTTTGGCACGGCGTATGAGCTCTTCTGTTTTGCCAGAAAACATAGACCCCGCGATGACTTCAATCCATCCGGAACGACGCGTGGGAACTTCTGTGTGCTCTTGGAACATTTTGTACTTTTCGGTGCCGCACAAATCTACCACTCTGCTCACAAACCCCCGTCGAATGTCCCTATCCGATTCCATTTCCGCTTTACGTCACGCTTTACAGGCCGAAACTCCCACCAGCGCTCACCTTTCCGAGCTTGGAACCCTCTGGACCGAAGCCCATCAGCACGCACTTCGCGGCAAATTGCAGGCCGTTCAACAGCAGGCAGAGGCGGAAATTCATGCGGCTGCCGCGAGCGCACAAGCCGCTTTGCTCGCCCAAATTCAACGCGCCGAAGACGCCGCACGCGCTGCCGCCGCGGCCTCCGTGGCTCAAGCCCAGGTATCCGAAGCCGTTCCCGCCACCGAAGCGCCCATCGCACCTCCCAAGCCTGCGCCCGTAGCGGCTGCACCCGAAGCTGTCCCAGCCCCTGTGGCGCCCGAGGCAGTGGAAGCCCCTTTGACGCCTCCGACTCCGGAAACACAGCCCGCCCAGGAAGCAGCCGCACCCGTTGCACCGGCAGCCCCAGCTCCGGTTGAATCCCACACTGCCCCAGCACCTCCCGCGAGCTCAGCTTCCCCCAGCCTGACCCCGAGTGCAGGTTCGGCCAAAAGTGTCAACGCCCGCTACGCCGGCTTGAAAGTGGGCCTCAACGACCGCGTCGCCTTTGTGAAGCACCTTTTCAACGGCGAAGACGATGATTTTCAACGCGTTGTGGCGGCATTGGCGACCATGGAGAGCAAAGAGGAATGCGAGACCTTTCTAGAAAATGCGGTCTATCCCGACTACGATTGGACGCAAAAACCCGAATTTGCCGAGCGCTTCCTCGCTTTGGTTTTTGCCCGTTTTGAGTAAGACGTTCGGCACCTGATTCGCATGGGAAAACTCATCCTCGTTCCAACTCCCCTAGGCAACCTGGGCGACATTACCCTTCGGGCCCTTGAGGTCCTGAAGAGCGCCGAAGTGGTCTACGCGGAGGATACCCGAACGACCGGCAAGCTCCTCAAGCTCCTCGACGTGCAAGCGCCGCTTCGCGCCTTTCACATGCACAACGAGCACAAGCAAGTGGATGCGGTCGTGGAGTCCATTTCCCGAACAGAAGGCCACCATGCCCTCGTCAGCGACGCCGGCACCCCGGGCATCAGCGATCCTGGCTTTTTGCTCGTGCGCGCCGCCGTAGCCGCCGGCATCGTCGTGGAGGCCTTGCCCGGCCCCACCGCCTTGATTCCAGCCCTCGTCGCCAGCGGCCTGCCATGCGACCGCTTTGTGTTTGAGGGCTTTCTCCCCCAGAAAAAAGGTCGCCAAACGCGCATCAAAGAGTGGCTCACGGAAACGCGCACCGTAGTTTTCTACGAATCTCCACACCGCATCGCGCGCTGCTTGCGGGAACTGGAAGAACACCTCGGCGGCGAGCGCCCCGCCTGTGTCGTTCGCGAAATCAGCAAGCTGCACGAAACCTTCCACCGCGGCAGCGTCGCTGAGCTCGCCGCCCACTTCGCCGCTCACGAGGCCAAAGGCGAAATCGTCGTGGTCTTGGGGGGTACCGAATAGGGCATTTTTCCAGTGACTTTTTCCCAACATTAAACGGCTATCCGGTTTGGCACCGGTACCTTTGAGGTTCATGAATTTGCCTACACATCCATTACGTACGTTTGGCGCCTGGGAAGGCTCGCCCCAGAAGCCCTTCGTCATCGCTGGGCCCTGTTCGGCGGAGTCCTTGGAGCAAGTGCTGGAAACGGCCCGTGCGTTGAAGCAAGAAGGCCATACCCAACTTTTCCGGGCGGGCGTTTGGAAGCCTCGCACCCGCCCCGGACAGTTTGAAGGCGCCGGCTACGATGCCCTCAGTTGGTTGCAGACCATGCGCCAAGAGGTTGGCCTCCCCTTTGTCATTGAAGTGGCTAACGCCGACCACGTGGAAAAAGCCCTGGCCGTGCAGGCAGACGCCGTTTGGATTGGCGCACGCACAACGGTCAACCCCTTCTACGTGCAAGAAATTGCCGAAGCCCTCAAAGGCAGCGGCATCCCCGTCCTCGTTAAGAACCCCATACACGCCGACTTAGGCCTTTGGCTTGGAGCCTTTGAGCGCTTGGAGAAAATGGGCTTGACCGATTTGGCTGCGGTCCACCGGGGATTCTTTTCCAGCTATTCGGCTCCCTACCGGAACGAGCCTAAGTGGGAACTCAGCTTTGAACTCCGCCGTCAAGCGCCGGACATCCCCATTATTTGCGATCCCAGCCACATTGCGGGGCAGCGCGACCTCATCGAGCAAGTGTCTCAGGTCGCCATGGACATCCAGATGGACGGCCTCATGGTAGAGGTCCACCCCATTCCGGAAGAAGCTTTGAGCGATGCCGCTCAGCAAATTACTCCCCAGCGCTTGGGCCAGATTTTAGCCACCCTGGAGGCCAACGCTCCCAAGAATCTCGCCCTCCAGGAAGCTATTGATCAGGAACGGGAAAAGCTCGATCAAGTGGACCAGCAGATGGTGGAACTTCTGCGCTCCCGCATGGACATCGTGCAGGCGCTTGGCGAAATGAAGGCCCAGCACGGCGCCAGTATTTTCCAAATGGACCGCTGGTTTGACCTCCTCCAAAAGCGGGGCAGCCAAGCCGAAGCCCTTCACCTCAACAAAGCGTTTGTGGAAGAACTCTTCCAGCTCGTGCACAAGTACTCCGTGGAGCACCAAATGGGCGTGTACACCGCGTCCCGCAAGCACCGCGACGAATGAAAAAGCGTTGGGCCATCGCCCCGGCTGCCGACGAGGCCACCGTGCAGGCCCTGCACGCTGAGCTCGGCGCCGACTACGGAGCCTTGGCCCGCGTCCTCGCGCAGCGGGGCTTGACCTCCCTGGAGGCCATCAAGCGCTGGCTCCCCGGCGAACCCCTCGCCCACGTGGATCTCTATACCATGGCGGACCTGCGCGTCGCCGCTGAGCGCGTCGCTAGTGCACGGACACGGGGCGAACGCGTATTTCTCTTTGGGGACTACGATGTGGACGGAACGACCGCCGTATCCGTGGGCAAATTGGCTTTGGAGCGGGGCGGTTGGACTGTGTCCACCTACATCCCCGACCGCTACGCCGAAGGCTACGGCCTGTCCAAAGTGGGCATAGACCGCGCCTTGGACGAAGAGGCTTCCGTACTCGTGGCCTTGGACTGTGGCATTAAGAGTGCGGAGCTCATCGCCTATGCGCAATCGAAGGGCTTGGACGTCATCGTGGCGGACCACCACACGCCGGGTCCCGAACTTCCTCCGGCTCTGGCTGTCTTGGACCCCAAGCGGGCCGATTGCGCCTTTCCGCACAAGGAACTCTGCGGCTGTGGGGTTGGCTACGTGCTTTGGCGCGCAAGCTACGAGCAGGCTGGGTTAGCGCCTAGCGACCTGGACGACCTGTTGGACCTTGTAGCCGTGAGCATTGGCGCGGACATGGTCCCTTTGGTGGGGTTAAACCGCTACTGGGTACGCCAAGGCCTGGCCGCGATCAACGCCTCGCCCCGGCCCTCTTTGGCCGCCTTGCTCGGGGAAAAAGCTCCTGGCAGTATCACCCTGCAAGATGTGGTCTTCGCCATTGGCCCCAAGATTAACGCTGCGGGCCGCATGCGCCATGGCCACTTGGCCGTGGACCTCCTGACCCATCCCGATCCTCAGGCTCTGGCGCAACTGGGCGAGAACATTGAACACTACAACGGCGAACGTCGCGCCACCGAGAAGGAAGTCAGCCTTGCCGCGCAAGCCCAAGCAGCCACCCAGCATGAAAACGTGGGCCTGGTTCTGGTCGGCCAGGACTGGCACAAAGGAGTCTTGGGCATCGTTGCCCAGCGCACCGTAGAGGCGTTCTACAAGCCGACCATCGTCCTGACCGAGCACGAGGGCAAGCTTTCCGGCAGCGCGCGCTCCGTAGCGGGCTTGGACCTCTACGACGCCCTGGACGAAGCGTCCGAGCACCTCATCCAGTTTGGCGGCCACCGGGCTGCCGCCGGCATGACCTTGCTGCCGGAAAAGCTGGAAGACTTCCGCAAAGCGTTTAACGCCGCCGTAGACCGACGCTGGCCTGCCGATCAACGCCACCCCCTGCAAGCGATTGACAGCCTAGCTCAGGTGCACGAACTCCACGAGAGTTTGGCCACCCTGCTCGAGCGCTTGGAGCCCTTTGGCATGGACAACGAAGCACCTATTTGGGGCCTCAAAGGCGTTCAACTTGAGGACGTTCGTCGGATGTCCGAGGGCAAGCACCTCCGCGCCCAGGCTGTCGACCCCCATACCGGCGCCGAACTGCCCGTCATTGGCTTCAACTGGGGGCACGCGGACGTTTCCCAGCCCGTTGACTTGGCCGTCGTCCTCGAATGGAATTATTTCCGCAACAGCAAAACCCTCCAGGCCCGAATTTTGGACCTTCAAACCTAGCACATGGGAAAAAATAAACTCGCCCGATTTGCCGAACTCGCCACCTTCACCCATGTGGTGCAACCCACCAAGGACGAAGTCCTAGAGGGTCTCGCCCTCGCTGGAACGTGGAAGTCGGATTTTTTCAAGAACGACAAGCCCTTGGTGGTGGAACTGGGCTGCGGACGCGGGGAGTATGCCGTTGCCCTCGGTCAACGCGACCCCAGCAAGAACTACCTCGGCATTGACATCAAGGGCGCCCGCATTTGGCAAGGTGCCAAGCAAGCCAAAGAGGCCGGCATGGACCACGTAGGCTTCCTGCGCACCCGCATTGAATGGGTCAAGCACTGTTTTGCCCCCGGCGAGATTGATGAAATCTGGATCACCTTTCCAGACCCGCAGATCAAGTACCAGCGCGCCAAGCACCGCATGATTGGCCCCGCCTTCTTGGAGGTCTACCGCTCTTTGCTCGCCCCTGGAGGCTCGGTGCACCTTAAGTCCGACAGCGAATTCCTACACGGCTACCTCCACGGCATCATTGAGTGGTGGGGCTTGGAGGTCCAGGAAACCTACCACGACATTTACGGCCAAATCATCGACAAGCCGGACCACGTGGTCTTTGCCTGCAAGACCTACTACGAGAAGATGTGGCTCGAGCAAGGCAAGACCATCACGTATTTGAAATTCGCTTTTCCCACGAAGTAACATGGCCGAATCCAGCGATTTCTTCGAACGCGTCTACGCCGTCGTCCGCCAGATTCCCCGCGGACGGGTCACGTCGTACGGAGCCATCGCCAAGGCTGTAGGCGCCGCCAAAGCCTCCCGAACGGTGGGCTACGCCATGAATGCCAGCCACTTCCTCCCGGATGTGCCCGCACACCGCGTCGTGAACCGCCTAGGCCTATTAACGGGTAAGCACCACTTTGGCGGTATGAACGCCATGCAGCAGCTCCTGGAAGAGGAAGGGGTCATCGTCATCGACGACCAAGTGCAGGACTTCAAAACCCTGTTTTGGGACCCTCTGCTGGAAGGCGCCACCTTGCCTGAATAAGTCATGAACCGCGACCAGGCCATCTCCTTTTGCGAATCGCTGCCCCAAGCGGAGGCCACCTTCCCCTTTGATGAGCACACACTTGTTTTCAAGGTGGCGTCGAAGATGTTTGCCATGCTCCCCTTGGAAAAGGAGCCTCAAATCGCCCTGAAGTTTCCCCCCGCCACCCTAGAATCCTTGCGCGAAAGCCATCCGGCCATTTTCAAGGGGGCCTACCTCAATCCCGTGCACTGGGGAGGCGTTTACCTCGACGGCTCTGCCACTTCCTCCGAATTAAGCCACTGGATCAAAACCAGTTATAATTTGGTAGTTGCTAAATTGCCGGTAGCACAACGCCCCCTTTACCCTCCCGTACCATGACCAAACGCCTCCTCAACTACTTCATCCAAGGCCTCCTCTACACCGCACCTATCGCCATTACGGTCTATGCTGTCTTCGCCTTGCTTCGCACCTTAGACCAAATTATTCCGGTCGAATACCCAGGCGTGGGCCTGCTGGCGCTCTTGGTGTTGATCACGCTCGTGGGCTTCCTGGGCGAATACGCCTTGAAGTTGCGCATCGTTAAGCTGGTGGACCGAATGCTTGAAGGACTTCCCCTGGTCAAACTCATCTACACCTCCGTCAAAGACGTCATGAAGTCCTTAACGGGCAAGAAAAAAGGCTTTCAACAGCCGGTATTGCTGCGCTTGTCGTTGAACGAACAGGTGCGCCGGGTGGGTTTTATCACCGACGAGGCTTTGCGCGACTTGGGCACGCCCAACGACGAACTCATTACCGTCTATGTGCCGCACAGCTTGGCGATTTCGGGCCAAGTATTTGTCGTACCAAAAACCTACGTGGAACCCCTGAACGCCAAAGCGGCAGATGTCATGAAGTACATCATCGCCGGCGGGGTGACCGGCTCCTGAACGGTTTAGCGGCGCTTGAATTTGGCCCGTATATTTCCCTCCAAAAGGCCGGAAATCAGGGTCAACACCATGCTAAACACCAGGGCGGACCAAAAACCTTGAACGCTAAATCCATCCACCCAGTCGCTCGCCAGCATCACCACCATGGCGTTGATGGCTAGGAGGAAGAGCCCTAAGGTGAAGAGGGTCAAGGGAATCGTGAAAAGGATAAGCAAGGGGCGCACCGTTACATTGAGAACGGCCAGCGCCAAGGATACCCAAATGGCCGTGGTAAACTGCTCCAACTCCACCCCCGGCAAGAGGTAGGCGGTGGCAAAAACACTCAACGTGCGGATCACAAAGCGCGTTCCCCAGCCCGGGCGGCCGACCTGAATGGATGCAGTTGTTTCAGTCATGCGTAAAATCTGAACAAAAGTCGCACCATTTGCCCGAGATTAGCGTAAAATTTTGCCGTTTTCCATGAAAATTCCCGTTATAAGCGTTTGCGCCAGTCTCTTGCTGAGTGCCTGTCAACTTTCCGAAACCGCCGTAGATCCTGTCCCTATGCCCTTAGATCCTCATTCCTATGCCGACCCCGCCGAGGCGGTGGTGACCCATTTGAGCTTGAACATCACCTCGGTGGATTTTGACGCCCACGTGCTGCAGGCCTTGGCGACCTTGACCTTTGAGTGCCACCAGGCGGATACGTTGCGTTTGGACACGTATGGCTTGGAGATTCAGGACGTTCGGGCCACGGGAGAAGGGTTTGGCGAAGAGGTATTGCGTTTTGCAGCGGGCCGTCAGGATGAAATTTTGGGGACCGAACTGCTCATTTTCCCCGACCGAACCGTGGACGGCTCCTACACCATCACCATTTGGTACAAAACCAGCCCCGGCGCAAAGGCGCTGCAATGGCTGAGCCCCGAACAAACTAACGGCAAAACCCACCCCTTTCTGTTTACGCAGAGTCAGGCCATCCTCGCCCGCACCTGGATCCCTCTCCAGGACAGCCCGGGCATTCGCTTCACGTACGATGCCTCAGTTCAAGCTCCCGAAGGCTTGCTAGCCGTCATGAGCGCATCGAATCCACAATCGCTTTCCGAAGATTTCCGCTACAGCTTTGAAATGAAGCAGCCCATCCCCTCCTACTTGATGGCCTTGGCGGTCGGCGATTTGCGTTTCCAATCTACGGGTCCACGCACCGGTGTGTACGCCGAACCCGCCATCCTTGAAGCTTCTGCTTGGGAATTTGGCGAGACCGAAGCCCTTATTCAGGCGGCCGAAGCTCTCTACGGCCCCTACCAATGGGAGCGCTACGACCTACTTGTTCTGCCTCCCTCCTTCCCCTTTGGCGGCATGGAGAACCCACGCTTGACCTTCTTGACCCCCACCGTCATTGCGGGCGACCGCTCTTTGGTCGCCTTGATCGCCCATGAGCTGGCGCATTCATGGTCGGGCAACTTGGTAACGAACGGAACCTGGAACGACTTCTGGATCAACGAAGGCTTCACGGTCTACTTTGAAAACCGCATCATGGAGGCGGTCTACGGCGCCGAGTATGCCGCCATGCTTCAAGCCCTCTCCCATAGCGACTTGACTGCCGAGGTAGCCGACTTCCTAGAAAATGCCCCCAACGACACTAAACTGGCCATCGACCTCGTCGGCCGCAACCCCGACGACGGCGTCACCACCATCGCCTACGACAAGGGCTTCCACTTCTTGCGCCTCATCGAACACACCGTCGGCCGCGAAGCATTTGATGCCTTTTTGAAGGACTACTTCGCCTCCTACACCTTCCAGTCCATGACCACCGATCGATTTATCGGTCACCTGCGCGCTAGCCTGTTGAGTGACGCCCAGTGGGAAGAAATCGGAGGGGACGAATGGATTTTCGGGACTGGATTGCCCACCAACTGCCCTGTGGTGGAGCCCGCCTACTTCACGGTCGTGGATGCTGCGGCTACGCGCTTTCTTTCAGACGGCACCCTGCCCACCGAAACGGACAAATGGAATACGCACCAGTGGTTGCGATTTATGAATGCCTTGGAGGGGCTCTCTGCCGATCAGGTTATGACCTTGGACCGCAATTTTCACTTCACCTGGTCCGGCAATTCAGAAATTTTTGCCGCATGGGCGGTGCTAGCCACCCGCTCAGGCTTCAGAGGCATGGCCCTGGACGAAGAAATGATCCAGTTTTTGCTCCGAGTGGGTCGCCGAAAGTTCTTGACCCCTATTTATAAAGCTTTAGTTGAGGCGGATCGAAAAGACCACGCCCAGTACATCTACCAACAGGCGCGCCCCGGCTACCATGCGGTTGCACAGGAGACGTTGGATAAGCTGTTGGGGTATAAGGGTTAAAGGGTTGAAGGGTTGAAGGTTTTAAGCTGTTTGTTGGTTCGTTGGTAAGCTAGTTTGCTAGTTCCTTCGTTTGCTGGTTTGCTTGGGCGAACGGGGTAATGTCCCGGCGCGCGGCGAAGGTCTGGACCGCCGGTTGAGGACAAAAGAGATTAAACGTTTAGAATTACGATTCAGGGCGAAGCGTGTGCGCTCCAGCCCTCTAGCCAACTAGCCGCGAGGTCGAAGCCCGAGCGCTCAAAGCCCAACAAACCATCGAACGAACAAACCAACGAACTCGAAGACCAGGGGGCTTCACTTAAGGCCGCGCCACCCACACCTTACCAAGGCGCTGACGGTAGACGTCGAGTTCGGCGTCGTTGGGGCGTTCGGGTAAAGGAAGGACGACGCGGAACATGCCGTTGACTTCCATCGTTTGGGCCGAATAGCCTTGGCCGTTGAGCTCCAATACGCGTTTGACCGCAAGGGCCTTCGTCTTGAAGGAGCCCGTTACCAGATAGCACGCCACAGCGCCCGAAGTAGGTGCGGTCACCGGCTGCGCCTTCGCAGGAGCGGCCTTAACCGGTACTTCATTGGCCTTTGGCTGAGCAGGCACCAGAGGGATCATTGCCACGGAGCTTTCCGCTTTGGTAGGAGCCGGTTCTCGTACAGAGGGGGCGGCGGGCAAAGAGGGCGCAAAGGCCTGAGGCTGATTGGTGACGATGAACTCGGTGCGACGGTTCGCCCAACGAATGTCATCGGGACAGACCGAACACTCCATCTCACAGGGCATCGCAGGCTCGGATTCTCCGTGGAATTCGCCGTGGAATTGGGCCGTGGTGATTCCCTGGCTGGCGAAGTAGCGCTCCACCGTACCCAAGCGCTGCTTAGAGAGGGACAAGTTGTAGGCTTCCGTTCCCTTACAGTCGGCGTGGGAACGAACGATGACATGGAGTTCGGGCTGTTCGCGTAGGGTTTGGGCCACAAAGACGAGTTTGGCCTGCTCTTCTGCCGTCAAATCTGCGCGGTTGTAGCGGTAGTACAAGGGAGGCAGGGTCAGGGTGAGGGATTTGCCACCAGCTTTCTTCCACTGGCCGGCCTTTTCGGGCAAGCCAGGGTAGTCCACTTCGCCTTCGACGGCGATGCTGGCTTGGCGCGCGGCATCTTCGGCAGCCAGGGCCGAATCTTTTTTCGCCTGCTCCTCCAACAAGGCCGTCATGTCAATTTGGAAGCGGAAAATGTTGTCCCCATCCAGGGCGGCCTTTCGGTTCGATGCAAACCAGCCACTGCCAGCAGCGTCCAAAAAGGGGCTAAAGTCGTCCGCCGTAGAGTTCACGTCGTCCATCATAAACCACTCTTCGGTCTCCAAATTAAGCATAAGGAGGTCCAAACCGCCTTGGCCGGGGAAGCCGTTGGAGGCAAAGAAGAGGGTGTCTCCGTGAATGCTGGGGAACATTTCCTTGCCTTCGGTATTGGCGATGCGCAGAGGCTGCGCGGCCGCCCAACTGGAATCCTTCCAATCCGCATAGTAGAGGTCTGTGCCGCCCAAGCCCCCGGGCATATCGGAGACGAAGTACAAGCGCTGGCGCTTCGCATCCCACGCAGATTGGCCCACGTTGAAGGCATTGTTGTTCAAGGGGAAGGCTAGTTCAGGGCCCCAGGTGCCATCCGCTTGGCGTTGGCGGTAGTAGAGCTGCAAACGGAAGAGGCCGTCGAGCTTTTGGAGTTCGTTCTTGGTGTAGAAGACGCGCGTCTCGCCAAAGGAAACGGGGCCCACGTGGTAGGGCGAAGCATCGGTTAAAGGCTTCTCGCCCATCTCAAAGAGACGCACCTTCGTAGAATCCCAAATCCAGGGTTTGATAAAAGGATCATTACTTCGCCTGTCCGTCTTTTCAAAGCCTTCTTGAGGACGAGAGGACGAGAAGATCAGGCGGTTTTCCCAGAATACCGGGGCGAAATCGTCGTTATCCGAGTTAATGCCTTTGGCCAACTCGATAGTCACCCCACCAGGCAATTCCAAGTGTTCAATTTCCCCGCGGTTCTCCCAGAGTTCCGAACGTCGGTGCGCCGGATAGGCGCTGGAGTAGTCGTCCATGCGCTTGGCGGCCTGTTCGGAACGGCCCAATTGACGCAAGGCATCTACGTGGGCAAAAATGACTTCGGCGGAGAAGGGCGCTTCGCTTTTGTTCGCAGCACGTGCGGCGTCAAAGGCGGCTACGGCCTGTTCGGGGAGTCCGCTTTCAGCATAGATCAAACCAGCCAAATTCCACTCCTTGGCCGATTTCAAGGTGGTGCGGCTGAGGTACTTGATGGCGGTGCCGTGCTGGCTTTTGGCGCGGAGGCGTTCGAGACGGGATTCGGCCTGTTGACCCAAGGCGAAAACACTGCTGCACAGGAGGGCGAGGAGGAGAATTCTACGCATAGCCTTAGAAATAACGAGGTGAAGTAACCGCTTTGCCGGGCAGATAGAGCGGCAAACTCAAAACGATGTCGTGCGACATGGGGCCAAAGGGAGCCAAATCCGACGTGGTCCGCTCCATGGAATAGCCCAAACTCAAGCCATTGCCCAAGCGCAGATGCATCCACGCTCCCACCGCGGAACCGGGCCTCAACGTCGCCCCGATGGTATAGCGACGCTTGTACACCATCGCAGGGCTGAGGTCCAAGCTACCAAGCGAATTGGTCACCATCTTGTACTGCGAAGAGAATCGGAAGTCCCAATCCGCTTGAACGGGGAGGGCAAAACCGCCGCTGGCATAGAAATGCTGCGCCGTTCGGAGGATGCCTGGTGAAGAAAAGCTCAGGTAGTAGCGGTCGCCGTAGACCATCGCGCCGTATCCCACCATGGGGTTCCATTGGTTGATATCCGATTGGAAGATGGGGTCGTTGGGGTCAATGACATAGAGGTCGGTCAGGGCCTCGTTGTAGTTGCTCATGCCCAAGCGCAGACCCACCGCCAACTTGGAAACCTCGGATACTTGGATGCGGTAGTTGAGGTCGGTGGCGATGGAGGTCATTTGGATCGGGCCCAATTGGTCCGATTGCAGCATCAAGCCGCCGCCGAAAGCATCCGTCAACATGCTTTGCCCGGAGGCAAAGAGCGTCGTGGGAGCCCCCTCAATGCCCTGCCACTGGTTGCGGTAGGTCAAAGACAATTCGGGGTCCTGGGCATTGCCCGCATACGAAGGGTTGTACATCGTAGGGTTGAACACATAGAGCGCTAAATGGGGGTCCTGCTGTGCAAACAAGCCCGTGGCGCTGAACAAAATCGAGGCTAAGAGAATAGACTTTTTCATGGTTTAGCGCTTCAAGTAGATGTAACCGTTTTGGGCGGGTTCCGAAGGACTCAAGGTCAAAATGTAGTAGTAGACGCCATTGGGCAAAATGCCGTCACCGTCCAGAACATAGCTTCCGTTCACATTGGGGCGACCGTCCCAATCGTTCTGGTAGGGGCCTTGGCTGTCGTACACCGCATGTCCCCAGCGGTTGAAGACTTGCAAGCGGCTCTCTGGATGGCGTAAGATGCCCGGAATCACCAGGTAGTCGTTCAATCCGTCGTTGTTAGGCGAAAGTCCCTGGGGCACGTCCGTGTTGCATGAGTCGGGGTCGAGGTAATCCAGGATGCCATCGCCGTCGCAATCGTCGTCAAAGACGCCGTCGTTGTTCCAGTCGTATTCGTCCGCATCGCTCAGGCCATCGCCGTCGCTGTCCAAATCCAAGTAGTTCGGAATGCCGTCGCCGTCCACATCCAAATCGCCTTCGTCGATATCTAGAATACCGTCGCCATCGCTGTCAATATCACGGAAATCTTCTTGTCCATCGCCGTCGCTATCTGGCACAGGCAAGGCAACTCCGCCTTGACCTGGATCGACCGCGTCGTGCAGGCCGTTCAAATCCACATCCGTGATGGCACCCGTACCGATGTAGCCGTCCTTGTCGGGGTCGCTACCGCCGCCTTCGTAGACATCCGTCAGCAAATCGTTGTCGCTGTCGGGATCGAGGTAGTCGGGCGTGCCGTCGTTGTCATAGTCCCCATCGAGTTCGATGCTGTCCAGGATGCCGTCGTTGTCGCTGTCCACGTCCAAATAGTTGGGCTGGGTATCGCCATCGCCGTTGTCCGTGCCTTCGCTCGCGTCCAAGATGCCGTCGTTGTCGCTGTCCACATCCAAATAGTTGGGGCTGCCGTCGCCGTCAAAATCAGCTACCGTCTCCGTGCTATCGGGAATGCCGTCGCCATCGCTATCCAAGTCCAAGAAGTTGGGGAAGCCATCGCCATCCGCATCCGCAGCCGTCTCTACGCTGTCCGGAATGCCATCACCGTCGCTGTCCAGGTCTAAGAAGTTGGCCAGACCGTCGCCGTCAAAGTCGAAGTAGCCTTCGGTTTGGTCAGGAATACCGTCGCCATCGCTGTCAAAGTCCAAGAAGTTGGGAATGCCATCGCCATCGGGATCGCCCGTGCCTTCAATGATGTCCGGAATGCCGTCGCCGTCGCTGTCCAAATCTAGGAAGTTGGGGAAACCGTCACCGTCCACATCTGCCGTGCCTTCCACCGCATCGGGAATGCCGTCGTTGTCGCTATCCAAATCCAAGTAGTTGGGCTGCGTGTCGCCGTCAAAATCCGCGGAGGTTTCAATCAGATCGAGGATACCGTCGCCGTCGCTGTCCAAATCCAAGTAGTTGGGACTGCCATCGTTGTCAAAGTCTTGGGTCGTCTCCACCGCATCCGGAATGTTATCGCCGTCGCTGTCGAGATCCAGGAAGTTTGGAATGCCGTCGTTGTCAAAATCAGCGGCCGTCTCCACAGCGTCCGGAATGCCGTCGCCATCGCTGTCCAAATCGATGTAGTTGCCCAAACCATCACTATCCGCATCCGCCGCCGTTTCAATGCTGTCGGGGATACCGTCGCTGTCGCTGTCCAAATCCAAGTAGTTGGGGATGCCATCGCCATCCGTATCCACTACCCCTTCAACGCTATCAGGAATGCCGTCGCCGTCACTGTCCAAATCCAAGTAGTTCGGAATGCCGTCGCCGTCCGCATCGTTGGTCGTTTCCACGGTGTCTGCAATGCCATCGCAGTCCGCATCGTAGGTGCCAATTGTGATGGTATCCGACGTGATGACACAGCCGTTGGTATCGGTGATTGTGACGACAAAATCGCCTGCCCACAAACCTGTCGCCGTATCCGTGGTTGTCCCGTTGGACCAGAGGTAGGTGTAGGGGCCAACGCCTCCTGCAACTGCCACATAGGCTGCACCGACCGAATCCGTCAAACAGTTAGTCGTTGCCAACTGCGCGGCGGTGCTCGACATGCCTAAAGGATCCACCAAGGTATAGGTCAGCTCCTTCATACAGCCCAGACTATCCGTCACGAAAAGCACATAGGTACCAGCCGCCAAATTGGCCAGCGTAAGGGTATCGCCCTCGTTCGCTTGAACCGTGTCCGTGCTGCCCAGCCACGTCGTGGTGTAAGGAGCTACCGCGCCAAACAAACGTACCTGGATACTCGCCGCCGTGTCATTGGCGCAGAGGTTTTGGGTCAAGACTGCGGAATCCAAGAGGGCTAGCCCTTGTCCAACATAGACGGAATCCAGTTTACTGCAGCCTAAGCTATCCGTTACCGTCACGCTGTACCAGTCGGCCGTCAAGCCCGTGGCCGTATCTGCCGCAGTGCCGTGGTTCCATGCAAACGCATAGGGCGGAACGCCGCCGGCGACCTGTACATAGGCGAGGCCTGTACTATCTCCGAAACACGTATTGTCTGCAGCGCCCATGGTCAGTACAAGCAGTGCGGGTTCCGTAAGCACAATCGTGTCCGTCACTGCACAGCCCAATGAATCCGTAGCCGTGTATGTGTAGGTGCCTGCGCTGAGGTTGCTCAAAGAGGTTGCCGTATCTCCCGTGTTCCAAACCACGAGGTAGGGAGCGGTTCCGCCCGAAAGTGTCAGTCCAACAAATCCGGCCGTATCGCCATAGCAGGCCAATTGTGCCACACTATCCACTACCGTTAGGGCAGCGCTAGGCTGGCTCAAGGTGTACATCGAGGTGGTAAAACATCCCCCTGCATCGCCAACGTTCAACGTGTAGCTTCCCGCAGGCACAGCACTCAAAGTAGCCGTGGTATCGCCCGTGTTCCAATAGTAGCTGTAGGGAGGAGTTGCACCTGCGACGGTCACCGCGATACTTCCCGTGGAATCGCCATAGCAGGCCACGTCCGTTTTCACCGCAGAAATGGCAAAAGGCAGGGGTTGAACAATGGTAAAGGTATCCGTCACACTGCAGCCGTTGGCATCGGTAACAACAAGGCTATACGTGCCTGCCGAGCGGTTGACGATGTTCTGAGAGGTGAACGCACCCCCATTCCAGCTGTACGTATAGGGAGAGGTTCCTCCGCTGACGGCGGTCAACACTTTGCCATTCACGAGTCCGTAGCAGGAGATATTTTGGACGGTTGCGTTGATCGCTAGAGGCCCAGGGGCAAGGACCGTATCTGTCAAGGTCAGCACGCAGCCATTCGCATCTGTGACGGTCACCGAGTACACATCCGCAGCCAATGAATCCAAGGCCAAAACCGTATCTCCCGTGCTCCAAAGCACCGCGTATGGCGCCGTGCCTCCCGTTACGGAAAGACTTAAACTTCCCGTGGAATCGCCCGCACAAAGGGGTTGGGTTTTCGTTAGAGACCCAGAGATGGCCGCTGCAGGCTCCGTAACCGTGTACGACTGGGAGAAGTTGCACTGCTGTGCGTCCACCACCGTCAAAGTGTAGGTTCCCGCGGGGAGGTCCGTCAAGCTGGGCAACGTATCCCCCGTTGACCAGAGGTAGGTGTAGGGTGCGGTACCGCCCGACATCAAGACATTCACGGCACCCGTGCTGTCTCCATGGCAAAGAACATGAGTCAGCGAAGTACTATCAACCAGGGCTATAGGTTGATGTATTGTGTCTGTCCACGTGATAGTACACGCATTGGCATCCGTTGCTGTGACCGTGTATATTCCCGCGGCCACGGAGTCCAAATCTTCCGTTACTGAACCGTTACTCCATAGAAACGTGTACCCTCCCGAACCACCTGCAATCGTTAAATCTAAACCACCATCTACACCGCCATTACAAGATGCGGGCGAAGTCGCCGAGGTCACCGTTATTTCTGATGGTTGCGTTAAAATCGCTGTACCTGAAAGCTCGCACCCTAAAGCATCGGAGACGGTAAGAACATAGGTGCCAGCTGAAAGATTAGATTGAATGGGAGTAGTCCCCCCTGAAGACCATGAATAGGAATACGGGGCCTGACCGCCAGAGACTAATGCTGCAAGGGATCCGTCACCTGCCCCAAAACAGCTCAAATTACTCTGGATCAAGTTGATAGTAATTACAGCAGTCTCCGTGATAGTATAATTCTGAGTTACAGAGCACCCAGTCCCATCTGTAATGGTCACGGAATAGCTCCCTGCTGTTAAATCCACGAGGTCTTCTGTCGTAGCTCCGGTATTCCAGATATAGGATATGGGCGCCACCGCGTTCGTGAGTGAAATTTCTATTCCCCCATCGCTTCCTCCGAAGCAAGAAACATTTGAAATAGTTGATGCCAATGTGAAGGAGCAAGGCGCGGTTTCAGAGCTTAACGTCTCTTCTGATGGGTGTAAAGTAGGTTCCCAAGGAACATCGTACTTCGCCCATAGATTTAACGAATGGAAGCAAAGCAGAACAACCAAGAGGAGTCGAGTAAGTGAAAATTGGATAGGCATAGCTACTAAGTTCGAGGCTAAAGCGATAAGGTACGATACCCCATTAACCGGCCACGCGGCCAATGAGTTAAAGAGGGATTTCGGCCGGTTAGAGGACACGGTTAAGTTTTTTGTGCAAGGCATTCCGAACGCCTTGAAAGTGGGTAAAACGCTCCAGAAGTTTCATACGCTCTTGTGGCTCGTCGGTATAGTCTAATTCTGTTTTTAGGCCCGAAATCATATCCGTCAGGCGCAATTCCTTGAAGCGAAACAGACATTCTTCCACATGCTTGGATAGATGATCTTCGCGCTCTTGAACATAAATATTCTTGCGCTTCCAATCAGCCAAAGCATAGCGCTCCGTGAGCAATTCGGCTACGACAGAAGCTACTTCTGGTTCCGGATGGCGGCTAAAAAGCTCGGCCGAAAGCAAGTGTTCGTCCTCCCGCCAGCTCTTTTCCATTTGGCCGTAAATCTGCTGGTACACGGGGAAGGAAAACGTCAATTCATCGGCGGCCAAATCGTCCAAAATCACAGCCCCAGCCGCATCGGAAAATTCTTCACCCTCCTCGGTTTTGCCGGTAATTCGATCGTTCGCATGCAGCAGGAGAATTCGCATAAGGGCCTCTTCCACGGCGGGCGGGCGCTGGTCCACCACCGGCGCAGGAGCCACCACCAAAGTGGGCCCTTCCGGCTGCTGCCGCTCCTGCTCGCGCTGCGCCGCCCGGCCGTCGGCGGCCCTAATCCGGTCCAACTCCGCGAAGAGACTGCGCTCTTCCATCCCCAAGCGCTGCGCGGAATCCCGCAGGTAGACCTCGCGAAGAATGGCGTTGGGGATTTTCGCGATGGAGTGGACAATGTCTTTGACGAGTTCGGCCCGTTTGATGGGGTCCTTGCCGGCAGACTCGATCAGGAGGTCCGACTTGAACTGCATGAAGTCTACCTCGTGCTCCGAGAGGTAGGCCTGGAGCGCCTCCGTGTCCATGGAACGCGCGAGCGAATCAGGATCTTCCCCTTCGGGCAGTGGAACGGCGCGCACGAGCATGCCCTCCTCCAGCAACAGGTCAATCCCACGGAAAGAGGCCCGAATACCCGCCGCGTCCCCATCGTAGAGCAAGGTGACGTTGGACGTCAAACGCTTGATCAGTCGGATTTGCTCCACCGTAAGCGCCGTGCCCGAGGAGGAAACGACATTCTGAACCCCTGCTTGAGACAGGCTGATAACGTCCGTATAGCCCTCGACAATGTAACAGCGGTCCTGGCGCGCGATGCTTTGTTTGGCCTGGAAGAGGCCATAGACGACGCGGCTCTTGTGGTAGATTTCAGACTCCGGGCTGTTGAGGTACTTGGCCGTTTTGGCGTCGGACTTGAGCACCCGTCCGCCAAAGCCCACAATTCGCCCACCCAAACTGTGAATGGGGAACATGGCACGGCCCCAAAAGCGGTCGATGTGACTGCCATCTTCGCGGGCAATGCAAAGCCCCGTACCGACGAGGTACTCAGCCTGGTACCCGGCAGCGACTGCGGCATCGTAAAAAGTTGCGCGGCCCTCCAGGTGGAAGCCCAGCTCAAAACGGCGAATGGTCTCTTCGGTAAAGCCGCGTTCGCGGAAGTAGGACAAGCCCACCGAGCGGCCCACGGCATCCTCCCACATCCAGCTTGAAAACTGCTTCGCTGCGAAGGCATTCACCGCCAGCAGGCTCTCGCGAATATTGCGCGCCTCGTCCGCTTCTTCCGATGAGGCCTCTTCCTCGATCTCGATGTTGTACTTCTTCGCTAGCCAGCGCAAAGCATCCGGATAGGTCATTTGCTCGTGCTCCATCAAAAACGTGACGGCTGAACCCCCTTTCCCCGAAGAGAAATCTTTAAAAATTTGCTTGGATGGCACGACGTAGAAGGACGGCGTCTTTTCTTGGGAGAAGGGGCTGAGGCCGCGGAAGCTCGAACCGCTCTTTTTCAGCTGCACGAAATCCCCCACAACTTCCTCAATTCGAACGGAATCAAGAATTTTTTCCACGCAGGAAGCGGTGATGCGGCCCATACGTTAAAGGTACCGAATTTGGCCCGTCACGCCACGCGGTTGCCCATGTAATCGACCAATTCGTCGAGGGCTTGACGCGCGGGTCCTTCTGGGAAGGTTTGTAGGTGGGTTCGGGCCACGGCTTGCCATTCCGCCATACGCTTCTGGGCATAATCCATACCGCCCAGTTCACGAACCTTTTCCATCAGCCATTGAATGCTCTGTGGATCGTCCTTTTTGTTCTTCACAATGCGCATCAAGGTCTTCTTGTCCGAACTCGACGCCGCAGAAAGCGCATGAATCAAGGGCAAGGTCATTTTCTGCTCCTTGACGTCAATCCCCGTCGGTTTTCCACTCGTTCCAAATGCATGGTAGTCCAGCAAGTCGTCTTGAATTTGGAAGGCCATGCCCAACGCCAGACCAAAAGCATGTGCGTTCGCAATCTGTTCCGCTCCCTGGTCCGATGCCGCTGCACCCACCGCACAACATGCAGCCATCAAGGAGGCCGTTTTCTTTTCGATAATCGCGTCGTAGACTTCTTCCGTAATGTCCAAACGGCGCGCCTTTTCAATCTGCAAAAGCTCTCCCTCGCTGACTTCCTTCACAGCCCGACTTACCAACTTCAGGAGATCGTGGTCTTCGTTCTCCACCGCCAACAAGAGTACTCGGGAGAGCATGTAATCCCCCACCAACACGGCAATCTTATTCTTCCAAAGCGCAGAAATACTAAAGGCCCCGCGGCGCGTGTTGGCATCGTCGACGACATCGTCATGAATGAGCGTAGCCGTGTGCATGAGCTCTACGAGCACAGCGCCACGTTGTGCGCGTGGCGAGGCCTCCCCGGATGAGAAGCTTTTGGCCGTCAAAAAGACCAATGCAGGACGCAGGCGTTTTCCCTTTTGCTTAACGGCATAGCGGAGCACCAAGTCCATCAAAGGAACCTTGGTACTGAAGGCTTTGGGGAAGTCCTCGTCAAAGCGTTTCAGCTCTGCCTGAATGGGGGTTCGAAAGCTCATTTAAGTCCGCGTTGTTTGCAAATATGGTCGTAGGCCTCTTGAATCTTTCTAAACGTGGCCGCCGCTTCCTTGACCGCCGCTTCCCCAAGTCCATGAAGGGCATCCGGATGGTATTTTTTCACGAGGCTTCGGTAGGTCTTTTTAATGTCTGCATCCGTGGCTGAAGAGGACAGCCCCAAAACTTCGTAAGGGTTCGGTGCCGCAGGTCGGTGCACGGCTTCCAAACGACGAAAATCATTGGGATGTATGCCTAGGTAACCCGCGATTCGGGCAATTTGTTGCCGCTCATCGGCCGTCATACTCCCGTCGGCATGCGCTAGGCCAAAGAGGAAGGCGATGAGCTGAATTCGGCCCTGAATGGACATATGACGACGCACCTGTTGGCAAACCTGCGTAATGGCAGGCTTCTCCTTCACAACCTCCTTAAACGCTTTAAAACTTTGGTTGGCCTTTTCCTCGCCAAACCACTTCCGAAAATGCTCGCGCACAAAGGTCAGTTCCCGCTCGTCAACGCGCCCATCCGCTTTGATGACGATGGACGCCAAGATGAGCAGACTCGCGTGGAAGTCTTGTTCCGAACGATTTTCTGAACGCTCCGAAGAATCTGAAAAGTAGTCCGATAGGGAATTTCCCAAAGCAGCACCCAAAATGGCGCCTATTGGGCCGCCGCCAAGGGCCCAACCAATGCCTCCGCCAATTATCGTCGCCCAACTTCTCATGCCCGGCGAAGGTACGGCGGTAAACTCAGCTCGTCAGCCAGATAGCGAAGCCGACAATAACCGCAATAAATGCGATGACCATCACTGTGGTCGACAGGGAGGCTTTGTCGCGTTCCGCTTCCATTCGGCGGCGTGCAGCCAAGCGTTCCCGTCGGCTCAAGCGCTCTTGTGGACTGTTTCGATCGCGTGTGTCACGCTCTGCCATGGGTACTGTGGGTATTGATTAGGTTGAATGTACCATTATTCTACTTAAAAACAAAGGGTTAGCCCATAATTTTCAGCCTATCTAACTTTTGTTCAGGCAAAAAAAACTCCGCCCGTGGGCGGAGTTTAGAACGTGCATTCTTTGCGTATTTATGAGCCACAGGCCTCACATGCATCTGGATTGTCCAGGGAGCAGGCTACGGCTTCTTCGGCCGTGTACACTTTGCTGGGCTCCACGGATACGGCTGCAGCTTCTGCGGAGGCCGGCATTCCTTCAAAAGCGCCTTCCTGTCCGGGTAAAGCCTCCGCTTTTTTCTTTACTGTAAACTTGATAGCCGCGGATGCTGCTTTGGTGCGGAGGTAGTACATGCCCGTCTTGAGGCCCTTCTTCCATGCGTAGAAGTGCATGGAGGTAAGCTTGCCCATGTTGGGCGACTCCACAAAGAGGTTGAGGGACTGGCTTTGGTCAATGAACATACCGCGGTCGGCGGCCATGTCGATGATATCGCGCATGGACATTTCCCAAACGGTTTTGTAGAGTTCTTTGATGTTGTCGGGAATGCCTTCAATGCTTTGGATCGATCCGTTGTTCGCCATGATGGCATTTTTCACGTCTTCATTCCAAAGGCCCAACTTCACCAAATCCACCAGCAAGTGCTTGTTCACTACAATAAATTCGCCCGAAAGCACGCGGCGCGTGTACAGGTTGCTCGTGTACGGCTCGAAGCACTCGTTGTTACCCAAGATTTGCGAGGTGGATGCCGTGGGCATTGGAGCAAGCAGCAAGGAGTTCCGAACACCGTGCTTTTTCACTTTCTTGCGAAGTGCTTCCCAATCCCAACGGCCGCTGAGATCGCTGTCTTTTTTGCCCCACAAATTGTGTTGGAATTCTCCTTGTGAGATAGGAGAACCCTCGTACGTTTCATAGGCACCGTGTTCGGCAGCCAGATCGCAAGACGCTGTTACCGCGGCAAAGTAGATGGTCTCAAAAATGTCTTGGTTGAGTTGACGCGCTTCAGGGCTGGTAAATGGCAAGCGAAGCTTGATAAAGGTATCTGCCAAACCCTGAACGCCCAGTCCAATGGGGCGGTGGCGCATGTTGGAATTGCGCGCCTCCGGTACGGGGTAGTAGTTGACATCAATGACGCAGTTCAGGTTCTTCGTCACTTTATAGGTGACGTCGTAGAGCATTTGGTGGTCAAAGGCGCCGTCTTCCACGTATTTGGGGAGGGCAATAGACGCCAAGTTGCACACTGCGACTTCGTCGGGAGCGGTGTACTCGATAATTTCCGTACATAGGTTAGAAGAGCGAATAACGCCCAAATTCTTCTGGTTGGATTTTGCGTTACACGCGTCTTTGTAGAGCATGTACGGGGTGCCCGTTTCAATTTGGGCTTCCATGATTTTGGTCCAAAGCTCACGTGCGGCAATGGTCTTGCGGCCTTTGCCTTCCGACTCGTACTTGATGTAGAGGGCCTCAAATTCGGCACCGTAGGTATCGTACAACCCGGGGCACTCGTTGGGGCACATCAAGGTCCACTTGGCGTCTTCTTCCACACGTTGCATGAAGAGGTCTGGAATCCAAAGTGCATAGAACAAGTCACGAGCGCGCTGCTCTTCTTTACCTGTGTTCTTGCGAAGGTCTAAGAAGTCAAACACGTCGGCGTGCCAGGGCTCCAAGTACATCGCAAAGGATCCTTTGCGCTTGCCGCCGCCTTGGTCCACGTAGCGAGCCGTGTCGTTGAATACACGGAGCAAGGGGATCAAGCCGTTCGACGTTCCGTTGGTGCCGCGGATGTACGACCCCGTCGCACGGATGTTGTGAATGCTCAGTCCAATGCCACCGGCACTTTGGCTGATTTTGGCACACTGCTTCAGGGTGTCGTAGATGCCGTCGATGCTGTCGTCTTGCATTTGGAGCAAGAAGCAACTGGACATCTGTGGCTTGGGGGTGCCTGCATTGAAAAGCGTAGGGGTGGCGTGGGTGTAAAGCCCCTTTGACATACCGTCGTAGGTCTCCACCGCAGCTTGAATGTCTTCTTTGTGGATGCCAATGGCAACGCGCAAAAGCATCTGCTGGGGGCGTTCGGCAATTTCGCCGTTGGTGCGCAACAGGTAGGAGCGCTCCAAGGTCTTGAACCCGAAGTAGTCGTAGTTGAAATCGCGGTCGTAGATAGGCGTCGAATCCAACAATTCGCTGTTGGCCTCGATGATTTCCATCACGTCGTCGGCAATCAATGGCGCCGCCAAGCCCGTTTTGGGGCTGACGTATTGGTGCAGATCCCGCATGGTCTCCGTGAACGACTTGTTGGTGTTCTTGTGCAAGTTGGATACAGCGATACGGGCGGCCAAAAGGGCAAAGTCTGGGTGGCGCACCGTCATGGAGGCGGCTGTCTCAGCGGCCAAGCTATCCAACTCCGAGGTCGTTACCCCGTCATAAAGCCCCTCAATAACACGCATGGCGACGGCCACAGAGTCGACTAGCGGGCTGAGGCCATAGCAGAGCTTCTGAATTCGGGCCGTGATTTTATCGAATTTGATGGCTTCCTTGCGGCCATCGCGCTTTATTACATGCATCATAAGGGGGAAGCTTAGAAGTCGGAGTCAAACTTGAACGTGTCCGCCGTGGATTCTTGCTCCATGCCCACACCTGCTTTGCGGTAATCGGAAACGCGCTTTTCGAAGAAATTGGTTTTGCCCTCGAGCGAAATCATGTCCATGAAATCGAAGGGGTTTTCAGAATTGTAGACCTTGGGGCAGTTCAATTCGGTCAAGAGACGGTCTGCCACAAACTCCAGGTATTGAACCATCAAACGGCTGTTCATGCCGATGAGGTCTACGGGAAGAGATTCGGTGATGAACTCACGCTCGATCGCTAAAGCCTCGGTAATGATTTGGTTAATGCGCTCCTGAGGCACCTTATTCACCAAGTGGTTGTTGTGCAAGTGAACCGCAAAGTCGCAGTGCATACCCTCGTCACGGCTGATCAGCTCGTTGGAGAAGGTCAAGCCTGGCATCAAGCCTCGCTTCTTCAACCAGAAAATGGAACAAAACGCGCCGCTGAAGAAGATACCTTCTACGGCTGCGAAGGCGATCAAGCGCTCGGCAAAGGAAGGAGATTCAATCCAACGCAAAGCCCAATCCGCTTTTTTCTTGATAGCATCAAAGGTTTCAATGGCATTGAACAAGCGGTTGCGTTCCACCTTGTCCTTCACATACGTGTCGATCAAGAGCGAATACGTTTCGCTGTGGATGTTCTCCATCATGATTTGGAAGCCGTAGAAGAATTTGGCCTCCGTGTACTGCACCTCGTTCACAAAGTTCTCGGCCAAATTTTCATTAACAATGCCATCAGAGGCTGCGAAGAAGGCCAAGATATGTTTGATGAAGTATTGCTCGTCGGCAGTGAGCTTATTTTCCCAGTCCGTGATGTCCTGGTGCAGATCGATTTCTTCCGCTGTCCAGAAACTCGCCTCGGCCTTTTTATAAATGTCCCAAATGTCGTTGTGCTCAATGGGAAATAGCACGAAACGATTGGGATTGTCGGTCAAAATGGGTTCCATAGCGGCGTTCTCTGCGCTCATAATTTTACAGCGTTAATCGCCTCACGGCGAGATGTTTACGTATAATTTAGGTGCATTTTAGCGGGATCTATGTCTGGGAGACCGGGGAAGATGTCCGCTGATGAGCTTTACAAATCTTGGAAAGCGAGGGGGGAATCGCAAGGGATAGATTTGAACATTGAACCGGAGTTTTCAACATTCTGAATACCCCCCTTCGGTCTCAAATGCCGCAAATCCTAAGGGTTACACATGTGCAACTATTTTTTTGCCTCAAGGGGGCAAAGAAATTCACATCAATTGTTAATAACCCTCGTTGGATTTCTGATTTTCTAGGAAGGAGTAGATCTCTTCAGCCTCCTCCATCCAGGCTTCTCCATACGCACGAACTAAGGCGCCTTTTAAGAACCTGAAAACAGGCAACTTAAGCTCTTGACCCAGGCTACAAGCGGGTTCGCACACGGTCCAATGGTGCACATTCAAGGCGTCAAAATTCGTGTATTTGGTCACTCGAATCGGATACAAATGGCAAGAAATTGGCTTAGGCCAGTCGACCGCCCCTGCGGCGGCAGCTTGTTCAATTCCACACTTGGCAACAGCCCCATCAAAGACCACATAGGCACATTCTTTCCCTTCCACTAAGGGGGTAACCCACTCCCCATCTTCGTCTCGAACGGATGGACCTTGTTCAGCAATGGCTTCGAGGCCTTCTGGGCGCAAAAAGGGCCGAATTTTATCCTGAATCTCCTCCAAGATTTTCACCTCTGCTTCCTGCAAGGGGGCTCCTGCATCGCCTTCCACACAGCAGGCACCTTTGCATTTAGACAAGTCGCAGCAAAAGGCATGCTCAAAGGCCACCTGGGAAACTATGGTATCGCCAATCTGAATCATTCCCCAAAGGTCTACCTTTGTAGGGTCATATTCAAAGCCCTTTCCCACCATGAATTTTGCCGAAATTCTCTCCGCCACGATGGTCCTATTTGCAGTCATCGACATCATTGGCAGCATCCCCATCATTATCTCCTTGCGCGACAAGGTCGGCCACATTCAGAGTGAAAAGGCCACGGTCGCAGCCACAGCCATTATGCTTTTGTTTTTGTTTGTGGGCGAAGATCTGCTGGGCTTGTTTGGGGTCAACGTCGCCTCCTTTGCAGTGGCCGGTTCACTCGTATTATTTTTCTTGGCGCTTGAAATGATTTTGGGCGTTCGCATCTACCGCGAGGCCGAGCCCGAATCAGCCAGCATTGTTCCCATTGCCTTTCCCTTGATCGCCGGCGCAGGCACCTTGACGACGCTCATTTCGATTCGCAGCGAATATGCCACGGAGAACATACTTATTGCCATCCTTGTTAATGCCGCACTCGTCTATGTCGTCCTTAAGAATACGCGCCATTTGGAGCGTTGGTTGGGGAAAAATGGCATCGCCGTGGTTCGCAAGGTCTTTGGTATCATATTGATGGCTATTGCCGTTCGTCTATTCACTGCAAACATTGCCAGTTTGATTGGATAAGGCCAGAGCATCCGGGTTTACCACCCTGCATACGGCTATCTCCGTGCAAATCCCGACCTTTGCCTTCGTTAATCGCTTTTTAGCACACAATATATATGTCCACCTCTCCTGAAGAAGCATTTAAGCGCGTCATTTCCCACGCCAAAGAGTATGGTTTCGTCTTTCAAAGCAGCGAAATCTACGACGGCCTTTCTGCGGTCTACGACTATGGCCAGAATGGAGTGCTCCTTAAGAACAACATCAAGAACTTTTGGTGGCGTTCTATGGTGCAGTTGAACGAAAATGTTGTGGGATTGGATTCGGCCATTTTCATGCACCCTTCGGTTTGGAAAGCAAGTGGCCACGTCGACGCCTTCAACGATCCTTTGATTGACAATAAAGACAGCAAGAAGCGCTACCGTGCAGATGTGCTCATTGAGGAGCATGCTGAAAAGTTGCGCCAAAAGGCAGACAAAGAAGTCGAGAAAGCTGCGAAGCGATTTGGCGAAAGCTTTGACGCCGATCTCTACCGGAGCACCAACCCACGAGTCGTGGGCTATTTAGAGAAGGCGGACAACGTCATTGCGCGCTTTGTTCAAGCCATGGAGGCCGAGGACCTAGAGGCGGTGCGCCAGGTCATTGTGGACGAAGGCATTGTGTGCCCGGTAAGTGGAAGCAGCAACTGGACGGAGGTGCGTCAATTCAATTTGATGTTCGCCACGAAAATGGGTTCGGTCGCCGAGGGCGCCAGCGACCTTTACCTGCGCCCAGAAACCGCGCAGGGCATCTTTGTGAACTTCCTCAATGTCTACAAGACGGGGCGCATGAAGATCCCCTTTGGTATCGCTCAAATTGGAAAGGCCTTCCGGAATGAAATCGTAGCTCGTCAATTCATTTTCCGCATGCGCGAATTCGAACAGATGGAAATGCAATTTTTCGTGATGCCCGGCTCTGAAATGGAGTGGTACGAACATTGGAAGCAGGCCCGTTTGCGCTGGCATTTGGCCTTGGGTTTTGATGCCTCGCATTACCGCTACCACGACCACGATAAATTGGCGCACTATGCGAATGCTGCTGCGGATATTGAATTTGAATTCCCCTTTGGATTTAAAGAAATAGAAGGCATTCACAGTCGGACCGATTTTGACTTGGGCCGCCACGCGGAATTCTCCGGTAAAAAACAGCAGGTTTTTGATCCGGAAACCAACCAAAACTTCACCCCTTACGTGGTGGAAACGTCTATCGGTTTGGACCGAATGTTCCTCAGCGTTCTCAGCCAGAGCCTCGAAGAAGAGACCTTAGAAGACGGCAGCACGCGTACCGTGCTCCGCCTACCCCATGCCCTGGCCCCGACACAAGCAGCCATCCTGCCTTTGCTGAAAAAAGACGGCCTGCCTGAATTGGCGCGAAGCGTCTACGACGACCTCAAATTCGACTTCCAAATGGCCTTTGATGAAAAGGACGCCATTGGAAAACGCTACCGTCGTCAAGACGCCATTGGTACGCCCCTCTGTATTACGGTGGACCACCAAAGTTTGGAAGACGGCACGGTTACCCTACGCGACCGCGACAGCATGAGCCAAAAGCGTGTGCATCGAACCGAATTGGCATTGATTATCAAGGAGATTGCCTCCATGGAGAGTTTGTTGAAGAAGGTGTAAATATTTTGAGCCGCATTTGCACGGGTGCAATATTTATCTACCTTTGATTCAAGATTTTGAGATCTCAACCTAAAAAACCCCAATCAAAATGAAAAAAGTAAGCTTTTTTCTGAGCGCACTGGCCATGGTTGCCTTTGTTGCTTGTAACAACGCCGCTGAAGAAGCAGCTGTTGAAGAGACCACTGAAGAAGTAGTTGCTGAAGAGGCCCCCGCTGAGGAGGCTACCGAAGAGGCTGCCGAGGCTACCGAAGGTGCTGAGGAAGTTGCCGCTGAAGGTGAAGAAGCAGCTGCCGAATAATATTCGACAGTTTCTAAGACAGAAAGCCGCCCCTCGGGGCGGCTTTTTTTATGGATCAACTTTTA
>Ga0255770_10000330_pt1 | contig 44033 bp, 31 predicted proteins | sample 071ome_22_FD_179968 | JGI IMG/M metagenome (GOLD analysis project Ga0255770, IMG submission 179968) | Coastal salt marsh microbial communities from the Groves Creek Marsh, Skidaway Island, Georgia - 071404AT metaG (version 2) | ecosystem: Environmental > Aquatic > Marine > Intertidal zone >...
AATCATATTTTTATATTTAGCAGCCATATTGGCTCATCTAAATTCTGAAAGCACGGCCGAATTGGATCAAAAGCTTTCACAATTTGGTGGGTTCACTCGGGCCAAATCTCACAAAATTCCCCGCCAACCCCAGGGGGTTTGTAGGAGAATTTCACGTGATTTACTGCCCCGAAAACGAAAGGGATTCTTCCAGCCAACGGTCAGCTCGAAGGACTGCGAGACGCTGTTTGTAAGAGCGTTTTTCTGATATCCATTGGGCAAAATCAACCATCCAAGGCCGCGGAAGGAGGCTGCTGAGGACAGTCACCGGGTAGGATTTTTCGGATCCTTTGAGCGTTCTAGAGATGATTTCATCCTCCAAAGAGGCGAACATTCGGGCTGTTCCAGGGTCGCCTTGACGCCCACATCGACCGAATAATTGACGATCCACACGTCCCGTTTCGTGGGGTTCGGTCGCGATCACATGCAGTCCTCCGATGGCAGAAACGTCCGGATCCAACTTAATATCCGTGCCTCGACCAGCCATGTTTGTCGCCACCGTAATCCGGCCTTTTTCCCCCGCCCGGGCCACAATCATGGCTTCTTCAGAGAGTCGGGTGGCATTCAAAATCTGATACCTCAACCCTGCTTCATCCAGCATTTCACCAATTTTTTCACTGACATATACGTTGCGTGTACCGATCAAAATAGGCCTTCCCTGATGATGAATCGCTTTGATTTCTTCCATCACAGCTTGCCATTTGGCGGTCTCATCGGCGGTAACGACCCGGTGATGCTGCTTACGAATACAGGGTTTATTGGACGGCATACACACCACCGGCAACTGGTAAATACGCCACATCTCACGGGCCGATTCCCTGGCGGTTCCCGTCATCCCCGACAACTTGGTGAAACAGCGAAAAAACCGTTGAAAACTCATGCGGGCGACCGTTTCGCTCGGATCTGACGGTTTAAGCCCCTCTTTCACCTCAATGGCCTGGTGCAATCCCTGCCGCCAACTACGCTGAGGCATCGGGCGGCCGGTAAACTCGTCCACAATCACAACCTTCGCATCCTGAACGATATACTGTTTGCCCTTAAGGAAAAACACTCTGCCCACCAGAGCCTGCCGCACCAACTCCTCCCGTCGAGCCTCACTTTTCCAAATACCCGGCCAATCTCGGGACAGCGACTCAATTTTTTGCCGCCCGGCATCGGTGAAATGGATTTCTCTATAGGCGGATTGAATGGTGTAATGATCCCCTTCCACCAACTGTCGAACGAGTGCATCCGCGTGATAAATCGCTTTTTTGAGAGATTCATTGGGCCGTGGACTGGAGATAATGAGGGGCGTCACCGCTTCATCGATCAAAATACTATCCGCCTCATCCACCACGGCAGTATGAATGCCGCGCAACACTCCACGCTGATTTCCCAACGTTCGGCTTTGGGTCATTTCTTTAAGGAGTCGTCGGGATCGAGTGGCTGAATCGCGGTTCTTCATCTGATCCCGCAGCAGATCGGCCAACAATTCACGACTGGTCGTGTAAGTCACGTCGCAACGATAAGCTTCTCGACGCTCCTCTTCGGATGCTCCTCCCACAACCTTTCCGACCCGGATTCGGCAAAACTCGTAAAGCGGTTCCAACCAGTTGGCATCACGCGCAACCAGGTAGTCGTTGACCGTCATCACGTGAAAAGGCTTGCGGGTCCACCCGATCAAAACCGCAGCCAAACCAGCGGTTAATGTTTTCCCTTCGCCAGTCGCCATTTCCACAAGATGACCGCGATTGAGAGCCAGAGCGCCGGCTAGCTGAACCACAAATGCCTTCAATCCAAGCGTCCGGTGGGCGGCTTCACGAACCGCCGCAAGAGCTTCCAATTCAGCATCATGCTTGGGTCGACGCCGAAAAGTGGAACGAAAATCCAAAAGAATGGCACGCAGTTCATGATCGGTCATCGCTTCAAACCGCGGGGAAAGAGCGTCAACCGCCTCGGCATCCTGCAGCAATTGCCGGCCAATCGCGGAACGACGCTGGTAAGCCCCGATCCATCCATGCACGATCGAATCCAAGCCCCGATACATGGGGCGTGGCTTGGGAATCTGATAGAATTGATCGGATGCCATGGTTGATTGACCAAAATTCAACCGCGAAGGAACGGTTACAATTGATACCTTCGCTGGAGTAACTGCCTTAATCTCCTGATCCAGCGTGGCAGAAGAGGTTCGGCTTTCAAATCAAATCGAATCTTGCCGGATCGACCGTGCAGAAGATGCGCCTCGCCGGAACTGCCCAACTTGGATCGAACTTCGAAAAATGGTTCCGCCGTGGTGGCGCCCTGTTCGTCTTCCTGAGTGACGGGAATGTCTCCTCCCCCGCTCCAGCCAAGTGCACGCGAGGGAAGCTGACGTTTTTCGACCGGAATGATATCCATGGAGGCCACCTTAATCCCCTCCTCAGCAATGCCAAACAGCCGAACTTCCGACGATCCAATCTCGTTGGCAAACAATCGATCCACATCGTCCTGAAGCACCGGCGAAATAAACTCGAATCCTCCTGGATGAATCACCCTCCCCAAAGAACTCCCCCGAACCAACCATCGTCCGATGACCTGTTCGACCTCCGGCGCCACCCAGATCCCGTCGATGGGTGATTTGATCATCAAATCCTCCTGACGCTGTTTCAGGACAACGATGCGTTCTTCGATGGATTGACGCTGGAAAACGAGAGGTTTTACATCGACACCATCAAAACTCATCGCCTGCAGCAACTGCAGTTTAACCTCGGTCAAGCGAGCCTCGGCCCGGCGCATTTCGATGGAAAGTTCCGGATTTGAAAGCCTCAACAAAGGGGTTCCAGCGGTGACTTGAGCCCCTGGCTCCGCCATGACTTCCACCAGGGTTCCCTGGGTTTGGGTCACCATCTCGGCCCAATTTTCAGCTGCCACCACTCCTGAAGCCCGAAAGTGATGCGGAAAAGGTATGAGCTGCAGGAAGATAAACAACACACCAACAAATCCAAGAGTCACCCCGACCGCTCTGGAGCGCACCCGGTCCAGTTCGGGATTGGCGATGAGGTAATAGATCCACTTACCAAGCGGGGCAACGATCCAGGAAAAAAGACAAATAGCCGCCATCACCACACCGATCAGCAAAAACCGATCAGCGACAAAGAGAAGGATACCGGTGAAAACGATGATACGATAAATATGACTCAAGATACCGAAGGTAACCAAAATGGTCTTTTCCGATTTCTTGTCGGTTGGGCTTTTCGACGTGGCAACACCATAAGCATGCCGTTTCACCACGTGCTTGAGTTGCCCGGCCGAGTGCTGGTGCAGGTTCGGATAATTCAGCAGATCGCAGAGAATGTAATAACCGTCAAAACGAAGCAACGGGTTCAAATTGAACAGCAAGGTGGAAACCGAGGCGATGAACATCATGTTGTAGGCGAGGTTATGCACCAGACCGGCGCCTGTGTTGGCCCACACAAACGTCGCCAAAGCGGCCACAAACACTTCCACAATCATCCCCGCCAGGCCAACCAGGGCTCGTTTCCACCGACTGCTGAATCCCCAACTGGAAGTCGCATCGACATACGGAATGGGGGTAAAAATCATGAGCATCACACCCATCACATGGACTTCACCGCCAAACTTCCGGCAAAAGAAAGCATGCCCAAATTCATGGAGCGTCTTCAAGATCACCAAACCCGCATAAAGCCAGACAAGGTTACCTGGCGCCAACAGAGCCTGTGACTCGTCCTTCAGCGCCGGAAAGTAGTCCAGCACAACTTTCAACGCTCCTCCGACCGTCAGCAACCAGATCAGAAAACCAAAAGGACTGATCAAGGGCCCGACAATGGGCAGCATGCGTTTCAGAAACCGATCCGGATCCAGCAGCGGAAACCGGATGAACATGATGTTGAGAAATTTGGACCGGATCTCACGCTGCCGTCGTTGTTTGTAACGCCTGAATAATTCCGCGCTATCCTCGGGGTTTTCGTAGTGAAGCAATCCGACTTGGTAAAGCTGGGCCAGCAATCGAATCACGGCGTCCTGGCCCGGGGCTTCCTCAGGGTTGGTTTCCAGGGATTCTTCCCATACCTGCTCGACCGTTTTATCCGGACGCAAGCGGGCGATAAACTCGTAAGCCTGAGGACGTAATCGGAAGTATTGATTACTCACCGGGTTCTCCAGCACATACCAACGCTCGCCCCGATAATACTGACGACGCACCCGCACGCTCGAACGCAGGTAAATGCGTTGATTGGCGACGCGATGCCAGGATTCGCTGAATGTCTGCTGATTATCTGCCATGGTTTACCACCAGAAAAACATTCTCAGGAAATCGACCGTGCGATGGGTGAAAATGTAGAAAATACTGCGTTTTCCTGCATTGAGTTTGGCCACCCCGCTCATCCCCGGTCGAAACCAGGACTCCGGATTCTCAAGAAAACCGGTGCGGATTAGAAAGACATTCTCGCTGGTCTTGGTGACAGCAGAGGGCTCCACGCGATCAATGGATATTGGAAACTTCTCTTTAGGTTGACTGACGAAAGCAATCTCTCCATCGACAGCTTCCAGCACATCATCAATATCACGTTCGTTGGCTTCCGCTTCCACATAAAGCCGATCGATTCGTGCAATTCGAAACAGCACCTCGCCTTCACGAACGGGCGCGCCCAAACGCTCTTTCAAATCACCTTCCACCATGATGCCATCGATTGGAGATTTCAAGGTGGCCTGACTGATTCTCCATTGCACCAGTTCCAACCTGGCCTGGTTCTGCTCCACCAACGCTTCGGAGATCCGCATGTCCGCCAATTGACGCGCCGCTCTGGCCTTTTCAGCTTCGCGTTTGAAACGGTTCAGGTCAGCGATGATCGATGATTGCTCCAGTTCCAAATCATCCGTATCGAGTTTCAGCAAGGCATCACCCTGATTCACCGGATCCCCCGCTTCCTTGAAAACCTCCTCGATGTAACTGTCAAAGGGAACGGACTGATAAAATACCTCGTCGCTCTTCAGGATGAAATTGGCTTCCACCCGGTAAGGCACCCGGATCAAAATCATTGCCAGGAGGCCGAGAAGCATCAAAATCCCGATTAATTTGGAGAGCGTATGCTCAGGTCCAACAAACTTGGATCCGAAATCTCGAACTCCATCCTTTAAACGCGCCCCAAACCAACGGTCCTTATGCTTCAGATCCTGAAGACGATAACTTAACAGATCGCAGGGAAGCTGTATCTGCTGCACTTCGGTTTCAGCAAAAGTGCCTGCCGTACGTTCCAGGGTGATCACACCGACCACTTCATCCCCTTTATGCAAAGGGATGGAACAAATGTGTTTGAGATCTTCCGCTTTTTGATACTGGACGTGGTCACGCGTCAAGGGCCCACCGTCCTGCTCGGAGGGAAACACGATGATTTCATTTTGATCGAGCGATTCTTCCATGGCGGCTTCCAGCAATTGGATGGCCTCCATTTTACGGTCAAAACGCTCGGTATGACTGATGGCATGCAATCGAATACCGTCACCTTCCAACCACCCCAGACTGACCCGTTCGCATTGGTGTTTTCCAGCCATGGCGTTGCAGAAAGCGATCGCGGAGGAAAGAAAAGCTTGTTCGGGAGAAACCTGGGCAACCAAATCCAACACACCCGCAATCTTTTGCACATCATCCCGAGCGCGGGATGCGGATTGACGGAGGAGCAGTTGGTTGGGCAATTCGGCCACCAGCAACTGTCGAAGCAGAGTGTCTCTGGCTGTGGATTCATTGCTCCCCTCCAGAAGACTCACCACCACAAAAGTATCCCGACTCGCTTTCAAGGGAAGCGAAATGGCAAGAGTGAACTCAGTCGCCCCCGAAGCATCCGCATCGGAGGAAAGCGGACGGCACACAACACCTTCCTTCGAACAGTAATCCGCAGCGCCCGGCACTTGACCACGAAAAACAGCCTTGTGCTGGTTGTTGGCGTCGGACGCCTCCCACTGCGAAAGGCGCTTCCAATTCCCATCGCCAGCATTGGATTTGACGGCCACCATGACGACCGATGCGTGAGAAATCCGACCGATTAATCCCGCATAACGTTTCCAGAACTCCACCAGATTGCCCTGCCAGTTGGCAAGAGCTTCCAGTTCTTTCGGGATACGCTCGAAGAAATCCCCCTCGGGCATGGATGCTCCGGAATTGACTTGATCCTCGTCTGCCACAGAAAACCTTCCTTAATTGATTTGAACCAAGGCCATCACACCCGGTCTGATTTGTTGTTCCGGATTGTCGATGACGACTTTGATGCGCAACAGCCCACTGGCTGCATCGACCACTGGTGAGATGAACGTGATTTCACCCGTGACCACTTTTTCGACATCCTGAAACGCTCCTTTGATGGGAAGTTCCTGCCCCTTCTGCAAGTGCCCCGCCACATCGTATGGCAAGTTGCAAACGAACAAAATTCGGCTCGTATCCACCAACCGGATCAGTGGGTTCCCCACCTTTGTTCCTTCTCCAACTTCATGTTCCAGAAAATCGGCAATCACTCCGGAAAAAGGCGCTATCACTTGCCGATCCTTCAGCCTCGCCTGAGCCAATTCGTAGTCTGCTTTCGCGATCTGATAGTTGCCTTCGGCAGTTTCCAAACGTTCTGCACTGACCGAACTGGTCTTTGCTGTCAGTTGCTTAAGACGATCCCATTCCTTTTCGGAAAGACTCATTGCCACTTTCCTGCGCTCGACATCCAGACGCTCAATTTCGGTGGAAAGTTCAACAATCACCTGGCCTTTCTCAACCGCATCACCTTCGTCAAAAAAACGGCCGCCAATGACCCCGTCATTCGGCGAACCCAAGGTGGAATCCAGCACCGGATGAGTAATGCCCTCATACCAACCGTCAGATTGTGCCTGAGTGTGGGTAACGCTTGCGATGAGCATCCATGCGCCCAAAAAGATCCATCGGCGTATGGTTCGAGTGAATGTCCTGCAGTCTTTCATGAAGAATAAATTTGTCGCTGGTTCAGACCTGTTTTCCAGAGGAAACAACCAGGGCTGTTGATCAGGGTTCGTTGGTGGTGGCGCCCAATCGATAATAACGGCTCAGGTTCATGCGATACTTTTGGAATGTAGCGGCATCAATACCGCTGGCTTCCACAAGTGATCTTGTCTGTTCGGCCAACACGTCCCGGCTCAATTCCACGTTGCGTTCTTTGAGCACTGTTCCGGATAGAATCTGAAGCTGGAGCACAGCCCGTCGGAACAACACCTTCGCCATCAAGGACTGGATTTTGGCTTCCAACAAGTCTTCTTCCGTCTCCAAAACCTGCTGATTATCAACCGTCCCCACTTCCAAGCGCTCAAGCTGGGTCTTCAACAGATTGTCATAGAACCCGACCACCTTGTCGTGATTGCTCACACTGGAATGGGTGCTCTTCAAGTTATGCAAGGCTGCTTTGATACCATTGGACAATTCTGTTTCCATGGACTTCAAAGCCAACTCAGCCTGTTGAACTTCAAGTTTAACGGCTTTCAGCTCATTCTTGACCCGTCCGCCCCCATCCAGGGGCACCCTTAATTCCACACCCACCGACCAGGTGACAAAATCACTGTTTGTGACGTCATCAAAGGAATTGCCGGCGGTGTCTCCGAGGCCGTTGTAACCATAATCACCCGTCAGGTTCAGTTCAGGCAAGCGCTGGTTTTTTGCATACTTGAACCGCACCCGTTGTTTGATGATTTCCCGTTGCTGTGCAAGCAGGTCGGGATTCCATTTGTCGGCGTCATACCTCGCTGCCGCGAATGAATAGTTTTCGATGTCGCTCAACGAAGGACTATCTATGGAAACCACATGCTGATCACTATCCTCCTGGTCGTTGGCACTCAGGCTCAGCAAGCGATTCATGTTTTCGATCACGGCCTGCTCGGCATCCAAAAGCTGTGCTTGTCGTTGAGCCAGTGCGGATTCCACTTCCAGCACATCAAGAGGCGAAGCGGATCCAACGTTTTGCTTCACCTTGGTGTCATCCAACAAGTTTTGAGTCACCGAGACACTTTCGGAGAGAAATTGAACCCGCTGCTGCGCATAATACAGATCCCAATAAAGTGTTTCCGCCTGAGTGATCACCCGCATCAATTCGCGACGATATCCTTGAAAGGCGATATGCGAATCCTGAGCAGCGATACGCAAAGGTGTCATCTCGGTACCCCAGGCATTCTTCAACAATGGTTGAACCAATGATAGCCCGGTAAATGTCACGAATTCAGCGCCCGGAGGACGTGTCGTGCCAAAAATGGAAGCCGATCCCTGAAGATTATTCTTCAAACGACTGACCGAATACCCCAAGCGCACGCGTCCTCCACCTGGAATAAGCGACTCAATGCCACTGGAATACAAATGACTTTGCTGATCGAATTCAGCCAAACCGGACAGTTGCCTTTCCTGCTGAACCGTATTGGGGCGATTCAAATCCTGATACTGGCCATTGAGCACCAACTCGGGGTTGTAAAGCGTCCGTTCTGCGTCCAGTCGCCGTAGGCCTACTTCGGTCTGTAAAACAGAGATCTGAATCCGATCATTCTGGTCCAGAACACGCTGCAGATAATCCTCCAAGGTAAGTTCCACCACAGGCTCCACCGTTTCTGCGGCATTCAATCCAATAACCAGTCCGAAGCACAAGGTCGCCAAAAATTTGGTCGCTTTCGAACATGTTTGCTTCCCCACCAGGGTCACATCAACCTCTTTGTAAAAGATTTTCATAAATTGTGTTTTGTCCGGAAAGAAACTTGCAGACACAGCAAGTAAATGTCCCTCCTCCTTCAGGCAATACTTTTTACTGAATCAGGTTATCTGCTCGCTCTCTCCTCAAACGGATAACATGACTTCGGAGGCGGGAGCTTAGTTTGTCGTATTTTGAATGACAAGCCATGATTCTAAAATGGATAATTATGCGTATTTTTTAGCCACAGGAACCCTCTAATCCTTCAAGCTTTGGGTACCTTTCAAAAGCAATGCAGAGGCGAGATAATCATCGGTCATCCGCTGTGCATCATTGCATCATCTCCCGAACGGCATATAATACCCTCGTCTGAGTGTTGTTGAGGATTATGGATAAATTGTTGGTCATTGATGATGAGACGGATGTGAGGTACGCCTTTCGGCGGCTGTTCGATTCGCCTGATATTGAACTCCGACTGGCATCGAGCGGGGAAGAAGGTTTGCGGGTGCTCAAGGAGTTTCACCCCAACCTGATTGTCATGGACATCAGGATGGAAGGAATGAGCGGCCTACAAACCCTCCAGGCCATCCGACAGTTCGACACAAAAACACCGGTCATCCTGATGACCGCCTATGGCGCCACCCAAACGGCCATCGAAGCCATGAAACTGGGCGCCTATGACTATGTCCTCAAACCATTCGATGTCCCCAAACTTCAAAAGCTGATTTACGAAGCCCTCAAAGCATCGCGGGACATGTCCAAACCCGTTTCCTTCGAAACCAAGGCGGAAACATTGGACGACGAACTGGGCATGATCGGACGCAGTGAACCGATGCAGCAGGTGTTCAAACTGATTGGGCAACTCGCCAATTCGGACGCCACTGTCTTGGTCACCGGAGAAAGCGGCACCGGAAAAGAACTCGTTGCCCGCGCCATTTACCAGAACAGTGTCCGCGCTCAGCGCTCCTACCTCGCGATTAATTGTGCCGCCATTCCGGAAAACCTTTTGGAGAGCGAACTCTTCGGGCACGAAAAGGGAAGCTTTACCGGAGCAAACCAAACGCGCATCGGAAAATTTGAACAATGCCACCAGGGCACCTTGTTTCTGGATGAAATTGGTGACATGTCCCTGCCAACCCAGACCAAGATGTTGCGCGTACTCCAATCGGGAACCTTCGAACGACTTGGCAGCAACAAACCCGTCGAGGTCGACGTCCGCGTCATTGCTGCCACCAACCAGCCTCTGGAAGAAGCGGTAGCAGATAAAAAATTTCGCGAAGACCTATTCTATCGACTCAACGTGGTGCGGGTCCAACTCCCCCCTTTGCGGGAACGGACTGAGGACATTCCACTCCTGGTGCAATATTTTCTGAGCAAGTTTTCAAAACTCTTCGGCCAATCCGGAAAATCCATCAACGAAAATGCCCTGGAAGCATTGAAGCAATATCAATGGCCGGGCAATGTGCGTGAACTCGAAAACGTGATCCAGCGTGCCTTCGTGGTGACCAAAGGCGAAACCATTCTGCTCAGCGATCTTCCAAAGGAAATCATCGGAGGAAATGAGGTTTCAGCGTCGAGTCACCCATCAGCCAATCTTTCAAAAGATCAAGGCACTCCCGCTCCCGCTTCAGTAACGCCGTCAACCCCACAAGAATCTTCGGATATCGACCATCTGGCAGGCGCCATGTTCCAATGGGCTCGATCCAATCCGGATCAACCACTGATCCCCACCGTGGAACGAGAACTCGTCAAACAAGCCCTCAAAGAAACCCGCGGCAACCAAGTCAAAGCATCCACCCTCCTCGGCATCACCCGCGCCACCCTCCGCAAACGCATCGAAAAATTCAATATACGCCAGGAAATCAATGTGGATTGAAATGGAGCCGCCCCCACTCCTTTTTGATGGACTCGAGCATAAAAAAATCCCGCCACTTTGATCTTCAAAGAGACGGGATGAGAGAATGGCTGAGTCAACGAAAACCAGTCGCTGCTCAAATGGGTGCTTGGTTCGATGGTTTCTTAACGCGTGGCCCGGAAGAATCTTTGTGGATCCTCAGCACTCACTTCATGGGGTGAAACAGCCCCCGCCACTGTCGAATACGGACCACTGACTTCGCTCGCGGATTGCAGGGTTCCAGTGAATTCGACACGGATGACACCGTCAGTGTGAGATATTCCAACGCTGGCAGGAGTCGCATCCGGATTCAGTTTGGTCAAGGTCAAGGTCACCAAATCATTGTCGCCCGAACCATAATCAACGCTGAAGGTGTGGCCCTGTTCATTGGTGAATCCATTTCCTTGAGCGAAGGCCCCGGTCAAGGCCGTGTAGTCAATCAATGTCCAGGTATCGCCTTCGGCCACGGCACCGGTCAAGGTCACTTGCAGTGTGGCTTGCGAATCAATTTCAAGACTTAAACCAGTGGTATTGGCACGCAACAGACCACCCACCTGCTGTCCATCGATCACATAGGCCAGCGTTCCGTTGGCTCCGATGGTGGACACATTGACATCATTGAAGCTGTTGTTCACACCGGTTGGCAGCATTTCCAAGGTTCCATTGATGAGACGGAAAAATTTGAAATTAAACAGCTGCCCGGCAACCGATACGTGCCCGGTCCCACCGGATTCATCTCCGATCTGCACCACCATACCGCCACCTTGTGACCGCAGCGCCGCGCCTTCGGAAATGTTGATCGTGCCATTGCCGTCAGGTCCCACTCCAACAAACAGTCCGGCATTGTTTCCGGAATGGGCTCCACTGAGCGTTCCGCCCGTGACATTCAAAATGCCGGTGGCGTTGTCTCCAACAAAGATGCGGGAAGGGTTGTCGGCGTTGCTGCCTCCAATATCACGCGTGATCTCGGCGACACCGTTCACGATGGCATTGCTGCCATCGGTTGGCACACCTTCACTCCAGTTCCCGGCAGCAAACCATTCGCCTTCACCTGTGAAGACAGATCCCAATGTTGGCAGAGGTGCGCTGTCACGAATCGTCAAAGTGGCGCCACCAAAGATATCGATCTGCAGACTGTTCAAACCAAGCCCTTCCGCCACATCTGTCCAATTGGCAACTGTGTAACTACCGGCGGGCACCGACACTGCGGTCCCATCGCCCTGGCGGAAGTTCAGGGACTTGAAGGTGGCATCTTCGAACAACACCAGGGTGCTGTTGCCTTGCAGAATCAGCGCGCCATCGGGCGCATTGACAGTCCCGTTGACCTCCAGATTGGCATTCACCAGTTCCAGGTCCCCGGTTCCAAGGGAGCCATTGGAAGCAGCAAACGTTCTGCCTCCAACCAGTGTCCAACCTCCTGAAAAAGAGTTGTTGCTGCCATTGATGATCAATGTTTCGTCCGCTTCCAGATCGGTGGGCGAAGCGGTGACTTGCAGGTTACCCGCCCCGCTGACTCCGGAGTCAATGGTCAGTGCATTGAACGCGCCACGAATATCGATCGCACTGTCCTGAAGCAAGTTGACACTTCCTTCCAAGGTGACAAATCCATCGTCATCGGTAAAATCAACCGTCCCGCCTGACAGGCGAAGATCGTCAATGCGCACAGAATCAGTGGTACCGTTTTGAATACGAAGTCGAGCCCCGCTCCCGAGCAATTCAAGTGAGCCTCCACCGAACACCGCATCAAAATCATCAGGCACACCCAGAGATGAAGCAATGAAATCGGTGACCAGATAATCTTTACCGGATTGAGGTGCCTGACCGTCCGCCCAGGCTGATGCTTCGTCCCATGAAGTGGTGCTGGTGTTCAAGATAATGACCCCTTCGGCCACATCCACCAGCACCAGCAGTGAACGAGTGCTGGTTCCGTCCGCACCTTCCGCCACCAGCGAGTATCCTGCCGACTGGGTGAGTTGCACATCCAGGCTGCCTTGCCCGTTTAGTGTGGAAGACAACACATCGCCGCCATTCGGCCCAAGCAAGGTCAGCGTTTGAACATCCCCCACAGTCCAGGACAAGGTCACGGTGTCACCGGAAGCTGCACGTTCCGGACTGGCGGTAAAGTTTTCAATCAATCCCGGATCCGGAATGGCAACTCGTTCAAACAGCACGCGAACTTCTTCTTCGGTCAATGCGCGATCATAAACATTCAGTACGGCCAGTTCACCATTGAACAAAGTCACGCCTTCGGGGACCTCGGAACCAATTCCTCCCAAAGCACTGGCGACTCCTGCGCCGAAATTCGTCCAGTTGAACAACGACGCACGGCCGTTTGGAAGACCGAGCGCACCATTGGCGCTGGAACTGCCCGAACCTCCGGCGGAACCGCGAACGTAAAGGTTCAGATCACCGGAACCTTGATCCAGCGTGGCCACGATGTGAATAAAGTCGGACAATTCAATTCCCGAAAGTGGCACCTGAACATCATGTGTCCGCTCTCCATTCTGACTATTCAGGAATTGAACCGAACCCTCATTTATCAACAATGAGGATCCATCGGCGTTACCACCTGTTTCATAAATTACTTGCGGATTGGCATCGAGTTCGCCGGTGCGGATCCATGTTTCGTATGTGGTGTTTCCTCCGGGGAAACTATTCCCATCACCACCTGACGTATTGCCAAACTGGGTCAAGTGGTAGGCGGAGGTCAGGGTCGTGGTAAAACTGGAAACTTCCTGAACAGCCGTCACCTTCAGATCAAAGCTTGCTCCCGTGATCACATCAAAAATAGCGCCGTTCACCTGACCTGGAGCCGCGGCATCAAAATTCATGATGCGCGAAGCAAGCACCGCATCAGCGGTCAAGACGACTTCAGCAGTGGTCTCTCCATTGCCATTGCTCGCTGTCAACGTATAGACGGTGGTCTCATTGGGACTGACACTGACCGTTCCGGTGGCAGCCACCGTCCCCACATTGGGTTCGATGGAAATGGAATTGGCGCCGGCAACCACCCATTCCAGCGTCGAACCATCACCCGGAACGATCGTCGCGGGGCTGGCGGAGAAGGCTTCGATAATGGGCGCTTCCCCGACAACAACGGTCACCGAAGACTGAATGCTTGCTCCGTTGTTCTCCAGCAACAGATCATAAGTGGTCGTCTCGGTCGGCGACACATCAACACTCCCGGCGCCATTGGATGTGGCCCCAGCAACACTCCCCACACCCGGATTGATCGTCAGGTTGTCAAAAGCCCCCACTTCCCATCGAAGTGTCGTCGATTCTCCGGCAGCGATTCCGGGAGGCAGGGCGGTGAAAGCATTGATGGACGGGCGACCGGCGGTGGAAACCAGCGTCAGTATCACGTCATCATCTTCACCGGAACCATAATCAATATCAAAGGTGTAACCTTGCTGGTTGGTAAATTGAATGCCCTGTTCAAATTCCCCGACGAGGGTGTGATAAGTCATGAGCGTCCATGAATCGTTCACCTGGAAATCGCCTTCCAATGTGATCTTCAGATTTGCTCCGGGAAAGATGTCCACATTCAACCCCACTGCGTTGGCGCGGGCGAGCGTTCCGACTTTGTCGCCTTCGATGACATAAGCCAGCGTTCCATCGGGTTCGATGGTTGAAATGGTGTCGAGCTGATTGAACCGGTTGTTGATACCGGTCGGGAGCATCTCAAGTGTGCCGTTGACGATTCGAAAAAATTTGTAATTCAACAATTCGCCGCCAACAGTGACATGGCCGACGCCACCGTCTTCATCGCCTACCTGCACCACCATGTTGCCCCCCTGCGATCTCAAGCCCGTGCCAGGAAGAATTTCAATCTTGCCAACACCACCAGGTCCGGCCCCCACAAAGATACCAGCGCCCCCAGCATTGGCACCACTCAGTGTGCCGCCGGAAACAATCAAAGTCCCCTCGGTTTCCTGTCCGACTGTGATGCGTGAAGGGTTGTCGGCGTTGTCGACACCGATATTGCTGGATATCTCGGCAACCCCGTTGATGACAACCGAAGCGCCGTCACCGGGCACGTTGCCGGTGTCCCAGCGTTCAGGTGTTTTCCAGTCACCCTCCCCGGTAAACGTTTGAGCATGCAGTGAGTTCATCATCATCGCAGCGCAAAAGCAAAGCAGTGTCGCCACAAGGAATGACCGACGCGAGTATGATTGAATGGATTTGAATATTTTCATTTCAGAGGATTTGTTCAACGAAAGATTAGGAGAGAAAAACAGGACTGTAAACCATTACAAAGGCCAAAAAGGCGATTTTCACGAATAAGAATAAGGCTTGTCAAAATCGTGCTTATTATGCTAGATATTCGCATTCTTAATTCCGAATCACCATTCAACTCCAACACGAGGGAACTCGAAATGTACCATCATAAAACCCATCGCAGCCTTTCGGCTTTTACCCTGATCGAACTCCTGGTCGTCATCGCCATCATCGCTATCCTGGCCGGCATGCTCTTGCCCGCGTTGTCCAAGGCAAAAGAAAAGGCCAAACAAATCAAGTGCACTTCCAACATGCGCCAGATCGGCATCGGCACGATCATGTATGCGGACGACAACGAAGGACACATGCCCCTGAGCAACATGTTTCACGATGATCCCAATAAATTGTGGATCAGATCCATTCTACCATATGTGGGCGGCAGTGATGAAGTCAGAGCCTGTCCGAGTGACAAGAAATCTCTGGAACGAATTGAAAAAAACGGGACGAGTTACCCCATCAATGACTGGACAACCCAACCCGGTCCCATCGCAGGGTTTCCCGCTGCACGTCCGCCCGACCACGCCCACATGCTCGACAAACTTCAATACCCGACCGAAACCATCATCGTTTTTGAAATCGCCGAAGAACAGGCGATGGATGTGCTGCATGACCACACCCACGGACGCGCCGGCTGGCCGACCTGGCGGGATGTGATTGATGACATTCAACCGGACCGTCACGGAGCCACCACCCGGAACAACACCAAGACAACTGGCCGCGCAAACTACCTATACGCCGATGGCCATGTAGATTCACATACCGGCATGAGCATGTATCAACTCTTTGACAACGGCAAAGGCATCAACTTTTCAACTCCACCGGAACTACGCCCTGAAGGCCAGCGGCGTTGAATCCGGTGTCATTCGAATAAATCACCTGGCACCTGCAGAAGCGTCCCATCTCCGGGAATGTTTCGTTGGTTTATCCGCAGATGCCGCAGATCAACACAGATGTTCAACATGGTCAAAAAATGTTCCATCACTACTTTTTAATCTGCGTACATCTGTGGATCTGCGGATAAAGCCCATCAATTCGTGCAGGTCGTTATGTTGGCCATGTTAAGTCCCAATCGACTGAATAGAGTGTCCGTTCGTGGAGTAGCTCTAGTCTCGGCGCGCATGGCGCTGCTTTGCTGTTTGGCGGTCTTCATCCAATCTCGGCCCCACATCCTGGCCGGACACGATCTCATGGTGCATCTGGCCATCTACAATGATGGTCCTTTTGAAACCGAACAAGTCCCGGCAGTTTTTGGTGTACCGCTGCCATCCTCTGATGATCCTGTTGACCCAAAGGATTTGATCCTTGTTGGCGCCGACACCTGGCAGATCAAACCACTCAGCCATTGGCCCAATGGTTCCATCCGCTGGATGCTGCTCGAAGCCATCGTCAACGTCCAACCCAACCAGGATCGTGCGGCATTTCATCTGACCACAGGGCAGCCTCCGGAGGAGCAACCATTCATTGCATCAGAAACCTCAGACGGTTTCGTTCTGAATACCGGCAGGTCCCAGATTCAAATCAGTGGAACCGATCCAGTGATATGCCGCCCCGTAACGCCTGACAACACAGCATTGGAAAATGTATCCATTCAACTCACCAGGACTGAAACAGATCTGGGCGAATTGAAGAAGAGAGATTTGTTGTTGGAAAACAATGGCCCGGTGACGGCGACGGTGACTTTGATTGAAACGTACAACTATCGTGATTCGATGATCACCCTCAAAAGACGTTGTCGCGCTTACAAAGATCAAGAGGGATTCACCATTGAATCCACCATTCTGCGCCAGCCTTCGGGCTTAATAACCATTCCAGTGTCTTTTCCGTTATTGGGTTCAAATGGGAACGAGGCAAAACTCATTCGGATAAACACACAATCTTCTGCAGGCGCCCCCGTTGAAGATACGTTTCAGATGAGCCCCGGTTCCATGAGAAGAATTTGGACCGCCGTCAATCTTAACCCCGAAGGCGCCCCTTCTCCAACACTCCAGCCATATCTTGGTAGAGCCATTTCAATCAACACTTATAATGACGCATCCTGCACAGAAGCATACGTAACTGCGGGGATGGGAGAAGCCTCCCTGCACTCACAAGAAGGTTCGTTCTCCAGGGCTAGTGCCGCACAATACATCCGTGATATCATGGGTGGAAATTTACTTCCCACCCCATCAACCCACCGAGCTCTCAACGAATGGATGGAACACTGGATCCCCGAAGTGGATTCGTTTCAACTAAGCGGAACACAGGACGAAGAAATTTTGATGAATTCGATGAAATATGATGATGCCTGGAGAATTCCAAGCCTATGGTATTTCATGAATGGGGAATCCATCTTCAAGGACCTTCGACTGAATGACGCAAAACATCAAACAGAGTCGCAATTTGATCTTAGACAGTATCATCGACTATGGGATGCTTACCTGCTAACAGACTCCTTGGAGCTAAGGGACTCCATCGCGGACAAAGTGGCAAATTGGTTTGAAAATGCCAGTGATTTGGAAGCCATCCGAAAGGACAGGCACTTGTTCCAAATGGTTTCCAACCTGATTCACCAAGGTGGATTTGTTCAAAATGAACACGACCAGTGGCTGGATCGGATGGAATCTCTTATCCACCACAACCATAATCCCCATCTTGAACTCAATGACATATTGTTTGCAGAAGGCTATCGGCTAACAGGAGACAAAAAATATTTGAAAGAAGGCCAAGAGTGGATTGAAAAGATCGATGAAATACTTCCCAAAAACGATGCCATCACCAGACTGATTCAAAACATCCAACGGCAACATGTCTGGCGTTGGTTGGAGCCCGAAGTGAGAGACCGGGGAGAAGAGGGTTGGGAACTTTCCTGGAAAGTCCCAAACAACGCCATCCGCTATCGCTTCAAGCAATCTGATAAGAGAATCACAAATTTCCCTGACACCGATGGTTCTTCTCAATCGATCCCGTTCCATGCCGCCGAAAATCTGGCATTGGATATCTCACCGGCATCACCGGGAATCCTACAGACCGTCCTGGTAAAAAAAGACATAACAGCTGACAACACACATTTCGCAATGCGATACTTGGAACGAGGACCGGATCTACCGGCTCTCAAACAATCCACGACCAATGAGGAATCCAATCCAACCACCGCAACATCAGCATCGGCCTCACCTAAAACGTACGCAGACTTCATGCTGATCGGTCTGCTCGTTTTGGGATTGGGTATCGCATTCGTCGCCTGGAAGAAATTTTTATGAAATGGATTCAAATCATGATCATGGCTATCATCGCAGCGATGGCTTCGGGATGTGACAATGGAAACGTTGTCATCGAGCAATTGCCCACCACCGTTGCCACTGCCAGCGGGGATTATGCCATCGACTATACGTTTACACCCGACCCCATTCCGAAGAACGAACACTTCTCCATGCAAGTAGTTGTGACCCGCAAAGACGGCGCCGACCTACCGGAGGACTTTGCCATTCAGGTGGACGCAGACATGCCCGCCCATGGCCATGGAATCAATACCGCACCTGAAATCAAAAAACTACCTTCCGGAACGTATCAGGTGGATGGATTGTTGTTTCACATGGGAGGACAATGGGAACTCTACATCGATGTCATGGAAGGAGGCATCCCGGACAGGGCAACCATCCCTATCGAAATGTAAAAGTCATGAAACCGGTTCCTTTCTTTTTGAGCGCTCTCCTGCTTTGGACCGTTTCCTGCGGTAAAGTCCGCCAAACCGAAACATCCCTGGGCGCAGGGCCCATCACCATTCGTGGCATCACGATTCCGGCCACCAATGTTCTGGAAATACTGAAACTGTCCCCGCTTCCCGAGCTACCGCCAAACCCAACCAATCAATACGCCGACAACGAAGATGCCGCATTGCTCGGCCAACACCTCTTTTTTGATTCCCGGTTATCTGCCAACGGAGAGGTTTCCTGCGCAACCTGTCATCAGGCCGAGACGGATTGGACGGACCAAAAGCCTGTTTCCGAAGGGTTGGAAACCGTTACTCGAAATGCCCCGACTCTTTGGAACGTGGCCTATCAACGCTGGTACTTTTGGGATGGACGCAAGGACACATTATGGTCCCAAGCATTAGGTCCCATCGAACACCCCAAGGAAATGGGAGGCAGCCGACTCCGATCCTACCTGTTGCTCCAATCGACAGAAGTTTACCAAAGCCTCTACGACAAAGCTTTTGGCCCTCTGCCCCAGTTAACATCCACTTCAGATTTCAAGGATGCACGCCCGGTAGCGGAAGATCCTTCCGATCAAATGCATCAGAACTGGCAAGCGCTCAAGGAATCGGATCAGGAGGCACTCAACCGAGTCTTCAGCAACATTGGCAAATCCATGGAAGCATACCAGCGACAGATCCTTTCCACTGCTGCTCCCTTCGACCGTTTCGTTGATGCCATACTTAACTGGAAGGAGGACGATATGGATCAATTGTCCGATGCCGCCATACGGGGAATGATTCTGTTCACTGGACGGGGACAATGTATCCTCTGCCACACCGATTCCAATTTTACCGACAATGAATTCCACAACATCGGACTGGACCGAGGCGAGCGTCCATTGGATCAAGGCAGGTATCCAGCCATCGCCCAAGTCAAAACGGATCCCTTTAACGGACAAGGTTTGTATAGTGATGATACCACGCTTGAAGCCAACCAGGCGCTTCACTACGTTGCCCCGAAAGACAACAACCTGGGCGAATTCAAAACCCCGACATTGAGGAACATTGCAAACACCGCGCCCTACATGCACGACGGACGATTCGCCAGTTTAAAGGAAGTGCTGGAATTCTACTCGACCTTACCAGACACACCGGCTATCGGACATCGTGAAGAATCCCTGCAGCCTTTGAAACTTACCGAAGAAGAACTCAATGACCTGGAAGCCTTCTTGAACTCCCTCACCGGAGCGCCATTAAACGAACGGCTGTTAAAAGCACCAGCAATCTGAGGCAACCCTGAAGGAGTGCGATGTCTCCTCACCCCAAAAGGGGCAAACCACATCAGCATGGGGCACCGCCCCATGAACGCAATCGTGCGGATGACCGGAGCCCTTTGGGGCGGATGTGGGAGTTCGATGACGGAAGGCTTCCCTTTGTAAGGCATATGAAGAACCCATACCACAAGGTGACGCGCCGGGGACGGCACGTTCTACCTGGGCTCAGATAAAAAAATCTGCGTCAATTTGCGATCATCTGCGGTTGCCAATACAAAACAGTATTTTATCAGCTCGAATGAGCAATTGATCCCCCATGATGGTGGGGCTTGCATTGTAAACACCCGCTCTGCGGGGCAGTCGGTTACGCTCCAGGATCTCAAATCGCGGTTCAGCAGGAAGGACCACGCACTCACCACGGCGAGAGAGATAATAAATACGTCCATCAGCCAAGATGGGGGATGGATAGATCTGGCCCGGTGATGGTTGAATGCGCTCTTCATAAACGATCTCCCCGGTGGTGGCGTTGATGCAATAAGCAATGGCAAGATTTTCATGAATAAAATAAACATGGCCTTCATGATAGATGGGAGTCGGCACATTCGTCCCCTTTTCCAATCGCCATAACAAGTGGGATCCGGTCACGTCCCCCCGACCGCCGGCACGAACCGCAAGTCCGCCACCGGAACGTCCCCCAATTGCGTAAACTACATCGTCATGAAACAACATCCCGGGGCACATATACCAATTGATCTTTGTATCGCATTCCCAAAGGATCTCACCGTTCGCAGGATCAACACCCAGAACTTTCCGGAACATGGCCAGAATGATCTCCGTGGAACCGTTTTTTAATGTGGCCACAATGGGCGTGTTCCAAGACTCCTTGATGCCTCCCGTTCTCCAGAGTTCCTTACCCGTCCCGGCATCCAAAGCCACGAGGGATTCGCTTTCAACACTCGCATTGACGATGACTTTGCCGTCGTGCAGCACCGGAGAAGCGGCCGATCCCCAACCGCTGAGATTGGATCCCACCTTGGACTTCCAAACTTCCTTGCCATCATGCGTCAGAGCCATCACTCCGGATTTGCCAAGAAACACATAGACATGTTGGGCGTCCACGGCGGGCGAGTTGGTGGCATAGCCATGGTTTTCGCGAATTTTTTCCTGTTCTGGTAATTCCGCCGGAATATCCACTCGCCAAATCTCGCGGCCATTCGCTTTCTCAAGACAAAGGACCTGGCGTTTCAAGTTGGCCGTCCCTCCACTTCCCTCGCGCGTGAAGGAAGTCAGGAAAATACGCTGGCCCCAGACAACCGGACTGGAAGCTCCTTCGCCGGGCAGATCCACTTTCCATGCTATATTTTCAGATTCACTGAATCGGAGCGGTATACTTGCATCGGCAGACACACCGGAACCGAGCGGACCTCTGAATCGTGTCCAATCCCCCTCGGAAGCTTGAACCTGACTGTAAAAAACGAAACCGAGTAATGAAAGGAGCAGCGCTTTTTTCATCGTAGGATCAAAGGTAGGTGAAATCGCATCAAATGAGAACAAAATAATCGTCATTCACCGACAGGCGCCATTCAAACAGGTTGGAAAACCGAAAAGGGCACCGCTGCTGCGGGGCCGCGGGCGTGTTGAGGCGCAGGAAAACCTACAGGGTTGAACGGATATGCCACCGGACACGCGATCCCGATGTATCGTGGACATCCCTACCAAATCGCGACCGACATCCCTCTACCCGCTGGTATGGAAAAGGGCGGCCCAATACCCCCCGAGCGAACAGGGTGCAGCAAGTTGAATGGCAATAACAAAGTCTGCACTTTCACTGTGCTGACAAGAAAAGGGACAGGTGATGGACCTGTCCCTTAGCGAATAAGATATGACGAAACTTTGTTAGACTGTGTAAGTCGAAGACGAAACTCTTCCGCCTGTTCCGGTCCAGTTTGTGTGGAAGAACTCGCCGCGAGGTTTGTCAACGCGCTCGTAGGTGTGAGCACCAAAGTAATCGCGTTGGGCCTGCAGCAGGTTTGCGGGCAGGCGTTCCGAACGGTAGCTGTCGTAGAAGTTCAGCGCGGTGGCAAAAGCGGGCACCGGAATGCCTTTCTTAACCGCCGTGGCGATGACGTTGCGCCAGCCACGCTGACAGGAACGAATCTCTTTCTTGAAATGCGGATCCAGCATCAGGTTCGCCAGGCGCGGACGTTTGTCATAGGCTTCCTTGATCTTTCCGAGGAACTGGCTGCGGATGATGCAACCACCACGCCACATCAGGGCGATGCCGCCGTAATTCAGTTTCCATCCATACTCCTTGGCAGCGGACCGCAGCAACATGTAACCCTGAGCATAAGAAACGATCTTGGAGGCATACAATGCCTGCCGAATGTCTTCGATAAATTTGGCGCGATCGGTTTTGATAACCGGTTTAGGTCCGCGCAATTTCTTGGCGGCAGCAACACGCTCTTCTTTCATTGAAGATACGCAACGACTGTAAACCGCCTCGGCAATCATCGTAATGGGAACGCCAAGATCAGCCGATGAAATCACAGTCCATTTACCGGTTCCCTTTTGACCTGCGGTGTCGAGAATCTTGTCGACCAACGGGGCTCCATCGTCGTCCTTGTGAGCGAGGATGTCACGGGTGATTTCCACCAGGTAGGAATCCAACACGCCTTCGTTCCATTCCTTGAACACTTCGTGCATTTCGTCCGGTGTCATCCCCAGACCGACAGACATCAATTGGTAGGCTTCGCAGATCAACTGCATGTCACCGTATTCGATGCCATTGTGCACCATTTTCACGTAATGCCCGGCGCCGTCCTCGCCCACCCAGTCGCAGCAGGGAGCGCCATCGTCCACCTTGGCGGAAATGGCTTGGAAGATGTCTTTGACGTGCGGCCAGGCAGACTTGGAACCACCGGGCATGATGGACGGACCGCGACGGGCTCCTTCCTCACCACCACTGACACCGGTTCCGATAAATTGAAACCCCTTGCTTTCGAGATAAGCGGTGCGGCGGACACTGTCCTGATAAAGTGAGTTACCACCATCGATAATAATGTCTCCGGGTTCAAGATGTGGAAGCAATTGCTCGATGAAATCGTCGACCGCCTGTCCGGCCTTGACCAGAAGCATGACCCGGCGGGGGCGTTTGAGCTGGGAAACGAATTCCTCAATGCTATGAGCACCGATGATCTGCGTCCCCTTGGCTTCATTCGCAAGGAAATCGTCCACCTTTGAGACGGTGCGGTTGAAAACAGAGACCACGAAGCCGTGATCATTCATGTTCAGGACGAGATTTTGTCCCATCACTGCCAATCCAATTAATCCAATATCAGCTGTTGCTTCCATAAATGAAGATCCTAATTACCGTAAAAAGGCGTAGCTTTCATCAAAAATCGCTCAAAAGGAGCGTTTTTTTATCAAAAAGGAGTATAGAATGCGGTCAGGAAGCCCTTTAAGATGCCTTCGAACCACCGCGTTTCGGTCCTCATTCAAAGCCAGGGAAACAGCGTTCCAAAAAAAAATGAAAAAAATCACATTTTTCACGTGACAGGTTTAAAGGTTTCCTTAAGATGGGCCGCCCATTGGGAGACCCTATCGTCTAGTGGTCTAGGACACCGCCCTTTCACGGCGGTAACCCGGGTTCGAACCCCGGTAGGGTCGCCATCTCCCTCAAGTATTTCTCATAGAGAAGCTTCAGTCATACCTTCATTCCTCGCCCCTACGATAGCATAACACCTATGCATAACATGTGTGTCCGTGTTATGGATATCAAAACGCATTTGTGGATGTTGAAGCCTAATAAAACAGAGCAGCAACAGACCTGGAAAATAAACGGTCAGGAGGGTGAAATCGAATAGAAGAAGCCCCATGACTGAGCGATAATCTGTCCAAGCCTCTGTTTACCGCCAAAAACCGTATCAAGTCACATCACACCCAGAGTTTTCGGGAGAGTTCAGGATCGCGGTCACAGAGTTCACCTGAATCACCTTGCTCTGCTGCCCATGCGACCGGGCCAAACCGCCGATAACCCGCTCAGCTCGCTTGGATAGCATCTCCAGCGCCCTCTCCCGTTTCAGGATAGAATCGATGCGACGCGGCATGGGCATTCGGCGAATCCAGTGTAGCGTCTCCATCACATCAGTGGACATGACCCTTTCATATTCGGCTGGCAGTTGATTGTCGTCCAGATCATCACCACACTGTCGATCAGATCCGTCAGGGCCGTCCCACATATAACGTCGTTTCCACTCACGAACGGTGCCTGGTTTGATATCCAAAAGAGAGCCAATCTCCTGGGATGATTTACCGGCTTCAATTAGTTCCTTGGCTTGTCGTCTGATGTCTAGTGGTATTGAAGACATGCTGAAAGCATATCGAATATTGCATCGAAAATCAATACTGTATCGTTATAGTTTTGAGAAATAAGTGAACCTCCGCGTCTACTGGATGTGGCCGCCGCCTGAAAAACTGGCCCAAAACGAGTGAGAAGTTTTGAATAACCAAAACGACTCACAATGAAGCAAAAAAGACATAAGCCAGAAGAAATCATTCGCCTGTTGCGCGAATGCGATAGCAGCGATCTCAACCAAGAGGCATTTTGCCGACAGAAGCAGATCTCCATTGCCACTCTCCATCGATGGCGCAAAAAGTATGGCCTCATGATCGAAGCCGACGCCAAGCGGTTAAAGGCACTGGAAAAAGAGAATGCCGAGCTCAAAAAAATGTATGCGGAAGCTATGCTCGGGATCAAAGTCCTCAAAGAGACACTCGAAAAAAAGCTCTAAGCCCCGCTCATCGTCGCGACCTGGCCAAGCAGGTTCATAAGGAGATTGGATGTTCACAGCGGCAAGTTTGCCGCTTCTTTGAACTGAACCGATCCACCTTCCGCTATGAAGCCAAATTCCCATCCCCATACCGATGTGTCGTGGAACAAGCCGTCGTCAGGCTCAGTCACGAGTATCCGGAATGGGGGGCTGAGAAAATCGGACGACTGGTGCGCAACGAGAAGTTGCGTGTCAGCAATGATCGAGTCCGGCAAGTTCGACGCCAAGAGGGGCTGGTCGTTCCCCCACCTAAGAAGAAGCAGCGGCGATTGGGGCAATCTACGGGGCGCCATCCTCAAAAGGCATCATATCCAGGACATGTTTGGACATGGGATTTTATCCATGACTGGACTCTCAAGGGAGGTAGTTGCCGTATCTTGAGTGTCGTTGATGAATACACAAGGCAAGCTCATTGTCTACACGTAGCCCGTCACATAGGTTCAAAGACGGTTCAAGCACTGATGGAGAAATTGATCGCTGAACACGGCTCGCCCGACTTTATCCGGTCAGATAATGGACCGGAATTCATCGGCCGGTCCTTGAGTCAGTGGCTCGAAGAACGCGACATTAAAACGCTCTACATCGAACCAGGTAGTCCATGGCAGAATGGGTATGTCGAAAGTTTCCATGACAAGTTCCGAAGGGAATGCCTGGGGCGAGAAATATTCTACACACTGAGTGAATGTCGAGTAGTGGTGAAGGATTGGAAGTGGAAGTATAACCAAGTTTGTCCGCATAGAAGTCTCGGGATGCAGACCCCAGTGGAGTTTGCCAAGAATCATTCAAACTGAGCCAAGATTCTTCCTGCGTTACGGCTACGGCCTCCACTCCGGAAGAATCTTGCACCACCGCCCCGGCGTGATATGATCACCCTAACTTCTCACTCAACTTGGGCCAGAAAGTCGACGGCCGGCAGAAAAATATTGGCGTCTTTGCAATCTTATATTCGTCTTTTAAGGGGAAGTAAAATCTAAAACCTAATAATAAATATGAGAAAAACATACCTAACTTTTTTGTATTCAATTATCTGCGTTTTTCAAAACGTGGATGTGCAGGCTCAAGGCTTAAATTCTCTAACAGGCGCATGGAAGAAAAGTAACGGATATTTCTTCAATTGGATTAACGAGGATACCGGTATTTTCGATCACGTACAGATCCAGTTTGCAGAAGATGGCAAAACTGTCTCCAAGGTTCTTGAAGGGTGGGTCACTCAACCAAATGACGCCGGACTAAGTCATCGCTTCATCGTTAGTTCATCTGGCAATTACGCAATGGCCTATCAGACCTTTGATGGAAAAGAAATACGTATTCACTGGGTAGCTCAAGGCAAAGCCGGCCATGAAAAACTCGAGCTTTCAGCTGACGGGACGGCAATTACAGCTAATGGCAGTTTTGATTTGAATGATGAGGGGTTCTCACTGCGCGATCTGGGGGATTCAGCAGTCTCGACTAAATTGCCAGAAAGTCATGAGAGAGGTTGGAAGAATTTTCGAGAACTGTTGGAAAAAGAGGCCTTTGTTATGCCCGCCGAAGAAGAGTCCCAGCTTTTTGATTCTCGCCTCACACCGCTGCTTGGAAGGTGGCACTCAAACCGTGAGGATGGAAGCTTAGCATTAGAAATAAATTGGAGACAGACTGCTTTGGGGAAATTCATGCTCGAGGTTTACAAATTTTATGATCAAGAAGGTAATATATCTGCATCTGGATTAAACATAAGCGGCTATGACCCATATTCAGATAGAATACTTCTTTGGGGGAATAACGCAGAAGCCTTTCATCAAAAAGGCGGATGGGACATTATCGACAATAAGACCGTCATTCAACGCGAAGGTGATTGGAGACTTATCAGAAAGTTAGAAAACCCGAGGACTATCGATGCTAGATGGGAACAAAAGATAGCTGGTCGCTACCGTAAAGCAAAAGACTCATCACCCTACACCCTTCGGAAACTCTACAACAATGATGAAGCAAAATCAGAGATTGAGAATTTCCTAGCCAGTTTCATGTCTGATTTTACTGAAGGGGACCTAAAGTCGCTTATGAGCCATTATCACAAAGACGCGGTGAAACTCACGAGTCTTTCGGTCGATCCGCTTATTGGAAAGAAAGCCATTGCAGCAGATTTTTCTCCCAGAATCGGAAATGCAAAGCTTAAAGCATCCTTAAGTCATGCCTTTGCACTGACTCCAGACCATTTGCTTGGTTGTGGTGATTTTCAAATAGTCGGCCCCGGTGGAGAAACGATGGCCCAAGGGCAATGGGGCAACGTGTTTGTAATTGAGCAAGGCCGGTGTTTGATGCTGCAGGAGAGTGCTCATGTGCTCAACCTTGAGGGGATTTCTGATGCCTCAAATAACAACTATCAAGACATTCGGCGCGACCAGCCACAAATGGCCCATACAAAGGAATACCTCGCGTCAGAAAAGATGGTGAAAGACTACCTTGCTGCTTGGAGCAGTCGTGATGCTGATCAGGTTACCAATATCTTTGATGACTCCGGAATTAGGGTGGTGTCAGCCGTAGAAGGCGTCACACAGCACCACCGTGACATCAAAGAGTCAGTTTTAAAAGACTTGGAAGTAAATAGTAGTCAAACGGGCCAAGAAGCTATTTTAGATGCTACAACATTGGGCGCTACACCGATTGGTGGAAATACTGTTATTGCATATGGTAAGTGGCAAATTAGACAGAATAGTGGCAAGGTGATTCAGACCGGCACTTGGGGTAATGTCATGCGGCAACGTGGGCACGAGGTCAAAATTATTTTGGAAGCTGCTGGGACGTATTCTCCAAACTAATCGCTGCTAGGTGTGCTACAAATAGTTGTCTCGTACTAGTTTGTCGACACGGGGCGCAGGATGATGTGGTTACTCAATTTGGTCTTGCGCAAACCACCCTGCGCCTTACTTTTTATGCCTCTTAAAGGTTGGTTTGATGTTTGAAGTAGATCTAGGGCTTTCCAAAGACCTAAACGAGTTTGGTGCAATGCATTAAATTGTGAAAGAGTCACAGGCTCTGATAGCCTTCCAGAGAGGGTTTTGAATGTGCTCTGGGTTGACTTGATTGAGCAGTGTGATCCTTTTGTGTAGGCTTGAGCTTTAATACCATTCGGGCCGTTTGAAGTGTTCTGCGAAGGAGGCGCCGAAGGCCTGCGATCTAGCTTTCGCCAATTCTCGTTGCTTTGTATCGCAAATAATCCTGCAAATTCTCCCGAATGGGGATTGCCAGGTTCCTTCATCACAGGCGCCTCTACCTGGCCGCCGCCTGAAAAACTGGCCCAAAGCGAGTGAGAAGTTTTGGATAAACAAAACAATTTACAATAGAGCAAAAAAGACACAAACAAGAAGAAATCATCAGCTTACTGCCAAAAGAGAATGATTAACGATTAACGGCCTTGGATAATGGCAAGTTTGGAAAACGCCCCGGCGTGATATGATCACCCTAACTTCTCACTCAACTTGGGCCAGAAAGTCGACGGCCGGCAGGGGAAACCTCTACCGTGTCAGTTCGAGGTTTTGGTTCCAGTTTTGGACGAGAATGGCATCCGGCTGTCGGCTTCCTTCATTGGATGCTGCGTCGCCTAGCTGCCTTTCGATGTAGAGAAATTGGCCTGTGGCTGGGACATGGGTCATGATGCGTGGGAAATAACGATTCCCGTAAAACATGTTTTTCGGAAGATCGATCACTTTTGCAGGCGGTGTGAAGGCCGGCGCGGGTTCTGGCATGAAGTGAGTGTTGTAAAGAATCTGTGCCTCCGGATCGATGTAATAGAGGGTGTTGCGGCTTGGGTGCCAGAAAGGATGAATGGCCCTGTAGCCCTGGTTGATGACGTAGCGTATGGAAGCGTCGGGAAACCCCACAACATAGACCGAGTCGTCTTTTCTCTGTTCTCCTGAAACAAAAGCCATCCATTGATTGTCGTGGGATAGAGCAGGATTCCAGACATCGTCCAAATGAGATGAAAAGGGTTGAGGTGACCGATTCTCACTCTCCATGTCGATGAATGCATGCCTGCCCCAGCGTGGGTAACCCTGAACCAACACGTAGCGTCCGGATTTGGAAACGGCCACGACATGGCCCGGGGAAAGCAGGGTTTGTTTGTCGGTGTAGTCGGTTCCACCGAAGAATGTCCGCACTCCTTGATCGTCCCAAAGCCGGAAGACAATTTGCTTTTGATTGAGCCAATGAGGCGATGCCAGCCAATTCATGTTTTGAAACGATCGGATTCTTGAGCTGGTCTGACGAGCAATGTCGTATTGCCAGAAATGCGAAGATAGATCTTCGTTGGCACCAAAGAGGATGTGCTTTTGGTCCGGAGAAATGTCCAGTCCACTGATCCATTGTCGATCCAAAGTTCCTTCCAGATAGGATCCTAGTGTCCCGTCGTCTTGGATCCAGCGTAAACGAAAAGTGGGTATGGGTTTTTTGAAATGGTAGATGAGGGTGTTTTGGGCTGAAACGGCAAAACCAAAACTAGCTTTGTCGGTCACTTTAAAGATTTCGCCAGTCCTTGTCAGAGTAGCCAGGTCAAAAGGGAAGGCCCAGAGCCCCATCTTTCTCGCACTCATGATATAAAACAGGATGTGACCACTAGGCGCATACACGGGATTATTCAGGTTGTAACCCTTGAGTTGAAGAAGTTCCTTCCGGCCGGTTTCCTCGCTCCAAATGGTGACCGTATCAATGGCGTGATGTCGCCTGTGGGTGATGAATATCAGACCACGACCTTCCGGCAATGCATTGGCTTCGTGAAAGTTGTCGTCCTGGTCCGTAGTCGGAAGGACAAGCTCCGGAGGCTCGTGGCCGTTGATTTGCACCTTGAAAAGGCCCTGATCCCCTGTGTTGAAAATCAACTCTCCGTTGGCACGCCACAGCCCACCTCCATGGTTGGGTGCTTCATTGCCATTGATATTGCAGAGAACCGTGCGCTCATGGGTCTCCAGTGAATGAAGGTAGAGTTTGTTTTTGTCCAGGTAAGCAATACGGTCGCCTTCAGGTGAGATGAAAGGTTCTTGAACAAAGTGATGATTCAATTGAGCCGTGGGACCCACGTGATCCAATGGGTGAACAAGAATTCCTTTTTGCGTGCGGAGGATCAATCGGTCGGACCGTGGCGTCAATAGAAATTGGGTGAATCGGCTGAGAATGTGATCGCTCTCGGTGAAGTAAATGGGAAGCGAAAGAGTGGGTTGGGCCTGTGCCTCCTTTTGAGTTGCCGAGGGAGTGTGTGGGCGACTCAACCAGATGACGCAGCAGAGAATGATGCAAGCCAACCCGGCGATGCTCCAGGGCAAAAGCCCACGCCTTGGCTGGATCGATTGCGGTGTGGATCGATACTCAAAATCAGAGGCATGCTGCCATTGCAAAAGAATATCTTCCAGATCGATTCGGGCGGCTCCCATATCAGGGAGTCGACGCTGGACATCCCTTCGGAGACATTTTTCCAACAGCCATCTAAGGTTCTTCGGCGTATCGGCGGGAAGAGCCTCCCAGGGAATCTCCATCTTCAGGATATTGGAAAGGGTTTCCACTGGGTCCTGGCCGGTGAAAAGGATTTTGCCGGTGAGCATTTCAAAAAGGACACATCCAAAGCTCCAGATGTCGCTTCGTTGATCCAGAGGGCGACCCCGTGCTTGTTCGGGGCTGAGGTAGGGCAAGGTGCCCATGATAATGGCGGTTTGGGTAAGCAAGGAGGCGGTTTCGTCCTGCTGCATTGAAGTTTCACCCGAAGCTGCAGCCACAGGAAGCCCGTTGAGGTCGGTGATGAGAGCCGAGATCCCAAAATCCAGCACCTTGATTTCATTCGTTGAATTGATCTTGATGTTGCCTGGTTTGAGGTCCCTGTGAACAATCCCTTTTGCGTGGGCTGCCTCCACGGCATGGCTGATGGAAACGGCCATTTTAATGGCTTCATCGAGAGGCAAGGGGCCCTGTTGCAGTCGTTCTGCCAGGGTATGGCCATCAATGTATTCCATAACGATGGCATGGTCGCGATCCGAATGCTCCACTCCATAAATGGAGGCGATGTTGGGGTGTTCCAGTGAGGCGAGTAATTCAGCTTCCTGCTGAACTTTGTGTTGAAAGATTTCGTGTTCGGATCCTTTGTCAGGAATCCACTTTATCGCCACCGGGCGTTTGAGATGCTTGTCGAGTGCCCGGAACACCTTGCCACTTACCCCTTCCCCAATCAATGCCTCCAAGGTGTAGTGGGCAATGGCGGCGGGTGCTTCGAATGGTGCCTGCGTCAAGATCCCTGCCGGCTCACGGGTCAGAAAAGCCGATTGAGTGGTATGAGCCTTCAGGAGGGAGAGAAGGGGACCATGAAGACCTGGGTGCGATTGCTTCACGGTTTTCAGCCACGATTCTCGATCAGCGCTGTCCAGAGACAGCGCCTGGTCAAAAAACTTCTCCAGCATCGCATGATCCGATTCTTGTGTCATGAGGCTTCGGTGAAAGGTGAAGGGGATTGAAGCTTTCTTGCCAAGTAGGCTCTGCCAAAAGTGACCTTGCGCTGGATGGTGCGTTCAGAGATACCCGTAGCCGTTGCAATTTCCTGATTGTTCATGCCAACGAAAAATCGCATTTGGAGCATCTTTCCGACTTCAGGATGGTCTTTCTCCAGTTGCTGGAGCACTTCATGCATCGCAAGAATCTGTGGATCTTCGCAGTCTTCGGCCGTCTGAATTTGTTCGAGCATATGACTGTCGATGTCTGCCATCGGTAGTTGCCGCGAGCGTTTTCTGGCACGATCTACGAGAATGTTACGCATCACCACAGAGGCATAGGCAAAAAAATGCTCCTTTTCCCGCCACCGGTCTCGGCTTTCGAGACGCAGCCAGGCCAGATGGGCCAGATCGGTTGCCTGGATGGATTGGGTGGGGCCAAACTGTTGCAATTTGAAGCGGGCCAGCTGCCGAAGCCGCAGGTAATCCTCAGGTAGCAATTGGCCAGTTTTTTCAAGAATCTGAAAGGGCTGTTTTGACTTCTCTTCCATGTCTCTTGTCCCGATGGGCAATAGATGACCCAAAGCATCTCACGATCAGTTTGGAAGCTGATTTGCGGCCTGTCAATTACAAAGAAGTCATCAGTTTGTAATGGTAGGGTGGTCTACTCAGAGCTTTTTGGGGCTGACTGCGCAGCGATGCGTTTGTGTTCGGTCGATGGCAGTTGGTTGACGCGTCCTTGGGCATCGATCTGGATTCGGATGAAAGTGTAGTTCTCATCGTCGCGTCGAATGTCCATTCCGACATGCGATTCGATCTCTCCATCCTCATTCAGGCTCTCGGTTCGGAAGATGGTCTTGTCCTTGAACAAGGAGCCCTTGTTTTCCCAGTAATCGCCCTTGCTGTTGATGAAAACAGTTCTCACGGTTTTTTCTTTCTTGTCGTAAAACCGCATTCCGTGAATTTGGTTGCCGTTGCTGTGGCTTCCCTGGATTTGAATCATCGTACCCTTCAACTGAGCAGTGAAGGAAACCGTCCACTTGCCGTCTGGGAAGGTGGCTTGCCATGTGCCGAGCTGCCAGGCCATGGGTTGAAGGGGGCTGATAAGGCTTTGCTCATCGGCTCTTGTCATGCTAACCCATGGCAGTATGACAAGGAACAGGGTCCAGACGGAGGCCCGGAGGTGGTAACTGATATTATTTAGCAATCTCACATTGATAACCACGACTTGTGGGTACCAACTGCGCCAAAAAAATCTCCTTAGATGTTGGGTGGACTTAATTCAGGTGTCCCAGGTAATTCATTTTTTTAACGCCATTTGAAGTGATGCATGGCCGAAATTGCTATCTTTTGTGACCAAAAGAAATCGTTTAGCCCGGTGGCCGATTTACCGCGCATTTAATATGCAGAAACCAGTCAAAAAATTTGCAATCTTGTGACTTTTTTGGCGGGTTTATCCCGCGTTGCACGTTTCAATATTGTAATTCATCTATGAAAAATACAAGACTTCTCATAATTTATACACTATTAGCCACTTTGTTGGCAAGCTGCGCTACAACGAACCAGACTTCGACCGAAATTGCCGCACCGAAAGCAGAACAAAATCAACAAACCACACCGGCCGAAGAAGTTCCTTATTCGGTTCGCTTAAAGCAAGCAAGGCAACCGTACGGATTTGTCCTATTCCAGAGCATGGATGTTGCTGATGGAATGGAGAAACAATATCTAAGGGTTGAAAAGGAGTGGCTTAAAATCCACGAACATTTGGCCAAGCAGGGAAAAATCCTTTCCTGGGGCCTGGCCAAAGCCAGAGAGAATAGTCTTGGTTATGAATACGTAACCTGGAAGACGTTTAGGTCACTAAAGGACCTAGAGGCAACTTACGATTGGGACGAATTAGGAAAGTGGATGGGACAAGAAAAATTAGATCTGCTTTTCGAAAAGACAAATGAGGCAAGAACGATAACTGGAAGTCAAGTCCTGCGGCTGCGCGACTACGCTCAAATGCCCTTATCCCAGACAAGCATTTTTGAGAACCTCTCACCACAAGACATCTCATTCAGGTTAAATTTCCTCGCCCCAACACCTGGAAACAGAGCCAAATATTTGGAGATTGTCGAAAAGGCATACAGTCCATTGTTTGAGAAAAGGGCCGAGATAGACAAAACATTCCTCGGCTGGGAATATCAGGAGCTCATGTATTACAATGGCCAGGGCAACACAGAGCCATTTAGAGGAATAGATATTTTTAGAAATGACATCCCAGAGCTGACAGAAGCTGAGCAAGCAATCGTAAATGCTGAACTCCCAAGCTGGCCGGAGGATATCTACCCAATGTCAAAGCGCGGGGAGTTACGGACTATGACTACCGTCACCTTCGATATTGTGCACGTCATCATGCAAAATGCTGAATCGACTCTCATGAATGAGCTAGTTGGCACTTGGACACACACAAACCCTGATGGCTCATACCGAACAAAAACAGTTACTCCTTATGCTGAGCAACTCAGTTTTTTCGCTTCAGATGGAACTCTTTTGCAGAAAAGGCAGCCTATTCCCTTGCGCATCGAAGCAAGCAACAAATTGACTAGGTTCACGGGCTTTTTCCCAAATGGAAAAACATGGAATGCGTCCATACAAATTCACGATGGAAAATGGTATGAGCAGGATAGAGCCTTCACCGACCTCGAACAGTTTGATGGTGTTTATCCAGCGGCGCCCGATGCCTACTTCGTCTACGAAAAGTCAGCAGAACCGGCTCAAAGAAATCTTGCTGCCTACGACAATTCTGAGGAAGGCACGGCCCTAATTCGAAACATCGTAGAATCATATGCCAAGGGTGATTTCAAAAAACTTCGCAGCTACTTTAGTGATGATGCAAAAGTTGTTCACAACCAATGGGGACCAGCCGCCGAAGGAATCACTATCGATGAGCTAATTGAGACTCATAAAAAACACCATGCCACACTTGCAAAACCTGTCGAAGTCCTGAATAGCATCTACGAAGCGGTCACATTGCCAAATGGCGGCAAACATGCACATGGATGGATTAACATGCGTAATACAACCAAATCAGGAGAAGTCACAGACACCAACGTTTTCGTCGCATTTGGTGTAGGAAATGATGGCAAAGCCACCTATGAATGGGCTCTTTTCGACCCGGCAGGAATACCATCATACCAAAAGTAGAGTAAACATCGGATTACATGACAAAATGTCACACATTGTAATAATGGAAGGTAACGTGGTTCCTGAAATGCCTGGGACCCCTGCATTAAGTCCACCTTGAGTGATAGGATTTTCCAGCTAAGAAAGGAAAATCCTAATGAAAAAGACACGTAGATCGCCCGAACAGATTATCCGCATCCTTCGTGACAGCGAAGGACTGAGTGTGGATGAAGCCTGTCGCAGGCATGAGATCAGCGCGCCAACCTACCACCGCTGGAAAGCGAAGTATGGTGGAATGGGCATCAAGGAAGCCCAGAGGCTGAGAAATATTGAGAAAGAGAACTCGGAGCTGAAGAAGCTACTGGCCGAGCAGATGCTCAAATCCAAGGCACTGGAGATTGCTCTAGAAAAAAACCTCTGAGCCCGGAGCGTCGGCGTCGTATGGCTCTGAAGATTCAGGAGACGCTGTCATGTTCCGGGCGAAGTGTCTGTCGCTGGCTGGGATTGAACCGCAGCACACTGCGTTACGCTCCCAGGGCAGTGCCGGACAAGAAGAAGCTGCTTGAAGCGGTGATCGTGAAGATGTCGAAGAAGTATCCCTGCTTCGGCTATCGCAAGATCACGCGTAAGCTGGTCGAGCAAGGCTGGGCCGTGTGCAAGAAGCTGGTGCAGCGTGTGCGTGAGGAGTGTTTAAAGGTGCCTGCTCCCAAGCCGCGCAAACGCCGTCAGGGCATCTCTACCGGGCTTCCTCAGCAGGCGAAGCATCGAAATCGTGTCTGGGCGTGGGACTTGGTTAGCGACCATACGGTCCTTGGAGGGAAACTGCGGGTCTTGAATCTGATCGACGAGTTTACGAAGGAATGCCACTGCATCGACTCTGACCGTGCGATCAAGGCAACGGACGTGCTGAGCATCCTCGAAGAAGCCATTAAGGAACATGGTGCACCCGAGTATATCCGCTCGGACAACGGGCAAGAGTTTATTGCTACAGCGATTCAGCAGTTACTCCGGGATAGAAGGATCAAGACGATCTATATTGACCCTGGATGTCCTTGGCAGAACGGCTACTTGGAGAGCTTTAACGATAAGTTCCGCCGCGAGTGCCTGAACCGTGAACTAATCTAACCCGGATATTTCATTAAATTAAAAAAAATTAGCGAAGTTTTTGGGATAATCCCATATGGTTGTTGGTGTTGAAACAAAAACCAGAAAAAATCCGCTAATGACAAAGTGTAACCAGATTTCTTTTGAGTTTCCAAGCCTTGATCGACGAAAAATTGAGGCTTCTTTCAGCGGTGGTCACATTTCCTCGGACGGTGGTGCTTTGTTTTTAAGGCAGGCTGATCGGTTACTTGGTCTTACCAAATCGATTTCCAAGGTGATGACCGATCCTCGTCAATCTGGCCGGACGGCTCATTCCACTCTCGATTTGTTGCGGCAACGCATTTACGGCCTGGCCTTGGGATACGAAGATCTCAACGATCACGATTGCCTCCGAAAGGATCCACTCATTCAAAGTGCTGTGGAACGTTCTGATTCGCTTGCCAGCAGTCCTACTTTGTGTCGCTTTGAAGCTCGGGCAGATCGCCAAACAGCGATAGATTTTTCGAAAGTCTTGATTGAAACTTTTATCAACTCTTTCAAAAATGCTCCGGAAGAACTGATTCTGGATTTTGACGCAACTGATGATCGAGTTCATGGCAGCCAGGAGAGACGCAGTTTTCATGGGTATTACGATTGCTGGTGTTTCCTTCCTCTTTATGTCTTTTGTGGCGAGCAACTCTTGGTCAGTTATCTACGCCCAAGCAATATTGATCCTGCACGTCATGCATGGGCTATTCTCAAATTGCTGGTTCAACGCCTGCGCCAAAAATGGCCCAAAGTACGTATCATCTTCCGGGGGGACTCCGGGTTTTGTCGTTGGAGAATGTTGCGTTGGTGCGAACGTCATGAGGTGAAGTATGTTGTTGGAATCGCCAAAAACCCACGATTGCTTGAACAAGGACAAAACCTTATTTCAGAATCCGCTGTTCTCTTTGAAAAGACTGGTGAAAAACAACGCCACTTTGCCTGTCTCCAATACAAGGCACATTCCTGGGATCAGGAAAGAATGGTGATCATTAAAGCGGAACATAATCGACAGGGCAGCAATCCCAGATTTGTGGTGAGTAACCTTTCGGGCAATGCCCAGCATATCTACGAGAAGATTTATTGTGCTCGGGGAGAAATGGAAAACCGCATCAAGGAACAACAGCTTGGATTATTCGCCGACCGAACCAGTTGTCATAAATGGTGGAGCAATCAGTTGCGACTCCTGCTCAGCAGTGCTGCCTATGTGTTGATGGAAACCATCCGCCGAGTTGGATTGAAAGGAAGTGAAATGGCTCGAGCCCAGGTCAGCACCATCCGACTGAAACTGTTCAAAATTGGAACCATCGTCCTGAAAAACACAAGACGCATTCGATTATTGATGAGTCAGGCATACCCCTATCAAAAACTCTTTGCACATGTTCACGCCAAACTGAACACAGGATAACATACCCAGAGTGCTGCCCCGGCACGTCGAAAAACAATGGGGGATTGGGGGAGTGTATCCTCAATTCGAAAAGAACCTTAAAAAGGTGCGTCTGACCTCTCTAAACTCATCCTTGAGCAAAAATGTAAACCATTTTGTGGGTATTTCTGGTTTTGATGAAATATCCGGGTTAGGTTCCTTCTTTGAACGATCAGGGGAGGGTTTGCTCAATCCTGAATGTACCGATCGGTTTCCAAGGGTCATCATGCGCAACTCATCGACGGCTTCATTGAGGGCTCGTGTCTTATCGGAAAGATCCTTGGACACGCGCGAGCAATCCTGCGAGTTCTGGGCGTTCTCCTGAGTCACATTACAAATCTCGGTCATGGCTTGATTCACCTGATTGATACCGCTGCTCTGATCATTGCAAGCCATGGCAATATCCTTCGACAAAGCGTCCATTTCTCGGATTTGATCCAGGATCTCCTGAATATTCGCGGACGCCTGACGACTGATCTCCTGGCCTCTTTCACTGTTATCGACCGAGTTTTGAATTTTGACGGCCGTTTCACGAGCCGCCTGGGCGCTTCGTTGCGCCAGGTTTCTGACCTCATCGGCCACCACGGCAAATCCCATGCCGGCATCACCGGCTCGAGCCGCCTCGACTGCCGCATTGAGAGCCAGGATATTCGTCTGAAAAGCGATTTCATCGATGCTGGAAATAATTTTTGACACTTCTTCGCTGGAGGCGTGAATATCTTCCATGGCTTGATCCATTTCTTTCATGGATTGAGCCCCCATGTCCGCAGCCCGACAGGCATCCTGAGCCAGTTCTTTTGCTCGATTTGCATTTTTGCTACTGGCCTGGGTCATGCTGGACATTTCCTCCATGGACGAACTGGTTTCTTCAATGGATGCCGCCTGAGAGGTGGCCCCTGAAGTTAGTTTCGAACTGGCTCCCATCAGTTCGTCACAAATATGCCGCGTCTGCTCCGAACAATCAGACATGATTTCCATGATGCGGGTCAGAGGGCGAGTAATTTTTCGATTGTTGTAGATGACAAAAACCATCGTCATCAAAAATACTGAAAAGGATACGGCCAGTTGGGTGTTCTGAACTCCCTTGAAATGATCGATTCGAATGTCCAACAGCGCGTCCAATTCGGTGATCGCTTTTTCCCAATACTGCAGCGCAGATTGTCTTGCCTCAGCCCCGGCTTCCAAAAAAGCTTGTTGGGTCAAGTCCCCCGCATCCCCATTGGCGATGCGCTGCGCCATCGCCGCAAATGCTTCATTGGATCGTTCATAGGCCTCGAGTGATGACAGTAACTTCTCGCTCATGTTTCCCGATAACCCGTAAAAATTCGAATCTTCATTGATCGCGGTTTTTGAGCTGGCGACAACACGAGCCACATCGGACTCGCGGATCATTGCTGCCGCAACCGCCATGCTTGCGCGATCCTGGTCAGTAAAAGATCCTTGCTCAAGAAGTTGTGCTCCCTTGTCCATCACTTTGGCCAATCTGGACTGGGTCTGCGGTATGGCCAGAAGGGTGACATCCATCAAATAATAGCTGTCCAAATCCGGATCCAATATCAGATTTGAAAGATCCCCGGCATGAGCGACAATCGTCAGCAAATCTTCCATTAAATGAAAATGACCGTTGCGCAAGGCTTCGACGTCTGAGTAAGTCCTGGTGGATTTCAATGCATCCCATTCACCCTTGATATTGCTCAAACGTACGTGGCTTCGGTCCCGCTTGGCCAATCCCTCATCGGTGAATTCCAGGGCCTCGCCATGCTCATTCAAAACGTTGCCAAGTTCCGTTAAAGCGCGATCGATTTCCGTTTCGATACTTGAAACATTAGGTTTGAGCAATTCCGAGCCACCCATTCCTGTAACCGCAAAGTAATGTTTGGGAATGCAATCCAATAATTTGGCCAAGGGCCGTTGAACCGCATTGCCATAAGTTTCCTGTTCGGCAAAAGAAATGTATCCTCGAATGTTCGAAACCAACATCGCCACGATGGCAATCAAGGGGATGGAGTAGGCCAAGCTAATCAACGCAAGCCGTTTGGATATTTTTACATGTTTCATATACAACAAGATTTGGTGTTTCCCCCAATCACGCACCCATATTGACATCCCTTTTATCGACGAAAAGTTAAATTACTTAAGCTAATTCATGACATTAACATGACAAACATCACTTCAAATGATTTCGCTGAGATCAAAAGGAGAGGAAAACACCAACAAACGCATACTCCTTCTCTAAGAAGTATGCCATATGGGAGGATCAAAGGATTAGGAGAGATTCAGGATAGAATCCCGAGTTCTTTGAACTGCGGCAACAAATCTTCAAGCAGCTGCTCCATACTGGAATGGCTGATTGACTCGAGGGGCAATCGCACATCTCCGCAATCCAGTCCGAACTGCTTCATCAAGGCCTTGGCAGACGGCAAGTAACCTGATTGAGCCAGGCGGTTGACCACTTTCACTGAACGATACTGCCACTTTTGCGCACTGGCATGATCCCCGCTTTGAAAGGCCTTGATCATCTCGAGATAGACCGGGGTCATGAAATTATAGGTACTGCCAATGGCCCCATGCACGCCCAATGCGAGACCGGCCAATAACGTTTCATCATTGCCGTAAAAAATCTCATGTGAATCACCGAACAATTGAAGACACTCCAGGATTTCAGCAGGTTGTATCGCGGAAAATTTGATCCCCTTCAAACTCGGGATCTGGCTGATGGCCTCCCGCAAGAACTCGCTCATGGAAAAGTCCACACCGGTCAGGCCTGGTATGTGGTAGTAGTAAAACGGACAGTCCGGAGCTTCGGACGCAATGGCGGACATCCAGTCCACCAACACCGAGAGACATTCCGGTTTCAGGTAGGAGGGAGCGACTGCGCTGATGGCGTCGGCCCCACACGAGGCGGCATGCGAGGTCAGTTTGACGCAATCCGAAAGGCTGTTGGCTCCGACATGCACCATGATATCGAGCTCATGCTCACGTCCGGCATCCATCCACGCCTCGGTCAGCAGACAACGCTCGTCCATGGTCAACGAGGAATACTCCCCCGTCGTTCCGTTCACGAACGCAGCATGCACTCCCGAACGCTTAAGATGGCCGGCCATTGGAAGAACCAAATCGACATTGATTTCTCCATCTGCTTGAAATGGCGTAAAAGGCGCCGCCGTTAATTTGAATGCCCCGTTCATATCTGTTTCCGTGGTGATCTGAGGCGATCATCTGCCCTGAAAGCAATCGATTCAACCAGAATGTTATATTTTCTTAAGTTTATTCAGATGAACTAAGCATTGGATTCTTCGGTTTTATCGCGTAGGATCTTATCCAATCCATCACGTAAACCATGAAATGGCAAACAGCACATTCGGCAACCAAGATGTTGAGGCGGATTGTTTTCCTTGGAATCATCCAATACAGCCTGTTTGGGATGGTCCAGGCTGAGCAAACAGGACCTGACTGGCAAACGAATATAGAGCCCATCTTAAATGATCACTGTGTCAAATGCCACGGCCCGCTGAAACGTAAGGCAGATCTCGATCTCAGCACCTTTCATGGTCTGATTAAAGGTGGCGAGAACGGTCCGATCCTGACTGCTGGAACGCCCGACAAAAGCCCGGTCTACACCGTTCTGCTGGAGGGATCCGATCCTCACATGCCACCCAAAAAACAACTGGAAACAGAGTCCGTCCAATTGATCAGGGAGTGGATTCTTCATTTCAAGGAATTACCCGCTGTAACGACCGAAGCCCCCTGGGCGGAAACAACCCCGTCTCCACTGGAACCAGGAGACTTCATTGCCCCGCCAGCATCCCTTTCCCCCTCTCAAGCCGTCGATTATTTCATCAAGGCTAAATTGACGGGGACGGGCATCTCACCGACGCCCGTGTGCGATGACCGAACCTTTCAGCGTCGACTCTACCTGGACCTCATCGGACGTCCGCCAACGATAGTGGAATCCGAACGTTTCCTGCGAAGTGGCTCCCTCAAAAAGCGCGCCGAAGAAGTGGATATGCTGCTTGAAAGCGAGTCCTTTGCTGTTCATTTCACCGAACTATTCGACGTCTTTCTGATGGAACGTCGAGGCAAGCGGTGGGAAGATCAGCGCAGAGAGAATGGTTGGCATGATTTTTTGAAATCCGCGTTTGCCGAAAACCGCCCCTGGGATCAGGTCATTCGACAAATCATCCTGGCGCGCCCAGACGAAACCAAGTCGACTCCGGGTAGTCTGTGGTTTCTTTACGAACGGGAAGACAACCACCAGGCCATGGCTGAGGCCATCGCCCCCATCGTGTTCGGCACCCAAATCAAATGTGCACAGTGCCACGACCACCCATTGGCGCATGAAATCAAGCAGGGACATTATTGGGCCATGGTGGCGGCATTCAATCGAAGCAAAAACGTCAAAACCCCCAACGGCGTTGGCATCGCCGAATCAGCCATCGGAGGCTTCATCAGTTTTGCCAACCTGAAAAAAGAATCTCAACCGGCAACACTTACCTTTCTTAATGGAGTCGCGGTCGAAGAAAAACGCCCGGAACCCGATGTCAAAGAATCCGACCTGCCAGAGTATTATCTGATCGCTCCACCCGAAGGAGAACAAGCTCCGGAAAAACCATCCATCCCAAAATTCTCCCGCCGGGAAGTCCTCGCAGATGCCGTCACGCAGAAAAATCCACTACTCGCCCGATCCATGGTCAACCGCATCTGGGCACTCATGATGGGACGAGGCATCGTGCATCCGGTGGATGAGATGAATTCGAAACATCCCCCCAGTCATCCGGCCCTTCTTCACTGGTTGTCGGCTCACTTTGCCGAACATGGATATGAGGTGCATCACCTCGTCCGCACCATTGCACTCAGCGAAACCTACCAACGCTCCGCCTGGGGCGGTTCCAACAGACCTCATGCGGTGGACACTTTCGCGTGGGCTGTCGAGAAACCTCTTTCAGCTGAAACAGCTTTTCGGTCCTTGTTGATAGCGACCGGACATGATCCCCTTTCTCCATCGACCGGTACGGAAGTGGCAGCATTGCGTCAGTCATTCATAGAACATTTCCCGGATCTGCTCCCGGTTGAATACAATGCCACACTCCAGCAAGCCATGTTTCTGTCAAACTCACCGTTGGTACAGTCCCTGCTGGAGCCATCGGCGGGGAACACCACCGAAAAACTGCAGAACATCGAACATTTTGACCAACGCATCCGTCAGGCATTCCTCAGTGTTTACGGCCGCTGGCCGGATACGGAAGAATCTGAAGCCGCCAGACAATTTCTGACAGAACGAAACGACCGACCTGAAGAAGGCATCCAGCAATTGTTGTGGGCCTTGATCACCAGTGCCGAATTCCTGACCAACCATTAAGCACATTTCATGAAACGCCGTCCTTCACAATCAACTTCCCCACACTGTGTGGAATCGGAACACACATGGCATCGCAGAAAGTTTCTGCAAGGCCTGGGCACTGGCATAGCCGGTTCGATGTTCAGTTGGTCAGGATTAATGACACCGCAAATGTTTGCGGAAGCAGCAAAAAAACAACAAAAGAGCTGCATCCTGTTATGGCTTTGCGGCGCCCCCAGCCAGTTTGAAACCTGGGATCCCAAACCAGGCCGCCCAACCAGTGGTCCCTTTGGTCATATACCCACCAGGATTCCGGGCATTCATTTCAGTGAGCTAATGCCACACTGCGCCTCCATTGCAGACAAACTATCCGTCATACGCTCCATGAAAACGGAGCCGACCGAACACTTTCAAGGCATCGATCGGTTGAACCGTGGAGCCGCGCCACGCCCACCTTTTGTCCGTCCCACTTTGGGAAGCGTCCTCGGCCAGCAACTCGGTCAATTGGAAAGCCCTATCCCCAACTTCATCCTGTTGGATCCCTGCCCCGAAGGAAATGAATTCAAATCCTTCAAACGAGGCAACTGGGCCGGCTGGCTAGGAGCGGAATACGGTCCCGTCAGACTCGGTGGTGATTACAAGATACCTGACGTTCAAAAGCTCTCTGACATCACCACCCAGGACCACGAAGAACGCGAAGCTCTGAGGCGCTTCCTGACACGAAAATTCGAAAACGAACGTCAAAGCGCCGCAGCGGCCTCACAGAATGCGGCCTTTGAACGCGTTAAGGGCCTCATGAGCTGTGCGGACCTGTTCGATCTGGAGAAACTGCCTCAAAACGATCGTGAACGATACGGCCAAGGCACCTTCGGTCAACATACACTGCTCGCACGGCATCTGGTGGAAAACGGCGCGCCCTTCGTGATGGTCGCCAACGGCATGCCCTGGGATTGCCATGTGTTTCAACATGAAAACTACCAGATGCTCGTTCCCGATCTGGATAACATCATCTACCAACTGGTCACAGACCTGGAAGATCGAGGCATGCTGGAAAACACGCTGGTGGTCATGATGGGAGAATTCGGCCGCACTCCATGGCTGAATGCCAGTCGCGGAAGAGATCACTACCCCAATGCCTGGAGCATGGCCATGGCCGGCTGCGGTATCCAGCAAGGGGTTGTGGTCGGTGAAACGGATCAGGACGGTATCGAAGTGATCGACAAACCTTTCGACGAAAAAAACCTGTTTGCCACCCTCTTTTCCGCACTTGGTATTGATCCTTACGCTGCGTACGACCTACCCGGCCTCCCTACATTCCACCGGGTTGAACAAGAAGCCTCTCCCATCAAGGAAGTCTTGCTGTAAAACCATATGTGAGTTCCATACGACCACCTGCAAATGAAACTATCACTCAGCAAAGAAATCAAACTCCCAACAGCCGCACTGGGGCTGTCATCCATTCCCAAAAGCGATCATGTACTTGTCAGTTGCTTTAATGGCTCGGTCCTGCTTTTGGATCCCGCTGAAGAGTCATGGAAACAAGTGGGAACCCATTCCAGTTACGCTTCAGGAGTCGTCACGGTATTGGATGGTAAAATGGCCGTATCTGCAGGCTATGACGGGGTTCTTCAGTGGCATGACCTTCAATCCAACAAAACCTTGGCCGTCGAGAAAATTCACAATTTCTGGTCCTGGCAATTAAAAGCATCACCCGATGGCCACCTGGCAGCATCTGTAACGGGACAATATCTGTGCGGAGGATATAAATATGAACCAGGAAAGGAAAAAGAACCTTCCATCAAAGTATTCGACACAACGACAAGAGCAACCATTGCAGCATTCAACCATCTACCTCCTGTTTTGAGCGCTGCCTTCAGCCCTGACAGCACCCA